>Ga0209727_1000190_pt1 | contig 77831 bp, 62 predicted proteins | sample RifGroC1_FD_183995 | JGI IMG/M metagenome (GOLD analysis project Ga0209727, IMG submission 183995) | Groundwater microbial communities from Rifle, Colorado, USA - Groundwater C1 (SPAdes) (version 2) | ecosystem: Environmental > Aquatic > Deep subsurface > Groundwater | place: Rifle, Colorado... | reverse complement strand
ATTCGGCGCGCAGCAGCTCGACCTGGATCTCCGCGAAGCTCACGGCGGGATTATACGACGAGTCGGGAGCTTCCGCAATCGCCGTTCTTGGCACGCTCCGACGATTCGATGCTATACTTCCTGGACGGGGGAACCGCATGGCCGCACTGGAACGCTATATTCTCGCGCTTGATCAGGGAACCACGACGTCCCGCTCGATCGTATTCAATGAAGCCGGAGCCGTCATCGGCGTCGCGCAGAAGCCGTTCCGGCAGATCTATCCGAAACCCGGCTGGGTGGAACACGATGCCGACGAGATCTGGGAGACCCAATACACCTCGGCGCTCGACGCGATAGCCGAGGCGCAGATCACCGCCGACCAGATCGCGGCGATCGGGATCGCGAACCAGCGCGAGACCGTGGTCGTATGGGAAAAGGACAGCGGCAAGCCCGTCTACAATGCCATCGTCTGGCAGTGCCGCCGTTCCGCGGACATCTGCCGCGAATTGGCCGCGCTCGCTCTGGCGGACACGGTGCGGGACAAGACGGGACTCGTGCTGGATCCGTATTTTTCGGGAACGAAGCTCATGTGGCTTTTCCGGGAGCTTCCCGGCCTGAGGGCGCGCGCCGAAAGGGGCGAGATACTTTTCGGGACCGTCGATTCCTGGCTGCTGTACAAGCTCACCGGCAGGCACCGCACCGATGCGACGAACGCGTCGCGGACCATGCTGTACAACATTCGAACCGGCGTCTGGGACGAGGAGCTGTTGAAGGTCCTCAATATTCCGGAGGCCGTGCTTCCGGAAGTCATGCCCTCTTCGGGGCCGCTCGGAGAGACGAAAGCCGGACTGTTCGGCCGGGCCATTCCCGTAACCGGCTGCGCGGGCGACCAGCAGGCCGCCCTTTTCGGCCACGCCTGTTTCAGGAGCGGGAACGTGAAGAGCACGTACGGAACGGGCTGCTTCACCCTCCTCAATACCGGCAGCGAAGCCGTGACCTCGCGGAACAATCTCCTGACGACCATAGCATGGAGGCTGGGAGACGAGGTCACTTACGCCCTGGAAGGCTCGGTTTTCATCGCGGGAGCCGTCATTCAATGGCTGCGCGACGAGCTGGGGCTCATTTCCAGTTCAGCCGAATCGGAGACGCTCGCGCGCTCGGTCCCGGATTGCGGCGGAGCGGTGGTGGTACCTGCCTTCGTCGGCCTGGGGGCCCCTTGGTGGGATCCGGACGCGCGCGGCGCGATCGTCGGACTGACCCGGGGGACCAACCGCGCGCAGATCGTGCGCGCCGCGCTGGAGAGCGTCGCTTTCCAGTCCCGCGACCTCATCGACGCGATGCAAGCCGACTTCGGCAAGCCCATTTCGGAAATGAAGGCGGACGGAGGGGCGGCGGCGAATTCCTTCCTCATGCAATTCCAGGCCGATCTGCTCGGGAAGCCCGTAACCCTGAGCGAAGTGGTCGAAATCACCGCCCTCGGCGCCGCTTACCTGGCGGGGCTTGCGGTCGGTTACTGGGACGGGATGAAGGAGATCGAGGCGAACTGGCGCATGCGGCGGCGCTTCGAACCGAAGATGGACGCCTCGGACCGCGACGAGCGGGTGGCGAGATGGCGCCGGGCGGTGGCCGCGGCGAGGTCTTTCCGGTGAAGCCCGTGCGGACGGCTTGCAAACTCCGCCGGATGCGGCATAGTTAGTCGGATGGAAATCCTGTCCCGCATCCGCGTCCTCCTCGTATTCCCCGACGACGGCATCATGTCCGACGTGGCCGCCGCCCTCGCCGCCTCGGACGAGCCGGTGGAGACCGGACGCGCCCATTCCTTCGCCGACGCGATGGACGCCCTCGTCGCGGCTCCCTTCGATATGGTGCTCAGCAGCCTCCGCCTGCCGGACGGAGAACCGGGAAGCATTCCCCTCCGTTTTCCCATGATCCCCTGCATCGCGGTGGGCGATCCCTCCGAGTCCGCGGCCCTGGACGCCTCCCTCGAGGCCGGGCTCGTGGACTACGTACTGGCCGAAGGCGATTGGACCGCCGCCCTCGGGCCGTACCTCCACCGGATCTGGCGCATACGGCGGAGGCTCGCCGTCGATATGGGCTACCTGTCAAAGCGCTACCAGGATCTCGTGGAAGCCCTGCCGGACATAGTCTACGAATTGGACCTCGAGGGGCGTTTCAGTTTCGTCAACCAGTCCGTCCGCATGCTCGGCTATGCGCCCGAAGAGCTCATCGGCCAGCATTTCAGCGTCATGCTTTTTGAAGAGGACGTCCCGCACGTCAGCCGCGACCAGGTTCTGAAGCTCTACGAGAAGAACCGTACCGGCGCCCGGAACGCGCCCAAGCTCTTCGACGAGCGGCGCGGGGTGGACCGGAAGACCGAAAACCTGGAGCTCCGAATCCAGCGGAAGGCGGGGACGGCGCCCGCCGGCAGCGAGGTGATCGCCTCCGTCATCTCCTACGGCGAAATCGCGGCGGCAGGAGCGTACCGGAGCGTCGGCGAGCGGAAGGAAAAGGTCTTCGTCGGAACCGTCGGCATCATCCGGGATATCACGCTGCGGCGCAAGTCCGAGGACATGCTGCGCAAGATGTACCAGGCTGTCGACCAGAGCCCCGTCTCGGTGGCCATCCTGGACCGCGACCTCAATATCGAATACGTGAATCCTTCCTTCTTCGGCCTGACCGGAACCGGACCCGACCAAGCGATCGGACGCAAGATAGGCGAATTCCTCGGGGCGGCTTCGGATCCGGCGACCTACGAGGACCTGACCGCTTCCGTGCGCGCCGGCATCGACTGGACGGGGGAGCTCCGCTGTCCCCGCGTGGCGCAGGATCCTTTCTGGAGTTCGGTGCTCGTCTCCGCCATCCGCGCCCCCGCCGGAATCATCACCCATTTCCTCTGCCTCCTGGAGGACGTGACGCGCAAGCGCGCGCTTGATGAGCTTCTCAAGCAGGCGAAAGAAGCGGCGGAGGAGACCAGCCGGGCGAAAAGCGAATTCCTGGCGAACATGAGCCACGAACTCAGGACGCCCCTGGCGGGAGTGATCTCGCTTACCGACGTGCTGCAGGCCGATAATCCCCGCCAGGACCAGACGGACCGGCTGAAGGCCATCCGCGTTTCCGCCTCTTCACTGCTGGACATGCTCAACGATCTCCTGGACCTTTCGAAAATCGAAGCCCGCGCGGTGGTCCTCAAGCCTGAGGACTTCGACCTGACCGAATGGGCTTCCGCGACGCTCGCGCCCTTCAGGGCCCTGGCCGAAGAGAAAGGTCTTTCCTTCGCCCACCGGATCGACGACGGCGGCATCCCGAACATCAATACCGACAAGGGCCGCGTGTCCCAGATCGTCTCCAACCTCACGTCGAACGCGGTCAAATTTTCTTCGGAGGGAGGGATCGACGTACGCTTTTCGGTCAGGGCGAAGGACGGCATGCCCGCCCTCTTCGTTTCGGTCCGGGATACCGGCATCGGGATTTCCGGCGTCGACCAGCAGAAGCTCTTCAAGCATTTCAGCCAGGTGGACGCCTCGCTGTCCAAGCAATACGGCGGAACGGGCCTGGGACTCGCGATTTCCAAGGAGCTGGCACTCAAGCTCGGCGGGGACGTCTGGGTGGAAAGCTCGCCGGGCGTCGGCAGCACCTTCTCCTTCTACGTTCCGGTCAAAATAGCCGGCGAGGTCGTCGAGGCGGCCCAGGAAGATTTCCTGCCCGCGCCGCGTCCGCTCGCCCTGCTCGTCGCGGAGGACAACCCCGTCAACCGCGACTACCTCAGGTTCTTCCTGGAGAAGGCCGGACACAGGGTCGTGCTCGTCTCGGACGGTTACGAAGCCCTCGCCGCCCTAGAGAACGGCGATTACGACGCCATCCTCATGGACATACAGATGGCGGGAATGGACGGCATATCGGCGACCACCACTATCCGTTCCTATACGGGCACCTCGTTCGATTCACGCATTCCGGTCATCGCGCTCACCGCCTTCGGCGTAGAGGATCTGGGCGTGGAATTCAAGAACGCGGGCTTCGACGCCCACGCCACGAAACCGATCAACGCCCGTTCCCTCGTCGCCCTCATCGACGAGACGGTGCGCAAGAAGGAACGCTTCGACCTTGAGAAGATCAGGCGGCAGCACGCCGCTTCCGCCGACGAATTCAAGCGCCTGCTCATGGTGGCGTTCCAGGATTTGCCCAAGCGAATGAGCGAGTTCGAAAAATGCCACGGGAAGGACGACCAGGAAGGGGCCGTCACGGCGCTGCAGGGCGCGGTGACCATCCTATCGGGCCTCGGGGCTGTCCGCGCCCTCCAGCTGGTCAAGCGCTACCGAAAGGCGCTTAAGCAGGAGGACGAAAATGCGGCGTTGCTTGCTGTGGAGGATCTGACGGCCGAGATCGCGAGCGTGCGCCGTCAGGTCAGGAAGGGCCTCAGCGAGCTCTAGCCGGGCGTCCGACGCTGGCGTCTTCCAGACCCGAAGGCCCCTGTGCTATGGTCTGGAAATGAGAACCAAAGCGAAACGCGCCGGCATCGCCTGCGCAATTTCCATCCTCATCGCGGGCGCCGCGATCGGCGCGCCCCGAGACGTACCGACGGGAGACGGCATGTACGCGAACATCAAGACGACGAGGGGCGAGATCACGGTCCGCCTGGAATTCCAGAAGACCCCGATGACGGTCTGCAACTTCGTGGGCCTCGCGGAGGGCACCCTCGCGGCGGCGGGCGGAAAGCCCTTCTACGACGGCCTGGCCTTCCACCGGGTCATCGCTGATTTCATGATCCAGGGAGGCGATCCGGCCGGCAACGGATCCGGCGGTCCGGGCTACAAATTCCCCGACGAATTCGATCCGGGCCTCCGCCACGACGGACCCGGCGTCCTGTCCATGGCCAACGCGGGACCGGGCACGAACGGCAGCCAGTTTTTCATCACGCACAAGGCGACTCCCTGGCTGGACGACAAACACACGGTCTTCGGCCGGGTCGTGCAGGGCCAGGAGGTCGTGGACGCGGTGAAGCAGGGCGACAAGATCGAAAAGATCACTATCGTCCGCGAGGGCGCTGCGGCCAAGGCCTTCAAGGCCGACCAGGCCTCCTTCGACGCGTATCTGAAGGACTCAGGCGGCGCGGCGGCCGCCAAGGCCAAGGCCAGGAAGGACGCCGACCTTGCGACCATCGCCGCGAAGTATCCCCAGGCCCTGAAGACGGCGTCGGGCATGCGCTACCTGATCCTGAAAAAGGGCACCGGGGCCAAGCCCGTGGCCGGAAAGACGGTGAGCGTCAACTACAAAGGCATGTTCCTCTCCGGCGAGACCTTCGACGCCTCGGACCTGCACGGCGGCCCCATCGATTTCCAGGCCGGAGCCGGCAGGATCATTCCCGGCTGGGAAGAAGCCGTCCTCGACATGCAGGTCGGCGAAAAGCGCCTTGTGGTCCTTCCGCCCGAACTTGCCTACGGCGAACGTGGCGCGGGCGGGGTGATCCCGCCGAACGCCTTCCTCGTCTTCGAGATGGAGCTGGTCAAAATAAAGTGAGGCCCTCCGCGCGCGCCGACCCCGAAGCCTTCGCGTCGCGCGCGCTGGGGTTCCGCGATCTGGCCGCCGATTCGTCGAGCCTGATAGTACTGGCGGAGATAGGCCTTCTCGCTTCCGCCCTCGCGCGTTGGCGCCTTTCGACGACGGCCGCGGTCGCCGCCGAGCTCCGCGCGGGAGACCGCGGGGAGGGCTGCGGGGAGGGCCGCGGGGAGGGCTGCGCCGCAGACGGCCGGCCGGACGCCGGAAGGCAGCCGGACTCCGAGGCTCCTTTCGGCGCGGTCCGCGTCGTGGAAGACCAGGCTTCCCCCGCCCTCGGGGCTGACGGAAAACCCCTTTCCGCCGACGCCGGCCTCGTTTCCCTCGCCGCCCGCCTGGGCCTGCCGGTGCTCTCCGAAGACGGACGCATCCTGCGCGCCGCCGAAGAGCGCGGCCTCGATTGCCTCGATTCTCTCGTGGCCGTGGAACTGCTGGCGGCGGCGGGTTCGATCACCGGGGAACAGGCGGAGGACGGCCGCCGGCTGATCCGGGCGCGGTCGATAATTTCTCCCGCGCGCGCGGCCTGGGCCGGGGCGGTCGGCCTGGCGGCCGAAAAATTCGGCTGAAAGGGAAGCGGAGGGACAAATTCCTCAATCGACGATGCGGTAGCGTTCGTCGGAGAGGGCGAAATCCTTTTTTATCCCGGGGGTCGCCCGGACGGTCAGATCGTCCCAGACGAAGATCGCCTCCGCCCCCGGTATCGATTCGACCAGGGCTTTCCCTTTCTCCCAACCGAGCGCGAAGGCCGAGGTGGAAAGGGCGTCCGCGTCCACCGACTTGTCGGCGACGATCGTCACCGAGATCAATCCGTTGGAGACGGGATATCCGTCGCGGGTGGAAAGGATGTGGTGGTAACGCCGGCCGTCTTCCTCGAAGAAGCGTTCGTAGACGCCCGAGGTCACCAGGGTCTTGGCCTCGATCCGGACTATGCCGATATGGGAACCGCGCAGGCCGGACGGGTCCTGGACGCCGACGCGCCAGGGGCTACCGTCCTTCTTTTTCCCGTATACGAGGACGTTGCCGCCCAGGTCCACGACGGCGCGTTTGATCCGTCTGCGCGCGAGAATTTCGGCGACCGCGTCGGCGGCATAGCCCTTCGCGATGGCGCCGAAATCCAGCCTCATGCCCGGTTTTTTCAGGAATAGGGTGCCGGCCTTTTCGTCCACGACCAGATCCCGCCAGCCTATCAGCTTCAGCGCGGCCGCGATCTCTTCGGCGGAGGGGACGCGGGCTTCCGGCGTGCCGATGTTCCAGAGTTTCACCAAAGGTCCGACCGTGGGGTCGAAGGCTCCGTCTGTGAGTTCGGCGTATCGGACGGCCTTCACCGCAACGGCCATCATGTCCGCGCCGACCGCGACGGGAGCGATACCGGCGGCGCGGTTGACCGCGTCCAGTTCGGTGCCGTCCTTGTTCGCGCTCATCGCTTCCTCGATCGACCGCAGCCGGGCGAAGATCTCGCGGTAGGCGGCGTCGCTGCCCTGGTCCTGGAGATCGATCCTGCACAGGGTGCCGATCACGAACTCGGTCCGGGCTTCGATGCTCCGGGCGCAGGAGGCGGCGATCAACGCGAAGGCCATGGCCGATGCGATGGCGAAGAGAGGAAGGAGGCGGGGCGAAGTGCTGCGCATGGCGAAAGATACCCCGGCGCGCCTCCGTTTCGCAAGGACCAGGGTAATGGAAAGCTGTCCGTCCCGTCCTTGCTACTGTCGTCCGCCTGCATTACTCTATCCTGATGAGCGACGAGCCATCCCTCCTGGGGAAAAAAGTGTTTTTCCTGTATCCGCCAAGCGTAGTGCGCGATGATCTGATAACCCAGCTGCTCGAAAACGAATTCGAAATCTATATGCTAAAGGACCACGAGGCGGCGCGCAGGCTCCTGCGTAAGTTCCCCGATTCGATCATTTTCGTGAATATCGACGAGGGAATGCTGGAGGCGGCGTGGGAGGCGTGGATGCGTGCGATCCTCGCCGCTCCGGAGACGGCGGGAGTCGGCATCGGCATCGTCACCTACAACAACGACGAAGCCCTGCAGCGGAAGTACCTCATGGATGTGGGCATACGCTGCGGCTTCGTGCGCCTGAAACTCGGCATCGAGCAAAGCGCGAAGATCCTGCTGGACACCCTCACGGCGAACGAGGCCAAGGGCAGGCGGAAGTACGTACGGGCGAACTGCGCGAACGACTCCCTGTCCACGGTCAACATGAATTATGCGGGAGCTCAGGTGCTCGGGACCGTCAAGGATATCAGCGTCGTCGGTTTTTCCTGCGCCTTCACGCCCGATCCCCGCATCGCGAGGAATTCCCTGCTGGAGGATGTCCAGCTGAAGCTGCGCGGCGTGCTCGTCAAGGTGGAAGGCATCGTCTTCGGAACCCGGGGCAGCGATTCGACGGAGTACGTGGTGCTTTTCACCAACAAGGTGGACGGCGCCGCCCGATCCAAAATCCGCCGCTACATCCAGCTCGCCCTCCAGTCGGAGATCGAATTGGTCGGGAGGTCTTGAATGGAATACGCGGCGAACGAAAATCGATACGAATCCATGCCCTACCGCCGATGCGGCAAGTCGGGCCTGGACCTGCCGATACTCTCCCTCGGATTCTGGCATAATTTCGGCGGCAACGGGACTTACGACAACGCGCGCGCCATGACGCGCGCCGCGTTCGACCTGGGGATCACCCACTTCGACCTGGCCAACAACTACGGGCCACCCCCGGGTTCCGCCGAGGAAACCATGGGCCGGCTCCTGCGCGACGATTTCCGGCCGTACCGGAACGAGCTCGTGATTTCCACAAAAGCCGGTTACCACATGTGGCCGGGGCCCTACGGAGACCGCGGATCCCGCAAGTACCTGCTTTCCAGCCTGGACGCGAGCCTTCGCCGCATGGGACTGGATTACGTCGACATCTTCTATTCGCACCGCCCCGACCTGGAGACTCCCCTGGAGGAGACGATGGGGGCCCTCGCCCAGGCGGTAAAATCCGGGAAAGCCCTGTACGTCGGTCTTTCCAACTATCCGGCCGACCGTACCCGGGAAGCCGCCGCGATCCTGCGCGAGTCGGGCGTTCCCTGCCTAATTCACCAGCCCAAGTACCACATGCTGGAACGCTGGATCGAACAGGACCTCCTCTCCGTCTGCGCCGACGAAGGCATGGGGATCATCGCCTTCATGCCGCTCGCGCAGGGCGTGCTGACCGACCGCTACCTGCACGGCATTCCCGTCGATTCGCGCGCGGCCTCCGCGAGCCCCTTCCTGAAAGAAACGCAGATCACGGAGCTCCTGCACGACAAGATCAGCTCCTTGAACGCGATCGCCTCGGGCCGGGGACAGAGCCTGGCTCAGATGGCGATCGCCTGGACGCTCCGCGACGCGCGCGTCACGAGCGCCCTGATAGGCGCCAGCAGGCCGGAGCAGATCGTCGAGAACGTCAAGGCCGCGGCAAGGCTGACCTTCACCGCGGGCGAGCTCGCGGAGATAGACAAGGTCCTGGCGCAATAAGGAAAGATGATGGACGAATCCAGTCGCGGTTTCCTGCTCGGGGCAATGGAACGCGCCGCACGCGCTGCCGCCGCCATCCAGCTTCCGGAATTCCGAAAACGAGATCCGGGATGGGGGGACGCCAAGGACTCCAGCGACTTCGTTTCCTTCGTCGACCTTGAATCGGAGAAGGCGATCCGGCGGATCCTGGACGCCGCGCTGCCTTCGGCCGCCTTCTTCGGCGAGGAGACCGAGCGGAGCCTGGGCGCGGGCGCGACCTGGGTGGTCGATCCCTTGGACGGCACCACGAACTACCTCTCGGGCTACGACCATTTCGCGGTTTCCATCGCGCTTTGGGAGGAAGGTTGCCCCGTGCTCGGTCTCGTGCTGAAGCCCGTCGACGGGGAACTGTTCACCGCGAGCCGCGGTGGCGGCGCCTTCCGCAACGGCGAGCGCCTGCATACCGCGACCTTCCTTGAACCGAGGGGCGCCCTGGTGGGGACGGGCACGCCCTACCGCTCGCCGGGGACTGAGGACGCCTTCTTCGGGACCACGCGCCGCGTGCTCGGAGCATGCCGGGATATCCGCCGCACCGGCTCGGCCGCCCTCGACCTCAGCCACCTGGCTTCGGGTTTCCTCCAGGGCTTCTGGGAGGTGGACCTCCAGCCCTACGACGTGGCCGCGGGCCTCCTGATGCTCTCCGAGACCGGCCATGGGTACCGAAACTTCGCCGGCGACGCGTACGACCCCTTCCGCCACCGGACCTTCGTCGCGGGGCGGCCCGGCGTCTTCGAGGTCCTGCGGGAAGCCGTCCTCGCCGAATACGGGCCCCTTGAATAGCCATAAGCTTCGACACGCTAACCCGGAGACGCCATGCGCAGGAAAGACAGGGAAATCGCCGACCGGACAACGCAGGACGCCGTCCTGGACGCGGCCGCGGAAATCAGGCTCGGCCTTTGGGACGGAGAAGAAGTCTATATCGTGCCGCTCAACTTCGTGAGGATCGGCGGATCCCTATTCTTCCATTCGGCTCCGCATGGGCGCAAGCTCGACATCCTGCGCGAACGGCCTCGCGTCTGCTTCCAGGCGACCGGTGCGACCCGCATCGATCCCGGAACGGGAGGCGGCGATTGCACCACCCGGTACGAATCGGTGATCGGCTGGGGTTCGGCGGCGTTCGTGGAAGCGGAAAGGGCCAAGCATGAAGCGCTCGTTGCCCTTAACCGCAAATTCGGGGCGGGCGAAGGTCCCTTCCCGGCGGAGCTGGTCGCGCGGACCGCCGTGGTCCGCATCGACATCGAGCGGATGACGGGGAAGGCCAACCGGGGGAAGATGTAGGGCGCGAACCGGGCAGAACGCGAGCCGGGTGGACCGGGCGGCGGCTCGCCGGGCAGAACGCGCGCCAGGTGGACTGGGCGACTGATCGTCTGCGGCTCGCCGCATGGACCGGGCGGCGGCTCGCCGGCGGCTCAGAGCCCGAAAATCTTCACTCCCTCGTCGGGGAATTTTACCTTCACCGCCGCGGCCGCCTCCGCGGCCGCCTCCGAGAGCTACCCGCATCCCTTTCTTCGCCGTTCCAAACGCCTCCGGCAACCTCTCCGATCCGGATTTTGCGCTTCATTTTCGACTACCCGACAGGGTTCCGAAGGGGACGCCGACGGAGTATTCCAGGTCGATCAGTCCGGTGAGATAGTTGAACTTTTCCTTGAGCACTTCAAGCCGCGCCTTCCGCAACTCCAGCTCCGAGTTCTGAGCGTCAAGCAGATCCTTGGCTCCCGCGCGGTAGGCTTCCTCCGACAGCCTGTACGCCTTTTCCGCCAGTTCGGCGTTCAGGCCGAGGGCCGTGACGCTGCCCTTGGATTTTTCCAGTTTCAGCAGCAGGGAATCAATTTCCAGTTCCGTACCGCGGATCGTAAGGGCCAGCGCGGCGTTGAGCTTGCGAGCGTTGTCATCCAGGTCGGTCAGGCCGAGGGCTTCCCTGGTGTACGGAAAAAGGCCGTTGAGCCTGAAACCCAGGGTTGCGCGGAACATGCCGGAGCGCTGCTTCCAGCCGTCTTCCATGAACCAGGAGTCTGCCCAGGGATCGCCCTGGAAGGTAGGATCGGCGTTCCAGCCGAGGCTGAGGCTTGGGGTATACAGCTGGTACCAGACCAGCTTCCTCTGGCTGTCCAGAAGCGCCAACGACTGGCGCAGCGCCAGGATGTCGAGTTTTCCTGACGCCGCCCTGGAAACGAGTTCGTCCCCGTCCAGGTCGAGCTCCGCGAAGTCCACCGCGCCGATGTCCTCCAGCTCGATCTTCGTCTTGCGCGGGTAGCCGAGGTTCATCGCGAAGGCGGCGAGCGAGGATTCCAGCCCGTTCTTCAGTTCGGCGATCGCGGGCTTCAGGTTCTCGGCGGCGACCCTTGCCTGCAGCACGGTGAGCTCGGGCACGAAGCCCGCCCGGAAGTTGTCTTCCGCCTGTTTGGTCCTCCGCAGCGCGGCCGCGAGGTTCTCCTCCATAAGTGAGATGTTCTCGCCCAGCAGCAGGATCGAATAGTAGCTCTTGCGTACGTCGCGCTCCAGTTGCAGCCGCGCCTGATCCAGGGAAATGCTTCCCGCCGCATAGTCCAGCTTGAGGTTCCGCATCGCCTCGAAAAGGGCGTAGTTGAGGGTGAGCGAAGCCGAAAGCGAAGCGGAGGCGCTCCATTGGGGGAGCGCGGTCGGAGGCGAACCCACGAGCGTTTCTTCATTGGACCGCGCGAGCGTGGCGCCGAGGTCCACCGTGGGGACGAAGACGTTCCATTGGGTATCGATTTTGCGCTGTTTCATGGATAGGTCGATCCGGGCGGATTCCAGCCCGACATTGTTGGTCAGCGCGAGTTCCACAGCCTTTGCGGCGTCAAGCCGGATGATGCCGTTCCCGTCAACGGTCTTGGCGTCCTGCGCGGAAGCGGACGGCGGGAAGGCGGCGATCGTCAGGACGCAGGCGGCGGCCAGCAGGACGCGCAGGGAGACGCGGGGGGAAGTCGATATCATAGGGAGGCTCCTTGTTCCGTTTTCGACTTGCGCGCGCCGAGGCGCCGAGCGGATCGAAAACCACGAAAGTTCGGCCCGCATATAGCGCGGCCGCTTGCGGCGTTTAGCCGCGGATCGTGTCGAATGTCAATATAACGCATTTTTCGAATGGAATCACCCGCTTTCGATCCCTGCGCTCACGCAACCGCGCAAACACGGGCTTTGAAGATGGCCACGACGATGCCCTTTTCTCGTGTTCTCGGCCGGTCCGTTTGATTCGCTAGAGGTAGCGTATCGCGTCCTCGGCCGCTTCCTCGTACCGCGCGAGCATGAACAGGAGGTCGGAAAGCCGGTTGACGAAACGGCGGACGTCGGCATCCACCGGCTCCTTCCGGGCCAACGCGACGATGCGGCGCTCGGCGCGGCGGCAGACCGTGCGGCAGATGTCCAGTTTGGCGGACGCGGCGGTGGACCCGGGGATGACGAACCCTTTCAGCGGAACGGCCGCCTCAAGCTCATGGACCAGCTCCGTCGCGCGGGCCGCGTCGTCGGCACGGATCTGCTGCGCGCTGATCTTCTGTGCGCGGGGCGCTTCTCCCCTGGTCGCGAGGGTTCCGGCGACCCGGAAAAGATCCCTCTGCAAGGTGTCGATGATCTCCGCGGCGCGCGGCGTCTTCACCGCCCGCCGGGCGTCGCCGAGGAAGGAGTTGAGCTCGTCGATGGTGCCGTAGCACTCCACCCGGAGATCGTCCTTGGCTATCCGTTCACCGGAAAAGAGGCCCGTGGTGCCGTCGTCGCCCGTCATCGTCGAAATGCTCATTCCGCGAATTCCGCCCTGGCCGCCGCGAGGAAGGCGTCCAGGTCCGAAAGCGAATCGAAGGCCGCCTGGAAGAAGGAAGGGCCGCCGCCGCCCTTCCCGCCGTGGGCGGCGAGCAGGGCCTTCATCCGCGGCCGCAGGTCCGCGTCGCTGTTGCCCGAGAGTGCCGCGGCCTTGCGGTCCGCTGCGGAAGCGACCACGATGGTCGCTTGGGTCAGCTTTTGCGCCGCCCTGCCTACTCTTACGCATTCATCGATGCCGCGGTCGGCGAAGCGCTCGATTATCGCGCCGCCCGCGGCGGCGGCCGCCAGGCGTTCGGCGTCCCGCGCGGCGAGGTTTTCCCGCAGGCCGAGCAGAATGCGGTCCATGGAAGCCGCGCGCTCCGCGGCCGCCGCCACGGCCGATCCGATCCCGGCGACGGGGACCCTGAGGCTGGCCGCCGCGGCCTCGGCCGCCCGGCGCACGGTGCGGTAGTCGGTGAAGGCGCGGCGCCCCGCGAGGAAGGAAATCCGGGTCATTCCCTTGTATTTCTCGGCGCCGGTGATCTTGAGCAGTCCGATGGGGCCGACGGAGGGGAGGTGGGTTCCGCAGCAGGGCGAATAATCCAGCCCTTCGATCTCGACCACGCGAATGATCTCCTCGCCCGCGGGAGGTTTCTTGCGCAGGGGGAAGTCTTCGATGCGTTCGGGGGGACAGAGGTGGACGATCACGCGCCGGTCCGCTTCTATCGCGTCCATCACGGCTTCTTCGACCGCATCCAGTTGCGCCGCGCCGATCTCGGCCGAGTCGACGTCTATCGTCGAATACTCGTCACCAAGCCGCATGGACAGGGTGGGCGCCCCGGTCAGGCGCAGGAAGGTCGAAGAGAGCAGGTGCTGGGCCGTATGCTGGGTCGCGAAGTCGCGCCGCCGCGCCGCGTCGATGCGCACTTCCGCGGGGCCGACCGCGAGGGCGGCCGCTCCCTCGCCTTCCATGAAATGGAGGATGACGCCGTCCCTATCCTCGGCGCTTGCGATGGCCATCCCGTTGATGGTTCCCCGGTCGCCCGGCTGCCCCCCGCCTTCGGGGTAATAGACGGTGGCGTCGAGCACGACGGCGCGCCGTCCTCCGATTTCCTTGATCGCGAGTATGGTCGCTTCGGCGCGATCCAACCCGGTATCCTCATGGTAGAGTTTTCGCGTGGCCATGCTTCCAGTATGGAGGAGAGGCCGGTCCGTGAAAAGGCCCGCGCTTGTGTCCGCTCCCTTTCCGCGATACAATCCGATCGATGCGCAACAAGCTCACGAACGAACTCGCCGTATGCGGCTATAATGCCGCGAAGGCCCTCGCGGACCTTCACCCCGAACGGATCAACCGCCTATTCCTGCGCGAAGAACTCATGCAGGATTTCGGAAAAGCCTGCAAATTCCTGGCGGCCGCCAAGCAGCCGTACAAGATCTGCGAGGACGAGGAGCTGGAACGCCTGTGCAAAAGCCCCCGGCACCAGGGCGTCGTGGCCATGATCCCCGAGCCGGAAATCCCCCGCCTGGAGGAAGACGACGTCTACGGTTGGGCTGAATCCAAGGCGCTGGTCCTCGCCCTCGATTCGGTCGGCAACGACAACAACCTTGGCGCCATCGTCCGGTCCGCCGCCTTCTTCGGGGTCCGCGCCATCGTGCTTTCGGCCGACGACGGCGAGGCGCGCCTGACCACGAGCGCCTACCGCGTCGCCGAGGGCGGCATGGAACACGTCCAGTTCCGCCGCGTCAACGATATCGGCGGCTTCCTGGAATTCGCCGGCGAGGAACTCGTAGTGATCGGCGCGGACCACCGCGCCCGGAACCGGATCAAGGATTTGGGTACCCTGCTCCCCGAGGCGCGCCTGCGCGTCGCCGGTGCCGTTTCGGCCACGCGCGGCCTCGGCGCCTCCGTCGGCACCGTCGTGGTGCTCGGCAACGAAGAACGGGGCCTTTCGTCGCGGGCCAAGGCGGCCTGCCGCCTCCTGGTGCGTATCCCCGGCACCGGCGCCATGGAAAGCCTGAATGTCGCCCAGGCGGCCACTCTCTTCATGCACGAGCTCTATGAAGGAAGGTAAACGGTATGAGGGTCTTCGGCGCGCTTTTCGATAAGCCGATCGTCTTCGCTCTGGGTCCCTCGCCCGATCTGACTCCTTCTCCCGACCGCCTGAGGCGCGAATACCTCGTGCGCTTCATCGTCCTGATCGAGTCGGTCCTCCTCTTCTCATTCGTTTTCGGATTCGCCTTCGATATGGCGATCGGAGCGAGGGCGTCGGCTGCCCTGCTCCTGCTGGCCTGCTTCGCCCTGCTGCGGGCGGGGAAATACCCGATCGCCGTGGATTTGCTGTTTTTCGGCGGCGTCGGGGGGACCGTCCTAGGAGCCGTACTCATCTTCGTCTCAGGCGGCGACCTGAAGTCTTGGATGCCGCTCGTCATGCTCGTCCTCTTCGCGGCCACCTCCCTGGGAGGCTTGTTCTTTTCCTCCGCGGCGCGGGTGACCTGGCTGCTGGTCATTACCTTGATCGTCGATATGGCGCCGTTTATTACCCAATACGCCACGGAAAGAACGATCATGCATGCCCAGACCGGCATCATGATCCTGCATCTGATCGCGTACGGGATCGGCCGCTTCCTGTTCGTTTATTTCGATCGGGTCTCGAGCCTCGCGCAGGCCCGCCGCGTGATGATCCGTGGGCTCGAGGGACTCGTCGCCGACACCCGCGCTTCCGGCATCGCGAAGCTTGAGTCCTTCGGACATGATATCCGCTCGCCCATCACCGCCATCATCGGCGTGCAGTCCCTGCTTTCCTCCACCGCGCTCAACGCCGAGCAGCAAAGTTATGTGGACATTCTGGGAAGGTCGAACCGCCTCCTGCTGGAGCTCGTGGAGTCTGTGCTGGATCCCCGGATCGACTCGGATAGCCCGCCCCATCCGATACGGAAGATTCTCGAAGCCGCCGTCGATCCCTATCGCCCGATCGCACGCTCCAGGGGTTTGACCTTGAAGGTTCGCGTCGCGGGGGCCCAGGTGCCTTCGCCCCTCGCCCGGGCAGACTTCCTGCGGCTGGTAGGCAATTTGGTCGATAACGCGCTCAAGTATACGGACTCCGGCTCCATCGTCGTTTCCGCCAGCGTTCCCGAGGGCGCATCTCCGCCGGTTTTCGTCCTTTCCGTCTCGGATACGGGGCGAGGCATACCGGCCGATCGCCTGGTCGCCGTCCGCTCGGGATTGCCTGGACCGGATGGAGCTGTATCCGCTTCGCATGGATTGGGCCTGGAATACGCGCGGTCGACGGTGAAGGCCGCGGGCGGATCCTTGGATATCGACAGCGTTTCGGGTATCGGGACGACCGTAGCGATCCGCCTTCCCGTCCATCCCGGAGCGCGCCTTGACAGCGTCTCCGGGCCTGCGCATAGTAGTCCGCTATAGGGGAACCCTTTGCACAAGTCCTATATAGCCCTCGAAGTGCGCATCCTTCTGCTTACCGGCGTCAAAACCTTCTGCGAGTGCAGGTATAACGCCGACGGGACGGCTTCCTCTTGTCCGGTCTGCCGTTGCGAGAGCGGCGCCGAGGCGCGGCTGAATTTGAACGCCGCGCGCCAGGCCTACTTCGTCGCGCGCGCCCTTGAATGCAAGATCGTCAAGGACCCGCGCTACGAACGCAACGCCAACACCCCCGAACTGCCGAGCGGTTACGAACTTTCCCGGCTCTCGCTGAAGATCGGAACCGAAGGCGGCATGGACATCGTCTTCCATCGGCGCAAGAAACGCATCCGCATCGCCGAGCTCCGCGTGGAAGAGGACGCCGGCCGGCTCACCCACTCGGCCAACCAGACGCGGATGGACTATTCAACGGCCGGGATGCCGAGCCTGCGCATCCGGACCGAAGCCGATTTCGAGATCGGCGAAGAGGCCGAGGTCTTCCTTTCCGACCTCAGGCGGCGCATACAGTACCTGGAGCTCATTCCCGGCGTTCCGGTCGAAAGCGTGATCCGTTGCAACGCCCACGTGGCCATCGTCCCGTACCCGGACAAGCCCGAAGATTTCGTCAAACTGCGCAACCTGAACTCCTTCAATTTCGTCCGCAAGGCGGTCAACGCGGAACTCGGCCGCCAGGAGGACATCCTGGCGAACGGCGGAACCGTGGTGGGCGAAAGCCGCATCTGGAACGAGACCAAGAACATCACCGAATCCTTCCAGAAGCGGAAGGCGGAGTCCAAGGCGAAATTCCTGCCGATCGCGGACATGAAGCCCTTTTCGCCGGGACCCGAGGTGCTGGAGGCGCTGGACGCGTTCACGGTCGAATTGCCGGAGGCCCGGCGCGACCGGGTCGCGGCCGCATGGGGCCTGACCCTGCCGCAGGCGGAGTTCATCTGCGACGAAAAGAGCCGGGCAGACTACTTCGAAAGGACCGTCGCCGCAGGCGCCGATCCCCGCGAGGCCGCCCAGTGGCTCGCGTCCTACCTGGTGAAGGAATTCAAGCGTTTCCAGGTCTCCCCCGCGGAGACTTCCTTCACGAGCGAGCGCTTCGCTTCCGTCCTTGCCCTGCTTTCCGATCGCCGCATCCACGGCGGCATCGCCAAGACGGTGATCTCCGCGGCCCTGGAAGATGACCGCGATCCTCTGGACATCGTGCGCGAGCGGGGGATGGAGCAGCTCATCGACCGGCCCTCGGTCGAACTCATCGTCGCCTCCGTCATCGCGGACAATCCGCAGGAAGTCCGCCGCGTCCGCGAAGGGGACGCCCGGCCGATCCGTTTCCTGACCGGGCGCATCATGCGGGAGGCGAACGGGCTGGCCGAACCCACCCTGGTCAAGGAAGTATTGCGGGAACAGCTTTCGGTGTCCCTCGTGTACGTGCTTTCGATGGGAGGGGCCATTTCAGGCCGTCACGCCGAGGACGGTTCGGTCGAGCCGGGCGACGAACGGGTGTTGCGGGAACTGCTGGCGCAGGACGAGTCGATCTCCCGCGTCCGCTTCGAATCCGTGCAGGTCGGTCGCCTGCTTTCCGAGGAAATCGTTCCCGCCGACTGGGCCGCCCTCATCACCGCCGTCGCGGACAAGCTCAATTCGGGGACCGCCAACGGAATCGTCGTCGCCCACGGAACCGATACGCTCGCCTATACCGCCTCCATCCTGTACTGGCTTTTCGCGGACGCGAACGCACCGATCGTGCTCGCCGCCTCCACGACCACCCCGGGAGAAGGGGACGAGGCCGCGATCGCGATGCGGACGGCGGTGGCCCTGGCCGTGGAAAAAAGGACCGGCGTCTACGTCGTCCACGGGGGGCAGGTCCTCTCGCCGCTCAACCTCAAATTCGAGCGGGTCGGCGGGAAAAGCTTCCGGAACTGGAACATGGCCGAACCGGTCTTCTCGGGTACCTCGCTGCTCAACGGTCCCCTGGAGGCCGACCAGTACGTCATCGCCCAGCTGTTGGAAGACGCCGCCAATTCGCTCTGCGTGATCCGCGTCTATCCGGGACTCAGGGCAGACTACCTCACGAGCCTCATGGAAACGGGAGTCAAGAATTTCTTCCTCGAATTGTACGACACGGGGACGGCGAGTTTCCGCGAAGGACCCTATTCGCTCAAGCGGGCCTTCGCCGTCGCCAAGAAGAAGGGCGTCCGTTTCTTCTGCACTTCCCAGCAGGAGGGGACCGTCGAATTCTCGACCTATTCCACCTCGCGCGAGCTCTGGCGGGAGGGCGCCTTCCCGATGGGCGATCTCACCACCGAAAGCGCGTTCGCCCGCTTCCTCGTCGCCAGCCTCATCGCCGACAGCGACGAGGAGCGCGTGGGCCTCATGGAAGGTTCCGGCTCGGGCTCCATGGCCTGAACTTCTACTCCGGGTAGCGGAGATTCTCCCTCGTCGCGACCTCGAGCGTTTCCTTCAGGTACTTGTTCGCCTCCCAGGCAGCCATTTCGGGATTATGATCCCTCCAGTTGCCGCACTCGGCCGCGGCCGCGCCGGGGATTTCGCCCTCGAAACCGGCCACCCAAGCGAAGCATTCCTTGAGCACCGGGAGGATGTCCTCGCTCGACCATTCCCCCGCGACCAGAAGGTACAGCCCGGTCCTGCAGCCCATGGGCCCCAAGTACGCGATGCGGTCCTTCCATTCACCGTTCGAACGGAGGTAGGTCGCGCACAGATGCTCCAGGGTATGCATCACGCTTTGGTCCATCACGGGTTCGACGTTCGGCCGTTTCATGCGGATGTCGAAGGTGGTCACCGCCGTTCCGCCGAAGCGGTCCAGGCGGGAAACGTAGACGCCGCGCTTCAGGCGCAGGTGGTCGATTTGGAAACTGGCGATTTTCTCCATCATTCGGCTCCTTTCAGCATTTCCAGCACCAGGGCGGACGAGCGGCTCGAGGCGAGGGGCAGGAATTCTTCGAACTTCATCGGGGATTCCTTCCCCGCGATATCGGAAAGCGATCGTATGATCACGAAGGGCGTCCTGAACAGGGAGCAGGCGTGCGCGATCGCAGCGCCTTCCATCTCCACCGCCGTCAGCTCGGGGAAGTCGAGCCTGATGCGCTCGATGAGCGTTCCGTCGTGCACGAAGACGTCTCCCGAACCGATGCAGCCTCGTACGACATGCACCCCTTCGGGAAGCTCACCGCGGGCGCGGAGGGCGGCCGCGGAGAGCTCCGCCAGGCGAATGAGGCTCGCGTCGGCCCCGAAGCGCTCGGGCGAGCCGGGGACCTGTCCCTTCCGGTAACCGAACGCGGTGACGTCCACGTCGTGGTAAAGGGCCGAGGCCGAGACGACAAGGTCTCCGAAGGTCAGGGACGGATCCAGGCCTCCCGCCGAGCCCGTGTTGACGACCCAGGAAGGCGCGAAGCGTTCCAGCATGAGGGCGCAACCGATCGCCGCGTTCACCTTGCCGATCCCGCATTGGAGCAGCACCGTTTCCTTCCCGCCGAGCATCCCCCGGACGTAGCGGAAGGGCCCGATCTCCGTGCTTTCCGCTCCGGCCATGAGCGCCTCCAGCGATTGCACTTCCTTTTCCATAGCTCCGATTATGCCGACCATCCCGCCTCCCTGACGGGGCATAGTATCAAGAAAAGGAACCGGATTGGAACGGTATCGCGGAGGCGTCGGGCCCGAGCCGCATGATCGGGCGACCGCGCCTGCGGGCGACCTCGACGAAACCGAAGGACTCGTATAAGGAGACCACCCCGGTGTACGCCGCCGCCGCCTCGATCTTTCCGGATCGTTCGTCCTTCGGATAGGCCTCCACGATGCGCCCGCCTCGTTCGCCCGCGTAGTCGACGGCTGCCGCGACGAGAGCGCGCGCGACGCCGCGGCCCCGCTCCTTCGGATCGACGAAGAGGCAGACTATGGACCAGACCGGCTCGGCGTCCACCGGCTTCAACACCGGCGATGAGGCGAGGGCCGGGAAATCGCTCCTCCTCCCGACGCAGACCCAGCCGACGGGTTTTCCGTCATCCCAGGCGATAAGCCCCGGAGCGAGCGGAGTTCCGCCTTTCCCATTCTCCGTGAACCCGATGCCCCCCAGAACGAGTTTCACCAGGCCATCGCGTCGCTCCGCCGCTGTCGCCCGACGGAAAGCCTTCCTCTCCAGCCTCCACCACATGCACCAGCAACCTGAGCACGCTCCCCGGGGCCCGAACAGCTTCTCTACGGCTGGCCAGGAGTCCGCCCCGGCGGGCCGGATCGCGAGTTTATTCGCTTGCATGAGAGAAGTATAACCTGGACCGCGAGGCATGCAATGTTCCCCTCTTCCGGGCCCCGCGCTACTTCGCGGAAATCAACGGGAACCGGACGGTGATGTTCGTGCCCTGCTGGCCCGTCACCGTCAGTATGCTGCCTTCCAGCTGGTCGGTCAGGGCTTTCACGATCACGGTTCCCGTTCCTCCCGAGGACGAGGCGGAGTGGATGCCGATCCCGTCGTCCTGCACGGAAAGCTCCAGTTCCTCGCCGATTCTGCTGAGGGTCACCGCGACCTGCCCCCGTTGCCGGTCGGTGAAGGCGTACTTGAACGCGTTGGAGACCAGTTCCACGATCACGAGCGCGCAGGGGATCGCGCGTTCGAGGGGAAGGACGACCTTGTCCGCCTTTATGATCAATTCTATGCCGTTCGGAGAACGGTCGAAGGCCGAGAGCGAGCCGCCGAGGCGCGATACGTAATCGTCCATGGGAACGGCGGAGAATTCTCCGGAGGAGTAGATGACTTCATGAACCAGGGCCATCGCGAATACCCTTTCCTGCATGTCTTCCAGGGATACCCGGGCGGCGGAATCCACGGCGTCGTCCGCGCGGAGGCTGAGCAGGCTGGAGATGACCTGCAGATTGTTCTTGACCCGGTGGTGCACTTCCTTCAGCAGGATTTCCTTTTCTGCGACCGACTGTTTGAGGGAATGGAAACTACCCGTCAGGTCTTCGCTCAGGCGGGAGAATGCACCGGCGAGCTGGCCCATCTCATCCCGTCTTCCCGCGATGACCGCGAGCAGGTCGCGTTCCCGCCGGGCGGGGGAACGGCCTGAACCAAGGTCATCCTTGAGACTGGAGACCGCATCTCCGAGCATGCGCAGGGGTTCGGCCAGGGACCGGATGATGAGGAAGGACAGGGCGATGAAAGCCAGGAGCGCCAGTGCATAAACGCCTCCGATCTGAAGGCGCATCTTCGCCATCGGAGCCAGGAAACGTTCTTCCGGCAAGGCGACGGCGATTTTCCATTCCATTTCGGCCTTTCCGTCATATTCAAGCACGACGAGGCGCCACTTTTTTCCTGCCCAGCTTGTGCGGAGCGGAATCCCGGATTTTTCGCCCATCATTTCGGGGCTGAAAGGCGATTCGGCGGAGGACGCCGCGATTACGGCTCCCTTTTCGTCCAGGATCGCCGAATGGCCTGCAAAGGCGGAAGTCAAGGACGTGATGAAATCCTGCAGGTAGGAAAGGCGAATGGTGACCGAAGTGACACCGCGGAGAGTACCGTCCGGGAAATACAGGGGCTCTATCGCCGCGATGGCCCGTTCTCCGGTGGAAACGTACGAATACGGTTCACTGAACGTGAGGCTGCCATGTTCCGTGGCGTTGAGATACCAAGGCCGCAAGCGGGGGTCGTATCCCTCGCGGCGTGACTCTTCGACAATTCGGCCTGCCGCATCAAAACGGTACATCGAAAGGGCGCCGCCCGTCCGCACGCCGGAACGTCCCCGACGTATGGTGCCGTCGGCCAGGCGTTGGGCTTCCGCGTATTCCCCGTCGGCGAATCCTACCGATATGATGTCGGCGGCCTCGAAAGCGGCCAGGTCGACTGCGAAGAGGTCCGGGATACGCCCGATATCCATTTCCGGCACGGTCGAGAACAAGACCTTGTTGGATTTGACGAGAGACAGGGGACCGTCAAGGTATTGCCCGAGTTTTCCCGAGATCTGCGAAGCATAGGAAAGGGTGAGCTCGTCCGCGGTTTTCAGGATGGCTTCCCGGTATCCGCGCAGGTGAACGATCCAGGCGATAAAGAAAACGCAGGCAAAGAGGGCCGCGAATGATGCCAGCAAGGATCGCTTGAAGCCGCCCCGACCGGACAATCCCGCCCACAAGGCCGATCGGCCCGATTCCGCTCTGGAATGCATCCCTTGAGTATAGCACGCTTATTTCCGGAGCGTCCCCGTCTTCAATCCGAGCAAGTGCGGTGGATACACCGGAAGATAGATACCGCGTGAGGCAGAAAGACTCCTTGCGGATGTACGTGTTGATCGCGGTGACCATCGGATCGTCCGAACGTATCCCCGGACCCTCGATAGACGACCAGACGGAGGCTTCCCATCCGGCGCCGGCTCAACGGCGCCGGATGTCTGATTTACGCTACCAGAATTTATGCCATGGGTTTAAACATGAAATTGCGGTCGCACCGGAGGACGAAACTACGCTCGAAGCCGACATCGGCTCGGAGTGTGAAGTGACTGATATCGTTTTTGTGCCGCCGGTGTTGGTGTAGGTGTTTATGACCGAATCCATTCCGGTTTTTACGCCAACACAGCCGTTCGGATTTTCGTAACTGGTACTGTGCGCATGCAAGTCAGTCGCTTGATATAAATTTGTTTTTCCAACGATCGGAGTTCCTGCGGTCGCAGCAATATTACTGCCGGACCCCAAGCCGCCGACATTAATCTTCGTGGAATCCAGAACGTACAATCTCATAGGTTTCTGGAAAGGAAGACATGATCCATTTTTTCTAATCGGTACTTCTCTTTTGCTCTCCCCCATCGCATCCTTCGGATTCGTTGGGGATACATTCTTGTTCCTCACCATTTCGGCGGTCATACTGACCGTGGTCTTGGCTTGGCGGTCGACGGCGAGGATCAAGTCGCCGCCGTCGAGCTGGGCCAGGGCGGCTTCTTCCAGGATCGCGAATGAGGCGAGGTCGGCGAACTGCAGGCGGTTTGAACCGCCCCGGTTCGGTTCGGGGAAAGCTTTGAAGCTGATGAGCGCTGCCAGGAGGAAGATAGGAATGCTGCGTTTGGCGTTGTGCATGGTATTCCTCCGCGTAACGGTTTTTTCGCGCGCAACGGCGCGGGTCCCGGCCGGGGTCCCGGAGTATCACGGGCCGGCAGTTCACGGCGCTTGAGCTGCGGAGGAATTATTTTTCGAATTCGATGCAATTCGTGCATGGATGGGCGGTCCTGAAGACGGTCAGGGCACGGGTTTGACCCGCATTGCCTTCGAGGCTGCGACGATCGATTCCTTGATGCTCTCGTAGCCGGTGCAACGGCAGAAGTTGCTTTCCATCCATTCGCGCAGATCGGCTGCGGAGAGGTCCGGGATACGCCTGGTATCCTGTTCCGGTGCGTTTGAGAATAGGATCTTGTTGGATTTGAGGAGAGACAGGGGATCGTCAAGGTATTGACCGAGCATCCAGACACATCCAGAGTTTTTCCGAGATCTGGGAATCATAGGAAAGGGTGAGGTTTTCCACTGTCCGCGGGATGGCTTCCCGGTATCCGCGGAGATGGATGATCCAGGCGATAAAAAACGCAGGACAGGGAGGGCCGCGAAAGATGCCGGCGAGGACCGCTTGAAACCGCCCCGACCGGTTAATCCGGTGCACAAGTCCGATCGGCCCGATTCCGCTTGGGAATGCGTCTCTTGGGTATAGCAAGCTTATTTCCGGAGTGTCCCCGCCTTCAATCCAAGCAAGTGCGGCAGATACACCGGAAGGTGGAAAAACTCCTTAAGTATGTACGCATTGATCGCAGTGACCATCGGATCGTCCGAACGTATCCCTGGGCTTTCAATTGAAGACCAGCCGAGGTCTTCCCATTCGCTAAGGTCGTTTTCCTGCAAGTGCTTGGTCATGACGCGGTCGCCATCGCTGGAGAAAACGACGCGGTAATTTATATGGCCTCTATACCATTCCAGCATTTCGTTTGAAGCGATCGTAAAGTAAGACGGGGGATACTCATATTTTGAATCCGGCTTCTTGGCGACCTCTCTGTAAGATCCATCCGGATCGAGATATACGAACATTCCATCGTCCTCCCAAAGGAGGCCGTTATTGCCGTGAATAATGACTTTCTTTTTTGTAATCACCTTTTTATCAGCTTTGGTGAGGCTCTCCCACTCATTCCGAATAAATAAGGAATTCCGGTTGACTGTAATCTTCACAGTTGTTCGCCCAAAAAGCGGGTCTTCATCAACCCAGGAGATTTGGTTTCCTGATGAGTCAAATTGGATTTCATTTGGTTTTTCCATTTCTGATTCCTTGATCTCGCGAATCTTATTGATTATGAAATCGCTCCCGATTAAAACTTCTACTCGCTCCACCCTTGTATTCCTGTCAGTGTAATGCTTATAGGCCTCATATCGAATAATTAAATTTGGTGCCTCCTCAGCCCAAAGTTTTGGATGAAACAGTACAATGAAGATAGCAATGAAGATTGTTTTCATACTCCCTCCTTGGGGCGGCGCCAGTTGGCGCCGCCCGTTCTCATGACCTTACCAGAACTTGTACCACGGTTTGGATGAAGAAGTTGATGCAGTGCTCGCGCTCGTGGACGAAGATGAGCTTGAAGAAGTCTTGGTAGCGGAATATGAGGTGACCGAGATGCTCTTGGTACCTCCAGTGGTATTATATGCGTTCATCACCGTGTCCATTCCGTTCTTGACCCCCACGCAACCGTTCGTGTTGTCGCAGGAGGTCGCATGCACGAAGAAATCATTGGCCTGATAGGTCGTTTTCGTTCCTTCTATCGGTGTGGTCACGGTAGCGGCAATATGGATGCCAGGCCCGTATCCTGCTACATCCGCTTTTTTCGAATCAAGCGTGTAAGTTCCGGTTGGTAGCTGAACTGGATTGTATTTATTATTTTTATCGAGATCAACTGATTTTACCGTATTCACCATCGCTGTTTTCGGTAGGCTCGCGGATACATCCTTGTTCCTCACCACCTCGGTGGTCACCTTGACCGTGGTCTTGGCGAGGGTCGAGAGGCCGCCCGAGAGGAGCTGGCCTTGGTTGAAGGCATAGACTTCCATGATCTTGGCTTGGCGGTCGACGGCGAGGATCAAGTCGCCGCCGTCGAGCTGGGCCAGGGCGGCTTCGTCCAGGATCGCGAATGAGGCGAGGTCGGCGAACTGCAGGCGGTTTGAACCGCCCCGATTCGGTTCGGGGAAAGCTTTGAGGCTGATGAGAGCTGCCAGGAGGAAGATAGGAATGCTGCGTTTGGCGTTGTGCATGGTATTCCTCCGAGTAACGGTTTTTTCGCGCGCAACGGCGCGGGTCCCGGCCGGGGTCCCGAAGTATCACGGCCCGGCCGTTCACGGCGCTTGAGCGGTGGAGGATTATTTTTACGAATTCGATACAAATCGTGCATGGATGGTCGCTCCTGAAGACGGTCAGGGCACGGGCTCGTCCCGTATTGCCTTCGAGGCCGCGGCGATCGATTCCTTGATGCCCTCGTAGCCGGTGCAGCGGCAGAGGTTGCTTTCCATCCATTCGCGCAGGTCGGCCTCGTCCGGTTCGCCGTGGGCGCGGAGGAGGGCGATCGCGTTCAGGATCATGCCGGGGGTGCAGAAGCCGCACTGGAACCCGTTTTTGTCCATGAAGGCTATCTGGACGGGATGGTCGCGGATGCCTTCGATCGTGACGATCCGGCTGTCCTCGCATTCGGCGGCGAGGACCATGCAGGATTTGAGCGGTATGCCGTCCACGAGAACCGTGCAGGCGCCGCAGTCGCCGTTTTCGCAACCGCACTTGGTGCCGGTGAGGCCCAGCTTTTCGCGCAGCGTCCGCAGGAGGGTGTCGGCGGGGCGGACGGCGACGCGGCGATCCTCGCCGTTCACGGACAGGACGAGCTCGACGATACCGGAATATTCGATCATGCGAGTTCCTCCTCGGCGCGGCGTGCCATGTCCAGGACCAAGGCTGTACGGTACTCCGCGGAAGCGCGCTGGTCGGCTTTGATCATGCCGGGGACTGCGATGGCCGCGCGGAGCGCCGCGATCGATGGGAACAGGACCGGGAAGGGATGGAGGCCCGAGACCGCCGCGGCGATGTCGGCCCTCGCAGGGCCGGCCGGCCTGGTGCCGGCCAGCCCGGTACCGTCAGGCCCGGCGGCCAGGAAGCAGGCGGTCGCCAGGGGGTAATCCACTCCGGCGGTGCGGGTAGCGCGGTAATGCTTCCAGGGAAGGAGCGCCGCTTCTGCGGGGAGGGAAAAGCCCAGCATGAATTCGCCCGGATCCAGAAGGACACGCTTGTCGAAGATCCGCCGGAGCGGTCGCTCCCTGCGCTCGCTCTGGGCGTCGTGAGCCGAACCGGGGACGGCTGGCGGCCGTACGGTCAGGACCCACGCGTCGGCGAGCAGGAGAGGGAGCGCGGCTTCCCGGTAGGGGAGGTTGCCGGCGAGGTTGCCGCCGAGGCTAAGGCGATTCCTGGTGGTACGATCGGCTATGCGGCGGACCGTCGCCGTGAGGAGGGGGAACAAATTCGAATCGCCGACTTCATTCAGGGACAGAGCCGCGCCCAGAAAGATTTTGGAGCCGGAACGTTCCAGGCGGCGGGCTTCCGCGATGCGCTTGATGTCGATAAGCGCGCGCGGCGGCGGGAGGGCTGCTTTTCGGGCGTTCGTGGCGATCTCGGTGCCGCCGGCCAGATAGCGCGTTCCTTCGCCGCCGCCCGCCTCGGCCCGGGTGAACTTGGACCAGGCGCGGACCGCGTCCTCGGCTGTTTCGGCGCGCGCGTATACGATATCCGAGTCGATCATTCGATGCTTCCTTTGAAACCCTTCCAGACGGCCTCGCTCGTGATCGGCAAACGGTCGAATCGGACTCCGGCGGCGCGGGAGAAGGCGGAAGCAACGGCGTTCGGCATGCCGATGATGCCCTGCTCGCCCAGCCCGCGGGCGCCGAAAGGCCCGTCCCCCTGCGGGGTCTCGATGAAGTCCGCGAAGTATTCGGGTTCCTCGCCGAAGCGCAGGATTTTGAAGTCCCTGAGGGTCCCGTTCTGGACCCGTTCGTTCGAATCGAATACGAAGGCTTCCCGCGTGGCGAAGCCGAGGCCCATCCCCATGGCGCCGACCACCTGGCCCCGCGCGATGTCGGGATTGATTACCCGGCCCACGTCCATGCAGCAGGCGGCCTTCAGGAAGCGGCTCGCGCCCGTGGCCGGATCAACTTCGACCTCCACTCCCTCGGCACCGAGCGTCCATTCCAGGCCCGGATGCCCCGCGCCCGTTTCCGGATCGATGCCCGTCAGGTGGCGGGCGATGTATTTGCCGCGACCGATGACCGGTCCGCCGACGGAAATGCCGTCCGGATAGACGAAGCCCAGCACGACCCTTTCCAGGGGGAGGCCGGTCCCGGGATCGTCGTGCAGGAAGACGCGGCCGCCCGAAACTTCCAGATCCTCCTCGGAGCAACGCAGAGGCGCGGACGCGGTGCGCTTGATCTGCGTCACCGCGTCGGCCACCGCGTCCAGGGCGGCCCGGCCCGCCATGAACAGTGAACGGCTGGCGGCGGTGGTCCAGTCGTGGGGAGCGCGGTCGGTATCCACTTCATTCACGACGCGGACCTTTGCCGGATCCATGTCCAACCCCTCCGCGACGATCTGCCTGAGGCCGGTCAAGGTCCCCTGCCCGATCTCCACGATTCCGGTCACCAGCGAGACGCTTCCGTCTTCGCTGAAATGGAGCACGGCCCCCGCGTCGGTGAAGGTGGGAATGGCCGGCGCCTTCCAGAAGCAGGCGATGCCCTTGGCCCTGATCCTTTTCCTGCCGTCGGCCCCGGTCGTTTCGATCCTCGTGCCTTCCGTCCAGTTCAGGCGTTGCTTGACCGTCCGGATGCATGCGGCCAGGTCCCCGGTGTTCCCGTCCAGAACCGCCCCGGTAGGGACTGTGTCGCCCGAGCGTATCGCGTTCTTCAGCCTGAGCTCCGCCGGGTCCATCCCGAGCTTCCCGGCCAACAGGTCCATTGCGCGCTCCACGGCGAAGGAGAGCTCGATGTGGCCGAAACCGCGATAGGCCGTGGCGAAGGGGTGGTTCGTGTAGACGCAGATCGAATCGGCCGTGACGTTCGGGATGCGGTAGGGACCCGTGCAGGCATAACCCGCCGCGCGCGAAACGTTCACCGCGTAATCCGCGTAGCCCCCGGAATCGAAGAGGAATTCGATGTCGGCGGCCAGGAGGCTTCCGTCGGCCTCCGCCGCCAGCGCGACGCGCGCCTGCAGTCCGGCCCGTCCGGGGCTGGTCAGAATGTCGGCCTCCCTGGAGTTCACGAGGCGCACCGGCCTACCGCCCATCGCCTTTGAAAGAAGGTACGCGAGCGGTTCCATCTGTATGCCGGCTTTTCCGCCGAAGCCGCCGCCCACGGACCCGGCCACCACTTCGATCATTCCTTCCGGAATTCCGAAAGCCTTGGACATGAGGGTGCGCACGCCGAAAGGGGACTGGGTTGAGCTATGGATGAGGAGCCTCCCGTCCGGGCGGACCTCGGCTTCAACAGCGCGCGGCTCCATGGCCACGTGATCGCCCGGCGGGAAAGAGAAGCTGCCTTCCACCGTGACTGCCGCCTGCCGGAAGGCTGCCGCAGCGTCGCCTTTGCGGATGCGGGTACGGTTGGCCACGTTGCTGCCGGCTTCGGGCAGGATGGCGGGGATACGGCGGTACGAGGCAAGTTCCGGATGGAGGATAGGCGCGCCGGGAGCCAGCGCCTCGCGCGGACTGCGGACGGGCGGGAGCACCTCGTAGTCCACCTGGAGCAGGCGCAGCGCGCGGAGGGCGGCAGCTTCGTCGTCGGCGACCACCGCGGCGACGCCTTCACCGTGATGGCGGACCTCGCCGCGGGCTAGGGGCGGCTTGTCCCCCAGGTACAGGCCGATCAGCACGTCCCAATCGGCACCCGTGAAGACCCCTCGGACGCCAGAAGCCGCCCGCGCCTTGTCCGTGGCTATGCCGAGGATTCGGGCCCGCGCGTGCGGGCTCGCGAGCACGGCGGCATGCAGGACGCCCGGTCGCGGACGGTCGTCCGTGAAGCGGGTCCGTCCGCTCGTTTTTTCCGGACCATCGTCACGCGGAAGCGAAGTGCCGATACGGCTTGGGCGGCCAGATTCGTTCATGCGATCAGTGTAGGCGCGGAGGGACGGAAACGCAAAAAGACCCTAAATTGCGAGTCATCATTACCGACCGGGTCATAGATGCATTGCCCGCAGGAATACGCCTCTTGTTCGGCACGTTCCCCTTGGAACAGGAAACGTGAATCAGGACGATCGGCAGCGCCAAAGGAAAATAGTCATGGCTCCCGATTTCGATGCCCTGCCTGAAGGCTTAGGTGGCTATGCCTGATGCGGATCCTGTTGGATACGAATCTGCTCCCGTGGTTGGTCATGGACGACCCCTGCCATGGTTTCCTGGATGTACCGGCTGACGGCGATACGATCGGCGTCCGGTAAATCGCCGATACGCTCCGATTCCTTGGTTTCGATAGTCGCGATTTTTGCGGTGCGGACAACGGAAGGCGCGGGCAGACCAGCCATGCCAAGGTCGGATACGGCGACGTCACCGGACCAAGGGCGGTTCTCCGAACTGGTGATCATCAAAACCCAAAGAAGGCCTTGAAGTTTCAGAACGCCGTCGGCAGCTACCACCAAAGCAGGTCGTCGCTCGCGAACCGGCCGATTGGTGTAGGGAAAAGGGATCTTGATGATGTCCCAGGCTCTAAAGTCCGGCATAGGCCCGCCGATCCGCATCGGAATCCCATTCGCCGAATACGGCAAAAGGATCTTCCGCTTCCTCAGTCCGCGCGCGGCTCAAAACCACTTTCTCGCCTTCGATAAGGTAGACGAGCTTATCGCCTTCCTTCAGATGCAAGGCCACCCGGATGGGCCGGGGAATTCCTTACATGCATCAAGCAGGCAGCGTTATGATGGATACTTTCTCATGGTCGAAGAATCGTGCCTCCGGAACCCGACACGTCGATCTCCCGCCGTTCCCTTGCCGCTTCGGCAAGGGCTTCCATGGTATCCAGGACATGGAAGGCCAGGAGCCCTGAGGCGCGTTGCGGCGTTCTGTCTAGGAGAGCGCCCGCAAGATCCGCGACGCCGAGTCCGCGGGAATTGTCGGACCAAGCCTCGGGGACCTGCTGCTCCTCCCATTCCGTCCCGCCCCGTTTCCTGAGGAGCACGGGACCGCCGAAGCTGTTCGGATCCGGGACCGCCAGGCTCCCTTCGGTGCCCCAGATTTCGATGGGGGGGAGCCTGCTCGCCTGCACGTCGAAGCTCATGGTCAGCGCGACGACGGGGCCGGCCGCGAAGCGGAGAAGGCCCGCTACATGGGTGGAGACCAGTACGGGTATCCGGTCGCCTTTTTTGGGTCCAGAGCCGACGACGCGTTCGTCGTACGCTTTGGATGCGCAGGCGGAGACGCCCGCGATGGGACCGAGCAGTTCGACGAGGGCAGTGAGGTAGTAGGGGCCCATGTCCAGGACCGGCCCGCCGCCCGGGGCGTAGTAGAAGGCCGGGTCGGGGTGCCAGCGCTCGTGGCCGGGGCAGAGCATGTTGGCCGTCCCGCCCACCGGCGTCCCGATCGCGCCGGAGTCGATGAGCGATCGGCAGGCGGCGATGCCCGCGCCGAGGAAGGTGTCGGGAGCGCAGCCGATCAGGAGCGATCGCGCGGCCGCCTCCGCCATGATCCGCGCTCCGTCCGCCCTCGTGGCCGCCAGCGGTTTCTCCGAATAGACGTGCTTGCCCGCGCGCAGCGCGGCGAGGGAGAGTTCGGCGTGGGCGAGGGGAATCGTCAGGTTCAGGACGATGTCGATTTCTTCGCTTGCCAGGAGCTCGTCCACGCCCAGGGCTTTCAGGCTGAAGGCCGCCGCCTTGGCTTCCGCTCTTTCGGCGATCCTGTCGGCGCACGCGACTGCGCGGAGGCGAGGAAAACGGGCGGCCAGATTCTTCAGGTAGATTTCCGAGATGTTGCCGCAACCGACGATGCCGACTTTCGCGATGTTTTTCATCACTGTTTTCCTTCCGCCGCGGAAGCTGCCTTCCCCTCGGCGGCCCAGGCGAGTCCCCTGCGCATCAATTCCCTTGCCTCCCCGTTGTCGAAGACGGCTGCCTGGTGGCCGAGGGAGCAGTAGAACACCCGGCCCGCGCCCCAGCGCTTGGTCCAGGCGACCGGCATGTCGACGTTTCCGTTGGCGGCATGGGGTCCGTCCGCGACGGGAAACCGGGTCGTCGCGAGCACTTCGACCGCAGGATCCACGTGGAGGTAGTAGTGCTCGGTTTTGACGGAGAAGTCCCGGATGCCTTCGACGAGGGGGGAGGATCCCTTCCTGATCGAAACGGCGTACTCGACCCCGTCGTTTCCGGGGTGGGCCACCCATTGTCCGCCGGTCAGGAATTGCCAATCGGTGTTTTCGCGGAAGGCGTCACACATTCCGCCGTGGCAACCCGCCAGTCCTGTTCCGCCCTCGACGGCGGCGAGGACGTTCGCCGTCGCTTCTTTTTCCAGTTTCCCCATCGTCCAGACGGGAACGATGAGGTCCAGGGCTTTCAGGGACTCCCCGTCATCGAAGGACGCGAGCGAATCGGAGATCGTCGCCTCGATTCCCGAACGCGACAGTAGTTCGGCGAACAATTCCGAAATCCGGACCGGATCATGGCCGTCCCAGCCGCCCCGTACTATCAATGCTTTCTTCATGCGTCGCCTCCGATCCGGGACCAGTATATGAAACCGGCAGGAATCCATCCACGGCTATCATCGCGGAAAGAGCCCCCGCGCTTATCGCATCGAAAAGCCCCGATCGGTTCGCCGAAGCTAAATTCCACAAGCGGCCGTTTCCGGATTATACTTCCCGGCATGAACGCGCATATACGTTTATTTTTCATGAGGCATGCGGAAGCGGTCGATCGCGATAAGTGGAAGGGGTCCGAGAGTCTGCGGCCCCTTTCCGAAGCCGGCGAGCGGGATACCGCCCGGGCGGCCAAGCGTTTCGCGGGTCTCGGACTTCATCTTGACCTCATACTCTGCAGTCCCCTCGTACGCGCCCTGCGCACCGCCGAAATCATCGGACAGGCGCTCGTCAAACCCGTCGCTCCCGTCGTCGACGACCGTTTGTCCCCCGGTTTCGACGAGGACGCGCTGGAGGACATCCTGGACGAGCGGGAAGGAGTGGAATCGATCCTCCTGGTGGGCCATGAACCGGACTTCGGGATAATCGTCGGCTCGCTCGCCGGCTGCGCGCGGATAGATTTCAAGAAAGGGGCCTTGGCGCTTGTGGACGTGGACCCGGATACCTGGGAAGGAAGGCTGCTCTGGCTCGTCCCGCAGAGCCTGATGCTTTGAACCCGTTTACCCCCGATCGCCCGGCACGGTATCATGCGTCCTCATCCTGATGGAGGCATGAATGGAACTCGGTTGCAGGGCTCATGATTTCGGGAAACTGGCGGTCGCGGAGTTGGCGAAGAAGATCCGGGAAAAGGGCTTCTCACATGCGCAACTGGCGCTGGCCAAGGCGATCGCCGATGTGGACGCCGGACCGGGCAAACTCAACGCGGAGCTGGCGGGGCGGATCGCGGAGACCTGGCGGCGGGAAGGCGTCCGAATTTCGGTGCTCGGAAGCTATTTCAACCCCGTCGGCCCCGATCTGGAGGAGCGCGAACGCGGCGCCGGGCGCTTCATGGAACAACTGCGTTTCGCCGGAGCCTTCGGCTGTCCGGTCGTCGCGACCGAGACGGGCTCGCTCAACGCGGACTGGTCGGCGCATCCGGACAACGGGAGCGAGGCGGCCTTCGCCCTTTTCGTCGAAACCATGCGGCCGGTGGCGGCGGAGGCCGAGCGCCGCAAAGTCTTCGCCTGCATCGAGGGCGTCGTCCGGCACGTCATCCTGAGTCCCGCCCGGCTCCGGCGCGCCCTGGACGAACTCGCCTCGCCCGGGATCCGTGTCCTTCTGGATCCGGTGAATTTCCTGGACGAGAACAACTATGAAGACCGTGACCGCATCATCGAAGAATCCTTCGAGCTGTTCGGGGACCTCATCGTCACGGCGCATATCAAGGATTTCGCGGTCCGGAAAGGCCAGATCGAGGTGGTTCCGGCGGGGAGCGGACTCATGGATTACGGTAGGCTATTCCGGCTCCTGAAGGCCCTGCCCCGGGTCGACGTCATCCTGGAGGATCTCAGGCCCGAAGCCATGGAAGGCGCGGCGCGCTTCGTGCGGGAGGCCTGGGAGAAGGCCTGACGCACAAATATCCAAAACCCGGTTCCCCGCCCCCGAAAGTAGCCTTCAATATCGGACGACCGTGAATTGCCATGTGGTCGGCGGAAACCCGATATTGAGCCTTAAATAGGAGGCGTCATATTCCATGACGACGAAGAAACGGTCGTTCGCGTTGGCGTCGTCATGGAATTGGAGAAGTTGCCAACCGCTATCCATGTACCACTTGATGGTGCCTTCGCACGTCAAATAGCCTTCATTCATCGTGTAATATTTTCCGTCCCCGCTGATATAGAAAATAAACGAAAGATCGGGAATATTGCTCGGCCCCTCTATCCGGTAGGCGGAATGAAGTTGCGCTCCCTTGTAGATATCGGGAACGGGATATGCCGTTACGGTCCCGCCGTCTCCGCCATCGTCATCCATCGCGGCCAGGAGGTCGGCGATGGCCCAGTCTTTCCCGTCCACCGTGAAGGTCCCCGTCACGGATTGGGGCTCGGCGTCCCCCGGCCCCGTCCCGGCGGCCCAAACTGCGTTACCGTTCAGGCTCGCGGTACCATAGAAATGGTTGGTCAGGATGATGCTCCCCGCGATGCTGATTGTGAACGGGTCGGCGTTCGTCTGCGTCAGGTCGATTTCGCCGTTGGCGACCAGCCCGCCCGGATCGTCAGGCGGCGTGAAATTTTCCAGAGTGATCCTGAGCGCGGTGTCCGGGGTGATCCAGGCGACGGACATGCCGGCAGGGTAATAGCCCTGGGCCAGGGTCGGATCGCTTTCCGGCGACTCGAAGATCATGCCGATCAGCCCGAATACGCCATCCGCCAGTTCCACCGCTTCCGTAGGCGGCTTGGAAGGTACGGGTTTTTTATCGTCGCTGCCGATCAGGCTGCCGATCAGACTCTGGATGAAAGAGCAGGAAGCGGCGCAGGAGATAACGAAAGTCAATGCCAGCGCTGTCCGGAAGGGTACCCAGGTTCTCGATTTCATGTCCGACCCCGAAGGAGGCGGCAGGGTTCGTAGTCCTCCCGGCGGTGCGGTTCTGATATAGAAGTATATCTCCTTCCTCCGATAAAGCAAGAACCGGACCAACCAACGGTCTGACGATGGTCGTTTCGCGGTCCTGCCGACGGAAAATACCTCCATAAGCACCAAATATTATAGATTCGGCTCAACGATACGGACTTGGTATGGTACAATCCAGATGAGCGGAATATGGCGGACATCGGACTGGAAATCGGCAGCAAGCTCCAAGATCTCCGAACCGAAGGTTCAGATCCCCCCGAGGACGAGGGGCGGAAGGTCAGGCGCAAGGACCTCCTGAACCTCCTGAATTTCGTGAACTTTCAGGAAGGGACGATCTTCGCCAACTTCCGGCATCTCAAATACGACGACAAGCTCTCCCTCCAGGCCTTTCCCCGCCCCTGCAGCGACGAGATCCTCGAATGCCGCTGGATGCGCGGCGGCCTGTCCGAACGACGCCTGAAAGACTACATCTTCGAGAATTTCCTGCTCAGCAACGGCCAGGATCTTTTCCTGGTCAAGGCGGAAGTGGTCGGCATGGACGAGGAGGGCATCACCTTCAGGATCCCGGATTTCGGCCACGAGAAAAGCGGCCGCAAGGTCAGGCGCCACGAGTGCGAGGCGGTGGACGTGCGCATCCTCCAGAACGGGATAGCCTTGACGGGCACGCTCGCCGATTTCAACGCCGTTTCCTGCCGCGTCGTCCTGACGGGTTCCTACGAGCTTGTGATTGGATGGATCAATCCGGGGACGCCGGTTCTCCTGAGCTTGGAACGCGATGGACGCCTGCTTTTTTCCGGGGATTGCGTCGTCACCCGTTCGGATACGGGCGAGGATCGAGGAGTCCTGGTCCTTACCCCGGTTTTCAACAACATACGGCGCTATGCCGCGCGGGAATTCCGCAGCCAACGGCATTCGCTTTCCCCGGCTCCGAACGTGAACTTCAACCATCCCCTGACCGGCAAGCGGCTCTACCTGCAGGCGCTGGATATTTCCAGCTCCGGCTTCTCGACGGAAGAATTCTTCATCAACTCAACCCTGCTTCCCGGGTTGATGATCCCCGAAATCTCGATCGAGATAGGCAATCATTTCATGATGAAGTGCCTCGGCCAGGTACTGTACCGTAACGTCGTCCATGTCGAACACGGAGAGAACCTGGTGCGATGCGGCATAGTATTCCTGGATATGGCCATCGAGGACCAGGCTTCCCTGTCGGCCCTGCTCCACCAGAACGCCAACAACTGCACGCGCGTTTGCAGCCAGGTTGACATGGAGGAGCTCTGGCGCTTCTTCTTCGAGTCCGGTTTTATTTATCCCTCAAAATACCTCTCGATCCTGGCTTACAAGGAAGAATTCAAGAAGACCTACGAAAAACTGTACCTAAAGAGTCCGGCGATAGCCCGCCATTTCATATTCCAGGATAGGGGGATTCTGTTCGGCCACATGTCGATGATAAGGAGCAACGCGAACACCTGGCTCATCCACCACCACGCCGCGTCGCGGAGCGGACACGGCATGGCGGGGGTCGCCGTGCTGGAGCAAGTCGGACAATACATCAACGAATTCCATCTCCACCGGTCCACGCATATGAACTACGTGATGTGCTATTACCGTAAAGAGAATCGTTTCCCCTCCCGGGTCTTCGGGGGCGTCGCGCGCGATGTCGCCAACCCCAAGGGGTCATCGGTCGACGCGTTCGCGTACATGCACTTGGCGGACCTGCCCTGTAATTCCTCGGGCTCCTACCAGCTGTTGCCCGCCGGAAGGGATGATCTCTTCGAGTTGAAGCGCCACTACGAGAAGGTTTCGGGCGGGCTGACCCTGGAAGCCCTCAACCTTATGCCCGAGGCGATTCCCGAGACCTTGCTGGACGAAGAATACCGGCGGCACGGCTTCCTGCGCGAACGTCATATCTTCGCGTTGAAAAGGGAGGGATCCCTTGCGGCGATCGTGATGGTCTCCCTTTCGGATCTGGGGCTCAATCTCTCCAACCTGACCAACTGCATCCATGTTTTCGTGGTTGACGAGGAAAAGCTGAGCACCGACATGCTGGCCTCGGGACTTAACGGCCTCGCCGCCCATTTCGCCAAAGACGATATGCCGTTGATGGTGTATCCGGCGGAATATCTGGAAGAGCACGCCATAGCCTATGAAAAAAGATACATCCTCTGGGTATTTAATATGAATTTTCTGGATGAGTATTTTAGGTCGCTGAGAAATACCTTCAAGCGGGATGTTCATGGAAGAAACGAAAGCAAGTGCGACGATAACTGAGAATACGCCGCTGTACAGCAGCAATATCATAAGCACTTTCCTGCAGTTGATCAGAATGCGGTACAGTTATGTAAACATCACCGAATTGCTCTTCGAATCCGGCATGGAAGCTTACGAGGTTGAGGACGAGGGGCATTGGTTCACCCAGGAGCAGGTGGACCATTTCTACGAGCGTCTGGTCAGGCGGACCGGAAACGTCAACATCGCCCGGGAGGCGGGCAGGTATACGGCTTCCCCCGACGCGATCGGGAAGACCGCGCGCTGGGTCCTCGGCTTCATCGAACCGTTCACCGTCTACAAGCTGATCGGAAAGATCGCGGGGAAATATACCCGATCCTCGGTTTTTGAATCCAAGAGGATTCATAAAACCGAAATCGAGATCGTCGTCACGCCGAAGGAGGGGGTGGACGAGAAGCGCTACCAATGCGAGAACCGCAAGGGTTATTTCGAGGCCATCGTCAGCCTGTTCGATAACCGTCTACCGAAGATCACCCATCCCGAATGCGTCTTCGAGGGCGGAAAGTGCTGTCGCTATACCATCAGCTGGAAGCGATCTTGGGCCGAATCGTTCAAGACGGCGCGGAACGTAAGCATACTGAGCTCCGGGGCGGTTCTGTTCATATTGGCCCTGAGCGGTCCTTGGGCTCTCTTCGGGGCGATCGCGATAATCGCAGCTTCGACGAGCTTCATGTTCACGCTCGTGGTCGAGATGCTCGAGAAGAAGGAGATCCGTTCGGCCCTCCTCAATATTCGCTCCACGACGGAAGAATTGCTGGAAAACACCAACCTGAACTACAACCATGCGTTGATGATCAATGAAGTCGGCCGTATCATCAGCAAGCACAACCAGACCGGAGCCCTCCTTTCGCAGGTGATCGAGATCCTGCGCAGAAGGCTCGATTACGACCGCGGGCTCATAATGCTCGTCAACGGCGACAAGACGATACTTGAATACAAATCGGGCTACGGCTATGAAGGCGAGGCCTTGGTCAACGTCACGAACGCCAGCTTCCATCTTGATAAGGAAGAGTCCCGCGGAATTTTCGTCCTCTGTTACCGCGAAAAACGGCCTTTCCTTATAAACGACGTGGAATGCATCAAGAACGAGCTATCCCAACGTAGCCTGGACTTCCTCAAAGCGATCGGTTCCAAATCTTTCATCTGTTGCCCGATCCTGTACGAGGATGAGTGCCTTGGAGTGCTCGCCGTCGACAACGTCCACAGCAAACGTCCCATACTGGAGAGCGACAAGAACCTGTTGATGGGAATCGCGCCGGAGATCGGCATCAGCGCCCACAACACCCAGATGATGGAGGAATGGGAAGCCCAGTTCCGGTCGATACTCCGCGTACTCGCCGCGAGCATAGACGCGCGGGACGCGCTGACCGCGGGCCATTCCGAGCGGGTCACCGAATACTCGGTCGCGATCTGCCAGGCGATGGATCTGCCGACCGAGTATACCGAGATGATCCGCGTCGCTTCGCAGCTGCACGATTACGGGAAGATCGGAATAAAGGATTCCATACTGAAAAAGAGCGGTCCCCTCTCCGGCCGGGAACGCGAGGAAATCAAGACGCACGTGGTCAAAACGAAGAAAATACTGGATCAGATCAATTTCAAGGGCATCTATCAGCAGGTTCCGGAAACGGCCGGCGCCCATCACGAGCGGATGGACGGAAGTGGCTATCCGGACGGCCTTAGGGGGGAGGGGATTCCCCTGGGCTCGCGGATCATCGCGGTCGCCGACTTTTTCGAGGCCATTACGGCCCAGCGGCATTACCGCGACCCGATGACCCGGGTCGATGCGGTGCAAACCCTGAAGGACGCCAGCGGCACCCACCTGGACGCGGAGATCGTTTCGGTGTTCCTGAAGATCCTTGAGGCGAGGGAGGCGGAGGTGATGCTACGGCCCGAAGAAAACGCTCAGACGTTCGCCGCGGCCGCTTTCCGTCCTGAGCAGGCGATCACCGGCGTGTAGGTGAATCGTCCGGGATCGGAGAAGAAGCGCAGGAATTCGGTCAGGAATTCATCCGTCGACGCATAACCGGGAATATCGATGCAGGCGTTCTTCGAGATGGTTTCTATTTTCTTGGTCCAATTGAAGCGGTCCGTCTCGCCGAGTTCCCCGTAGATCAGGTGATGGGCTCCCGCTTCCGCCCGGATGTCCTTGAAACCGAGCCGGTACAGGTGGGAGTACAGCTTCCGGCCCGCCCATGGATCGAAGTTCTCCTTCTCCTCAAGCTGGCTCATCGCCGAGACGAGGGCCGCCTCCAGCCGCGGGTTCATTTCCCAATGATTCAGGCAGTTGTGGTCCAGATCGATCAGGCAGAGGATGCCGCCTTCGTTGAGCAGGGTGGCGATGTTCCTCACGATGTCGAAGCTCTCCTTGCGGAAGTATTCCAGCGCGAAGCGGACCCAGACGAAATCGAAGCTGCCCTGTTGTCCTTCGAACGGTTCCTTGGCGTCGGCTACATAGAAGCGCGTGCGTTCGTTGCCGTAACGTTCCGTCGCATGGGCGATCCGCCCTCCGGACGCATCGAAACCCGCCGCGAAACCTTCCTCTCCGACGAGGGCGCTGAGTACGGCGGTCGCCGCGCCTGCGCCGCAGAACACGTCGGCGACCCGCATCCCATTTTTCAAGCCGGCCCTCAAGGCATATTCAGCCACGACGGAAGCGTCCGTCTTCATCTCAAGGCGACGGATCTCGTCTTCGTTCTCCATCAGGTAGGGCGTTTTCATAAGCGAGCAGTATACGGGGAATCCGGTCAGGATGGAAGAAGAATCCGGAAAGTTTTCCGATGCGGAAGGTCTTGACTATATCGTAATAATACGATTATTATAATATCGTATTATTACGATATTACGGAGGATGGAAATGGAGCGATACATGGACGCGACTGCACGGCTGTTGTCAGACACGATCATGGCCGTACTGGTCAATTATTCGCACAATTGGTTCGCGCTGGGACTGGCGATGATCGCCGCGGCGATCATGGCGGTGCACGTGGATGCCGCGAAGTTCAAGGACGCGCTCCTGCGGCGGACGAAGGTCTCCATAGTCGCGAGCGTGGCGGTCGGCGCGTTCACGCCGCTTTGCGCCTGCGGCACCATGGCGGTGATCATCGGAATGCTGACGACCAGCCTGCCCTGGGGACCCGTCATGGCCTTCCTGACCTCCTCGCCCCTCATGAGCCCGGACGGCTTCATCCTGCTCGCGGGCGTCGTGGGCCTGAAGTTCGCGGCCGCCGTGGCGGCAGCTTCGGTTGTCGTCGGCCTGGTCTCAGGCTTCGGTACCCATTTGATCGAAAAGAACTCGCGTTTCCTGGAGAACCAGACCAAATTCGCCAAGACGGCTGCCGCCACGAATTCCGCGGGTGGCCCCGCCGCGGCAGTCACGGCCGCCGCGACCGCAGCGGTAGCCTCGGCCGTGGCCGCCCCGGTAGCTGCGGGAGCCTCCGCGCCGGCCGCTCCGACAGCTGCGAGTGCTTGCGCCTGCGGTGGCGGTGGAGATTGCGGTGGCGGTGGCGGTGGCGGAAGGCCCGCGCTGATCGCCCCGGCGGCCGCCTGCTGCGCCTCTTCCGCGGTCCCGTCCCCCGCTTCCGCGGCGCTCGCCGCAGCCGGCACCCTGGTAGCCCCGCTCAAGCTCCGCGAGATCGGCAAGCAGCTGGTGGACGTGGGCCTGAAACGGATTCTGTTCTCGTTCACGATCTTCGTGGCGCTCGGTTATCTCATCCAATCCTTCGTCCCGACGGAATTCATCGTCGCCCTCTTCAACGCGGGCAACGGAGTCGGGGTTCCGCTCGCGGCCCTGATAGGACTTCCCCTGTACGTCACCGGCGACGCGGCGATCCCGCTCATCAAGACCCTATTGGACCAGGGCGCGAGCGGCGGCTCCATGCTGGCGTTCATGATCACCGGCCCCGCGACGAGCGCCTGGGTCATCGCGGGCATCTCCACCTTCATGAAACGGCGCGTCGTTGCCCTGTACCTCGGCTGGATCCTCGGCCTCGGCGTCGCCCTCGGTTACGCCTACGACCTGCTTCTCGCGCTCGGATTGTGATCGTCCGGGTCTTGACCGCCGCCGCGCATTATCGAATTATTGCGATATGAATAAAGCGACCCGCGACGCCCGCGATTAAATCTCGGTGCTCCAGGTGCACGGGTTTCGGGCCTTTTACCCCGTTTCTCGTGCACTCCAGTATCGGCTATGTCATCTTATTCATTATCAGGCAATATTTTATTATTTGTTCTGCAACCTCTGAAAATTATCACCCTTTAGCGCGCTGAAGAGACTGGTATTCCTTTCGCGCCTTTTCCAGTTCCGCGTCGAGCTGGTTGTTCGCCTCCTCGAGGACTCCGGGCCGCGGGCCTAGACTCAAAGGCAAAATCGATAGGCCGAGAAGGCCAAGACCACCGGCGCCAAGGCCCAAGCTCAAGTTGGTATAGGTGAGAACCTGTTCATGCAGGGCAGCGGCGCTGGAGCTCTTCGGTTCGGAAAGATATTTGTCGTAGCTGTCGCGGGCCAGGTAGTAGAGCACTCCGGCGGCGACCCCGAGGGCCGCGCCGGTCCCTGTCCCTATCCAGCCGAGGGTGTCGAGGGTCGATCGGGAAGCCTTCTGCCGCGGCAATTGGGCGATGTTCTTCCCTATCCGCAGCTCAATGTCTTTTATCTCCAAGCCTTTTTTCGCCAGATCCGTATATTCGAGCTGTGGAGCGAAGCTCGCCCTCCCGCCGTGTGGCACAACAAGATCGAAAAGCCCGGGCTTGTAGGATGGGCTCGAGACCGAAACCGTAAACCTTCCCGCGGGGAAATCGGGTACGGTATCCGCACTTCCCTCAATAACCAGATCGCGTCTTCCCTCAGCGCTCTTGAATCTCAGGGTGGCAGTCTCGGGAAGGGAGAACTCGAGGGTGCCGACGGCCTCGAAGACGGGGTCGAGCTTGACGGTATCGTTGCCCTCGATACGGAAACTCCCTTCCCAATAGTATCCATTGCCCCGGAGGATCGCGGCGTGTGTCCCGAGCGGGATTTTCTGGACGAAAAGACCTGAAAGTTTGGCAAACGGTTTTTCGTCGAGGAGCATTTCCATGCCGCTCGCGATTCCCGGTGGAAGGCTTTCACCCGGCCCCGACTTGTCGGAAGAAAGGAAGCGAAGGCTGTTCAGCACAAGATTTCCCGTCAACTCGCTCAGACTGAGGTTCGTGCGTATAAGAGCTTTTCGAACGATCGAAACCTGGCTCGAGGCGTAGAAGCCGGGTAGCCTCGCTTCTACCAGCGCCTGTCCCGGCGACAGGCCTTCGATTAACAGAGGGCTTTCGCCGCGCCGGATGCCGTTTACCAGCACCTCCGCGCCCGGTCGATCCGTCTCGACGTAAAGCCGTCCTCCGGTGTCGAAGGCCGAGAGGTCCACCTTGCCCTTGGTGAAGACCGCCTCGGTCTCCATGTCTCCGCCGAGCCGCGGGATCTGCGGCTTGCCGTAGGCTGCCTCGGTTTGCGAAGGCAGGGCTCTTTTAAGGTAATTGAAGAGATCGATTATGGTCGAGGTGCTGTCGGCCTGAAGCCCCTCGAGAAGGACATCGGTAAAAAAACCGTTCGAGCCATCGGGCTTTTCGTAGGAGAACTCGCCTGCCTTGGAAGCGTAGAAGACGGCCATGCTCCGCCCGTCCTCCGAGAGGGCCGGGCCGGTCGATACCACTTCCAAGCCCCTTGTGACGCCCGCGGCCCTGACGGGACCGAGGTCATTCCTGCAGGCGTCGAGGTAGACCATAGTGAGCTTGGCCTTGTTGTCCCTGAGCCAGGGCACGAGCACCGAATCGACGCTCAGCATGCCGGACCTATCCTGTAGCTGGGTCTCGGGGAAGCAGAGAAAATTCTCACCCGCGATCTGAACGCCATGGCCCGCGAAGAAGAACACCAGCTCGGAAATGCCCTCGTCGCTGGCAGAGTCGGCGATGTTCGAGAGGGCCCGCTGGAAGTTAGGCAGGCTCGGCCTGTCCATCCGATTCTCTTGGCGGTCGTTCTGAAGCACGACCTTGAAGCCGAGGCCGCCGTAGTAGGACGCTATCTTCTCCGAGTCGTTGACCGCCGCCTTCAGGGGCGAGAGGAGGTCGTACTCGTTTACGCCGAGGACGAGGGCGATCTTCGTTTGGGAGAAGAGGAGGGTGGGGAGAAGGAGGAATATACAAAATAAGCGAGCTTTCTTGAATTGCGGTACCAGATTTCGAATCATGGGAAAAATCTCCTTTTCAGGAATGAGGTCTTGAATAATAAACTTCAATATTGCATTTCACAATTTGCATTGTGCAATGATTACTGAGTGTCTATTCTGCCAATATCTTCCATTACCTTAAGGACGACATACCACCCTGAAACCTAGAAATTGGCCAAAGCATTGTGGCGCATACCCATTCTCGACATTTAAGAGATTCCCACTACAGGTAACATCCCCTCCACGTCGCATGCGACTTCCTCCCGTAGAAGGACCCGTTGGATCCATCAATCCAGTGGGATCATAAGTAGTGTAGAAGCCATTCGAATACTCCCAATCCCAGCAAAACTCAAAAACATTTCCGCTCATATCATAGATACCTAGCTCATTCGGCATCTTCCCACCTACGGGATGAGTGGTCCCGTCTGAGTTGGATGAAATCCAGGCGACTGCACTGACATCATTCGCTCCAGAGTTCAAATATCCATGGCTCAGCAGCCCACCACGCGCGGCCCATTGCCATTCGGCATCGGTTGGTAATCGGTAGCCGCTTTTTGACATATCTAAAGTTACGCTCGCACTCCCAATTGGATATCCCGTTGCCGGAACACGATCAACAATGGAATATGCTGGCAATTTTCCTTCTTTGATACTCAATAGATTACAAAATTCGACCGCATCATACCAGCTTACCATTTCTACCGGAAGTTCTGGATCACCGAGATGTGAACTGGGATTCGTCGCATTTGTTATATTTTCATATTGGGCCTGGGTTATTTCGAATTTACCAATTGAAAAATCTGAGACTGAGACAGAGCAATCCACTACATCATTGGGGAAAAGATGGATAAATCTCATAGTGTAGATACCGCCAACAATCTGAATCATATCAACATAACTTTCCTTAAAATGCCAAGTCGCGCTCCAGACCGTTGTGGAATTATCTGCCTTGATACCTCGAACTCGCCAAAATATTGCATCATTGATGGCGAGGGATGAGGAAACCATATAGCTTTCCTGTCCGCAAGGAATAGGCACAGAGCTTTCCGTCACTACTTGCGTATCGCCAATCTGGATCTCATACGAAACAGAATTAAAAATATGCGGCCATTGGAGAGTTGGTGTTGCAGTACTAATGGTACCTGCATTGGGCGGATAGATGGTCAATGAATTGAGCGAGTACGTCGCTGTCGTCACATCCGAAATGCTCCACCCCGTCTTCTTTGCTATCGCCTTGATCGTTCCGGAGGCGCCTAGCGACACCGATGATCCAAGATTGCCGGATGTCGCCGTCGGAGCGGCCTGGTTTCCGTCACCGGTCGTATAGAGGTAGCTCACCCCCGGCGTCGCCGAAGCAAGATTGACCGTCACTGAGGCATCCATATATTGACCCGGCAGAGGATCGAAGGTTGGCGGATAGGGCTTCAACTCATACCCGAACGAAACGGCGTCGGAATCGTCGAGGGCCGCATGCCGCGCGATCGCCTTGATCGTCATGTTCTGGTCCACCGCTATCGGCGTGGAAAAGACCGTACCGGTCGTGGAGGTCGGCGCGGCCTGGCTTCCATCGCCGGTGGTATACCTGATCTCGGCGCCGGAGGTGGCGCTTGTGAGAACGATCGATTTTGTTTCGTTGTAGATGCCGGCGGCAACGGAGGACTGGGGCGGCACGGCGCTTATGCGATACGCAACGTTCGTCACGGGCGAGCTATCCCAATCCGCCTTGATGGCGATGGCTTTGAGGTTGGCGCTCGAAGTTATCGCTACGGCTCCGGAATAGAGCGTTCCCGAGCTCTGTCCAGGTTCCGTCCCGTCGGTCGTATAGTAGATCGTGGCGTCCGTCGTCGTGCTGGTTATCGCCACGCTTTGCGCGCTCGTATAGGTGCCTGCCGGGATGGAGAAGACGGGGTCGGCGACGTGCCCCGTGATCTTGAAGGGAGAGACCATGACATCGGAAGTCATTTCGCCGCTGATCGCCACTGCGCGGATCGTGCAATCGGAGTTTATCGGGATTGGGGAAGAGGAAGAGAAGATTGTGCCGTGGCTGCTTGACGGTGGAGTCAGGTCATCGATCGTATAGACGATATCGGCTCCTGGCGTCGCGCTCGCGAGCGCTACGCTGACCGGGTCATAATGAAGACCCGACGAAACGCCTGCGACCGGCGTCGCGACGCTACCAGCGATATCGTAGGAAGAAACCACCGGAAACGAATCAAACCAACCGGCTTTGAACGCGCGTGCCTTGATCGCCGTCGTCGAAGAAAGGCTTATAGGTACGGTAAACTCAAACCCGTTGTATATCGTCGGGACGCTTCCGTCATTCGTATATCTGATCACCGCCCCCGGCGTTTCGCATAAAATGCTCACGGATTGCGCGTTGGCATAGTTTCCCGCCGCTGGCGTAAAGTCAGGTCGGCGAACCGTGCCCAGATAGATATCGCCAGAGCCGATAGGATAATACGCGCTTGTTTCCTGGTCCTTCACAATGCGGACAGTCTCGACCATGGTCCAGCGGGTTTCGACTCCGTCGAGGAGGGTAAGCTCGAGCGAGTGATAGCCGGTATCGAGGTCGGTCGCGGTGTAGGTATAGGAATGGCCGTCGGCACCGGCGGAGAAGGCCAGCGTCCTCGCCGAGCCTGAGGTCGAGGTCAGGGTTCCTGTAATGGAGGTAACGGCAAAAAGCCCCGTTGTCCAGGAAAGAGACAGACTCAGGCTGCCCGTTCCTGCCAGGGGGCGAAGGGTAATGACGAGGCTCGCCTCGATCCCGAGTTCCAGGGTTGCAGTGCCTGTACCCGTTACGATCGTATCGCCCGCCTCGTTTTTGCCGTTCACCGATATCGTCCAAACGCCGAGGGCGAGATCGGTTTTCGATAAGGTTGATCCGGTAAAGCCGCTCGCATCGAAGACGGCGCCCGCGGGACCGGCGCCATGGATATCGTAGGTCTTCACGGCCATGTCGTAGGCGGGAATTAAAGTCTTGGCGGTGCTGGTGGATACCTGGACCATCAGACTGCCGGTGCCTTGCGGCTGGCTTGCCTTGCCAAAGAAGAGCTGGCACGACGAGAGCGAAATAAAAATGCCAAAGACGAGAATCGCGATTGCGCAGCGTCTGTCTTTCATTGCGCCCACCCTTTCTCGTGGTACATAGTGCCTATCTCAAGGGAACTAAGGGCTCTGTTGTATATTCTGACATCATCGATCTTTCCATATGTGTAGCCTGTCTCATTGACTGGATATCCACCTATCCACAGTTTCCCTGTATCACTGCCGGCGATCGCGGCTGTCGATGCGATTGATTGAACCAAGACTCCGTCAATATAAAGCTTCACATAGCTTCTATCGTAAGTCGTTACGAGAAAGTACCAAGTATTATCCGTCAGGGCGTGAGTCGAATCAGCCCGATAATCGGTCCATCCTCCAGTATCAAGGCCAGCAAAATACTGGTACGGCCAGGAGTTTCCCCCATTTGTGCAATACCGTCCAATTCCATATTGGAAATACGTACTGTTAGCTTTGGTGAGGATTGGTCCGTTTTCTTTACCTTGCCCCAAATAGTACGCCCAACATGACAGAGTAAGCGTACCCGACACGTTCAGGTAAGGGCTTCCAGAGATTTCAATATAATTATTGCTACCGTTATAATAATATGCGCTATTCAAGCTATTGAATCGATCAATAGTCAAGGATGCTCCCTGCACGGTACCATTATTTAAATATTGGCTAGTATCATTCGCGTTTCCGCAAAACAGCCATTCGCCGACGAGCCCGTCTCGGGGAATGCTGAAGAACGAGAAGTTCCAATATGCGCTCGACAACACGCTTCCCTTGCGAACCACTATCGAAAGTCGGTAGTTTCCGGCCTCAAGGGCGTTGCCGATATCGACGCTCTGGGTCGTTGCTCCATCAATTGGGCTGCCATTCAAATACCATTGATATGAATCGACAATGACGGAGGTGGAAGCGGACACGGTCATGGTTTCGCCGCTGCTGATTACTTCCTTTTGCCCGCTCATCGTGATCGTTATCGGGTCGCTCGGATCCTGGACGATGGAGATTCCGGCCGAGGTAGCGATAGTGAATGAACAGGTCGAGCTCCAGTCGCTCATGGTCCCGTATGCGTCTTTCGCCCGGACGCGCCAAAACAGGCTATCGCCGAGATTCATGGCGCTCGCCATTTGATACTCCGAGATACTGCCGGCTATGGAGTCCGCGCTGCTAATCGCGACCTCGCTCGTTGCGTATTGGATCTCATAACCCGTCGCGTCGATGACCTCGCTCCAGTCAAGAAGAGGAGATGGGTCGACAATCAAGCTCCCATCCGCCGGAGTCATTCCGGTAGGCACGGCCGGCGGAGGCGGAAGTGGTATTCCGTTCGCGGAGGGGCCGAAATTGCTTGTGCCATACGCGTTCTTTGCCCGTACCCACACGTAATACGTCGTCCCGTCCGTCAACCCAGCGATCGTTGTCGTCGTTTCGGAAATATCGGTACCGAATTTCTCGGCTCCGGTCGCCGTGTTCGCCGTGTTATACCAGACTTCGTACGAGCTAGCGCCGGGAACTGCCGACCAGGTAGCGGAAAGTTGCTGGCTCGTTCCGGAAACAAGAATCGGCGCTGCCATGACAGGACCTAGAGGCATCCCTTGGGCCACCGGGCTGAATCCGGTCAGTCCATTCGCGTTCAACGCACGTATCCAAAGATAGTACATCGTCCCGTTCGTAAGGCCGCTGAGGCTCGCCGTGGTTGCCGTCGGCTTGTCCGGGCTTTGGGTGGCCGTCGTGCTGTCATTTGCGATGCCGTACCAGATTTCGTATGAACTTGCCCCCGGTACGGAAGACCAGCTCAATTCGAGTCGGCCATCGCCGGCGACGAGCATCGGTGCCCCCGGACCGGCGAGAGGCGTCCCCTGGGCTATCGGACCGAAGGCCGTAATGCCCGCCGCGTTCTTCGCCTTGACCCAAACCGAGTATGAGGTTCCATTGACAAGCCCGGTCAAGGATATGTTCGATTCGCTAAGGTCATCCCCCGTTTTTTCAGCCTGAGTCGCCTCGCTGCCTGTGCTCATCCATAGCTCATAGGCGGTCGCCCCCGGCGCAACGGGCCAGCCGATATCGAGCCTGCCGTCACCGGTGTTGATGGTTATTTCTCCGGGAGGGGCGGGAATGAGGGTGTATGTCCGCGGGGAGGTCCAGGACGGGCTCCACGCGTCGGCCTTTTTTGCCCGGGCGCTCCAATAGCGGCTCCCCCGCAGGGCATCGCTTACCGGAATCGAAATGACGTTCGAAGCCGACTCGGAGCTGGTAAAGACGATATCGGTTTCGGCTGCGAGGGCTGTCGCCGAGAAGCGTAGCTGATAGGCTTGGGCAGAGGTCACGATCGAAGTCGTAAAGGTCAGGCTCGTCGCCGCGGGGTCGTCAAAAAAAGTGCCCTCCGCAGGACTGACGAGGGACAGGGCCGCAGGGTCATCAGTCGATGCATAGCCTTGGTAGTCCGATCCTTTCGGATCGGCGGGGTTGCTGAACAGGAATTCCCCACAACTCAGGATGACTACGCTAAGGCCGATCAACATAAAGGGCAATGCACGGCGCATTGGCAATTCTTCCTTATATATGGTTAAGTTCTGCTTAAGATATCATGGCTTGGCTTTTTTTGCTGACTTTCCCCCGCGAAAATAGCTTCATGGCTATATGATCGCGGTTGTAGTGGTCTCGCCGGCATCGTCACAAACCCGCGGTCCCGCTTGTTGAATCCCCTGAGCGCCTTGGGGATCGTCAACGCAAACTGCCGGTACGGGAGCCTATGGAGCTGGTCGTCTGCCCAGTATTCTCCAATGAATAAAGCGCGTTTCTGTCCGCAGGAGGGGTAGAGAATGACTTGCATGAGAAGAGCCTGAAGCAGATCCTGTTCTCGTTCACGATCTTCGTGGCCTTCGGATTGTGATCGTCCGGGTCTTGACCGCCGCCGCGCATTATCGGATTATTGCGATATGAATAAAGCGACCCGCGACGCCCGCGACACTCGCGACGCCCGCAACGTGCCCCCCGCCTGCTGCACCATCGACCTCGATGGCGCGGAGCGCGAGCGCTTCACGGGCATGCTGAAGGCGGCGGGGAATCCCGTCCGTTTTGAGATCCTCAGCTTCCTCGTCACCCATCCCGGCTGCATCACGGGGGACATCGTCTCCCACCTTCCCATCGCCCAGGCCACGGTTTCCCAGCATCTGAAGGTGCTCCGAACCGCGGGCTGGATCGAGGGGGAGATTGAAGGTCCCGCCGTCTGCTACAGCCTATCCGCCGACGCCATCGCCTGGTTCCGCCTCACCGTCGCCCGGATATTCTGATTCCGCAGGGAGCCTGTTTTCCTGTCCGCGGTGCTCCGACGGGATCCTGAATACAGGGTTCAGGGAAGGATCTGCTCCCGGCCATCGTCGTCGACCAGCAGGTCCTCCGCTCCCGAAGACAGGGCATGCAGGATGCGGCGCTTCACGTCGCCCGAGCCGTCGGTCATCGCCCCGATCCTGGCGCGCATGTCGCGCCTGGCGGAGTTCGTGCCGAAGGGGCAGGTACAGGCGGCCTTCAGGATGCCCGCGTCCTGGGCGAAGGCGATCACCTGCCGCTCCTCGACATAGGCGAGCGGACGGATGAGGCTCACCGGGTATTTCCGGTAGGCCAGCCGTATCGGCATGGTCGCAAGTTCGCCCTTGCTCATCAGGTTCATGAAGAAGGTCTCAACTATGTCGTCCAGGTGGTGCCCGAGCGCGATCTTGTTGAAGTTGCCCGCATGGGCGTAGCGCAGCAGCTCCGTACGGCGCTGGGTTGAGCACCAGTAGCAGTTCATCTTGCGCCCCGGTTTCAGCCTGCCGATCACGGGTACGAAGACGTCGTCGAAGGGAATTCCCCAGCCTTCCAGCCGCTCGGCCAAAGCGGCCTTCTTGCAGCAGGAGCAGAAGTCGGTGGAAATGTGCACGGCGGAAAGCGTGAAATCCTTTTTGAACGCACGGCGGGCGGCCGCGAGCGCGTAGGCGAGCGCCGTGGAATCCTTGCCGCCCGAAACGGCGACGAGGATGCGGTCCCCGTCCTGGATGAGGTCCCGCTCCTTCACGGCCTTGGTCACCAGCGAGAGCAGGACTTTTTCGGAACTCGCCGACCTGAGACCCCGGTTGCCCATCAGCGGTCCGTTTCCCGGCGGCCTATTTCCCGGCGGGTCGCCCATCGGTCGCGCAGGGCCAGAAGGCGTTCCCCGGCCGCGACCAGCGTCTCGTCCCGTTTGGCGAAATGGAAGCGGATGTAGCGGTTCACCGCGTCGCGTCCGTCCGGACCGGATAGGTAGAAACTGGATCCCGGAACCGCCGCCACCCCGATATCCCTTGCCATCCATTCGCAGAAGGCCGTGTCGCTCGGCGCCCCGAATTCATCGATGTCCACCATGACGTAGTAGGCCCCCTGGGGGCGGACGAACGAGAGTCCCGCCCTTTCCAGCGCCGAAAGGAAAAGTGTTCGTTTGGAGGTATACAGGTCCTGCAGATCCCGGTAATAGCCGTCGCCAAGGCCGAGAGCCGCGATCGTCGCCTCCTGCAAGGGAGCGGCGGCGCCGACCGTTAGGAAATCGTGTATCTTCCGGATGCCGTCGGTGATACGTTTCGGGGCGACGGTATATCCCAGGCGCCAGCCGGTGATCGAGTAGGTCTTGGAAAGGGAACCGCAGGAGATGGTGCGCTCGAACATGCCGGGGAGGGCCGCGAAGTACGTGTGCCGGTGCGGGGCATAGACGATATGCTCGTACACCTCGTCGGTGATGACGAACGCGTCGTAGCGTTCCGCCAGGCCCGCGATCGTCTCCAGTTCGGCGCGGGAGAACACCTTTCCGGTGGGATTCGCGGGGTTGCAGAGGATGAGCGCCTTGGCCCCGCCCTCGAAAGCCCGTCGCAGTTCGTCCGGATCGAAGCCGAAATCCCCGGAGCCCGAAACGCCTTCCCGCAAGGGCACGCAGACGGGTTCGGCTCCGGCCAGGATGGCGTCGGCGAGGTAGTTCTCGTAGAAGGGCGAAAAAACGATGACCCGGTCGCCCGGATCCACAGCCGTCATGACGGCCGCCATCATCGCCTCGGTCGCTCCGCAGGTGACCGTGAGGTGCCCGGCGGGATCGACCGGGATGCCCATGAAGCGTTCCTGCTTGGCCGCGAGCGCTTCCCTGAAATTCGCCGCGCCCCAGGTCACCGCGTACTGGTGCGGGCCGTCCTTCATCACCCTGGCCGCCGCCTCCAGGAGGACCGCCGGAGGATCGAAGTCGGGGAAACCCTGCGAAAGGTTGATCGCCCCATGCTCCATGGCGACACGGGTCATCCGGCGGATGACGGATTCTCCGAACGATCGGGATTTGACGCTGATCTCGGGCATGCCTGTTCCTTATGGAAAGATGAAGCTGAGCGATCGCGCTTGCTTGAGGAGAGTGTCCATGGACGCGATGCCCGGATTGGACTTGCGCGCGCGTCCGAAGGAATCCACCAACACCGTGGTCGGCGTCGAAAAGACGCTCCAGCTTTCCGCGATTTCCGGCCTGGCTGAAACGTCCACTTCGATAACCTGGACGGACTGTCCAGCTTTGTTCCTGAACCGGTCGACGGCGGGGCGCTGCACCGCTTTGCAGGGAACGCAATAGGGAGATGAGAAATACACGAGGGCGGGAATTCCCCGTTTGTATCCCTCAAGCTTCATCGCGGAGTTCCCGGCGCGCGCGAGGGTTGCCCTCCCGAGCAAAATCCACGCCGCCGCGCCCGCCGCGATGACAAGGGCGCTCATCGCTACCCGGATGAGTATCCCGCTCATGGCCGGACCTCCGGGGGCGAACCCGTAAAGCCCGGGAAGCCCAACCGGGCCAGCTGGTAGAAAACGAAGCAGCCGGCGCAGAAGCCCGTGAAGACGTTGATGCCCGCGAGCAGGATGACGATCCATACCGCCGCCCAACCGGCCGCTGTAGCTCCCAGAACCAAGGCTGCCGTCCCCGCGATCATGACGAAGGCGCCGAAACCCTGCGCGAACCGGTGCGGGCGCGGATCGTCCTGGACCGGATCGGGGCGGATGAGGCGGAGTGGCTTGAATATCCAACGGTACAAGGGCAGGAAGCCGGGTTTGCCCAGCGCTGTTCCCGCAACCATGGCCGCGGCCACGAACGCGGTTACAGGCCAAAGATTCAGTATGAACGCCAGGAGATCCAGGACGATGATGACGAGCTGGTTGGCCTTCAGGGCGCCGTGGTCTACAGTCGAACCGGTTGCGTGCATTACCTGCCTCCGATATACATTACTATTATGATAATATATATCATGAATCATGTTGTCAACATCAAACGGATCGACCCGGATGCCGTTCCGCCCAACCGGCAAGGCGCGCCAGGCCTTCGCCCAGCTGGGCGCGCGGACAGGCGACGTTGATGCGGATGAAGCCTCGGCCGCCGCTCCCGAAGATGCCACCGGCTGTGACCTTCACCCGGCCTTCCTTCTCCAGCCGGGCAGCCAGTTCGCGGTCGTCCTCCAGACCGGCTTTCGCGATCAGTTCCGAAGCGTCGGCCCAGATCAGATAGGTTCCCTCGGGCGCCCGCGCCCGGATCCCGGGAACGGTGTCGTTGATGAATCGGACGGCGAAATCGATGTTGGCCCGCAGGTAGGCGAGCAGCTCGTCCAGCCAGGGACCTCCGTGGCGGTACGCCGCCTCCGCGGCGACGAGCGAGAAGACGTTCGGCTGGCTGTAGCCCGCCGCTTCGAGGCCGCGCTTCAATCGGGCCCGCAGCCCTCCGTCCCGCGCGATGAAGTGGGACAGGTGGAGGCCGGCCAGGTTGAAGGTCTTGTTGGCCGACGAGAGGACGACGATCCTGTCCTTTCCTTCCGGTAGCGCGGCCAGCGAGGCGAAAGCTCGCGGCCGATGGACAAAATCCCCGTGGATTTCGTCGGAAACGACCAGGAGGCCGTGCTTCCTCGCCGCGGCGAGAAGGACGCCAAGTTCTTCATCGCTCCAGACGGTTCCCCCCGGATTGTGGGGAGAACAGAAAAGCATCATGGGCACCCGGATTCCCTGATGCTCCGCGTCCTTCAGGGCCTTGTCGAAGCCCGCGGCGCTGAAGACGTAGCGTCCTCCTTCGTCCATTACCAACGGCAGGTCGATTACCCTGCGTCCGTTGTCGCGGACTATGTTATAGAAGGGGTAATACACGGGGGACATGACGAGGACGCCGTCGGCAGGTTCGGAAAAAGCCCGCACCGCGATCCCGAGCGAAGGGACCAGGCCCGGACCCGCCAGGACGTCCCGGCTATCGATCGCGACGCCGTACCGGTCCGAATACCAGCCGACCAGGGCTTCGAAGAATCCGGGGCCTGCCATCGTGTAGCCGTACACCGGATGCCCGGCCCTATTCCGGAGTGCTTCGACGACTTCGGGCGGGGAGGGGAAGTCCATGTCGGCGACCCAGAGCGGCACGATGTCGGGAAGGCCCGCGTTTTTTTCCAGGCTGTCCCATTTCAGGGCTCCTGAGCCGATGCGGTCAATCCGCCGATCGAAATCCATCCGATGCCTCCCTTCGACCAATTTCCTGTGCAGCCTTGCCAGAATTAATCTCTATGTATATGATAGCATTTGTATGAAACTGTCAACGAGGACCCAATACGGATTGCGGATGCTTTGCCAGCTGGCGGTGGATTACGATCGCGGTCCCCTGCAGATGGGAGAGATCGTGGAACGGGAAGCCATTTCGGAAAAATACCTTGGACAGATCATGCTGGTCCTGCGGTCCTCCGGATTGGTCTCGTCCGTCCGCGGTTCCCAGGGCGGGTATTTCCTGAGCCGTTCCCCCGATCAGATCAATCTCCTGGATGCGTTCGAGGTGTTGGAGGGCGAGATTTTCGACTTCGACGACCATGCGGACTCCGATTCGGTCGCGGAACCTATCGGTCCGAAGGCGATGCTCGCTTCCACCAATTCGATATGGAACAAGGTCCGGAACGCGATCAAGGAAGTCCTGGCGAAATATACGTTGGATGACGTAGTGAGGCTCGGTCAGTTCGAAACCGGATATTTTGATTTCAGGATTTAAGGCGCCTGGTTCCCGGGCGTATGGAGGACCGATCGTGGGCTTCGAGGAAAAGAAACGGCATCAGGCCACCGACATCGTCCGCGGGGCGATCGACGGCGATCCGGTCACGGGCGCGATCAGCGTTCCCATCTACCAGAGCGCCACCTTCCGCCACCCTTCCCTGGGGGAGACGACCGGCTGGGATTATACCCGCCAGAGTAATCCGACCCGGACGGCTTTGGAAGCCCATCTGGCGCTGTTGGAAAAGGGCGCCCGGGGCTTCGCCTTCTCCTCCGGTATGGCGGCGATGTCGGCGGTGCTGGACCTGATGAGGACCGGGGACCACGTAATTCTTTCCGAAGACCTGTACGGAGGCACCTGGCGCCTGTTCGATGAACTCGCGCGGGCCAGGGGGATATTCTTCGACTTCGTGGATACCACCGACAACGGCGCGGCGGAGGCGGCCTTCAGGAAAGAAACCCGCCTGCTCATCGTCGAGACGCCATCCAATCCGATGATGCGGGTTTCGGACCTCCGGGCGCTCGCCCGGATCGCCCGCGCGAAGGGCGCGATCCTCGTCGTCGACAACACCTTCATGACCCCGTTCCTCCAGCGGCCCCTGGAGTTGGGCGCCCATATCGTCCTCCATTCCGGAACGAAGTACCTGGCGGGGCACAACGACACGCTCTGCGGCTTCCTCGTCTGTTCCGACGAGGCGCTGGGAGAACGGATCGCGCTCATACAAAAGACCACCGGAGCCGTGCTCAGTCCTTTCGAGTCCTGGCTCGCGATCCGGGGGATAAAGACGCTCGCCCTCCGGATGGAGCGGCAGCAACGGAACGCCGGCGAACTGGCCGAACGCCTGAGCGCCCATCCCGCGGTCGCTGCGGTCCATTATGTCGGCCTGCCGTCGCACCCCGGATACGGGCTGTGCCGGAAACAGGCCTCCGGTTTCGGCGCCATGATCTCCTTCGGACTCAGGGATCCGGGACGGGTTCCGGGCGTACTCGCCGGAGTCCGGCTGATACTGTTCGCCGAGAGCCTGGGAGGGGTGGAGTCGCTGATCACCTACCCCATGACCCAGACCCATGCCGCGATGCCGGCGGAGTACCGCAAGCGGCTGGGAGTGGATGAAGGCCTGCTCAGGCTTTCCGTGGGGATAGAGGATGTCCGGGATTTGTGGGACGATCTGAGGGGCGCGCTCGAAGCGTGACCGCGGGCGTGACCGCGGGCGTGACCGCATCGGATCAAGCCTTCCCCCGTTTGAAAATCAGGGTATAACAGACGCCGGCTTCGCGATCCAGCTTGAGGTCGGCTCCGATCTGGGCGGCGAGGATGGGTATCAGGGTCATACCCAACCGGCCTCCGCATTCGAGTTCGATGTCCGCGGGCAGGCCGATGCCGTCGTCCGAGACGCGCAGCCGGATCCGTCCGTCGGACGCTTCGCTGAACCGGATCAGGATGCTTCCCCGGCCGATCCGGTCGGGCGGGAAGGCATGGCGGAACGAATTGGAGACTATCTCGTTGATGAGTAATCCGCAGGGAATCGCGTCTTCCAGGTCGAGCGAGGGGCCCTCGCCTTCGACCAGAACATCGACCTCGGCGAAACGCTCGCGGTGGGCCTGGTACAAGGCGCCGGCGATGATCCGCGCGAACTCGCGCATGTCCACGCCGGCGAGGTCCGGAGATTCGTACACCATCTCGTGTATTTGCGACATTGCCCGCACGCGGTCCTCGAAGTCGACCAGGACGGCGATCGCCTCGTCGTCCGTCGAAAACTTCGCCTGGAGTCCCAGTAGGCTGACGAGGATCTGGAGGTTGTTCTTGACGCGGTGGTGGACCTCCCGCAGGAGCGCGTCTTTCTGGGAGAGCGCCGCGCGGAAGCCTTCCACCGTGCCGCGGATTCTCCCGGCCATGGCGTCGTAGGCGGACGACAGGGCGGAGACCTCTTCGTAGGAATGCGCATCCACGGACTTCCATTCCTCGCTTCGGGTGTAGGTCCGGGCGGCCCCCGCGAGGGCGCCGAGCGGTTTGGCGATGCTGCGGGCTATGATCGCGGAGGAGATACCTACGCCGAGCACGATGAGGATGCCGGCCGCCGCCATGACGATGAACATGCGGATCCGGCCTTCCTCCAGAACGGAGCGGTTGATGTCCAGCTCGTCCTCGTAGGCGCTCGAGCCGATGATCCAGTCCCACGGGGCAAAATAGGCGAGCCGGGCGATTTTCCGCCGCGGCCCGCTCTCGCCGGGATTCTGCCAACGGTAGCGGATGGTGGCGATTTCGCCGTGCCGCAAAACGAGGGCCGCGTCGACGATGTCGCGGGCCACGAACCGGCCGTCGGGGTCGACGACATCCCAGATGTCCTCGCCGTCGCGCGATCCGTTACGGGAAATGATGTAGTGGCCGCGCTGTTCGTCCCTCCCGGACATAACGAATACGTATCCTGTCTCTCCGATCCGCATCCCGACGATCACCGCGCGGATTTCATCTTCCGCGACCGACTGCCGTTGGCCGACGTAGAGCATTCCGACGATCCGGCCGTTTTCGGATCGGAGCGGCTCATAGGAGGTAAGGTACCATTCGTCCACGACCATCGCCCTTCCGGTATAGCCGCCGCCTCCGAGGATCGCCGCGACGACGGGATTCTTCGTTCCGTCGCTCATGGTCGCGGGAATGAAGGTGCCGATGGCCCGGCTCCCGTCCGCTTTCGGGACGGTCGTGGCGACCCGGAGCATGTTTCCCTCTTCGTCCATGCGCTGGAACAGCGTGACCGTGATGCCGATCAATTCTGCGGCTTCGTCCACGAAAGGACTGGGAACGGCGGGGTCCGGATCCGTGCCGAGCCATTTCCCTCCGACGAGGGCGCCGGGCAAGACGACTACGCGCTCGCGGCCGCTGAACTGGTCGGTGGCGGTCCATGAGACGGCGGGGCCGGAAAACCGGATTCCGCCCGCCTTCAGGAGCAGGCTGCGGGTTACCCTGAGGCTCCGCGAGAGTTCCGCTGAGTACGAATACCCGACGGATTGGACCAAATTGTAGACGCCGGTCGTGATATGGTCGAGATCCTGGATGATGAGCGCGTCGACCCTCTCCTGCGCGAGCTCGGCATAGGAGGAGCTCAGCCGGGCGGCGATCAGGAAGAGAGCCGCGGCCGTGATGATCGCGCTCCCCGTCCCGAGGGCTATAAGACGGATTCCCAGGCTCGGACTGCGTATGGACACTATCGCCCTCCCGCTACCGGCCGCTCGCCAGTCCGGTCCATGCCGCTTCCAATTCCTTCGCGGACCGCGCTTCCCGCTCGTCCTGTTCGGCGAGCGCGGCTCCGACGCGCGCCATGGCCTCACCTGCCGCCGTCCAGACGGTCGCCATGCCTTCGGGGGCCGGTCCGCCGGCCGTCTTGCGGACCGCGACGAAGTGCCCGGGTTCCAGGTTCGCTTCGATGGTCGCGTCGGAGAAGGGCAGTTCCCTGCCGGCGGCCGTCCTGAAAGCGGCCCGGAGGACGGCCTTGTCGTAGCCCGATCGGGCGAAGGCGGAACAGACTCCGTGGGCGCAGCGGAAACCGACACCGCAGTCGCGGACCAGCGCGTCCGCGAGTTCGGTGGTGGTGACGCCGAAGGACAGGGCCATCTCCCTGACGCGCCTCCCGTTGGAACTGAACTTGGCGACCGTCTCGGCGGCGAGCCGGACGCTGGAGCGCGCCTTCGCGATGGAGTCGATGAAATCGCTCACCGGCGCGTCGGCGGCTTCGTTCACATCCTGGTAGGGCACGTTGCGGAACAGCTCCTCCAGGGAGGCGCAGGTTCCCGCCGCCAGACCCGCCTGGATGCGGATATGCTCCAGGATCACGGGGTTGCGCTTTTGCGGCATGATGGAGCTGGACTGGACGAGCTCGTCGGGGAATTCGATCAGGCCCACCTCGCAGCTGGCCTTGTGAAGGAGATCGGCGGCCAGCCGGGTCAGGTCCGAGAGGACGAGCCTGAGCGCGGAAGCGGGCCGGACCAGCCAGTGGGAGGTGGAGATGGCCTGATAGTTGTTGGGCACGATCGAACGGAAGCCGAGCAGCCGGGCGGTCCGCTCCCGATCCACCGCGAAACCGGTGCCCGTGATCGCGCAGGCGCCCAGCGTGCAGCGGTCGACGGAGGAGAGGGCGCCCAGCAGGACTTCGGCGTCTTCCAGCAACTCCAGCAGGAAGGCGGACAGATAATGGGCGATCGTGGAGACGTTGGCCGGCTGGCCGTGGGTGAACAGCACGGTGAGTTCGTCGGCCCCCGCGCGGGCGCGCGATTCCAGGGTTTCGCAGCAGGAAAGCAGGGTTCCGGCGAAGGTGCGCAGCTCCCGCTTCAGGGCGAGGCGGAAAATCGTGGAATCCATGTCGTTCCGGCTCCGCGCCGTGTGCAGCCAGGCGGCGTTCTCGGCGCCGGCTATGCGTTCCAGCTCCTTCTCGTACACGAAGTACAGGTCCTCGCTGCCCGCCGGGATGGACGCAGGCGGCGTGAAGCCGCGCGCCATCGCCTCCATGCCGCGCGCTATGGAACGGGCCGTTTCGTCCGCGACGATCCCGCATTCCCGGAGCATGACCAGGTGGGCCTTGTGCACCCGCACCGAATCGGCCGCATACAGGCGTTTCCAGTTCCGGTAGGAAGGCTCCAGGACCCCGGCCACGTAGACGGGCGAAAAAACGCTCATGCGGGCAGCTTCAGCAGGGCGGCCGCGTTGCGGTACAGGACGGCGTCCAGCTCGTCTTCGGTGTAGCCGACGTCCATCATCGCGCGGACCTGGGCGTCCAGGTAGGCGCTCGTGAAGCCGCGGGGGAACCAGGACGAATCGGTACCGAAGAGGATACGCGTCGCTCCGATCGTCTCCCGGTATTTGCGGAACAGGGATTCCAGGGTCACTTCGTAGGGCATCCAGCGCATCCATTGGTTGGATCCGCTCGTATCGATGGAGACGTTCGGGCAGGCCCAGCAGAGGTTCAGGGTCTCGAAGAGGTAGCCGCAGCCGAAATGGGGGATGATGATCGGCAGGCGGGGGAAGCGCTTGGCGACATCGTGGATCGTCAGGGGGCTCATATTGATGTGGTCCGCTATACCGCCCGCCCCGCCCATGATGCCGAAATGCACCAGCACGGGTACCTCGCGGGCCTGCGCGCATTCCCACAGCGGATCGAAGGTCCGGTCGCCGAGGCTCTTTCCGATCGCCGGGCCGAGCAGCTTGTAGCCGGCCAGTCCCCCGTCGGCCAGGGCGCGCTCCAGGCGCGGGGCGGCATCGGGCAGCAGCGGATCGTGGTGGGCGTAGGCGCGGAACTCGCCGGGATGGCGCCTGACTAGATCGGACGCGAAATCGTTGCTTCCGGCGGTGACGAAGACGACCTTCTCCAGGTATTCGCGCTTCGCGCATTCTCCCGCCCAGAGCCGCTCGCCCTCCTCCGGAGACACCTCGACGGGGCTCGGGAAGCGCCATGCGGTTTCCCAGCGCGCCTTCTCGCCCTCTATCCAGGGATGGGCCGCGCGGAGCGGATCGGCGCTCCTGCCGCTCGTGTAACCGATGCCCTTCCGTCCGATGGAGGACTCGTCCCCGGCGGGCGAACCGTCGTCGATGATCTTGGGTTCGGGGAAATGCACATGTGAATCTATGACGCGCATGGTTTTATCCTTTCAGTCCCGTCATCGCTATGCCGCGGACTATTTGTCTCTGGAAGATGATGAAGACGAAGATCAGCGGCATCATCGAGACGGTCGCTCCCGTCATGATGTAGTGCCAGTCGCTGCCCGCTTCCCCCGAAAAATTAGCCAGTCCTACGGGGAGGGTGAACATTTTTGGTTTGGAGGAGGCGATCAGGGGCCAGAGGAAGGCGTTCCAGTTGCCGATGAAATTGAAGATCGCGAGGGTCGCCAGCGCCGAAGTCACCAGGGGCATGACGACGGTGATGAAGATGCGGAGCTCCCCCATGCCGTCCACCCGCGCCGCGTCGATGAGGTCGTCGGGGATGGTGCCCATGAATTGGCGCATCAGGAATACCCCGAAGGCGCTGATCATGCCGGGGAACATCACGCCCCAGTAGCTGTTGACCCACTTCATGGACCGGGCCATCGCGTACCAGGGAATCACGAGCATCTCGGTGGGAATCATAAGGGTGCTGATGATGAGCAGGAAAATGAATTTCTTGCCCGGGAAACGGAATTTAGAAAGGGTATAGCCGATCAGCGAATCGAAGAATAGCACCGAGGCCGTGGTGGAGACCGCGACGATGGAGCTGTTGATGAACCATTGGGGAAACCGCGAGTGCCTGGACAGGAAAATGTACTTGTAGTTGTCCAGAGTGGGAGGGCTCGGGAAGAGCTTCACCTGGAAAATCTGGGTGGCGTCCTTGAAGCTGGAACTGAGCATCCAGAAGAAGGGAAAGAGCATGATCGCCGACAGGAGGGCGAGGATGGCGTATGCGGCGACGATGCCGGGTTTTCGGTAATTCATGTTGCCGCCCCCTCAGTAATCCAGCTTCCTGTCGAAGAATTTCATCTGCAGGAGGGTCACCGCCATGATGATCCCGAAGAGGACGAGGCTCGCGCTCGCGGCGATGCCCATTTCGAAGTTGGTGAAGGCCTTCTGGTAAATGTACAGGGCGACGGACTTGGTGGACTCCAGGGGGCCGCCCATCGCCTGGAAGGACATGTTGTAGACTTGCGTGAAGATGCGCAGGAATTGTATGCCCTCAATGATCGTGAGGAAGAGGGTGACGGGAAGGAGGAGGGGCAGGACGATCTTGCGGAGGACCTGGGCGGATGCGGCTCCGTCTATGCGGGCGGCTTCCACGATTTCGTCGGGGATGGTCTGGATGCCGGCCAGAAAGACCGTCGTGCAATAGCCCAGTTCCACCCAGACGTTGACGGCCAGGATCGTGGGCAGGGCCTGGGTCGTGCTGTTCAGGAATTCCATCGCGGGCAGGCCGGCCGCTCCCAGGACCGCGTTGATCACGCCCAGGGGCGGCGTCTGGAACATCCATCGCCAGACCCAGCTGACCGCGACGACCGGAGTGATGTAGGGCAGGACGTAGATCAGGCGGAAGACGCCCTTCCCCTTCGGGATGACGTTCAGCATGAGGGCCAGTCCCAAGCTGAGCGCGATGACCGTCGGCGCTCCGAAGAGGGAATAGCGGGCCGTGTTCTTCAGGGACTGGACGAAGACGGGGTCGGCGAAAATCTTTTCGAAGTTCGCCGGCCCGATGAATTGGAGGGTCTTCCGGAGAAGGCCCCAGTCCGTCAGGCTCATGCCCATCATGTAGAGCATGGGCCCGAAACGGACGCCGATGAAGAAGATCAGGGGAACGACGAGGAAGGAGTAGGCCGTGACGGCCCTCTTATTCGCCAGGGTCATGCGCCGTACCTTCGATTCGCCGTTCCGGTCATGCCTTCTCCCTATTTCCAGAACGCGTCGATGAGGGCTTGTTCCTTGGCCTGCGCGTCCTTCAGAACCGCCGCCGGATCGGCCTTTTTCAGCGCGACCTGGTCCACCGCGTCCACGAGGAGGGTCCGCTGGCCCGCTTCGTCCACGAAAGCAGTGGCGTGGGCGGAGGCGAGGCCTTTGAGGAAGACGCTGATGACGGGGTCGTTCTTGTACTTCTCGGAGAGGCTCGGAGTGGCGGGAAGCTCGCCGATTTTCTGGAGCCAGAGCTCCTGGACTTCCGGGGAACTGAGGAACTTAAGGAATTTGATGGAAGCCTCCAGCTTCTTGCCCTTCACGCCGTCGACGATTCCGTTGGTCCAGAAGGAGGCGTAGTTGGACTTGACGCCGTTGTGGGAGGGGAGCTCGGCGGCGGCCCATTCCAGATCCTTGACGGCGTTCAGCGTGGCGATCCGGAAGGACCCGTCGATGTTCATCGCGGCTTTCTGCGCCTTGAACGCGGTCACGTCGTCGGTGGCGAAGTTGGGATAGCCGACCTTGTCCTGGGTGATGCGGTCCGTGTACCACTTGAAGCCCGCGATGCCCGCGGGGCTCGCGTAGCTCACCTTGCGCGCGTCGGCGCTGTAGGGAACGCCGCCGAACTGGCGGACGAGGACTTCGCGTATGTAGCTGTGCCCCTGGCCGGAAGGCTGCATGAGCAGCCCCGCCTGGATCAGGTTGCCTTGGGCGTCGTACTTGGAAAGCTTCTTCGAGTAGGCGAGGAGCTGGTCGAGGGTCGCCGGCGGAGAGTCAGGATCCAGACCCGCTTCCCTGAAGAGCTTCTTGTTCCAGATCAGGGCCAGTGTCCGTACCGCGGTCGGCACCGAATAGTTCTTTCCGTCGAAATTGACGGATTCCGCGACAAAGAGATAGAAATTCTTCCGGAACCAATCGCTGCTGAATTCTGACTGCGGAAGCGGCTGGATCCAGCCGGATTTCACCCAGAGCGGCATCCATCCGTAGAAGAGGTTCGCGATATCGGGGCCTTCGCCCGCGGGGATGGAGGCCGCTACCTTCTGCTGGTAGCTCTCGTAGGGGAAGGTGACCTGCTCGACCTTGATTCCTGGATTCTGCGCCTCGAATTTGGCGATCAGGTCGTTCATCAGGTTGACCTTGGATTCATAGAAATACTGCCAATACGTGATCTCCACGTCCTCAGCGGACGCTATGGCCGCTCCGGCTAGGATCATGACGAGCAGGGCCGCGAATCCGATTCGGTTTCGATTCAAGGTGGATCTCCTTTTGCGCCGTCGAGAGCGACGCTAAAGTATAGTCTACGCTTACTGCGCGAACGCCGCAACCAAGTCGTGTGGAGCTTCAGGGGCCCCTCATTCCGCCCCGATGTCCTCCTTCCAGACATCCGGCTTGGATTTAATGAAGGACGAAAGCAGTTCGCGGCAAACTTCGTCCTTCAGGTCGATTACTTTGATGCCATTGCGCCTAAGCCAGGAAATACCGCCTGCGAAAGTTCGGCTTTCGCCGACCACCACCGTGCCGATACCGAACTGACGCACAAGGCCCGAACAGTACCAGCACGGAGCCAGGGTTGTGGCCATGATGGTGTCCCGGTAGCTTCTGCGCCGGCCCGCGGCGCGGAAAGCCGCGGTTTCCGCATGCATGGACGGATCGTCGTCCTGGATCCTGCGGTTGTGTCCCCTGCCGAGCAGTCTGCCCTCGCCATCGAACAGGGCAGCGCCGATGGGCACTCCGCCCTCCGCCAAACCGATCCGGGCTTCTTCGAGCGCCTGATCGAGCATCTTCGCATAGTCTATCCTGCCCATTCACTGCCCCCTCGCAAAATGATGATGATTCAAATCTATCGTCGTCCCGGCTCCGGGGCAAGCGAAGCCGCCCGACGCCCGGGGGGATGGCGGATCCTTCACGAAACGCCGTGCGCATTCTATGATTCCGGCATGTTTTTACGTCCGACCCGCGATGATATCGAACTCCTTGCGCCCGTCGGCTCCCGGGAATCCCTCGCGGCGGCCCTGAAAGCCGGCGCCGACGCGGTCTACTTCGGCGCGGGGAACCTGAACATGAGGGCGCGCAGCGCGGCGTCCTTCGGCCTCCGGGACCTGCGCGGGCTGGCTCAAGCGGCCGCCGGAAAAGGCGCGAGAAGCTACCTCACCCTCAACGTGGCGCTTTTCGACGAGGATCTCGGCGAGATGCGGCGCGCGGCCGACGCGGCAAGGGAGGCCGGCGTCTCGGCTCTCATCGTCTGCGATCCCGCGGCGATGGAGTACGCGCGCTCGATCGGGATGGAGGTTCACCTTTCCACCCAGGCGAACGTCTCGAATTTCCAGGCTCTCCGTTTCTACGCGCGCTGGGCGGACACGGTGGTATTGGCGCGCGAGCTCGGCCTCGGGCAGGTCGCCGCGATCTGCCGGGCCATCCGGGAAGAGGACCTCCGGGGCCCCTCGGGCCGGCTCGTGCGCATCGAACTGTTCGCGCACGGCGCCCTGTGCATGGCCGTTTCCGGGAAGTGCTGGCTGAGCCTGCACCGCTGGGGCGCCGCCGCGAACCGGGGCGAATGCTTCCAGAATTGCCGGCGCCGGTATCTGCTCAGGGATGCCAAAGATGGGTACGAAATGGAGGTCGACGGAGATTACTTCCTTTCGCCGAAGGACCTTAAGACCATAGGCTTCCTGGACCGGATGCTGGAGGCGGGGGTCCGTTCGTTCAAGATCGAAGGCCGGGCGCGCTCGGCGGATTATGTGAGGGAGACGGTCGAATGCTACTCCCGGGCAATCGACGCAGTGCTTGACGGCGGCTATTCCGCTGAAAAAGTCGCCGTCTGGGACGAACGGCTTTCGCGGGTGTTCAACCGCGGATTCTGGGACGGATGGTACCTCGGCGCGGATAGGGGCGAACGGACCGACGCCTACGGTTCCAAGGCGACCGCCAGGAAGGCGCTGATCGGCGTCTGCCTCAACCATTTCCCCAAGGCCGGCGTCGCCGAATTCCTGCTTGAATCGGGCGGCCTCTCCCGCGGCGACGAACTGCTCGTCACCGGTCCGACCACAGGCGCTCTGACCCTCCGCGCGACCGAGCTGCGGGTGGAAGGGGAGACGGTCGAACGCGCCGGGAAGGGTTCGAGCTTCACGGTACCGGTACCGGAAAAGGTGCGCAAGGGTGATAAGCTGTACAGGGTGGATATGCCGCAGGGACCGGAGTGGGAGACAGTGCGTCAGTCCGGGCATCCGCGATAGCCGATGCCCGTTTGATGCGCGGCATCCTGAAGATTTATCGGAAATTTACCGGGGGCTGTCCCCGGAGATCGTCGCGAGCTGCATTTTCTTCCGTTCCATGTCCCGGTCGGAGTCCGCGAAACGCGCGGCTACCGCCTTGATGTCATCCGCGGCGGACATGAATGCGTCCACGATGTCGGGATCGAAGTGCGCCCCTTTCCCTAATAGGATGATGCCCACGGCATTATCGTGGAGCATGCCTTCCTTGTACACCCGGCGGCTGATCAGTGCATCGTAAACGTCCGCCACTGCCATGAGCCGGGCAGAAAGCGGTATGTCGTCGCCTTGAAGCCCTTCGGGGTAACCCGACCCATCCCACTTTTCATGATGGCAGTAGGCTATGTCCTTGGCGCAGCTCAGGAAAGCCACATTCGTACCTAACTGGGTTTCCGCCATGGTGATGGCATCGCGTCCCAGGGCCGTATGGGTCTTCATGATTTCGAATTCTTCTGGGGTATACTTTCCGGGCTTCAGCAATATTCGGTCGGGGATGCCCACCTTGCCGATATCGTGCAGAGGAGCCGACTTGAAAAGCGTGGAGACGGTCGCCTGGTCCAGGGAAGGACCCAAGCGAGGATTGTCGCCGAGCCGTTCCGACAGGATCTTCATATAGTGCTGGGTGCGCCGGATATGGTTGCCCGTATCGCAGTCCCGGGTTTCCGCCAGGCACGCCATGGCTATGATGGTCACATCCTGGATCGCCGCCAGCTCTTGCGTCCGTCTGGCGACCTCCTTCTCCAGGAGGCTGTTGTTGACATGGAGGAAGTCGGAGGCCGTCTTTACTTTCATCTGGGTAGCCACGCGGGCAAGAAGGGTCGCGGGATTCACCGGTTTGGTTATGAAGTCGGCAGCGCCCAACTCCAGTCCCTTCGTTTCATCCTCGGTACCGGACATGGTCGTAAGGAAGATGACGGGGATGTCCCGGGTGGTCCGGTCCGCCTTCAGGGCCGCGCAGACATCCCAGCCGGAAAAGCCCGGCATCATCACGTCCAGGAGTATGAGGTCGGGTCGGGAGACGTCCCGTGCGATTTTCAGGGCTTTCTCCCCGTTGGTCGCCAGCAATACGCGGTACTGCTTTTTAAGCAAACCTTGCATCAGCGTGAGATGATCGGGCGTATCGTCCACGACAAGGATGGAGGGCCTCATGTCCGGATTTTCGGTTTCCATTTTTTCTCCATTTTTATGGGGCGTATTTTTCCATCGCGTCCTGCATCGGGGAACCGCCCGCGGATATTATATGGATTTTCCGATGCTCGTTACTGAAACTATAAGGTCAACGGCCCGGCTGCGCAAATCAGGGGGCCATATCCCGCTCCGGGAGAAGAGGCTTCAAAGGATCGTGCGCAACTCCGCGAGCGGCAGCTCGTACGCTTCGGAGCCCGCGAGCGCGGGCCGCCGCGGATCGATGCGCCCCTCAAGGGCGTCCACGATCAACGCCACCGCTCGCTCGGCCATGGCCGCAAAGTCCTGCACCGCGACGGCCACTCTTCCGTAGCCGTCGGTCGGCCCTTTCCAGGAGTCGAAAGTACCGGCGAAGATCCGTGTCGGAGCGCCGCCCTTGCCGCGCCCGAGCAGGTCCCTGATCTCGCCGACCCGACGTTCGCTTGAAGCCAGGATGTACGCGGCGCCCAAGCCGGATAGCGGCAGGTCCCGGCTATCCCGGAGCTCTGTCCCCCGCAGTACCGCAAGGGCGAAGCGGGCCGCCGTCACCTCCGCGGCGGCGGCCCGGGATCGTTCCACGTCGTTCGCTTCGGGGGAGAATCCGATGACGACCGTACCGATGGACGGCTCTCCGCGCCCGCTTGCGACGATCAGGGATTCCAGTAACAACGCCGTCGCCGCGGCGTTGTCCGTCGTGACCACGGGGACGGGGACGCCCGCCACCCGGCGGTCCAGGTAGACCATCGGTATCCCCCGCTGCAGAAGGACCGCCTCGGCTTCCCCGTCCGAAGCCGGGTGGGGGATCACGACCGCTCCGTCGGCGCCTCCGGCCGCGATCCGCCCCAGCACCCGTCGATACACATCGAGGTTCCCGTAGTGCTGCGCGAGGAGCAGATCGTACCCCAGTTCCAGAAGCCGAGGTCCCGCCTTTTCCGCGGGCTCCCGGTCGACCGGTTGCCCGAGCGAGGGAATGACGAACCAGACGGTCCGGGATTTTCCCTCCGCCAGGGCCCGGGCCGCCAGATTCGGCCGATACCCGAGCTCTTCCGCCGTCTTGCGGATCAGGCTCCTCGTCCCGGCCTTCACCCGGGGATCGTCCCTGAGCGCACGGGAAACGGTGGACTGATCGAGGCCCAGCCGTTTCGCCAGATCGCTAAGCCTGGTCGGCACGCCGCACCTTGAAGGTCCTCAGTTCGAAAGGTCCGAGGTCGAATTCCATCGGGGCGTCGAAGGTCCGGGGATCTCCGTCTTCCCGTTCGACCAGATTCGTTTCCATGATCGTCGCTTGCGGGATCGACGCGGTCACCTTCGCCCTGGCGCCGAGGCCCCGGGTCTCCACCAGACGGAATATCAGGCATTCCTCGCCCTCGGCCTTCTTGAGTATCGTAAGGTCCACGCCCGGACCCTCCACGCGGATCGGCATCCGCGTATCCGTTTTGGCCCGCATGCCGGGAAAGAGAAGGGGCGGCCGGTTCATGAGCGCCGCGTCGTCCATCACGGACGACGCGGTCAGGTTTCCCCGGTGGGGGAGCAGCCGGTATTCGAACTCGTGCGTGCCGATGTCGGCCTCCGGGTCGGGGTACAGCGGCGAACGGAGCAGGGTCAAACCGATGACGCCGTCACGGGCCGAATACCCGTACTTGCAGTCGTTGAGCAGAGCCGTCCCGTAATTTTCGTCCGATACGTCGACGTACCGGTGGGCGCAGAATTCGAACTTCGCGAAATCCCACTCGGTATTCACCGCCAAAGGCCGCTTCACGAAGCCGAACTGGATATCGCCGCTGGCCTCGGTCGCCGTCGTATTCAGGCGGAAACTGGTCCTGAGCATGCGGCGCGTCTCTTTCCAATCGATATTTGTCCTGAACGAAAGCGCCTTGCCGCCGCGGACGAGGATCGCGGTTTGCCGGATTTCGGAAGAGCCGATGGCGAGCTCAAAGCTGATCGCCGAGTAGACCGGCCCCGCCGCAGTCTTCCTGTGTCCCCGCGCCCGGGCGGTCTCGATGAGCTGTTCGGGATAATAGAAATCGATGTCCCACGCTTCGTAGTCGTGCGGAGTGTCGGCGTAGAGGGACAGCAGGTTCCCCGGGGTTCCGCCGTCAAGGATGGATCGACCGGCTTCCTTGTCCCAGGCTTCCAGGACGGTCCCGTCCTCCCCGAAACGGTAGCGGACCAGCTCGTTCTCCAGGATGAGTCCATCCGCGCCGTCCCCGTTCCCGCCCCCGGTCCGTGGCCCGACCCCGGGCTTGCCTTCCCCGCGATCGGATAGGGTAAGGAAGCCCTGTGACGGCAGGTCGACGAACGCGCAGGTCCATCCCCGCTCTCCCGGTTGCGTCGGGACGATCCGCCCCTCGCCGTCCCGCAGCTCACCTGAGGGAAATCCCGCGGGCAGCTCCAGCACCATCGGCCCCGCAGCCTTGAGGCAGTTGAAAACCGTGAGCGCTTTCCCGTCGCGGTCGAACAATCCTTCCGCCGCACCGGCTCGGAGCCGTTCCAGCGCGGCGAGGGACTCTGTGTGCATGCGTTCCGCATCCTCGTACACCGCGCGTATCGACGAACCGGGGATGATGTCGTGGAACTGCAGGAGGAGCATCGTCTTCGTCAATGAGTCAAGTTCGCTTTCCGGATACTTATTCAGGGGCAAACAGGACAGGAGAGCTTCGGCGGCGCGCAGATCCTCCTCCATCCGCCGGTTGTTTTTTTTCGTCCGCGCCTGGCTGGTGAAGGTCCCCCGGTGGTATTCGAGGTACAGCTCGCCGGTCCAGGATTCCAGTTCGCCGGCCTTCGGCGCAAGAGCGCGGAAGAAGTCACGGGCGGTTCCGAAGGACGCCTTCGGCATGCCCTCGCAGTCCCGGGAGAGAAGGATATTCTCGACGTGGTCTTCCTTCGGTCCGCCTCCGCCGTCCCCCATGCCCAGGAGAGTCATGAACTCATCCAGTGTGTCCTTCTCCTTGAAATTCCGTTCCGCCTTCCGGAGCGCCTTCGGAGTTCCGTAGCTGTTGTAGGTGCGCTCGGGCGGGAAGTGGGTAAGGACCTCCGATCCGTCCAGCCCCCTCCACCGGAACGTGTCATGGGGAAAGTCGTTGAATTTGGACCAGGACATCTTCTGCGTGAGGAAGAAAGGAATGCCGGATTTTTTGAGGATCTGCGGCAGGGAAGCCGGATAGCCGAACACGTCGGGAATCCAGCAGTTGTCCACCTCCACGCCGAATTCGTTCCGGAAGAACGCCATCCCCTTCACGAGCTGACGGATCAACGATTCCCCGGAGACGAGGTTGCAGTCCGACTCCACCCACATCCCGCCCTGGACTTCCCAGCGGCCCGCGGCGATCGCCTTCTTGATCCGGTCGAAGAGCCCGGGATGCTCCTCCTTGATCCACGCGTAATGCTGAGCCGCGGAGGCCCCGAACACGAAGTCGGGATACCGGTCGATCAGGTCCAGCTGGCTCGCGAAGGTTCGGGCGACTTTCCTCCTCGTCTCCTTCAGCGGCCACAGCCAGGCGGTGTCGATGTGCGCGTGCCCGACGACCGTCGTGGATAGCGCCGATGCGTCGGCCCTCTTTTCCATTTCCCCCCGTAGCCTCTCGCGGGCGGCTTCGGGTTTCCCCTCGCCGTCGCCGTACGCGACGACGGCCTCCCGCAGGGCCTTCAGGATGCGGGCCGGACGGACCGTCAGGTCGTCGTAGGTCAAAAGCAGATTCAGGAGGTAGCCGAAATCCCGGTACAGGAGCCAGCGCTCCTGGTCGAAGGCGCATAGCCGCATCCGTTCCGCCTTCGCTTCCCAGTTGCCGTGGCGACCGGGATCTGTCCGCGATATAGGTTCCTCCGCTTTCTTTATCCCCATCAGGCCGTTCGCCGCGGCTTCGATATAAAGGACGATCTTTTCGCCGCCCCTGGCCCTTCCCATCCGGTACGCATCCTTGCGGTAGAGCGCGTCGAAGGACGAGGCATTGGTGATGCCGTAAAGCGGCGCGCCGCTACCGTCGTAGATGAGCCCCTCCCCACCGAGGTCCAGGTGCGCGGCGATCTCCCGGCCGCCCCAATTTTCCGGAACCGTCGCGGTCAGCTTGAAGTAGCCGGAATCCCAGGCGCTCCCCCACCGCTCGCCTTCCCTTATCGGGATGCGCTGGAGGTCCAGGCTCTCTCCGAGAGGCACGGCCGAAGCGCATCGGACGTATTCGGCGGAAAAGGGAATCGGATCCAGAAGGTAGGACCGGGCCAGCTGCGAATTGAAGTTCTGCGCGTTCCGCAGATACACGGAAGAGCGGCCTGTTTTTTTCCAGTCGATCATGGAAACTCCTCATAAATGCAAGCGCTTGCATTTATAAGGATATCCGCGTTGACGGGATAGCGCAAGACGTGGCGGGGCGTCCGCATGGGCGTCCTCGCGGGTGCGGACCCCCGGGGAACGTAAAGCCGCGCTTGACGGGCGTCCGGACGGGGCCTACACTCGTTCCCAGCCATTGGTTCGCGCCTAGCATGAAGAGTCAAAAAAGCCGATCCGAAGCGAAAAGGGGACGATATGAATAAAATGCGCGGCGCCGCCATCGTTGTAATGGTCCTGAGCCTGTTTATTTCCGGATGCGGAAGCCCGCTTTGGGACAGCGTCTTCGGCAAATCCGACGACAGCCCGGGAAGCGATATCGGCCTGACGGACGGGGACCAGGACGGCGACGGATTGAGCGACCACGACGAATACGATCTCTTCGGGACGTCGTATACCCTCGCGGACACCGACGGCGACGGCTTCAGCGACAAGACCGAGATCGACTACTTCGACATGGTCCAGAACCCGGGCAAGTTCAACCCGCGCGTGGCGGACGTGCCGAAGATCGACTTCGAATTCACCTCGAGCCCCTACGTCAAGATCATCGGAACCAACAGTACGGAACAGTCCAAGGAATGGGGGACCGCCGAGGAAAACGGCACCACCACCGGCTTTTCCACCAGCAATACCAACGAGACCAGCCAATCCATCGAAACCACGCAGTCCGCGGAGATTGAGGCGGGATTCGAGGGAAAGATCGGCGCCGACGCGGGAGTGACGCTCTCGCTGAGCACCACCTACGGGTATTCGAACGCCAACACCATGAGCCACAGCATGAGCTTCACCTCGGAGTCCTCGCAGGAGATGAGCCGGACCATCGAGAGGTCGATGTCGGAATCGTATTCTTCCGGCTATGAGATGAGCGGCGCCGCGATGTCGATGTACGTGAAAGTCAAAAATGCCGGCGACATCGTCTACGAAGTGACCTCGCTGTCGCTGAACGTCCTGACGCGGAGCGCGGCGGATTATACGAAGTTCGTGCCGATGACTACCCTTCTCCAGAACGCGGCGCCCGGCACCCTGGGCGTCAACGGTTCCCAGGACGTCATCTTCACCAGCCCCGACGGGGCGGCCGGCTTGACCTGGGAGGAGGGGCTGGGCTTCCTCTCCAATCCCAACGGTGCCATCGTCCAGATCGGGAGCTACGACCTGCGGGACGCCAACGGGGTGGACTGGCGGCACAACGGCACCGCGATCTCCGCCCTGACGGCCACCGTGTATATCGACTACGGCACGGCCGCCCCCGCGGAGCGCTACCTGGTCGCCACCAACATCAAGAGGAACGCCGACAAGCAGCTGGTCGGCGTGATGATGAAGGAAGCCCTCGCGGACTACCTCGCCGTCCCCTACACGACAAAGGAATATTTCACGCCTGAAGGCGCCTCGATCGGCCACCGCCTGGAATCCGTCCGCGGCGAGGCCAACGACGAGGCAGGCAACGTCTATTGGACCGTGAACGGTTCGTTCGCTTCCCTGCACAGCTATAAGAATTTCGACGACATCGTCCTTCGTGCCGGGAACGTAGTCTACCTGTGCCTCGTCCAGGACAGCGACCAGGACCGGATCGGCCTCCGGGAGGAGACCGTCAACGGAACGAGCGACGATCCGGCGGACGCCGGTTGCCTGGACTGCGACGGCGACGGGCTCACCGACTACCAGGAGCTGCGTGAAACCTGGCTGGTCAACCTGCAGCTGCTCAACGCTGACTTCCAGTACTTCGCGAAGACCCTGACCGTCTCCTCGATGCCCGCCAAGGCCGACGCCGACGGCGACGGCTGGAACGACGCGGCGGAGAAGGCGGCGGGAACCCACCCCAACAACAAGGACAGCGACGGTGACGGCCTGGCCGACAACGAGGACCCCCTGCCGCTTGAGGCTTTCAATAACCCCGACCGGGACGGCGATGGCCTCACCAACGATGAAGAAACCGGCACCTACCTCACCAGCCCGAATCTCGCCGATACCGACGGCGACGGACTCTCAGACTTCGCCGAGATCAAAACCTACAACAACGCTTCGTCCGCCCTCGACGCCGACAGCGACGACGACGGGCTCGTCAACGACGGGCTCAACGATTTTGAGGAGCTCGTGACCTACCACACCAATCCGAAAAATATTGACACCGATGGAGACTGGTGTCGGGACGGAGATGAGGTTAAAATATTTTTTACCGATCCGAATAACCCGGATACGGACGGCGACAGCCTGAACGACTGGGCAGAGACGAAAGCCGATACCACAGACATCTACAACCCGTTGAAGGCGGACAGCGACGGCGACGGTGCCAGGGACGACAACGACTATTACCCGGCCATCTACATGGAGCAATACCAGGTAGCCTGCGAATCCATCGGCGTCACCGGTTCCTCCGAATCAGGCGGCCAGAACTTGTACGGCTGGATAAAGCTGTCGGTCGTGGGCGAGGCTTTAGGCAACTCGAACTACACGTTCTGGGATACGGCTGCCCCCGGTACGCCTACCGCTATCGGGGCCCAACTGTATGTATTGACGAGTACCTATGTCACCTTCGGAGAGGACAATTCCACGCGATACATCTCCCTGACGCGCCAATTCAAAGATTATGACGAATCGTCGCTCGACGATGATCTGGGGACCGTCGGGCCCGTTACCTATTCCCAGGCCTTTATGCAGGATGTAACGAAGACTGGTACGGAATATGTTTATGCTGTCTGGCATTCCGCCGGAATCCTTGGTGCGGCGACTCCGGACGGCTCGAACGACGTCCACATCTGGATACAACGTTTGGCGCCGAAAAAAGATCCGAATAAACCGTAGGGATTGGCGCGGCGGGCTTCCGCCGCGCCAATCCAAGCTTCCGTGAATCAGCCGATCTCGGAATTTTCCGCAGGCGGATCCGTCGTATCATGCGCTGAGCAGTATTGAAGGCGATTAATTCGGGAAAACGAACGAGCATATCGGTAAATCACCGCAAGCCAGCTGGCGGGGACATCTTCCTCGCGGCGGATACTCAACCGGAGTGTATCGGCCGCCCGGCGGAATCTATGCAGGTCGATCCGATGAACGCACAAAGGATTTGAGTTCCGTTGCATGGAAACAAATGACAGCGGAACAATCCGCATTATTTTCTGATCAGTGCTGAAAAATGGGCGCGTTATAGGAGAATGCTATTTTTGAAATACCGTCGATCGACACAGCGAACTCGCCAAGAGGTGTTTTTCCTGTAGGATTCTTCAGGATGGCTGGCCATGCATCTTCCATGAAGTGTTGATGAAGTTCGTCGTTGGATCTCATTTCCGTGTGGTCGCAGAATCCATCGAGCGACATATCGATCGACACGATTATCTTTCTCACGATTCACGTTCCCCTCGATGGCGTTCCGGGCAATCAAATTCTTCTTACTATATTTCTCACGCCAGCCGAAACGCCATCGACCAGCAAAAATGGAACTCTTCTTCAAGGAATCGGGCTATTTGACTTTGTATTTTGTCAGAACGACACCATTTTCAAATTCGCGGCATTCGTATTCTTCCAGTTCCGTTTTTTCTCCAGCATTGATCCATTTTTTTCCTGATCCGATTATGACGGGAAATGTATATAAATGAATTTCATCCACTAATTTTAGCGCTAATACTTGTGACGCCAATTCGGCCCCGCCTATGCCTATATTGCCATTTTCCGATAATATCATTTCTTCAAGTTCATTTTTATCGATTGCTCGTTTCAAAATTGTATCCGCGGTTTCCACGGTTTTTAACGATGAACTATACACGACTTTCTTTGCGATTTTCCAGATGCCGGCATATTCAATAATGTAATCGGGCATATTTTGTAAATCAGGAAAATCTTCCCATATTTTCATCACTTCATACATTTTCCTTCCGAATAGAAGCAAACTGCTCATTCTTTCCGAATTATTAATATATCTATGTACATCCTCATCAGGTCTTGCCCAATCAAAATTTCCGGCGGCATCCTCAAAATATCCATCCGCTGAAGTCAGAACCGTATAGATTATCTTCCCCATTTATCTCCTCCCTGAAAAATGTCATCCCTCTTTCCTTTTTTTCGCTGAAGGGCGTGGGCCTGGCGCTGATTATTCCCTTCTTCCGGTCATCAGACAGTTTGTAAATCAGCATAACGTGCCACGCTTTTTTCTCTTCTGATTTTATTCTATATTCAATTGGCTTTGCATGTCGTGATAAAGGGCACGGCCGATGTCAAAGTTGATGCCAGGTTTCCGTCCTCTTAAAGATACTTTACTATTTCTTCTTTCCAGATCCGATATGCCTCCGGATTAAAATGGATATTGTCATCTTTGAATAGTTCTCTCCTTGGTAAACCAGTTTCATCTGCGAATTTATCGTTCATTTCGATATACCCCAAACCTTGATGGGATGAACAATATTCTCTGATTATCTTGTTTGCCTTAAATATTTCTTCTTTGTTTCGTATTCTTGTCCTGGCCGGAGACAATACTATAGAAATATAGAATATTTCGATGTTTTCATTTGATGCTCTGATTTTCGCTACAAAGTTAATGAATCCTAAAAGGACCTCTTCCGCCGTCCTGGGTTTTCTGCCCTGAATATCATTTGACCCGGCATAGAGGAATACCTTTTTTGGACGATATTGATTTACCAGCCTTTCGGTATAGAAACTGATTTCGTTGATTTTTGTCCCGGGAATTGCTCTGTTAATAACCTCTTTTGGAAAAAGGTCTTGTTCAAGTGTATCCCAAAAACGCATTATTGAACTGCCGGTAAATACAATCTCACAGGTTTGCTTTCCAAGACGATTGTCCTGCTTATGATATTGACTCACAAAAAACCGGAAAGCGAGTGGTTTGTCCTTATGGGCAGTAAGGGCGACATACGCTAACGCCGCTCCCAAAAAAACAACGATCATTAATGCTATCCACATGCAATATTTCTCCATGGTAGAATTAATATACGCTTAACCGGCAAGCCTGTCCCGCGCAACGGGTTGGCGCGGCTTGTGCATGAACGACAGAAGAAAGCAGCACAAGCCGTGACTAAAGGCGATGTCCGGTTGAAACGATTGTTCTGGGTCTTCTTCGTACTGCTATTTTTTATATAATATTTCCCAACCTTCTATATTTTTTTGTTTCTTTAAATATTCCTCGCATTTGATATAATCATCATGTGACATATATCCAGTATTCATATACTGGGTGCTTTTGTTATCAGAAATCTTGATTACCTTAATCATAATCTTGATAGGTAATATTGTAATCGAACCCTTTTTTGTTTCAAATGGAATATTCACATCAATGTCTTTTGCGGTCTGGCTTGATTCTATGTACCTTATCTTGATGCTATTTACCCGGTAACTACCCGGATCCAAATTACTTGTAATCGAATAAGGGAAATATGGATCAGCGCTTAAATATCTATATTCCGTATAAAACAATTCATATTTTGCAAAAGTAGCCGCGCTGCTATCTTTATCACGCTCAACAAATACTACTACAATAGATTTATCATGACTTTGATCGATTTTTGGAATAGTTGAACAACTGACAAATAAGCTTAGTATCAACAAGCCATTGATAATTTTCATGCATGCTCCTTTTATTCGCTAATCTACATCAAACAAACTACAGCAACAGATTATGACTTATTTTTCCACAATTGCACATTATTGGATGCTTTTTGTGCACGCAGCGTCCGCCTGACGCTTTCTATTCCATTCCTTCATTCCGTTCACCCGCCGGCTTTCCGAATCAGTATAACATGCCACGCACTTTTCCTGTCCTGAATTTCTCCTTCTTTCATATAACTTATCATATTGGAGATTTTGTCTCTCTTGGTTCATTCAAGTTTCATCCTTATCCTTCTCCTGAAAAAATCGCCGAGCTTCTTGCTGAGAACTGGCGGCCGCAAACTCCTTACTTCCACGCTCGAGGACTTGGAGCGAAAACCCCGGGCGGGCGCGCGGCGGATTATTCCGGGGATGGTTATGGGTAGCACGAAGACGTACGCGATTACGCGTGGGTACCTGTAGGGGGGGGGCTAGGCGTGGTCCTGGAGTTCAGTCTGCAATTAGTCGCTGGCGGTCCTGTTCTTAACCGGGACGATGGTGACGTGAATGATGTCGATGTCGGCGCTGACACCGCGAGATGGCTCATGGAGCCGGGCTTGGATTCGATGTTCATGCGGAAGTCCTTGTCCAGGCCGTTGGCGCGTCCCTCCGCGCGCGCCGCATGGACGCGGTCGGGCGGCCCCGCGATGCCAAAACCGCAACGGACACGCGGAACTCCGCCGCTCTGGCTTTTTCCCCCTGCATATGCGAGGGACTTCATCGCCGCCCCGCGATCCAAGCCCGCACACCTGGAAACGGCCCTTGCCTTATGGACATATAGTTTGAAATATGCGAACCATGAGTCCGCTACCGTCATCTCCACCGAGCGCCCTCGCCTAGTGCCCTCGCCGAGCGCCCTCGACGCCGCGGTGGAGGCGCTGGTCGCCGCCTTGGGAGGAGTTCGACGATGAGGGGATCATTCATCGCATTGATCGCCGTCGCAAGCGCTACGGCGTTCTGCGCATGCGCAAGCTATATGGAAACCGCGGTCGGCGCATTGCCGCCAGCGGGGGACCGGATAATCGTCAGTTCTTTCGAAGCGGGAAACGCGACGGTCCACCTCATCCGGACCCGTGAGGGAGCGGTCCTTGTGGATACGGGATGGCCGGGACACGAAAAAAAGATTCTGGAGGAAATTTCCCGTATCGGCGTGCCTTTGGAACTGATCTTCATCACGCATGCCCATATCGACCACTACGGAAACGCTGCCGCGATCCGCGCCGCGACAGGCGCTCCCATCGCGATACACGTGGCGGATGCCGACGATATGAGCAACGGCAGAACCCTGCTTCCCGAGGCCCGTAGCTGGGGCATCTTCGGCAAGGCTTTCCTTCCCATCGCTGAGAGGCTGAACCCGCCGCCGCCGACCGTTCCCGATACGCTCGTGTCCGATGGCTCGATCCTTCAGGCGGGCGGGCTTCAGATGCGCGTCCTCCACGTTCCGGGACACACGGTCGGATCTTGTTGCCTTGTCGTAGATTCCGGAACCGACGGAGCCGGCCCTCTGGTCTTCGCGGGAGACCTCGTCGCGTCAAAGCCCTCCCTCATGGCCCAGCGCTACTTCGCCAGCGACTATTCGCAGATCCCTTCCAGCATGGAAACCCTCAAAGCGCTCTCGCCTTCCAAAGTCTTTCCGGGACACGGAATGCCCTTCCCCGGCGAACGACTGGACGAACTGAGGCCACGATACGGAGTTCCGCAATGAAGAAGACCGCCGCAGCCAACCAGCCCCGGGCTTCAGGTCGGTGTCCAAAAGAAGTCTATTTGGGCGCGTCCCTCCGCTTCGCTCCGGGTCGGGCTTTCCACTCCGACTCCTCGCCGCTGCGGACCTCCGGTCCGCAGCGGCTGCGGGGTCTCCGCTTCAATCCCTCGCGCGGGAAAGCCAGGTATGATATAATTCTGCATCGATGAAAGACGAATGATGAACAAACTGGAGATTTCATGGAGTATTCCTCGAAATACCGGTATACACGGCATGTAGTATATTCCATTGAAGATGCTGAGCACGGAGCGCTTGCTCATGTGATTACTGTT
>Ga0209727_1000185_pt1 | contig 79022 bp, 70 predicted proteins | sample RifGroC1_FD_183995 | JGI IMG/M metagenome (GOLD analysis project Ga0209727, IMG submission 183995) | Groundwater microbial communities from Rifle, Colorado, USA - Groundwater C1 (SPAdes) (version 2) | ecosystem: Environmental > Aquatic > Deep subsurface > Groundwater | place: Rifle, Colorado... | reverse complement strand
TTAAATGAAGAAGCGAAAGAATTAGAGAATATTTTATGTAATTATATGTATATAAAATATTTAGTTAATTTGGGGAAAGAGACAATTAATGATGAAAAAGTTGAAAAAGTTGAGAACTGCTGGGATGTACGAATATCAAGTAGAAAAGTGTTAGCCATATCCATTTTTAAAAGGTCAGTTGAATGTACAATTTTTACCTTCCCTTTTAGAATATTTTCTGCTGCCATCGCTGCAATATTTACAGGGTCTTTTGCAGAAGAATAAGGAGGTGCGTAACTATGTTCAAATTCCATAAGTTCATAAATAGTTTTACCACATTTTATTAACATTGCAATAACATCAACTCTTTTGTCAACACCCTCATAACCAACTATTTGAGAACCAAGTATTTTCCCATCAGTTGGAGAAAACAAAAGCTTAATAGTTAGAGGAAGAGCATTTGGGTAATAACCTGCGTGAGATGAACTATGAGTGATTGACGCAAGATATGGAATATTTTCTTTTTTTAATATCTTTTCAGAAACACCAGTAGACCCAACTGTCAAATCAAAAACTTTTGCAATCGCAGTCCCTATTGTGCCAGTATATTTTGAATTATTGCCACCAACTATATTATCTGCAACTATTCTACCCTGTTTGTTTGCAGGACCAGCAAGTGGAATAACAAGTTTTTTATTTATAATTGGATTTGTAAACTCAATTGCATCACCCAAAGCATATATGTCATTATCAGAAGTTTGCAAAAAATCATTCACTTCGATACCACCTGTAATGCCAACTTTTAGATTAGCATCTTTTGCAAGGCTATTTTCTGGTTTTACACCAATCGACAAAATAACCATATCAGTTAGAATTTCTTTTCCACTATTAAGCTTCACAACAATTCTTTCATCCTGTCTCTTTATAAAGGAAGAAACTCCATCTTTTAAATAAAACTCAACTTTTTTTGTCTTTAAATGTTGATGAACTTCTGCTGCCATTTCGTAGTCGATTACATTCATAACTTGATCAGCCATCTCAACAATTGTTACAAAAATTCCCTTTGCGTGAAGGTTTTCTGCCATTTCAAGCCCTATGAAGCCTGCACCAACGATTATCGCTCTTCTTGGTCGTTTTTCTTCGATAAAGTTTTTAATTTTGTCAGTATCTGGAACATTCCTCAGTGTAAAAATCCTATCATCATTTATACCCGGAATTGGTGGTTTAATAGGAGCAGCACCAGGAGAAAGTATAAGTTTATCGTATTTTTCTTTATAAATTTCGCCAGTAGAAAGGTTTTTAACCTCAACAGTTTTTTGATCCCTATTTATTTTTGTTACTTCGCTTTTTATCCTAATATCAACATTAAATCTTTTATTAAAACTTTCTGGGGTTTGCACAAAAAGTTTTTCTCGCTCTGTTATTGTATTACCAATGTAATAAGGAAGCCCACAGTTTGCATAAGAAATATAATCGCCTCTTTCAAAAAGAATGATTTTTGACTTTTCGTCATTTCTTCTTAATCTAGCCGCAACCGTTGCCCCACCTGCAACACCACCGACAATTAAATATGTTCCCATAAAAGCTCCATAAAGAATTTAATTTATAGAAATAATATTTCTATATTATAATATTATAATATAGAAATATATAAAAGACAAGAGAAAAATTATATTTTTTGTAAAAAATTTTACTAAATGGAAGATTGAAACTTTTTTTAAAAAAATTTAAAATTTAGTAGTTTTTAATGTTTTCTTCTTGAAATCTTTGTTTAATTTTGTTAGTTTTATTATTAAATATAGCGTAATTATGTTTTTAAATAAGACTTTATCTCTTTTTTTTAAAAAAATTAATAAATTTTTATTGTAGTTTTTGGATTCAAATTAAGGAAAAACAGATGAGCAATAAAATTAATATTTCTGATAAAAAAGATTCAGACAAAAAAAAGGTAACTAAAAAATTTGGAACATTCAAGGGTGTATTTGTTCCTTCAACAGAGGCAATTTTAGGTACTGTCTTATTTTTAATATTACCAGGTTTAGTTATAGATGTTGGCTTACTTCCAATGCTTGCAATCGTAATTTTAGCACATACCATTACATTTTCTACATCATTTTCTATATCTGATTGTGCAACAAATCTAAACAATATTGGTGGTGGTGGAATGTATGCTCTATCTCGTCGTTCATTAGGAAGAGCATTTGGTGGATCAATAGGAATAATGCTTTATTTTGCACAGGCATTTTCAATTGCTTTTTATTGTATTGGTTTTGTTGAACCTCTTCAAACAATTTTCTTGCCAGTATTTCAAAAAATAGGAATTTTTGCTTTACAAAATTTACAGACAGTCGGAACTGACCTTATGATTGATTCTGATAAGATAAATATTTTAAGACAAAAACAAGTTCTTGCTGCGATAGTATTCTTTATATTCTTTATAATAGTTATGGTTGGGGCTGATTTTACTCTTAAAATTCAATCAGTGATTTTAGTAATTCTTTTTCTTAGCATTCTCACGATTTTTTTAAGTCCTATTATAGGTTTTAATTATCAAGGAAAAGAAGTTTTTTTAAAAGGATTTAGTGGGCTAAATTTATTTGGACTTAGAAATTGGGGTGGAGGGAGTGCTATGGCTATCTTTTTTTTGGCATTCACTCAGTTTTTCCCTGCAGTAACAGGAATAGACGCGGGTGTAGGCATGAGTGGAGATTTAAAAGACCCAAGAAAAAGTCTTGTTTGGGGAACATTTTTAGCTATAATACTTACTTTTATTGTATATTTAGGAACATCTATTGTATTCGCTTTTATAGATAAAAATATATTGTTTGAAAGGTATGAGTTTAACCAATCAATTTTAGGTATTCCCAAAACTAAACAATTAACAGATTTATTTGGAATAGCAAATATATTTCCTTTTAATATTTTTGGTATTATGATCTTGATGGGAATTCTTTTTGCAACAAGTTCATCAGCATTAAGTTGTTTTATGACAGCACCAAGAACCGCTCAATCTTTAGCAAAAGATAAAATATTACCCAAATTTTTAAGTTTTTTAGAAAAAGATTTTAAAAAAAATGGAAATGAACCAAGATTTGCAACTCTTGCTACTTTTTTTATCGCTTTTATTGTTATTCTTATTGGTGATATAAATACAGCTGCTATGATTGTAGGAGTCTGTTTTCTTATAGTTTATGGCTGGGTAAATGTCAGTGCATTTTTGGAAAGAATCAGTAAAAATCCAACATTTAGACCAACATCAAAGGGGCATTGGGCTATTTCATTATATGGATTTTTAGCAGCATTAACTGCTATATGTCTATTTAGCTGGAAAATAGGAATTGCAATTATTGTTAGCCAATTTATAATTTTTCAGTTAATCCTAAAATTTAAATCAGAAAATAAATTGGAAGGAGTATGGTGGGGAGTTTTGTTTTCTTTAGTATCAAAAGGTCTTGTCGCTTTAAAAAAAGTAGTTCAGGGAACAAAAAACTGGAGACCTATAATAACAACAATTCTATTTCAGGGAGATAGGATACCAAAAACAATTGATAGTGTTCATTTTACTGATGATATATTGCCAAATATTAAATCTCAAGAAGATGAAAAATTACTTTTACAATCTTATAGAAAAGATGGTACAAATTATGTTTTATCTTTAGATTTGGATAACATAAAAGATATTAAAATTAAACATTTTGAAATATGGCAGGCTCTTGTTAGGACAGGATATATTGCTCCTGTAAGAATTACATATCTTGCCGACCGTATCGCATCATATCAGGGACTTGTAAATCAAAATATAATTCATTCAAATATAAAAGAAAATAATTTTATTCCAATAAATTCTACAAACATATCGACTAGTATAATAAATATAAATGACCCTACTCAAGCTGTATTAAGTATTATCCAAGCAAGTAACCCAGGTGGAATAGATTCAAATTCTATTTTACTCGATTATTCAAAAAAAATTAATACAGTTCAGATTGTGGATAAAATATTATCTCAAAATAAGAATGTTTTTATTCTTAAAAATGGAAGCAAGTTAAAAAAACATGAAAATATAGATATATGGTGGAGAGGTGAAAAAAATGGCAATCTTATGGTATTACTCGCTTATATTATAAATAATTCGGTTGATGTAAGATTAAGAAAAAGTTATAAGATTAGAATAATTAGAAAACTTGCAGAAAATGAGAATGCTGATGTCGCAAGAGATGAAATGAGTGACCTAATGAAAAAGGCAAGATTGACAGGCGATGTTTTAACTCTTTTATATAGTTCGGAACCATTTCATGAGACTCTTATCCATGTATCTAAGAATGCAGATTTAATAATGATGGGACTACCCGGTGATGTGTCTGTAATGGAAGGCATAGGCAAATTTTTCAAACTTGACGAAATGTTTTTTGATAAAGAAATAAATAAATATGATGATTTACCAGCTTTATTATTTGTAAAAAGCGCTAGTTTGATGAATCTTATTGAGGAGTAAAAATTATATCCAATAAAACGACTCAGTCTGAAGTTACATCAGTTTCGATAGGGTCAACGACTATTTTTTTACCAAATCTTACTTTTTTGTAAGAGTAATAATTATTATTTTTCTTTAAATCTGCTAATATTTTATTCATATCTTCTTCATTAAGTGGAGAACTGTTTGCGTATTGTATTCTTTGTTCATAAAATAGATCTATCAAAACGCGCTTATAAAAATGGCTAATTTTTAATGGAAAAATAGTGATTGTATCCTTTGTAACAATTAAATCACATTCAACATTTTTGATGTTATTTTTTGATGAATTACTACCATCAAAAGCCATTAAATAAGATTCCCATTTATCATAAAAACCGATTGGTAAATTTGTCGCAAAAATATATCCATTTATTGGATAGATATTCACTTTTATATCTTTATTTTCTTTTTTAGTTTTTAAAATTAGATAAGCAAAAGGTATATAATCAATCCCTGCAGTGTTCATATATTCTACCTTAAAAACGACAACGCCCATTTCTTTTTGTTGAATATTACGAGGAAGTGTAAGGCATGAAGAAAATATTAACACAAAAAAAATAAGATATATAAAATATTTATTCATAATCTAAATTTTAAATTCCTTTTTTTAAATTTGTAACTTCTTTATTTTCTATTTCAAAATTAAAAAACTCTGATTTACAACCATTTCCTGCAGGTGATTGAGATTGTATTCCAACAAATAATTCATCATCAAACAAAAAATTTAACAATCTGTGCATAAACCAATTTATACCATCAAAAGAATAATAAAGCCCAAAAGTACTATTTTTTCTTACAACTCTAAGCCATATTTGGCTATCTTTTATTTCTATACCGTTGCAGTCGTCTGATCTATCATTTGTAATTACACTTACAACAGCAGGATAACCAAGGTCTGTTTTTTCAAAACAAAATTTAATATATTTTTTAGAATTTTTATAAATAACCAAACATCCAGCATCATAAGTTTCTTTAAAATCTGGCTTAATTAAAACGCTTACTATAAAATTAGTCTTAATTTTTTTATATAAATAAAAAGCGTTAAACCTATTATACTCAGAATAAGGCGAAATGTAACAATCTGTGGCAGGATTGGCATCAATAACTATTTTATTGTCAAAAAACTCTACTTTTCCACTTTCATTGTTTAAAATCTCAAAATTAGATAACATTCTTAACCCTTAAATCAAAATTTTTTAAATAGAATTACTTTTATATACTTAGACGTTTCTAAAATATCAATAAATTATATACCGAAATGTTTCATGTTTGTCTTAAATTTAATAATAATTTTTTTCTAAGTCCTTTTAAGAAAACAAGTTGTAAAAAAAACATTTCAGGTATATAATGACAATCTACACGATTATCATTATAAATTTAATTAAATATTAGTACTACGATATTTATCTCCACTTATAACTTTATGTAAAACTTCACTTAACTCTTCCATAACAAAAGGTTTAGCAATTATTTCAGAAAAACCATATTGTTTAAAATTTGAAATTACAGGATCATTGGAATATCCACTCGAAACAATTGCTTTTATCGTTGGGTCTATTTCTTTTAATTTTTCTATTGCTTCTTTTCCACCAAGTCCACCCGGTATTGTTAAATCCATAATTACACAATTAAACGGTTTGTTATACTCTATCGCCTTTTTGTATAAATCTATCGCTTCTTCTCCGTCTGATGCAAAATCTACTTCATAGCCAAGATGGTTTAACATTTTACCTACTACCAATCTTATAGATTCTTCGTCATCCATAACTAAAATTCTTTCTTTTTGTGAAAATGTCATATTTTTTATTTTTTCATTTTTTTCTTTATTAGTTTTAATGTGATTTGTTTGCTTTATTGAAGCTGGAAGGTAGACAAAAAATGTTGTACCAAGTCCAATTGTTGATTCTACCAATATTGCTCCATTATGTTTTTTTATTATTGAGTAAACAATAGAAAGTCCCAACCCTGTACCTTTTGTCTTTGTTGTAAAAAAAGGATCAAATATCTTGTCAATATATTCCTTTGAAATTCCAGTTCCTCTATCTCTAATCGAAATTAATATATATTTGCCAGATGCCAATTGTATAGAAGAATGTTCTTCTAATATAACATTCTCTACATTTATATCAATTTTGCCACCAGAAGGCATTGATTGAATTGCATTTATAATAAGATTTTGGATAACCTGATTTATTTGACCTTTATCAATATCCACAGACCAAATATCATCTAAAAAAGAGAAAGAGCAGGCTACATTTGAACCTCTTAAGACAAATATAGTAGAATCTTTTATTATTTCTTCAATAGAAGAAGTTTCCTTTACAGGGTCTCCTCCTTTTGCAAAAGTTAATAATTGTTGTGTTAATTCTTTTGCTCTAACAGTTCCTTTTTCTGCATCGATTAAAAAATGATAATTACTATCTTCAATATCAGTATTTATTTTTGCTAAAGAAATATTTCCAAGAATAGAAACTAATATATTGTTAAAATCATGAGCTATTCCACCAGCAAGAATTCCTATGGACTCTAATTTTTGGCTTTTTTTGAGTTCATCTTGAATTCTAAGGTTTTCTGTAATGTCTCTAAAAACTAAAACAACACCTATTATTTTCTTTTCAATATCAAATATTGGAGCCGCATTATACTCCATCATAATATTTTTTTTACTTTTAATTATTATTGCTTTATTATTTTCTAACCCCAAAGAAGTCTTTTTCTCTAACACCCAATATATTGGATTTTTGACAATATCACCTGTTTTCTGATCGATTATTAAGAATAATTCTGCAACAGATCTACCAATTATTTCTTCTTTTGTACAATCTAACAATTTTTCTGCAGCATCATTAATAAGTATAACTCTTCCATCTTTATCTGCTGTGATAACTCCATCGCTTAAAGCCCTTAATGTTACTAAAAGTTTTTCATTTTCTTCTATTAAAAGTTTTTCTGCTCTTTTTCTTAATGTAATATCACTTGTAATAACTGCGATTCTATTTTGTGTAGAAATATAAGAATTTATCTCAAGATATTTTTTTAGATTTGAAACAAACATTTCTGAATGTATAGGAAGTTGAGTTTTAGCTATTTCTTTTGCATTTTCCATAAGTTCATTTTTTATCTCTGGAAAAATATCTTTTAGGGATTTTTCTATTATAACTTCTTTTTTTATGCCAATTAATTTTTCAAATTCTGGGTTAATATCGACGACTTTAAAATCATCTGGCTCTTTATTTTTATCATATATAACGTCCAAAAGTAAAAAACCATTTAACATTTTTTCAAACAATAATCTGTATTTTTCTTCACTTTCTCTTAATGCTGCCGCTCTTTCTTCAACTTTCTTTTCAAGATTTAAATTGTATTCAATAAGTTCATCGCTTTTTATTTTTAATTCTTCAGATAGTATTTCAATTTTTTCAAAACTTCTTGTAAAATTTAGAGCAAGTGCAAGGGATTGAGATAGAAGAAAAAACCAAAACCCAAAAGAAAGCATTGTTGGTACATTAAGAACACCAAAAAATGTAAGAAAATCAATGAATCCTGCAGTGGTTTGAACTAAAGAACCTATAAGGATAATTCTGCCCCCTTCTCTTTTTCTTACTACTGCTAATATTATTACATAAGTGTAATATAATGCCATACAGCACCCAATTATCTCTAATATTGATAAAACAATTATAGATGATTGCATAGGGATAAAAATAAAAATCGTTAGAAAAATTAAGAGTGGTATATTAAAGGCATAATGTACAATTTTATTTACTTCATTGGGAAAAATCTCACGATAAAATAGGGTAAAAAAGAACAAAATTAAGAATAAGCATATAAAAGAAATTTTGGGCAAAAATGTAATATCCATCGTAGGAAATAAAAACAAAATAGCCATATCTCCAACAATAAGGGCTCTTACAGCAAAAATAATTGATAAAAGTCCAAAGAATAAAAAATTAATATTTTTTCTTCTTAAAATGAATAATCCTAGATGATAAAACCCCATTAACAAAAGACTTCCAAAAAAGAAAATATCAACAAATAAATCAATATCTTTTCTTGAAGAGTTATGAAGATCAGTTGTTTTACTATTTAAAGGTGAAAATAAATTATTTACAGAAGCGACAGAAATTTCTACTTTATTTTTACCTGATTGTTTCGGCTTATCAAAAGTACAATTACTTAGGCTTAATATAAAGAGTATTAAAAAACATATTTTTAAAAAAAACTTAAATGAACTTTGCATACTTACTATTATAAAAAAAGATTAATAAGAAAGTCAAAAAAAAATAATAATAATATTATTTTTTAATAAATTTATTTAAAATACTCTACACCATTTTTAAATATTTGCAAACCAGTAAATTTTTCCTTAATACCTTCGGTCCAACGAGGATGATTTTCGGTAAAAATAAAAGCCTCTGGGTGTGGCATAAGCCCAAAAACATTCCCTTTTTTATTTGTAACACCTGCAATATCTAAAGTAGCACCATTTGGATTAAAAGGATATTCTACTATACTTGAGTTTGGATTAAAATATTTTATAGCAATTTGTTTGTTTTTTACAATTTCATCTAAGGTAGAATCATCTTTTACTATAAATTTACCTTCGCCGTGCCTAATAGGCAAATACAAAGAGTCTATATCTTTTAACCAGATACCGTTATTTTCAACTTTTACCCAAACCCATCTATCTTCAAAGTGTCCAGAATCGTTTTCTATAAGACTTGCCTCTTGATTGTACGAACCAGAAAGATTTGGAGTAAGCCCAAGTTTTGTTATTATCTGAAATCCATTACAAATCCCAATTACAAGTCTATCTTGTTCTATAAAAGTGTGTAATTGGTCTATTACATTATACTTAATTATATTTGCAAATACTTTACCAGAAGCAATATGATCCCCAAAAGAAAAGCCACCCGGAAAAGCAACAATTTGATAATCAAATAAAATTTTCGTATTTTCAATCAAATCTTCAAGATGAAGAATTTTTACATTTCCACCTGCAAGTTCAAAAGCCCATGCAAGTTCTTTTTCTGCATTTATGCCATAACCTGTTAAAACTAAAACATTTGGTTTCAAGTTAAACCCTCAAAAATTAATTTTAACCAATTATACAACTTTTTTTTGATTTATGCTATTATTTTTTTAATTTTAGAAAATTTTTTTTCAGGCTATTTTATTGATTTAAAGAAAATATTTTTATTTTTCAACAATTCACTCTCTTATTGACTATTCAATTAATATAAATTATAATTAACAAAAAATTTTTAGGTTAATGAAATGAATAAAAAATATGAATTTAAAGAAAAAATTAGATGGCAAATATTTTTAGTTATTCTTCCTATAGCTGTTGTACCAATAATGTTAATTTCTATTTTTATATCTTTGCAGATATTTAAATATTTAAAAGATACTAATATTTCTAATTATACAACTATACTAAAGCAAGTTGCATACAATTTGGATAATGTTTACGAACAGTATAGTATAACATTATCAAATGTATTTAAAATTAAAAGTGTGGTAAAAGGGTTAAATGCTCATCCTTATAAAAATAAACAGGAAGAATTATCAATATCTGTTGATATTGTTGGAGATGAAACAACTGAAGGTGGCATAAAAAATACACAAGAAGAAAGAATTGCAGGTCATCTAACAATTTATGAGTTTGACCGAGTTTCTCTTATAAACAATAAAAATTACAAAATTCATATGTCAAATACATCAAATACAACTTTTCCTATGATAAAAGATATAAAACAGTTTCAAAAAGACCCTTTATTTCTTAGTTTAAACTATAATAATGGTAAAAAAATGGCATTTGGTAAGCTAGGTAAAGATATTTTGTCTGGCGGGTTAAATGCAAATGATAGAACAGTAATGATACTACCTTATTATAAGCAGTCAGATAATAAAAAAGATTTCAAGAAATTTATTATGGTTGTTTTTAATACTGATTTTATTCCAAGTTTTTATAAGCGTATCACAGAATTAAAGCGTGGGACATTGTTTGTACTTGATAGCAATTTTAATATTGTTTCAAAAAATCATCCAGATACTGATGATTTTTATGATTATGATGAGAATACGGGAAAATATCTACTTGGCAAAGATTCTCCAGACGACCCTTATGAAAATATGTCTTTTTTTGAATATTCTTTATTAACAACAGATTCAAAAATTCTAGAAATGCCAAAAATAAAAAATGAATTAATACTTCTCAAAAATACAATAAATACTGAAGAATATGTAGGTTTACTCAATTTTGAGGTAGAATTTAATAAAATAAACTATATAACTATGATAGAATATGCAAAATCATCTCAATTTTATTTTGTTTATTTTTATCCTACATATCAAATATCTAAACCTATTTATAAAATAATAACAATTATTATAATATTAACTCTTATTACTATAATATTGCTTTTTGTCATAAGTCTTTATGTAAGTAAAAGCTTTTCTAAACCAATTAATGAACTTGCAACTTCTTCAAAACTCATATCATCAGGAAATCTTTCTATTCCAGATATAGTAAACAAATATTCAAACGAAATTGGTATTCTTATTAAATCATTTAATAAAATGAAAAATGACATGAAAGAACATACAACAAACCTTGAAGAGTTGGTAGAACAAAGAACAGAGCAACTTAATAATGCTTACAAAGATATATTAAATACACACAATGCAATGAAAGGTCAACTTGAATTAGCCAAAAAAATTCATGAGTCTATAATACCTAAAACATATCCAAAAATGGAAATTTTTGATTTTGCAGGGCTTTGGCTTCCTATGAATGACCTTGGTGGCGACTATTTTGATGTTTTTGAAGTTTCTCCAACAAAAATAGGGATAGTTATTGCCGACGTTTGTGGGCATGGAGTTCCAGCAGCTCTTATAATAACAATGGTAAAAATATCATTTAGAAATAATTCAGTATTGTATAATTCAACAAAAGAAGTTGTTAATGCAGTAAATAGAGAACTTAATCAAGCAATTTCAGAGACAAATGATTATCTTACCGCTATATATTGTACGATTGATTTGACTAATGGCGTTATAGAATATACAAACGCTAGTCATCCTCAGGCTTATTTAGTACGAAATGATAATACTTTTATAGAATTTATTCCTAATACACCGTATATTGCTGTATTAAATGAAATTAAATCAGAATCTGGATATGAAAATTATTCGATTGATGATAAAATAATTTTTTATACAGATGGCTTAACCGAAGCTAGAAATAGCAAAGATGAATTTTTTGGTATAGAGAAACTTGAAAATTTAATATGTGAAAATAATCACCTTTTTGCAAATGATCTTCTTGTAAAAATTAAAGATGAATTAATTACTTTTTCTCAAGGTAAAGAACAGACTGATGATGTTACTATATTAATTGTGGACATCAAAAAACTTTTAAAATTGTAGACTAAATATAAATGTTATTTGTGAATATTTGAATATTCCTTTTGGTTTAATTTTGATTGACAAATAAAGTCAAAAATAATATTATTTATGGCACATATTAATCAGATTATTACAATTTATAATCCGAGAAAATCAGTGTAAATCCGTGTTATAGAAAGAGTGTTTTATGATAAAAAAAATGAGTTTTATATTAGCAATTGTTTTTGTTATTTCGATTTATATGGTAAATTTTGTTGGTTGTACAACAGCAAATTCATCTCAACAATCTTCAAATAATACTACAACAACAACGATAAATGATTTATCAATATTGAATGTATCAACTGTTTCATCTATACAATTTTACGATTCTACAAATGATTATAAATTTATAGATGCGGATCAAGGTGACATAGATTTTTTTGTTTCTGGTGTATTAAGATACGTTCACAAATTAAATACAGATATAACAGTTGACAAAACTCCTATTATTTCAGAGAATGGAAATGTTTATTTTGACTCTTTAAAGGAAAATATAACATCCAAAATAGCTAATTGGGGCATTGATTCAAAAGAATATATATTACAAAATAGAGGGATTATATTACAAACTAAATTTCTTGATACTACATTGGATTTAGTTGAAAGAGATCAAATTAAAGGTTATTATATTTTTAGAATTGCAAAAAATAATTTTAAATATGCTGTAAATAAAATTGCTTTTGTTTCACTATTTAGAAATGATACATGGGGTGGAGCTACTGGCAGTAGATTTGGTATGGGTGCAAATGCTATACCAGATAACTCTGGTGATGGGTCTTATGGTAAAAAATTATTTAGACACTATTATAAAGTAGATTTTAGTTTAAATGAAACCACTAATGTAGTTTGGTTTAAACAAGACGATTTAACTCGAGATGGAATAAAAAATATAGGATATAAAAATTTTAAAGATAGAGTTGAAATTTATCTAAAAGGTTCACTTATAACGACAAATTTGAGTTCTGATGCTATAAATGCAAAAACCATTCCATCTGGAAACTCAAATCAATTTTGGTGTCCAGTATTTATCATTTTTGGGAAATAATTTATTTATATTTAGACGCATTATTGCTATAAATTTATTTCTATAAAAGAAATTGCAACACACGCAACTTTATTATTTATTAAACTTTTAGAAGCGTTTAAGTATATTATTAATATTTAATAAGAAATATAAATATTTTATTGTTGTTTTTTTATAAATTTCTTATATAATGATTATTAGATGATGTAAAAAAAATTAAGTTCAACAATTTTTTAAGGATGGAATATGAAGTTAAAAAGCCTTATCACTATATTTTTGTTTTGTTTTTCTCTAATTTTTGCAATTGATAAAATTTCTTATGAAAATCTTACTAAAAGAGATAGGGTTTTGCTTAGTATCTCTTATTACGAAGTCGCAAAAAAATATAAACAAATTGGTAAAGAACAACTTGCAAAACAATACTTTAAAGAGGCATTCAAAATTGAGCCTTATATTGAAAAATATATGAGTGGTGAACTTTCTGTTCCACAAAAAACAATCGCAATTGATTGGAAGTCTATTTTTTCAGATGCAACATCGGATAATGAAGATAAAACTCAAAAAGAACAAAAGATTGATTCTAATAAACAAGAAAATAAAACTATTCAACAAAAAGAAGACAAAAATAAACAAGATGCTGATAAAAATGTGACACAAAATAAACTAGAAAAAGACAATAAGCAAATAATAGAAAAAATGGACAATATAGAGGCAATAAAAAATAATTTAAATGACTTTATTAATACTTTAAAAGATAAAAATGTAGAAAAATCTGTTACTTTTTTTGCACAAAGTGTTTTTATTTCATCTGCTTCTATTTATATAACAAATTATGAGTTAAAAGAGACAATTAAAGGCTGGCTTGAAAAAACGACTGATTTTAATCCAGAATACAGTATTGAAATTGAAAAGATAGAAGAAAATAAATTTAATGCAAAAATAATTTTTAAAAATAAAGTAGATTTTTTTATCTCTTTAAAAGAAAACTCTTTGTTGTTAAAATTTACAAAATATGAAAATGTCTTTTTAATTGATGAAATTTATAATCCTGTAATAAACGAGACTCAAGAAAAACAAATTGATAAAAAAATAAATAGCATAGATAAACCAGAAGATTCTATAAAACTTTTGGTTAATTACCTTATTGAAAACGAAATAGATAAAGCTTGTGGGTTATTTTCAAATGATGTATGGTTTGATGAATTTAACGTTTTACTACCAGTTGACAGATTAAAAGAATATTTTACAGAGTGGAAAGATAAAAATTTGTCAGTAAAAAATGTAAGTGATGTTATTGTTGAAGATAGTTTAAAAAAATATGAGAGTGTTAATATATCTTTATTAAACCAATGGGAACTTGATCTTGACAATTTTGATAAAATTGCAGTTGAATTTAAAAATACGCCTGTTGTTTTTGGTAATCCAAATAAAATTATATATGTTTTTATTATAGAAAAAACAAAAGAACAAGTTCCTTACCAGATTGTTGCTGTTATTCAAGTAGATAAAGAATAATATTGATTGAATGATGAATATTAATATTATTAAAGAAGAAAATGAACTAAAAATACATCCTATTGAGCCTTTTATAAAAGGTCTGATTGATAAAAGAAAGCATTTATTTTTATCTTTTGTAAATATTAGTTGTTTTGACAGTGATCAAAAAGTATATATTTATTATGACCCAGATAATCAATTTTCTTTTTTTATTCAATCTGATATAAAAGAAGCATTTATTTATTTTGTAAAAATTTTTTTTAATGAAAAAATTGTAGATATTTCGTTTTCTTACAAAATACTTTTAATTGCAGAGTCTCTTAAATTTAGCGAAAAAGATTTTTTTGATTTATTTTATTTATTGCATTGGCAAACAGGCAAAAAAGGCATAGATTTTTTTTATAGAATGAAAAATTTTTCTGCTAATTTAAAAGAAAAAGTCTTAGATAAAAAATTATCTATAAATGAGGCTTATTTTTTTGATGCTAATTTTATTAATTACGACAATTTTTTAGAATTATTACCAAAAAATCTGAGTTTTTCTGAAACAAATCAAATAATATCAAATATTACAGAATATTCTAAAAAAGAAAACAAAAATATAGAAGAAATAATTAGATTATTAGATTTTACAAACCCAAAAACACTTGTTTTATCTGCCTTTAGTTTAAAATATAGTATTTATTCTAAAATTAAATTAAAATTTAATAATTTTATACAAAAATTTAATTTACCTTCTAATTGTAAGATAATTTATGATGAAAATTTTGAAACGCAAAACTACAAACTTGAGATAGGTTTTAAAGACAAAAAAAATCTTTACGAAAAAATATCGGTCATAAAAAAATCTTTGGAAAGCAATGTAGAAAGCGAAGATTTATTTATACATAAAAATTTATTTAATGAAGAAAATAATGTTTAAAAATATTTATAATTGTGATATATATAACACAGATTAACATGGATCATTTCTGATGAACACAGATTTTGTTTGTTGGTATTAAATGAATAAAATTATATGAAATGAATGATAATTTATTAATAACCAACGTAATCTGTCTTAATCTACAATAATCTGTGTAAATCCGTGTTATGGGGGAAAAATGAAAAATTTAATGTTATTTGTTTTTTTTATATTTGTATTATTTAGTTGTGGGTATTCTGAAGTAAGAAAAGAAAATTTAACTCGCCCAACTTTTGAAAACGAAAAAAGAATTTATTTAGAACGATTTGCGGTTGAATTTATACCTACTTATTATGTGTGGACTACAAAATATTCTGAATTTATGGATTTGGAAGATGCCAAAGAAGGCACTTTGTTTAAAGTGGTAAAAAAACTTTCTTTAATTGATAATATTTTTACTGTTGAAGATATAAAGAATAAAGATAAAATTACATTACGACAAGTCTCAAAAAAAGACAATACGACTGATTTGGTTTTTTATAATATTTATGACAATAATAGTTTAATTGGTGAGATTAAACAAAGTTCTAATTTGGATTTTGATAATTTTGACTTGTTTTATAAAGGAAAACAGTACTTAATTAGTGGAAAAACAAATAAATTTCAAGAAAATATAATTAATAGCTTTAATTTTACAATTTCAGATGATAAAGAGGTGTTATCTCATATATTTAGAGAATATTATTATCTCAAAAACGAATATGAAATAATTATAAACAAAAACAAAGAAGAAATTCCTGATATGGTTTTTATTGCTACTGGCGTTTTCCTTGATCAAATATTAAGAAGTCAAGGATATGATTATAAAAACTAAAACATTCCATATTAAAAAATTTAGATTTTTTAAAATTTAATCCAAATTTAATAAAAACTATGGGTAAATACAAAAAATTTAATATAAAAGAAATAACCAAAACTTTATTTGAGTTAAAAAGTAATTTTGATAGTATAAATTATCAACTTGTAAGAAAAAAAGAGAAATTAAGTGATACGATAATTGAGAATATTATAGAAACTTACCAATATATAAATGAACTTTTGGATAAAGATATAGAACTTTTTTCTTCGGCTGGACTTTATTCTATGGCAGAGTTAAATCATATAGTCTTATGTGGAACAAAAAAAGAAAAAAGAATTGAATATCATAAACATATTGTAGAAACAAGAGAAAAGTTTCAAAAAAACATAAAACCAATCTTTGAGTGGTATAAAAAAGAGTCAAAAGAAAAAGAAATAAGTCCTTTTAAGCTCGCTAGTGGATTTTATGTAAAAGCTTTAAGCCAACCACAACTTTTTATAGAAGGTAATCATAGAACTGAGAATGTTATAATGAATTATATTCTAGTAAGTTTTGGAAAACCTCCTTTTATTCTTAGTACTCATAATGCAATAAAATATTTTGAGCCTTCTGCTCAATTAAAAGTAACAAGTAAAGAAAATTTTATGTCAAATATAAGAGAAATTCCAAACTTAAAAAAAGAAATTAAAAAATTATTAGAAAAATATGTTGATGAAAAATACATATATTAGTATAATATATGACTTAATGTACTATTAATAATTTAAGGATATAGTAATGGATTTTATAGCTGGTTTTTTTCAATTATTTGGAAGTCTTGGGATATTCTTATTTGGCATTCGTATAATGAGCGATGGCATCCAAAAAGTAGCAGGCGAAAAATTTCAAACATTGTTAAATATATTAACTTTTAATAGATTTACAGCAGTTTTTACTGGACTTACGATTACTTCAATAATCCAATCCTCATCTGCAACAACTGTAATTCTTGTTAGCCTTGTCAATGCTGGGTTAATGACTCTCCCAAAAGCAATTGGCGTAATAATGGGAGCTAATATTGGTACTACTATGACAGCATGGATAGTATCATTAATAGGATTTAAATTTAGTATTTCTATGTTTGCTATGCCTGCTATTGCTATTGCTCTTCCTTTAATATTCTCCAAAAAAGAAAAATTAAGGAATCTTGGTGAGTTTTTTATAGGATTTGGGTTATTGTTTTTAGGACTTGATTTTTTAAAAAAATCTGTTCCTGACATCAAAAGTAATGTTGAAGCAATTCAATTTTTAACTAATTTAACAGGTTATGGACATTTTTCTGTAATATTGTTTATAATAATTGGTACTTTATTAACAGTAACAGTACAATCTTCAAGTGCTGCTATGGCAATAACAATGACAATGGCTTATAAAGGCTGGATCAATTTTGATATAGCAGCAGCTTTATGTCTTGGTGAAAATATTGGTACAACTATTACAGCACATCTTGCATCTATTGGTATGAATGTTTCTGCTCGTAGGGCAGCACGAGCACACATGTTTTTTAATCTATTTGGTGTAATATGGATGATTTTTGTATTCTATCCATTTATTAAGATGATAGATTTTTTTATACCAGGAAATGTAAATGATCCATCAAATATACCTATGCACCTTTCTATGTTCCATACAACATTTAATTTAATAAATACAACTATTTTAATATGGTTTATTCCGCAATTTGCTAAAATTGTAGAATTTCTAATTCCAGAGAAAAAAGAAGCAGTAGACAGAGGTTATCATCTCCAGATAACAAATACAAATTTTGTCGATTTTGCAGATACAAATTTAAGGATAGCAAGAAACGAAATTGGTAAAATTTCAACAATGACTTATGATATGCTTCTATATTTTTTGAATGCTATAAAGAATGACAAAAAAGAAGAAGTAAATCAAATAGAAGAAAAAATACAAAATTATGATACACAAATAGATATTATGTACATAGAAATAAGTAAATTTTTAGCAAATTGTAGAACACGTATTATAAATGATAAGGATTCTTTTACAATTAACTCGATGTTAATAATAGTAAGCGAATTGAAAAGCATTAGTAATAGTTGTACTTTGCTCATCGAATCAATTAAGAAAAAAGAAAAGAAAAAAATGAAATTTCATAAAAATGCAAAAAATGAAATTGAAGATTACACAGCAGAAGTTTTAGATTTTGTAAAATATAATTCTGATTTTATAAATAACAATATGAAAGAACATGATTATAATTTAGCTCAAAAAATGGAAAAAGCAATCGATGCTAAAAGAGACAGATTGAGAAAAACTTCACAAAATAAAATGATTAAAGGTGCTGATATTCAAGCAGAACTTATTTATATGGATATTTTAAAATATCTTGAACATATAGGGGATTTCAATTTGACTATTTCGCATTCTTTAAAAGAAATATAGTTAATTTATTTAAATAAAAAGAGCAACATATTCAAAAATGTTGTTCTTTTTTCATTTCTGATAAAATATTTATTCTAATCCAATTTACTTTTAAATTTTAAAAGAATATAATACTTATTCTATAAATGGAGCAAAATCTATTGTGACAAGTTCAATTTTAAAATAAATTTATTCATTAAAATAGGTTAAAAATATGAAAGATAAATACTATAATATAGGAACAATATCAAAATTATGTAATATCTCAATAAGAACTTTGAGGTATTATGATGAAATAGGAATTCTAAAACCTGATTTTATAGATAGTAATGATTATAGGTATTATTCGCCTGATAAAATAATAGACATTAATTATATTCAAATATTAAAAAATCTTAATTTCTCATTAAAAGAGATTAGTAACCTTATCCACAATGATATTGATTTTCAAATTATCAGTGATTTATATCAAAATAAATTAAATTTTTTAAACAAACAGATTGAATCTTTAGAAAATATAAAACAAAGTCTAAACAATCAAATATCAAAAATAAAATTGATTAATATAGATAATATTGAAAAAGAAAAAATAAGTATAAAAAATATTCCAGATGAATTTGTCGCTACACAACGGTTTTCGGGACAAGTTGATTTTAATATTTTTGCCTTAAATCTAAGAAAATTTAAGGCTATGTTATTAGAAAATCAGATTAAGCCAAATGGATATTATAAAAATATTATCTATAATTATCTGAATAATAATTTTAGTAATTCGGATATGGATATCTATGTCCAAGTAGATAAAAATCTATTTGGTAAATTTCCATTTATCGAAAAAAAAGAAGCATATTCTTGCGTCTCTTTTTTGCATTATGGACAATATGAGACCTTACAAAAGTCATATAATTTTCTTTTAAATTGGGTAAAAGAAAAAGATTATAAAATTATTGATAATATTATAAATACTTTTATAATTTGTTATGATATTACCCTAAACTCAAAAAAATTTGTTACAGAAATTCAAATTCCTATCAATTTTTCTTAAATATTTCTTGACTCTCACGTTACGTCATAGATTATCTTTATACTCAATAAATAATATTAAGGAGAGTTTTATGTCAAAAAAATTATTTTTTTTAATTTTTTCGATTATTATGGTGTGTTCTTGCAAATCATTATCTAATAATGATTCAATTTTTAAGAAGGGAGATATGGAAAAATTAGTTACTAATAAAGAAAAAATTATTGAGATGGAAAATAAGATAAAATCAGACAATAAAAAAATTCACAATATTTTGATAATTAAAAATAATCTTATTGCTTACGAATTTAATTCAGATTCTTATGATAGTAATAAAATTCAAAATATTTATTCTGTTACAAAAAGCGTAATGTCTATATTGATTGGTATCGCCAATGAAAAAAAATATTTAGATTTAAATCAAAAAGTTTTAGATTTTTTTACAGAATACAAAATAGAAAATTTAGATGATAGAAAGAAAAATATAAAAATAGTCGATTTATTAACAATGGCAAGTGGAATCCAATGGGATGAATTCGGACAGTTTACAGGAGTTGCAACTCATGGAGAAATGGTTTCATCAAAAGATTGGATTCAATTTATTTTAAATCAACCAATGATTGATGAGCCTGGCAAATCATTTAATTATAATTCAGGTAATATTCATTTACTATCTGCTATTTTACAAAAATCTACAAAATTAACTGCAAGTGAATTTGCTGATAAATATTTATTTCAATATCTTGATATAAAAGAATATAATTGGATAAAAGACCCTCAAGGTATAAATTTTGGTGCAGTAGGTCTTCAAATTTCTCCAAATGATATGGCTAAGATAGGTTCGTTATATTTAAATAAAGGAAAATGGAATGGTAAACAGATAATTAACGAATCATGGGTTACAGAATCCACCAAAAAGCAGATTGCTACACCTTTTCCTGGATGGAATTATGGTTATTGCTGGTGGTTATTACCTCATGCTCAGTATCAAATATTTTCGGCAATTGGTTATTTAGGACAATTTATAATAGTGATACCTCAAACAAACATGATTGTAGTTATTACTTCAGAACTTACACCAGAAGAATATATCGGTTATTCTAGTGAGTTGCTATATAATTTTATTTTACAAGCGTTTTAATAAAGATATAATTAAGATTACATATTGATAATCTTTTAAATTATCAATGTGTAATTAAAATGTAATTAAATAAAAATAATTGATAGTATTTATATTCATGCAAAAAAAATTATGATATTAATATATAGATTTTTAGAATTACAAAAAATTTATTTTAGATATGGGAATATTTATGGAAATAATGGAATCTATTTTAACAAGAAGAAGTATAAGAGATTATACAAATATATTAGTTCCTGAAGATTTGATAATCAAGATAATTAAGGCTGGAATGTATGCTCCATCAGCAGGAAATCAGAGGGCTTGGCAATTTATCGTAATTAATGATAGAAATATTTTGGATAAAATACCAGAAATTCATCCATATTCTCAAATGCTCAAAAAATCAAATGTTGCCATTTTAGTCTGCGGTGATAAATCACTTCAAAAACATCAAGATTTTTGGGCTCAAGATTGTTCGGCAGCAACTCAAAATATGTTATTGGCAATACATAGTTTGGGACTTGGGGGTGTATGGCTTGGAATTTATAATATCATAGAGAGAGTAGAAGGAATAAAAAAATTATTAAATTTACCAGAATATATTACACCATTTAGTTTAATACCAATTGGTTATCCAAAAGATTCTGTAGAAAATACAGAAAGATTTGATAAAGAGAAGATTCATTACAATGGGTGGTAAAAATTATAATTTAAAGAACTGGTAAAATAATATTATACAACATCAATCTGTATATTTTTTACTACTTGCTTCATTAAATTGATAAATTAATTAAATATGAAAGGATACAACATTATGAAAAAAATTTTATTAATTAGCTTACTAATGTCTTTTTTTTTGATTGAAGCATTTTGTGGAGATATACTTCACAAAGCAGCTTATAATGGAGATATGGAATTAGTTAAAAAAATTCTAAAAACTAAAGTTAATCCAGATGAAAGAGATTCTTTTGGAGGAACGGCTTTACATGCGGCAATGTTTCAAAAAAATATTGAAATAATTATTCTTTTAATTGACAATGGATTTGATGTTAATGCAATAGGAACATCAAATGGTTATACACCACTTCATGATGCTGTATGGGCTAATAATCTTGAAGCTGTAAAAATTCTAGTTAGTTCTGGAGCAAAAACAGACATCAAGGGAAAAGACGGTCTTACTCCCTATGAAAAAGCGGTAAAAGATGGTAAAAAAGAAATTATCAATTTTTTTGATTCAAAAAGTTATGACAAAAATGCAAAAACTATGTACAGTGAAAATGATGTAAAAGCATTTGTCTATAATTGGTTTTCTGGATTTGATCATCAATCTGATATTAGTTTTTTTAAAAAACACTTAGACCCACAAAAAGTAGATATGTACTTTCCTGATTTTCCTATTAAAAGCATTAAAGATTTTGAAAAATGGTACAATGGAGTAATTAATAATATCCAGTGGAATACTCATATTATATCCAATTTAAAAGTAACTGGAGATGAAACAAGAATGTTTTTTGTCAGTTTTGATGTCAATTGGAAGGCAAAAGCATATAATGGAGAAAATTATAATATGAATATTCATCAAGATTGGAATTTAAAAATAGATAAAGAACGAAATTTTATTATTGAAAAACATAAGGCAACTGTTATAGATAAATAATTATGATTTAATCTGATACAGATAAAGACGGCAAAGTATCAGTTGATGAACTTAGAAATTTTGTTATAGTAGAAGTCCCAAAACTTGCTGATGGCAAACAAAACCCAACAGTTGATAGGGATAATATTTATCAGAAATTTGGGCTTCAGGTGGTGAAGTAAATCAATAATAAAGTTGATAAATTATCAAGCTACTAGAAGTTTTTGTAAAGGGTAAATAGATAAAAATTTTAATATGTTTACCCTCCCTGATAAATTACGCCAATTTGTAAAAGATCATTTTAATATTGAGTGTATGGAATTTTAAATATAGAGTATACTTTGATAAAATTATATTATTTAATTTTGTATCCAATTTAATGTATGGTTAAGAGTTTTGAGAATCTTTTTTTAATTTAAATTGCAATTTTTTTGACAAACTCAAAGTTTTGGATATATAATTATATATATCATTATTGGAGTTAGTCTATGTTAGAAATTTCAGGTTATAAATTAAATGAAAAAATCTATGAAAGTAAAAGAAAAATAATTTACAGAGCAATAAAAGAAAAAGATAATATTCCAGTAATTATTAAAATTCTTAAATCTGAATTCCCTTTAAAATCAGATTTGGAACAACTTGAATATGAATATAGAATAATGAATAAAATGAATATATCAGGTGTAATTAGATATTTTTCTATTGAGAATATTGACCATAGTAAAGCTCTTATTATGGAGGATATTGGTGGGATATCATTAGATAAATATTTAATAAAACATAAAATTGATATAAAATCTTTTTTGAAAATTGCTATTGATATAGTTAAAGCAATTGATGGAATTCATAAAAACAATATTATTCATAAAGATATAAAACCACACAATATAATAATCAATGAAACAACAGAAGAAATAAAAATTATTGATTTCAGTATAGCTTCAATTGTTAAGAGGGAACTTCAGGAAAATGCAAATGTTGAAAAACTTGAAGGAACTCTCTCTTATATTTCACCTGAGCAGACTGGAAGAATGAATCGTTTTGTTGATTATCGAACTGATTATTATTCTCTTGGGATTACATTCTATGAAATGTTAACAGGAAAAACTCCATTTGAGATAAATGATACAATGGAGATGATACATTCTCATATAGCGATAAACCCAATATCAGTAAAAATGATAAATCTGGAAATTAATGAGACAGTTTCAAATATAGTAATGAAATTATTATCAAAAACAGCTGAGGAAAGGTATCAGAGTTCACAGGGGTTAATAGCAGACCTTGATAAATGTTATCAAAATATGTTACAACATGGGAAAATAACAGATTTTAAAATAGGAGAAAATGATATATCGAATCAGTTTCATATCTCAGAAAAACTATATGGCAGGGAAAATGAAGTTGAGATACTGTTTAATGATTTCAAAAAAGTAACAATAGGAGAAAGAGTATTTACACTGGTAGCAGGTTCACCTGGAATAGGGAAATCATTTTTTATACAGGAAATCCAAAAACCACTTGTAAAGGAGAAGGGATATTTTATATCTGGAAAATTTGATCAATTCAAAAGGAATATGCCATATTATTCGATAATAGAGGCATTTCATGATTTAATTAGTCAGATACTGAGTGAAACTGAAGAAAATATGACAGTATGGAAGAAAGTAATTAATGAAAGTTTAGGAAGCAATGGAGGATTAATAGCAGATATAATACCTGAAATTGAGTTTATAATCGGTAAGCAAAAAGAGGTTCCTGAATTATCGCCGGGAGAATCTGAGAATCGTTTTAATTATGTATTTCAGAACTTTATTAAAGTATTTGCGAATAAATACCATCCGCTAATAATTTTTCTTGATGACCTTCAATGGGCAGACAGTGCAAGTCTGAAACTGATAAATAACATTTTACAGGATGAATCATTGAAATATTTCTTTCTGATAGGTTCATATCGGGATACAGAGGTTGATAATTCACATCCTTTGATGATGTTAATAGAAGGATTGAGAAAAGCAGATATAAAAATAAATACAATAATGTTAGATACGCTTGATTCTGACTCTCTTGACCAATTAATTGCAGACACATTATGCAGAAGAAAAGATGATGTTAGTGAATTATCATTATTAGTAAAAAATAAAACAAAAGGGAATCCATTTTTTGTAAATGAGTTTTTAAAAAATTTATATGATGAAAAACATATTTGGTATGAGAATGGTTGGGAATGGGATTTGAGTCGAATAGAGAATGCAAAGATAACAGATAATGTAGTTGATTTTATGATTCAAATGGTACAAAAATTTGATGAAAGAACACAGAATATATTAAAGATAGGGTCAATAATAGGAATGAGATTTAATCTTTTGGAAATATCAGAAATCAATGGAAAATCGATTGATGAGATATTTGAAGGGATAAAAGAATCGATAAATGAAGGAATGATAATAAAGATAGAAAAAGAATACAGATTTGCCCATGACAGAGTAAGGGAGGCAGTATATTCATTGATAAAAGAAAAAGATAGATTGGAATATCATTACAAAGTTGGTAGGATAATATTAAGTAATACAGCTAAAGAAAAACTTGAAGATAGGATATTTGATATAGTAGAACAGTTAAACAATGCCATTTCAATAATGACAGATAGTAAAGAAAGAATAGAACTAGCAGAGCTTAACTTAAAGGCTGGAATAAAGGCAAAGGAATCAACTGCTTATGAGGCAGCAGTAAAATTATTGAAAACAGGAATAGACCTTTTACCTACTAATTCATGGGATGAGATATATGATTTAACATTCAATCTCAATATTGAATACGGCGAATCTGAATTTTTGCAGGGAAATCATGAGAAAGCAGATAAAATATTTGAGAATGGTTTATTAAAGGCAATAAATGAATATGATAAGGCAAGGATATATATGATAAATATTCCTTTATTAATTGCAAAGGGGACATTAAAAGAAGCATTACAAGTTGGTAGAAAGGCATTGTTCTGTCTTGGAATAAAAACTCCAGATAAAGTAAATCCAATAATGATAATTTTAGAGTTTATTAATGTTAATAAAATTATTTCAAAAAGAAAAATTGAATCATTAATTGATTTACCAATTATAGACGATCCAAGAATGTTAGCAATAGAAAAGATTTTTGGATTATTAATTTCTCCATCATACCTTGCAGAGCCAGAATATTTTCCAATAATTGTTTTAAAAGGAATCAATTTTATTTTAAATAATGGTAATTCTATATATTCTCCTTATATTTTTACAGTATTTGGAATAATTCAAATTGCAGCGTTTAAGAATTTTAAAACTGCATATCAATTTGGAGAACTTGCAATTAATCTGGAAAGAAAAATAAATGCAAAAATTATTAAATCTAAAATATATTATACTAATGGTTTTATAATCAAGCACTGGTTGAAAAATATTAAAGAATGTATTCCACTTCTTGAGGAAGGTTATAAAGCAGGAATAGAAAGTGGTGATTTAGAATTTGTGTCTTATAATTTAAATGGCATTACATTTTTATATTTAAATTTAGAAAATCTTAATTTTATTTATGAAAAATATCAATTATTCTATAAAATAATGAAAAAATTCAATCTGATTAATTCTATTATAACACTTTCGACTGTTGCTCAATTTGCTATAACATTAAATAGAGAAACTGATAATATATTTTCTATGGATGGAGAAATTTACAATGAAAAGTTATTTCTTCAAATTATTAAAAAAAATAATGATATTGCTAATATGAATAATTATTATTATTTTAAACAAATATTACATTATATCTACAATGATTTCAAAACAAGTATAAAGTATTCTATTGATGCAAAACCATATTTAAATGGAATGAATGGAATGATAATTGAAAAAGATCATTATTTTTTCCAATCTCTTGCTATGCTTGGGAATTATCCCAATGCTAGTAAAAAAGAACAGAAAAGTTATATTAAAACAATACATGCCAACAAGGAGAAGTTGAAAAAATGGTCATCTTTGTGTCCTGAGAATGTTGAGCATAAATATCTACTCGTTGAAGCAGAATTAGCAGCAGTAACTGGTAATTATAAAAAAGCAATGAGCTTATACAATCAATCAATAATGGAAGCAAGAAAGAATAGATTTATACAGGATGAAGCAATTGCTAATGAATGTGCAGGAAAATTCTACCTCTCGATCAATCAGGAAAAAATTGCCTCCCTATTTATCACTGGCGCTTATCTGTGCTATGAATCATGGGGAGCTGTTAACAAAACAAATGACCTTCTGAAAAAACATGGTAATCTTATTAGAACCGAATATATATCTTCATCTTTATTCGATGGAAAAATTAGCCTAGATGGAACTATATCATTATCATCAAAAATGAAAAAAGAATCTCCAAGTTCTTCCTCTTCTTCAACACAAATACTTGATCTTAATACGGTAATGAAAGCCTCTTATGCTATCTCTGGAGAAATTGAAATGGAAAAACTTCTCAAGACTCTTATTAAAATAGTAATGGAAAATGCAGGTGCTGAAATATCAAAACTAATGATTATAAAAGATAATCAATTATATCTAATGGCACAGGGAAAAGCAGGTGAAGAATCACAAATAGTTGAATCAATTCCAATAGAAAACAGTCAATTAGTTCCACAATCTATTGTTAGATATGTATTAAGGACAAAAGAAAGTATTGTTCTACAAAATGCAATGGAAGAGGGGCAATATACAAAAGATCAATACATTGTAGAAAACAAATGTAAATCTGTATTATGCACTCCAATAATCAATCAGGGTAAAATAATAGGAATATTTTTTTTAGAAAATAATCTTTCAAATGGTGCATTTACAAAAGAGAGATTATCAATTTTGAGTTTGTTAGCAGGTCAAATAGGAATATCTTTAGAAAATGCAAAGATGATAGAGGAGATGAAAGAAAAAGCACGATTACAACAGGAAATGGAGATAGCAGAAAGGATACAGACATCATTATTACCGAAAGAAATAAAGGATGAAGAACTTGAGATAACTGGAATAATGGTTCCAACAGAGGAGGTTGGAGGAGATTATTATGATTATATAAGAGATAAAGAAAGTAATCTATGGTTTGCAATAGGAGATGTATCAGGTCATGGAGTAACTACTGGACTACTAATGATGATGGCAGAAACAATCTTTAACTCAACAATTGATAGTATAAGGAATATAACTCCTAAAGATGTAATTAATGAGATAAACAATATTCTATATAAAAATATACAAAGCCGAATGAAAGAAAATTATTTTATGACATGTTGTGTAATAAAATATAGTGGTAAAGGGAATTTTATCTATTCAGGATTTCATTTAGATATTTTAATTTATAGAAACAAGAAAAAAAAGTGTGAACTTGTAAAAACTGATGGAATATTCTTAGGGATTAGAAGTGATATTATTGATACTTTGGTAGATAGAGAATTTTTATTAGAAAAAGGCGATATAATGGTATTGTATACCGATGGAGTAATAGAATCAATGAAAGAAGTAGAAGGTAAATTAAGTTTATGGGGAATAGAGAATTTATGTAAGGTTATCGAAGATAATAATGAAAAAAGTATAGAAGAGATAAAGGAATTGATATTAAAAGGATCGCTTGACTGGTGCAATAATAATTCTATTGATGATATTACAATTATTGTTGTTAAAAGAAAATAACTTTAGAAATTTTAATAAATTTAGTATTCAAGCGTTTTTATACATCTTTTTAGCTAAAGAGATGCGAAATTAGTGCCAAGAAATAAGGAGGTGAGTTTAAAACTCCTATTGAATAAAAATACAAATAAATTTTTCACAAAGCCAATAAAAAATCGCTATTTCTGGAGAAGTAGTGATAATATTCTCCAACTTAAAATCTTTATTATTTATACTTATCCAATTCAAGTTTGATTTTTTGCCTATTTCTCATAAATGAAGATAGTATATTTGCTGCTGCTATTGTATCAACTAATTCTTTTTTTTTGTTATTTTTGACTTTCATTTCTCGCATTGCTTCTAAAGCATCTCTTGTTGAGTATCGCTCATCTTCTTCATAAAATGGCAGTTCGAATTGTTTTTGTTTAAAATAATTTTGTAAGTTTTTAACAAAAGATAAAACCTTTTTTGCTGCATCACCAATTTTTGAATTTTGGTCGAATGGGATACCAACAACTATGCTTTCAACATCTTTTTCGATACAAATATTATAGATGGTATCATAACTTTCTTTATTGTTTGGAATTGTTTTAAAACCAGAAGAAATTATTTGTAGAGGATCAGTTAATGCAATACCAATTCTTGCATCTCCATAATCAATAGCCATTATTCTTTTCATAATTATTCAAATTCTTTAAAAATATCGTTTAACATCAAAATATGTTCACCAATCAATCTTCTTGCAGCTTCTTTATCACCAAGTTCGAGTAAAGATAAATATAATCTTTTTACGCTTTCTCTAAACATTTTATCAGCCTCAATTACAGACTGAGATTTATTTTGGTTTTGATTGTTACTTACTTTAGGTTTTTGAGATACATTTGGTTTATTTTTATTAGCATCTGGATTTATCCTAAATGTTTTATTAACAACACCTTGATGTAAAGACTCGAGTAAATCTTTGTCAAAGAAATTAATGTTGGATGACTTGTTATGTTTTATTTTATTTAATAAATCTTTTTCATCGTTTGTAAAATCACTCATATACTTATATTAAACTTATTTTATATAAAAGTAAAGAAATTTATACTTTATTTTTTTCAAAATATTCTAAAAAAGGACCTGCTATATAAAAAGAGCCAGTGACAAGCAAAGGTTTTTTTTGCGATATAGAATATTCCATTGCTTTATCAAATTCTTCAACAAAAACTGTATTTTTACAGTATTTTTTTGCGATTTCGAAGACTTTTTGTGGCTCTGATTTTTTATAATCATCTGGCTTAGTTATTATAAGTGTATCACAAATTGATTTTATTTGGCTATAAAACCCTTCAAAATCCTTATCTTGTGTCATTCCAGACAAAATAACCCATTTTTTTATAGTAGGAAAATGTAATTTGAGAGTTTCTTTTAGTTTTTTGCAAGAATCTTTATTATGTGATACATCAAGGATTATTGGAAAATTTTGGTTAATTAACTCAATTCGTCCAGCAATTTTTATATCAAGTTTCTTATCTTTGTCTAATATTTGTAGAATATTATTATCAATTAAATAAACAGCGAGTAAAGACATTGCAAAATTATAAATTTGGTGTTTGCCATAAATAGGTAAAAATAAGTTATCTACTTTTTTATCAAAAAATCTGAAACTAAAAATAATACCAGCTTCATTAGCCTTAAAATTTAGCAATTTAAAACATTTTGTTATATCAAAAAATTTAGATTTTTTCTCTTTTGCTATTTTTTTAAAAATACTTTTACAATTATAAGTTTGTTTACCACAGATTGTAATTTTATTCTCTTTTATAATGCCAGCCTTTTCGTTTGAAATTTTTTTTATCGTATTGCCAAGTATATTTGTATGATCAAAACTTATCGTTGTAATAATAGAAATTAGAGGTTCTACAACATTAGTTGTATCAAGTCTTCCACCAAGACCAACTTCAATGATAAGATAATCACTATTCTTTTTTTTGGCATACAAAAGAAAAATTAAAAAAAATAATTCAAAAGTAGTTGGTGTAAGATTATTTTTTTTTAAAACTGGCTCTAATTGATTAACCAAATCTATAATTTCTGAGTCCTGTATTGGAATAATATTAAATAAAATTCTCTCATTTGGTTTAATTAAGTGAGGAGAAACAAATGTTGCCACATTAAAACCACATTGCATTAAAAGATAAGAAGTAAAAATAGAAGTACTTCCTTTTCCTTTAGTCCCTGCAATATGAATTATTTTTTTATTTTTATGAGGATTATCAAAATAATTTAGGATATTAATTACATTATCAAGAGAATATTCTTTATCTATATATTTTTTTTGTAAGTTATTTTCAAGGTTTATAAATGAGTAAATATAGTCTAAGGCTTCATCAATATTTTTTTTCATTTTATATATATGGAAACAAGGGGTAGATACCCCTTGTTTCCGCTGTTTATAATTTTATATCATTTTTTAGTAAAAGGATTTTCTTTTTTGCATTTTCTTTTTGAGAAGTATTATCTTTTAAATCAACAATTTTTTGATAATATTCTAAAGCATTTTTAATATCTGATTTTTTTTCGTATAAATTTGCAAGTCTATAAAAAGAAATTGAAGCATAATAAGAATTTTTTAATTTGTTATCAAAAATTTTTAAACTATTGATAGCATCTTCTGGTTTTCCTTGTCCTTCATAACAAAAAGAAAGGAAATAATATGCTTTTTCTACAAGATAGTCATTTGGATATTTTTCAATAAAATATTTAAGAACTTTTTCAGCTTTTTCATATTCTTCTGTATAATAAGAAACATATCCTTTATAAAATAAAGCCCTTCTTGCAGAACTTGAACTTGGATATTCTCCTATAACTTCGTCTAAAATAGGAATAATTTCTTTTGCCATTTCCTGTTTTGAATAAACATTTGTTTGTTTATCTAAATCAAGAACTTTTAAATATCCAGTCTCAAAAATTTTTGCAGCTTTTAAATTTATATTATTATTAATTAGATAAAAAATAACGCCAACTAAAAATACTAAAACAATAACGACTGTTCCTATTATAGATATCAGAGTCCATTGTTTTAAATCTTTACTTTCATCAACATTAGTGCTTATTCCCATAATTTCTCCTTATATTTTTTCAATTTTTAAATCTTTTATCAATTTAGCCAGATAAGTTCTTTCAATTTGCAATTTTCTGGCTGTTTGAGTCTGATTCCAATCACATTGATTTAGAGATTCTATCAAATAATTTCTTTTAAAATCATTTATAGCATCTTTTAAACTTTTTATCTCTAAATTTCTTGTTTGCTTTTGTAATTTATTTTCTTCAGTAAGAATATCTTTTTTTGTTATATACTGATCTTTTGTAATAACAACTGCTCTTTCTATAACATTTTCAAGTTCTCTTACATTTCCTTTCCACTCATAAACATAAAAAAAATTAATTGCTTCTTTTGAAAAGCCTTTAATTTGTTTTTTATACTTTGTAGAATAGGTTTCTAAAAAATAGTTTGCTATAATTTCTATATCAGTTCCTCTTTCTTTCAAAGGAGGAAGAAATAGAGGTATAACATTTAATCTATAATATAAATCTTCTCTAAATTTTTTTAGTTTAACTAATTCTAATAAATTTTTATTGGTAGCAGAGATTAACCTTACATCAGTTCGTAGAGGTTGTGGATTTCCGATTTGCTCGTATTCTTTAAACTGAACAACCCTAAGAATCTTAGCTTGTAAAGCTAAATCCATTTCGCCAATTTCATCAAGGAAAACAGTCCCTCCATTTGCAAAACCAAACTTACCAATGTAATCTTCTTTTGCATCTGTATAAGAACCTTTTTTGTGTCCAAAAAGTTCATTTTCTAAAAGTGGAGATGGGATAGCAGCACAATTTATAGAGATAAATTTTTTATCTTTTCTGTTACTATTTGCCTGAATAAATTTTGCGAGTAACTCTTTTCCTGTGCCACTATCCCCTTGTATCAAAACAGTTGCATCTGTTGGAGCAACTTGTTTTGCAGTATTAAGAATATCCTTAATAATTTGGCTTTCACCAATTATAAATCCATCTTCCATTTATTATTGATTTTTCATTTTTAACATATCGCCAAGAGTAAACTTATCATCTTTATTTTCATTATGTAAAAACTCTTGAACTTTTTTGTTTTCTTCTCTTTTTAAATACTCTTTTATAGAAAGTTTAATTATTTTTGTTTTGTAATTTATTTCCATAATTAGAGCTGTAATTTCATCACCTACTTTAAAATCCTTATGTATTCTATCTTTAAACTCTTCAACTTTTCCAATATTAAGTTGATTTAAAGGAATATAAGTTTTTACATCATCCACTACAGTTACACAAATACCTTTTGTTTCATCAATACTATCAATAGCACAAGTGATAATGTCTCCATTTCTATATTGATCTTTTAATTTTTTCCATGGGTCTTCTTTTAATTGTTTTAAGCCAACTTTAATTTTGTTGTTTTTTCCATCACATTGTATAATGACAGCATCTAACTCATCACCAATTTTAAAGATTTTATGTGGATTTTTAACAGTTTCTGTCCATGATAAATCATCTATATGCAATAAAGCATCTATTCCTTGTTCGAGTTCTAAGAATACACCAAAAGCAGCTATATTTTTAACTCTACCTTTAACTTTTGTACCAACTTTATATTTTTCTTCAACTCTATCCCATGGATTTTCTAAAAGATGTTTTAAACTCAAGTTGATTTTTTTGCCTTCTTTATCAATGTTTACAATTTTAACTTCAACTTGCTGACCTTTTTTAACAAGTTCAGATGGATTTTTAATATTTTTTGTCCATGACATATCAGAAATATGTAAAAGTCCTTCAACTCCATCAATAATTCTAATAAAAGCACCATAAGTAGCTAAAGAAGTAACTGTTCCAGTGACAACGTCATCTATATTGTATTTTTTTAAGAATAAATCCCATGGCTCTTCTTGAGTTTGTTTTAAACCAACAGAAACTTTTCCTTTTGTTTTATCTACCAAAAGAATCTTAACATTGAGTTTATCCCCAATTTTTACATAGTCTTCTACTTTTTCTACTTTTAACCATGAAATATCTTTAATGTGAAGTAATGCTTCTATTCCACCGAGGTCAACAAAAGCTCCAAAATCAGCTATGTTTTTTACAACGCCAGTAACAATGTCACCTTCTTTTTTGTCTTCAAGAAATTTTAATTTTAAAAGATTATTTTCTTCTGACGCAACTCTTCTTCTATTTCCAATAAATTCTTCATCTATTTGTTCAACTTTTTTACCGAATCTATTTCTATTTCCACCTTGTTTTTCTTTGAAATTGATTCTTTCTACATAAAATTTTATTTTTTTGTTTAAAAATTCTTCTGGTTTATCAATTTTTTTTACGTCTAACAACACAAATGGAATAAAACCAAAAATAGATTTGTATTTTACAACAACGCCAACTTTTTTAACTTCAACAACAGTACCTTCGATAGGTTCTTTTTCTTTAAATAATTTAACAAATTCTTTTTTTTCTTTAATTAAATCGGCTCTTTTTTTAGAAACTATTGGGTCTCCCGATCTACCTTCAGTATATAACAAATAAACTTCAATTACATCACCAATAGATAATTGTTTATCAAATTCTGTAACAGAAAGCTTCGCTTCTGATTTTAAACCAACATCTAAAAATACAGTATCACTACTTATATCAACGACTGTTGCTTTTACTAGAGAATTTTCTTCAAGATCCTTGAAGCTGTCTTGATAACCCTTTTCGAGATCAAATTCGGTATTATCGCTCATACTTTAACTCCATTATATTTAATAATTTTAAGAATATTATCTACAACCTCATCCACGCTTAAATCAGTTGTATCTAAATAAATTGCATCACTTGCAACTTTTAAAGCTCCAAAACTTTTATTTTTGTCATTGTCGTCTCTTTTTTTTATCGAATGTGCTATATCATCCAATGACATGTTTGTTGTTTTCTCTAAAAACCTTCTTTGTGATCGCTTTTCTAAAGAAGCGTCAAGGTATATCTTAAAATCTGCATTTGGAAAAACAACAGTTCCTATATCTCTACCGTCCATTATTATAGACTTATTTTTTGAATATTCATTTAAGAATTCGTTTACCTTATGTCTAATAGCAACATTATTAGAAACAGGAGAAACCAATTCAGTAACTTCTTTTGTTCTTAAAAAAGGAGTTAAATCTTCGCCATTAATAAAAATTTTACCATTTAAAAGGCTTATATTTATATCTTTTAATAATTCTTCAATTTTACTATAATCCTCTATTTTTATATTACTGTCAAGCATTTTTTTTGTAATAGCTCTATAAATTGCACCTGAGTCAACATATTCTATATCTACACGATTGGCTACTATTTTTGCCACTGTACTTTTACCCGCACCCGCAGGTCCATCAATTGCTACTACTATTATTTTTTCCATAAATAAATCCTTTTAGTTGTTCTTTTGTAAAAAACTTATATTCACCTAAATTTATTTTTAGCTCATCGAGTCTCATTTTTCCAAAAGCAATTCTTTTTAGCTCAATAATTTCTATATTATAATTTTTATAAACTTCCCTTATTTCTCTTTTTTTACCTTCTTGTAACGCTATTTCAATAATTTTTGAAGAAATCTTTTTTATATTACAAGCTGTATATTTTACACCTTCTATAACAACACCTTTTGTAAAATTATCTATCAATTTATCGGAAACGTTTTCTTTTGATGTAACTCTATAATATTTTACTATATTATTTGAAGGATGACAAAGACTATTTGCAAAATCTCCATCATTTGTTAATATTAAAATGCCAATCGAGTTATAATCAAGCCTTCCAACAGAAAAAATAGAATGAGTCTTGTCATCAACAATATCATAAATTGTTTTTCTTTCCAAATAGTCTTTACGAGAACACACAAAGTTTTTGGGTTTATTTAAGACAATATAAAGTTGTTCTATCGGTTTAATTATTCTACCATTATATTCAATTTTATCATCTTCTGAAACACAAAAACCCATTTGAGTTATTATTTCATCATTTACTTTTATGAGTCCTTGTTTTATTAATTCTTCCGATTTTCTTCTCGATTCGACACCACAAGAAGAAAGATATTTTTGTAATCTAATTTTCTTCATCTATTGTAAACTCTTCGCTTTTTAGTTCATTTAATTGTGGTAAATCTTTTATGTCTTTTAAATTAAACTGTTTTAAAAACTCCTCTGTTGTTCCATAAAGTAAAGGGCGTCCCAAAACCTCTTTTCTTCCGACGATTTGAACTAAATTTTTTTCAAGTAAAGTTCTAACTGCATTATCAGAAGAAACGCCTCTAATATCTTCTATCTCTGTTTTTGTAATTGGCTGTTTGTATGCAATAATTGACAAAACTGTTAATAATGATTGTGATAATTTTGTTTTTTCTTTAATATTGTATATTTGTCTTACTTCTGATAATATTTCTTTTTTTATTTGTAAAATAAAACCAGTTGGTGTTTCAACAATTGTTAAACCTCTATTTGTATTCTCAAATTGTAATATTAATTCATTTATTACATCTCTAATTTTTTCTTCTGGAATATTTGTATATTTTATTAATTTTTCCATACTAACAACATCATTTTCATAAAATAAAATTGCTTCTATCAATGAAGAATATTTATCATTTTCCAATTTTAAACTCCAATAGGTTTTCTTTTAGGTTTTTTTGCCTCTTTATCTTTTGACAACTCAAAAGAAAATAAGAATCGTTGGTTAATCAATGAGTTTTGAATTACCGACTGGATTTTTCTTTTGTAGAAAACAAAAGAAAAAATAAACAAAAAAGAATCTCTTTGCAATTAATTTAAACTATTTTTTTTAAAAAGTAAATTGATAATCTATTTTTTTTGACAAAATCTATTTTTTTTCTTATACTAAAGATATAGTCCGGTCTTTTATAATGGTATTCTAAAAAAAATAAGAGATTGTATTCTATTTTGGGAGTAAATAATGGATAATTCGTGTTTAGTAGAAAATCAAAATTTAAAAGAAATTATTGAGGTTGCAAAACAAATATCTTCTGGGTTGGAAATAACCTATATAATAAAAAATGTAAATTTAGTAGCTTTATCAAAATTTAATGCAGAACTTTCTGCTTTTTTATTACCAAAAGATATTGACGATTTTTCTCCTAACATACATTTATACAAAGGTCTTAAAAAAGAGAAGTTTGAATTAAATTTTAGTTCTTTAATTCCATTAATAGATTTTTTTGATAAACAAGAATTTAATCAAATTTCTTTTTCTCAATTTTTAGAAAACTTTCCAGATCAAGAAATTATTAAATGTATAAAAACAGTGTCGCCAGAATTTTTAATTCCTCTAAGAAGTGATAAGGGTATAATAGGCGTTTATATGCAAGGTAAAAAAGGCGATTCTAACCCATATTCAATGGATGATATTCAATTTTGTACTAATATCATTGCTTTTGCTTCAATTGCAATAGAAAACGCAAATCTTTATAGGCAGGCAACGGTTGATAGAATGACAAAACTTTACACTCATCATCAATTTCAAAAAAGACTTGAAGAGGAAATTAAAAAAAGTCATAGATACTCAAATAAATTTGCTCTAATGATGTTTGATATAGATCATTTTAAAAAATTTAATGATAATTATGGGCATTTACAAGGTGACATAATTATTAAAGAAATTTCAAAAATATTTTCAGATACTATTCGAGATGTCGATTTTCCATCACGATACGGTGGAGAAGAATTTATTGCAATATTACCAGAGTCTAACTCAGAAGAAGCATCTGTTGCAGCAGAAAGATTAAGAAAAATAGTTGAAACTTACAATTTTCCTGGCGAGGGAGGACCTTTTAAAGTAACAATAAGTATAGGTGTAATAGAATTTGAAAAAGAATTCGTCCATTTTAACGAAAATATTATTGAAGTTGTTGATAAAGCGTTGTACTTTTCTAAACAAAATGGAAGAAATAGAGTTAGCGTTGGTAACTACAAAGGGGAGCCTCGTTTATTTATAAATTAAAGAAATTTACAAAAAATATAAAAAAAAAATATAAATTTAAAAAACTATTGCTTAATTTAAATAAAACTATATAATGTTAGCTAATCTATAAAAACGAGAAAAGGAAAGAATATGAAAGGGCATAAGAAAAAACCAATTTTAATTATAGTATTTTCTATTTTATATTTGTTAAATCCAATAGGAAATATTTTATTTTTATTATTTTTTAATACGACTTTGACTCCATCTGAGAGTTTTTCAAGACTGATTGCCTTGTTATCTCAAGGGAATGTCATTGTTATTTTTAATGTATTATTTTGGATTTTTGCTTTACCTCTTGCTTATGGTTTGTTTAAAGTAAGAGTGTGGGCGTGGTATTACTTTTTAGTTCACTCTATTGGTATGGTAATATTAAGTATATTTGGAAGTGATTACAAAATTCACATTTCTGTTGCAACATTTTTGAATATATTGTTTTTAATACCAATTGGATATTTTATTTCTCAAGAAATTAGAGCCGTTTATTTTAATCCAAGATTAAGATGGTGGGAACAGGCAAAGAGATTTCATCATAGCGTTACTGTTGAAATGGAAGGAAAAAAATATTCTACTTATGACATATCAGAAAGTGGTGCTTTTATTGTAAACGAAAGTACTTTTGACTTTGAAACAGAAGAACTTTTACCTGTTACTATGAAACTTGATGAATATGAAATTAAATGTTTTGCAGAAATTAGATGGTTGAACGATAAAGCTGACAAAGAAAAAAATAAATATCCGAGCGGTTATGGTCTCAAATTTGATAGAATATCTTTTAAAGATAGACTAAAAATAAGAGATTTTATACAAGGCATAGTTAAAGAACTCGGTAAAGAAGAAGCAAGATAAATATATTTTACTTTACGAAAACAAGGGGTATCTACCCCTTGTTTCCATACATATTTAACTAAAAGTTATCTTTTCTATATCTGGTAGAAAATTATAAATAGATTGACCTGCTTTTTGGTCAAAATATTCTTTTATTTCAAATAAAGCCTTCCATTTTAAAACTGAATTTTCGTTTGTTCCATAACGCATAGCAATATCAATCATTCTTTTTTCAAGAATTGTAAAACCCTCTGGTAATGAAAGATAATCTGCTAGTTGAATAATCCTATCATAATCATCGTATTCGGTTTTATCAATAAAATTTTTCACAAAATTATAATCACTTTCCGAACAATCCCATTTACCAAAAACAATAGAAGTATCTTTTAGTGGAAAAGAATGCGTGAGACTAATTCTCGCAACCCATCCAAAATTTTTTTTCATCATAAAATTATATCCATCGATGATATGTGACATTTGTTTAACACCAAACATTCTACCTATATCATGGAGTATGCCTAATACATAACAAACTTCACTATCAAGGGATGGAATATTTTTTGCAATAAGTTTTGCCGCAAGACCTGCAAATTCAGCATGGGTAACCCATCTACCCGGATTTAGTTTTGAACCTTCTTTTAATAAATTTATTGCTTGTTCTTTAGTCGGTATTTTCATTGTTGGTCTCTCTGTAAAAGCCGTCTTTCCAGTTAAATCTGCTAAATTTCTCTATAATTTCTCTATTATCAACGGCTTTCATTATAGTTTTGTAATAATTCTTGCTTATATTCATAAAAGATAAATCAATGATAAATTTATTAAAATTATTTTTTTGTAATTGTGGAATCTTATCTATAATCGAAAATGGAATTTCTGGTATTATAGAAGTTTGTTCTTCATTAGCAAAAATATGAAACTGATTTTGAAAATTATCAGCTAAATCGGTAAAATCATATTTTTTAGATAAATCCGCTTTTATCTGAAATAACTCTGGATAACCAAAAATTTCAACAAACCATAATCGTGGGTCAAAAAATTCATTTACTTCAAAAAGATTTTTTTTGTTATTTTCGAGTGGATTAACAAAAAAATGACATCCTGCATCATGCAAAAAATTAACAGAATATCTATTAAAAGTATAAAGATAAGGACCAGCTATAATATTAGCATCATAATTTTTTAAAATAGAAATTTGCCCTATATTATTTACAATAAAATTATTAAAGCCTTTATTTATCAGAAAATTCAATTCTTCTTGTAATAAAACATCTGATTCTTCTGAAAAATAAGGATTTAGATATAAAATAAAGTCTTTTGGAGCAAAAGGAAGTGATGCGAAGTTTTTTCTTAGTAACTCAAAATTTCTTTTATTTAAAACAAAGATTATTTTTTCTGGTTTTATTGAAGGAAAAATATAAATATCTGCTATATTATCAGTTTTTACATAAATCCCATCATTAAATTTGTGAACATTCTTTTTGGTAGAATGTAGTTTTTTAAAAATAGGAGTTTTTGAAATACCTGGATGTCTCTTAAATTGGCTCAAATTATTTGGAATTATATGAGGGTATTTTTTCAATTCTTCTTTTCTTAAAATCAAATAAACAGAATCATCCTCTTTAAAGTTTTCGGGGATTGGTATGAAATAACCATTTTTTTCTTCTATTAAAGTGTCAATTTTTACAGACTTTCTTCTTTTGTCTTCTTCACAATGGACTCTAACACTGTCATTTAACATCAATTTTTCTTTTGTTGGAATGAAACCCATAATTTTACCTTTAATTTTTTTTACTTCTTTAATTTTTCCAACAAAAAGTCCTATCTCACCACTTGCATCTGTATTTAAAAAGTCGTTATTGTTGCTATTAATAAAATAATATTTTGTTTTATTTCTTGCAAAGTCATTTTGTAAAATTTCAAATGATTCTCTAACCGCTTTTTCTTTATCATTTTGATAATTATCTATTACATTTCTATATGCTTTTACGATTGTAGCTACATAGGAAGCATTTTTCATTCTTCCTTCAAGTTTTATACTATTTATGCCAAGTTCTATCAAATCTGGAATATATTCAATCAACATCAAATCAGATGGAGAGAAAAAATATCCTTTTTTTTGTGTGTCACTTTTATAAAGTCTTCTACAAGCTTGAGTACATTTACCTCTATTTGCTGATTTTCCACCAAAATAACTCGAAAAAAGACACAATCCAGAGAATGAAATACACAAAGCCCCATGAGCAAATACTTCAAGCTCAGAAACCGTGTTTTGTCTAATAGTTTTTAATTGTGCAAAATCTAATTCTCTTGATAAAACAACTCTTTTAACACCGTATTTTGATAAAAAATTTACGGCTTTGCTACTTGATATATTCATTTGGGTAGATGCTGTAACTTTTAGAGATGGAAAGTTGTCATTAATTAATTTAATTAGTCCAAAATCCTGTACAATAATTGCATCTGGTTTAACAATATCAAAATATTTAAGAAGTGGAAAAATTCTATCTTTTTCCCAATCTTCAAAAACGGTATTGACTGTAACATAAACTTTTTTGCCCATATCGTGCAGTTTGGAAATTGCTGCCTCAAATTGATTATATGAAAAATTTCTTGCTCTAAGCCGTGCATTAAAATCTTTAAGTCCAAGATAAACAGCGTCAGCTCCTTCGCCAATAGCAGCATCTAAAGCCATAGGGCTTCCTGCAGGGGCAACTAATTCTATTGGACTATTTTCATTATTATTATACAATTTTAACCATCCTAATTTTTTTCTTTTCTTTTTTGCTTATTTTTTCCCCCGTCAAGCGAGGGCAGGCTTTTCTTTATAAATCGAAAAAGAAAAAGCATTGATAATCAACGAGCATTGAATTAACGAACAATTAAACTCGTTAGTTAAATCAATGAACATTGGTATAAATTAACAGTTTTTGCTATTGACAAACCAATAGGCTTTGAATTACCGTATCGCAAATTGCTAACTCGTCACTAATCACTGTTAATTATAGCAAAGTCTTCAAATAATATCAACAAATTATCAGTAATTCTTACTAATTGGGGTACAATTTGTTTGGAGCGACCGATTGGGAAGGGAATTATAACTTGTCATTTATTAAAAATTTCATAGCGTTTGCCAATGAATAACTTACTATAAATGTTTATATTTATTTATTATTTTTCTCAAAGTAATTCCATTATATAGCAATTATTAACGAATTTTAGCAATAGATATTAAAACGAATTACCACGAAAAACACGAAAATTTAGAAAGAATTTAAATAAATATATCAAGAATTAGTATTTTTAAATTATTGAAAATATAATCATTATTCCAAATATGATTTTCTATGTTGCTTCAATCAACACGCTTTGATTTACCAACGCTTCTTCTTTCTTATCAACATCAAGGTAAGACATTAACTTTAGACATAAATTATTCCTGATATTTTTCTATTATTTCTTTTAAATTAATTTTTCCTTCATATATAGCTTTACCAATTATAACTCCTGTAAGTCCATAATATGTTAGAGTTTTTGCACTAATTATATCATCTTCAGAACTTATTCCACCAGAAAGAATCAAATGCAAGCCCGCATTAGAGCTAAATTTTTTCGCATCTTCAATATTAGGTCCTTCGAGTTTACCATCTTTTGATATATCAGTAAATATAGCAGTCTTAAATCCTGCTTGAAATAAATCTTTTCCAAATTTAATAGATTCAATCCCTTCATCTTTAAGCCATCCTCTTGATTGAATCTTATTATCTTTCACATCAACAGATGCTAAAAAATATTCGCCAAAATCCTCAATCCATTTTTTTACCACATCAAGTTTTTCAACAAGAATAGTTCCCAATACTAAATAATCTATTCCTTCAAAAATTAAATCTTGAACATCTTCATCTGTCCTTATCCCACCGCCAGTTTGAACAGTTAAATTAGTTACTTTTTTAATTTTCTTTATAATTTGTCTATTTATAGAAAAACCAGATTTCGCACCATCAAGGTCTACTATATGAATTCTTTTTGCTCCCATGTCTTTAAATTGGCAAGCGACATCTATTGGGTCTTCGCTATATACTTTTTTTCTTTGAAAATCGCCTTCTGTTAATCTAACGCATTTTCCTTCTATTAAATCTATCGCAGGTATTATGACCATCTATTCCTCCATATATTAAGCCTTAACAAATTGGTTAAAATCTATTTAAGTAAGTATAACATTTTTAGCATATTTAATAAATCAAATTTTTAATCAATTAGTATTTTTTTATATTTTTTTATCAATTTAAAACCAAAGAGCATAATCTGTACAATTTATCCTAATAATCTCTACCAATCTGGGTTATAATGTCGAATTCTTTTTGTAATAACTCAACAATTGGTAAATTTCCATTGAGTTTATAAATTTTCATATCAGTTTTCTCAAAAAAGGAAAAACCTTTTAGGTAATTATCTAATATTTTATTCTGAATTGTTTCTTTTTCAAAAAGTTCCTCTCCTTCATTTCGTGTTTTTATTCTATTTTTGCATTCGTCTAAGGAAGTATCAAGAAAAAAAACAATTTCAGGGAGCAAAAAATCTTTATTTAAAGAATAAACTTTTTGCATGTCAATATCAAGACTTTGATAAGCAAGAGATGAAAATAAATATCTATCACAGATTACAATTTGATTATCTTGACATCTTTGATAAATACCATTTTTACCAAAAATATGCTCATTTCTATCTGATGCAAAAAGTAGGCAAAGCGAAAAAGGATCAACCCAAATTTCTTTTTTTAGAATTTTTCTAATTAATTTACCTATTTCATTATCAGTAGGCTCACAGGTTAAGAATGAGTTTTTTATTTTCTGTGAAAGTAATTTAGCTTGAGTTGTAGTGCCAGCACCGTCAAGCCCTTCAAAAACAATAAAATTTTTTAAAATATTCATGGAATATTTATAATATTTTTAAAATTAAAATTCAAGAAAAAATTAATAAAAAAAATTATTCTTTTACCTGTCAAAAGTCTTGACTTTTATTTGAATTTATATAATTTTAATTATTATGGATAAAATTATATTAAAAGAATTCTTTTTCCGCATAGAAAAAGATTTATTGTTATTTTTTAAATTAAATCAATCTCTTTGTGACTATTATTCTGTATCAAAAATACACAAAACAAGAATATTGTTACGAAAATTTTTATCTTTTTTTGAAATATCATCTTTTTTTATCTATTCTAAAAAAATAAGTAATTATAAGATAACAATAAAAATATTAAAAAATTAAATTGCACAAGAGATATTGATGTTATTTTATCTTATTTTGATGAAATTTACAATTTATTTCCAGATATTAAATATTTTTATCAATATATAAAAATTAAAAAAGATAAATTATCAAAAAAAATTGTTAAGCATTTTAAAAAAGGTAAAATTTTAGAAAACAAAAAGAACTTAGTTTATTATTTAGATTTTATTAAAGAAAAGATTCTTTCTAATGATAAAATTAAATTAGAAGAGGGATTTCAAGAAATAATATATAAAACCTATAAAAAGGTTATTAAAGCAACAAATTTGATTAATATAGATAATATTAAATCATTTCACAAAACAAGAATTTGTATAAAAGAATTGAGATATACTGTAGAATTATTAAAATATATTTTAGAAATTGATAACGATATTATTATAGAACTAAAATATCAACAGGAAATTCTTGGAAAAATTCATGATATGAGTATCTTTTTAAAATATTTAGAAAAATATAAAGAATCTGATTTATTCTCACTAAAAAATTACTTAATCAAAAAACAACAAGTTTTAATAAATGATTTTATGCAAACTTCGGGTAAACTTACAACACTTTTTAGGGGTAAAGATTGAGTTTAATTTCTGTATCAAGGCGAAATGATATTCCATCTTGTTTTGGTGACTGGTTTTTGCAAAAGATAAAAGATGGTTTTTGTGAGACTCAAAATCCTTTTAATGGGTTAAAACAAGTAGTTTCTTTAAAGCCAGATGATGTTGATGGATTTATCTTTTGGTCAAAAAATTACATTCCATTTGTTGAAAAATTAATATTTTTGGAAGATAAAGGTTATAAATTTTATCTAAATTATACATTAAATAATTATTCTAAAATTTTAGAACCTCTTTACAATCAAAACTCTGAAATTGCAGCAAATCTAATAAATCTTTCTAAAAAATATACAATATTTTGGCGTTACGATCCTATCTATATTTCAAAAAAAATGGATTTTGACTTTCATCTAAAAAATTTTAATTTTTTGTGTGAAAATTTTACTGGGAAAGTAAATAGAGTTATCATAAATTTTATTCAAGAATATCCTAAGGTAATAAAACGACTTGATAGATTAAAAGATACTGATTTTGAATATATTCCTCTAAATAATAAAGAAAAACTTGATTTAGGATTAGAATTAAAAAATATTGCGTCTAATTATGGCATTGATTGTTATTCTTGCACTCCTATACTTTACAAAAACTCAATTACAAAGAAAAGCCATTGTGTAGATAAAATTGTTTTTGAAAAATTGACAAATAAGATTTTAGATTTAAAAGAAAGTCCAAATTTTAGTGGATGTCATTGTTATAAAAGTATAGACATTGGATTTTATAAATCTTGCCCAAATAACTGTATTTATTGTTATGCAAATTAGAGTTTATATAGTTATAGTACTATAATATATTTAAAATTTTCTATAAAAATAATAGAGATAACAAAAGAAATGATTTAATTGAAATCACACTAAACTCAATAACCACCTATCCACAAATCACCTTCTTTTATGCAATAGATTTTTGAAACACCAGCATTAGTTTTATACGGAAAATTCCTGTAACTTTTTTTCTTAATTTTTTCTAAATAGATTTGCTCATCTGGACTAATAAAATCTGACTCATCTATCATATCTTCATCAAAAAAATATTGCCAGCTAAATTTTGACAATTCAATTTGATTTTTTGGATATTTTTTTATTGGGAATGTTTTTTCTTCGTTTGGTTTAGAAAAAGTATTTTTATACCAATCAATTCTCTCATTAATTCCAATTACAATTTGAGAATTATTAAATCTATTATCAAAAAACCAAAATTTTAAATAGTATGGGATTTTAAGTTTTTTAATTTCTGATTCCCATGATTTATATATATCAATAAAATATTTAATCATTATATTTCGTAATTTATATGGAATTGGTTTAAATCCGATATGATTTTTACCTATTTTAAATAAATCACGCCAAGGAGAAACCCAAATTTTACAAATTTGATAATTATTTAACTTTAATTGTCTTATATCGAGATTTATATTATCGTTTTTCCAAGTCTCAATTGATTTTATATTCCTTTTTAAACCTCTATTTTTTTTGTTAATTGATACAAATTCCATATTTTACCTCAGTTGTCACCTGTTTTCACAAAAATTTTTTGACAATTTGAACAATCTAACTAATTTGTGTTATAATATCATAATTTTAGTTTAAAATTAAAACTTTTAGATATTTTTACAATTAAATATTTTTTTTAAATTTATATTTATTATATAATAAATTGTGTTATAATACAAAAGAAAGTTTTTTTGATAATATAATAAATTATAATGATTTAAACTTTTAATTGTTCAATATTCCATAAATTAAATTTGTATTTTTTGACAATTTTTAGTATAACAAATTTAGAATAAAAAAATAGAAATGAATTTTTTTATTTTTTTTTACTTAATTCTTGACAGATTGTAGAATATTATCGATAATTACTTTATATAGAATTTTGTAAAGTTTTATTTATCTCGTACTCGTTTATGGGTAAAATATTTTAAATATATAATATATACTTAAACGTTTTTAAACGATAAATAAATAGAAAAAATTGCATTACTTTTAATTTGTCTTATACAAAAAATTAACAGTAACGCTTTTAAGATATATAATGAGAATTTGAACAATTTTCGTTATAAAAAGAGATTTACGATTTAAATTTAAATATATTTTCATCAATTTTGGAGAGAAAAATGAGTGACTTTATCGATGAAGGACTTCTAAAAGATTATTTTGATGAAGCGTATTCTCAGATAGACTTAATGGAATCTAACCTTTTAAATCTTGAAAAAAACACAGAGGACAAAGAAGCAATAGATTCTATTTTTAGAGCTGCCCATACTTTAAAAGGTGGATCTGCAACAGTTCAAATGGATGAAATTACCAAATTTACTCATTTACTTGAAGACGCTATGGATGAAGTGAGAAGTGGAAAAGTAAAAGTAGATGCAGACATTATAGATGCTCTTCTGAAAGCACTTGATGTTATTAAAAATATGGTTGCATCAAGGTCTGATGGTAAAACTTATGATGAAGATTATTCTAATACCGTTAGTTTATTACAAAGAATTGTAGCATCTAGTACAGCCACCAAAAAACCAATCGTTAAGAAAGAAGAAAAATCAAAAGATATAGTTAAAGAATCAAAAAAAGAAGAAGAAACTGTATTTAGACTATCAGAATATGACTTAATGGAAATAAATGAGTCTAATCCAGATAATTTGCCTGTTTTTAAAATATCTGTTTCTTTTGATGAAAGCAATCCTATGAGAACTGTAGGCGGAATTCAAGTTTTTACCTCTCTAAGAGATATTGCTTTAGTATTAAAAACTATTCCTGAATTTGATGAAATTTACTCTGAAGTTTTCCATAGAGAAATAATATATATAGTTGCATCTGAGGCACCGCCAAATAAATTGAAAGAATATTCTACAATACCAGATACAACAACACAAATTAAAATCTATTCACTCGATAAAGAAGGCGTAGAAACTTTAAAACCAAAAGAACAAAAAAAAGAAGTTGTTAAAGAAGAGATAGACATTGATAAAATAGCAAAATCTATTACAAGCGAGGCCATATCTGGCATATCTTCAACAAAATATAAAGAAGATGATTTTGCTGTTGTAAAAGAAGAAATTAAACAAAAAGAAGAAGATTTACAAAAAAAATCAACTAGTTCTACTCAACAAAAAGATCAATCTCAAAAAATGGTTTCATCTTCTGTTTTAAGGGTAGAATCTTCAAGGATTGATGATTTATTAAATCTTGTTTCTGAAATTGTTATAAATAAAGCTACTTTTAACCAAATTTCGAGTCAATTCTTAGAAAATTTAGAAAATCTTAATTTTAATCTTAGTGATTATAAAGATAAATTAAGATATTTCATAGAAAAAATTCCAGAATTGGTAAATAGTGTAAAAGAAGGTAAATCTTTTACCCAAATAAAAAAAGAAATTCAAACAGAATTTTCTATTTTAACAAACCAATTTGATACTTTTGCTTCTTCTTATAAATCTATAATTGATAGATTTAAATCAACAAATCAAAACCTCGATAGAATCTCCTCTTCTCTCCAAGAAGGAGTTATGAGAGTTAGAATGGTTCAAATAAAACAAATCTTTACAAGATTTCCAAGACTTGTTAGAGATTTGTCGAGAGATTTAAAGAAAGAAGTAGATTTAATCCTTGAAGGTGAAGAAACTGAAGTTGATAAAGCGATGATTGATGATCTGATAGACCCTTTAATCCATATTGTAAGAAATGCTATTGATCATGGTTTTGAGACACCAGAAGAAAGAGATAAATTAAAAAAGCCAAACCCAGCTAAACTTAGACTTGCTGCTTTAAATGAAGGAAACATGATTACTATAAATGTTGTTGATGATGGTCATGGTATTAATGTAGAAAAAGTAAGAAAAAAAGCAATAGAAAAAAATCTTATTACAGCAGACAAAACAATAAGAGATCAAGATGCTTTTAATTTAATTTTTGAACCAGGTTTTTCAACGGCTGATAAAGTAACAAGTGTTTCTGGACGTGGTGTTGGTCTTGACGTTGTTAAAAAGAACATAGAAAAATTAAGTGGAACAATTAGAGTAACTTCTGAGTTAGGTAAAGGAACTACTTTTACCATAAAACTCCCATTAACACTTGCGATTATTCAAGGGTTAATGATAAAAGTTCAAGAAGAAATCTATGCTATACCAATTTCTTCTGTACTTGAAAGTATAAGGATTAAACCAGACGATATTAAAACTATTGACAATTATGAAGTTATAAATGTTAGAGATGATGTGTTATCTTTACTTAGATTGAATAGACTGTTTAAACTCGGTGAAGATAAACAGACGGAATATTTTTTTGTTGTCATAATTGGCTCTGGAGATAAAAAAATTGGTCTTCTTGTTGATTCTCTAATAGGTGAAGAAGACATTGTAATAAAACCACTAAAAGATAAATATACAAATACTCCGGGTATTGCAGGGGCTACTATTCTTGGTGATGGTACTGTTAGTCTAATACTTGATGTATCCCAATTGATTGAACTTGGGTTGAAAGTAGAAATGGAAAGCCATTCAAAAAATAGGAATTTTGGAGGCAGAAAGTGATAAATACAAAAAATCTTGATTTTAAATACTTGATGGAAAATCAAAAAGCATTAAACAAAAACTTAAAATCTAAAACTATTGATAGCAAAATGCTTGAATTTGATTTTAAGATCGTTTCTTTTAAAATAGGACAAGAATACTATGGCATTGACATTATGTGTGTAAAAGAAATACTAAAAGAGAAAAAATTTACCCGCATTCCAAATGCCCTCGAGTTTGTTATTGGCGTTTTGAATTTAAGAGGTGAAATAATGCCAGTAATTGATCTTGCTAGAATGTTCCATCTTCCATCAGCCTCAGAAAATAGCGAAGTAAAATCTATAATAATTATAAAAGTAGAAAATTTACTTATAGGTCTTGTAATCGATCAAGTTCAACATGTTATTCCTTTGAGAAAGGCAGATATACAACCTCCAAGTCCTTTACTTGGTTCTATAAACGAAAGATACATTGAAGGAGTTGTTGAAATAAATAATAAACTTTATGTAATTCTTGATACGGAAGCAATATTTTCTGATAAAGAAAAATCAAAAAAAGAAATTTTGCCTCAATCATCCGATTTGTCAGAAGAATTTTTTACTTTTTTCTCTAATCAAGTAGAAGAGTTTTCTGGAGTTCATATAAACGATTATAATAAGGGAAGATTTAGAGAATTATACGAAGAGTATGCAAAAGAAAACAATATTAAAGAAATGCCAAATATAAATAAAACTATTTCTGAAGGTGTATTAAAAAAATTCTTTTCTAAATTTACAGGAGAATTATGGCAACAACCTTATGTTGATCATTTTCTTGATGCTGTAACACCTAAACTAAATAAATTCTGCTCTGATGAAGTTAGAATTCTTGATCTTGGATGTGGAAATGGGCATGAGGCTTTTTCTGTTTATTTTATGATTAATAATGATTTTAAAGAATCTGATATTAAAATGGTGGCAGCAGATGTTAATTTGATTGCTATCACAAATGCCTCTGGATTTGAATCCTCTGGTAATGCAATACCTTCGTGGATAAATAAAGATAAATATTTTATAAATACAGCTGCCAATCTTTATAAAATCAAAAAAGAAATAAATGATAAAGTTTATTTTGAATTTCACAATGCACAAAACATTTCTACTTACAAAAGAGAATTTGATTTAATAATAGCAAGAGATTTGTCTTTGTTTATGTCAGAAGATGATTATAAAAAATTTATTAATGATATAATAGTTAAATTGGTCTCTGGTGGTGTATTAGTTGTTGGAGATAATGAAGATATTGATGAATTTACACAACTTAGCAAAGTAAATGACGATAATATTTCCATATATATAAAAAAATAAATGAGAGGTAAAAATGAGAGTAGAATATATAAACCCGTTTGTCGAGTCCGCTGTTCAAATCTTAAAAGAAACAGTCTCTGAAGACGTAAAAAGAGGTCAACTGTCATTGCGTTCATCAATAGCGTCAATGCTTGGTGTCGTGGTTATTGTTGGTTTAGCTGGGCAAGTTTCAGGAAGAGTTATTATTGATATGGATAGACAAACTGCTCTAAATATAGCGTCAAGAATGAATAATGAAAAACTTACTGAATTTGATGAGCTAACTTGTGCTACTTTGACAGAATTAGCAAATATGATTACAGGAAAATCAGTTACAAAATTACATGAATTAGGTTTTCAATTTGACCTAACTCCTCCTGCTTTACTTACAGGTGAAAAATTACAAATCTCTGATAGTAAAGTAGAAACATTAGTTGTTCCTTTAGAATTACCTGAAGGAAAAATAGAAATAAATGTTGGTATAAAAGAAAATTAAAATTACTTATAAAAGTGAGGTTGGAGAATGAAAGCAAGCTCAGATTTCCCTAGCATAAACGCAAAAGAAGCTGATGGCTTAAAACCAGAGGGAACACCATATAAAATACTTATTGTTGATGATTCTATCTTTGTTAAGAAACAGCTTTCTCAAATTTTGCAATCTGAACAATTTGATATTATTGAGACTGCTGGGGATGGTGAAGAAGCCGTCGAAAAATATAAAGAATTCTATCCTAATGTAGACCTTGTTACTATGGATATAACTATGCCAAAAATGGATGGAATTACTGCATTAGAAAAAATAATGGAATTTGACAAGAATGCAAAAGTTATAATGATTAGTGCATTAGGAAAACAAGAACTTGTAAAAAAATCGCTTCTTCTTGGTGCAAAAAATTATATTGTAAAGCCTTTAGATAGAAAAAAAGTTCTTGAAAGAATTGTGATGGTTTTAAAAAGAACTTAATTTATAATGACAATTGTTCAAATTGTCATTATATACCTTAAAATGTTTTATGATTATCTCTTTTATATATAAACAATTAAACTTGTTTAGTTTTAGGGAAAAGATTTACCTTTTAGAACATTTTAGGTGTATATTGCAATTGTCCATATTGTTAATAAAATTAATCATTAGAAATTATCTCTATAATGGTGTTTTTTATTATAAAAATGTCATTTTAACTCATCTATTCCTTTAGATTACGGTAAGTATAAAATTTTTCTACTTTTGTATGTTTATAAATATAGGTTCGTCATAAAACTGGGGATAGATGAACATTTAAGTCCTTTATTCTAATTAACTTTTTAGAAGCGTTTGGGTATAATTACTATGTTTTTAATATAATATTCTCGACTAATTGTTTAATATCTTTTACAGAGAATGGTTTAAAAAAATATGCCAGATTATTTACTTTAAAAAATTTTTCGTTTTCTTTATTAGCAGTTATATATATAATTTTTTCTTTTATGTTAAGTCCAGCGTCCAAACTATCTTTATATAACTCCAGTCCAGTTTTTTTTGGCATATCAATATCGGATAATATGACATCATAATATTTATTTTTAAGTAATTCTAATCCCTCTTCTCCATCGGAAGCTTCATCTACCATATATTTTTTTTCAAACATTTTCCTTAATAAAAACCTTACGCTATCTTCATCATCAATTATTAATATTTTTTTATCCCAGATTCTTTTTATGTTTTGTAATTTGAGAATATAATCCTTATTATTATCCATTATTAAAATATATTTTTCAATTTTATTTAGGTGATATTGCATTTTTGCAGCAACATATTTAAACTCATTACTTATTTTAGATAATGATGTAATTACATACAAAAAAATATCATTCCACTCAGAGTATTCCGATTCTAAAATACAATCCATCATATCAAATTCATTTAATTCTTTTTTATTTAAAAGGTCTAAATAATGATAAAATATATTTGTGATTTTATTTTTTGTTTCTTCATCAAGGATAATAACATCATTAAATTTTAAATTATTTCTTTTTATATAATCTGAAGCACTTCCCATTATATGAAAATGAAAAGCCTCATCTTCTGCAAGCATATTCAATAAATTTACAAGTTTATTATCTTTAAAATAATTTGCTCCTTGAGAATAAGTATCACCTGCAATTTTTTCGATAGTTAAAAGAAAATCAATAATTCCTAACATTTTTTATCCTTAAAATTAAATTTGTCCTATCCAATTATTGTCATTTTCTATAAATTTATCTCTAATATGTACAAATATATCATCTGGCAAAAAACCTTTTTCTACAATTCTAATATTTTCTTTTAAATGCTCTATATTTGCAGTACCAACAATACAAGATGACACGCCAGATAAATTTGTAACAAACCTCAATGCCAATTCATTCCAATCATAACCATAATTGTTTAGACTCATAGCTTGCCATCTTTTCCAATATTCTTCGCAATAATGCCCATGAGGCTGTGAAGAATGTTTCCAACAATAATTAGCAATTGGTCTTTTTGCAATAACTCCTTTTTTCTTTTCTATTGCTCTTGGCAAAGCCCAATCAATAACCTTTTGTTCACAAAAATTTATCGAACACATAATAACTTCAAAACTGTCAACATTCAAAGCAAAGTCTAACTCTGCATTTTCTCCCGAATAACCAATAACCCTAACTTTACCACTATTTTTAGCATCTTCCAATGCTCTTATAACCTCACCTTGTCTAAGTATATCAATATTACAGCTATGTAATAATACAATATCAATGTAATCTGTTCTCATTTTTCTTAGAGCCTCATTTATTCCTTCTATTATACAAGAATATGTCCAATCATTATGACCTTGTATCCCATAGCCAATTTTGGTACAAATTACAATATCTTTTCTCCTATGAGAAAGAAATTTGCCAATCCTATCTTCAGAAACTCCATATCCTCTTGCAGTATCAATTAAATTTATACCACAATCAACAACTTGATTAACTAAAACTTCTACATCATTATCAGGCATTCTCTCATCACCAATATGTCCTGCACCAAACCCCAATACAGAAGTTTTAATATCACTATCTCCAAATTTATTATATTTCATTTTTAACTCCGTTAGTTAATTTCTTTTACGATTTTATCTATAAAATCGCCCAATTCTTTTATTTTAATATTTTTTTCATTATATTTTTCTGCTATTTTGATTTTAAAATCCAAATCGTTATCATTAATTGTTGGCAAATATTCTATTTTTTCTACATCTTTTCTTAATTGATGTATAATTTTTTTACCACTCAATATTTTATGATAATCATCAATTGATTGAAACTTCAAACTTTTATTTTTTTCTTCAATTTTTCTATTTAACTCATTTTCTTCTATTTTTAATTTATGGTAAATAGATGATTCTATTTTATCTTTCACAATTCCAATAGTTAAATATCCTATTTTTTCAAATTTTGGATTTTTATTTTTTTCTTCCATATTATAATCTTTTATTATCCAGTTACATATTCCATAGATCAAATAATCTTTCAAAATTGTTTCAATTATAAATTTGATTTCTTCTTCTAATTTTTTCTCTTTTTGTTTTAAATTATTTTCTAAATAAGGGTCTTTAGTTTTTAAAATTTCTGATAAAATTTTATAATCTAATAAATAATTTTCTAAAGTATAGAAATTATGTATATATAATCTGTTATTTTTCTCTAATTTTTCTTTTCTTTCAGTGTCATTAATAAAATCTCTATCAATTATACCATAATATCTTTTGCTATCATCCAATTTTAAAGATTTATCCAAATATTCTGAAACTTTGTCACATCCTTTAGATTCAATAAAAGCAATCTGATAGAGATAATTTTTATAAAGAATTTTATATATTATAAGATCTTCTATTCCCTCAACAAAAATAACTTGTTTTGTCCCAGATTCTCTAAGCATAATAATGGCATTTTTATTATTTTTTTGATCCATAAATGAATATTTGTTGGATGTAATTTTTTCAAATTCCATTTTTGTCCCTTATTTTGTTAAATCAATAATTTCATCTTCTTGTAAATCTTCCCAAATTTTTCTGGAATGAGCAGAAATTATTACCTGAAAACCTCTTTCTTTTTGTAGTTTTTTAATTAGATTTAATAGTTTTTCTTGAAATTGTGGATGTAAACTCTTTTCTATTTCATCAATTAAAATAATACTTTGTTCATTAGCGAAAAGAAAGATATTTACTAAAATAACAAGAATAGATTTTTCACCAGAGCTTAGATAATCAATATTATGAGTATCTCCTGTATTTGTTTTAATTAAAACATTAAAATTAGGTCTATCGATTTGAAGAATCTCTTTATCTTCAAAAATATTTTTATTAATCCATTCTACTAACTGCAAGTATTTATCATTAAAAGCATAGTCAAAATATACTAAAAGCCCTTTTAAATCATCCTGAGAAGGACTATATTTATGCACAATATCATATCTTAACTCGTATTTTGGAAGAATTTTATATCTTGTATCTATAATTTTTTTATCATTATCACTAAAATAGTATATAAATGGAAGATTTGTTTGATTTTGTATTAAATTTTTATCTATGTTATTACTTATTTCTTGTAATACGGGGAAAAAAGATTTATTATTCTTTGTTTTTTTTAATCTTTTTGCTCTTTTTGCAAATTCTCTTGAATAAAACTCAAATCTTGTTTTTTCTATCATAGATATATTTTTTTCTTCTGTTTGTGACTTTAAATCATCTTCAAATTTGCGGATAATTTCTTTAACATTATTTTCTATTATAAACATCTGTTCTTTTGTATTATCATTTTGTATATATTTCTCATCGCCAATAACAACAGAAATTATTTTATTATCAATCAAAAAATCTATTTGTACAAAATCAACTAAAGATAATACATTTTCTCTTTCAATGTTTATCGAAAAATCATTTAATTGAACTTTTCTATTTAAAAATCTACCCAAATTTTCTATCAAGTCAAATAGAGTTGTTTTTCCAGTACCATTAACACCAGCAAGACATATAAAGTTTTTAAAATTACCATTATTATCTGTAAACTCGATTACTCTTTTTTTATGAACTCCAGTATTATATAAAAATATTCTTAAGACTTTCATTTTTTTACCCTATTATTTAATAATATAACTATTTTATCATACTTTTTTATTAATTATAATCTTTTTTATGAAGAAAAGGCAATTTCTTAAGAATTTTCTACTATAAGTCCTTTGTGTTATCCCAATATAACTGTCCACAATCTGCTTTGATGTCATCGCCGCGTCTGTAACGTCTTGTTACTGTAAAGCCTTTGTTTTCAAGTTTTTGTTGGAATAGTTTTATTTCTTTTTCTTCTGGTCTTTGGATTTTATTGTCGTTGTGATTGAGTGGGATAAGGTTTAGGTGGAATGCTTTGTTATTAAAAATTTCTAAATCTTTTATATCATCATCGCTCATATTGAAACCTTTAATTAGGACATATTCCAAAGTGATACGATTTTGATATTTTTGGTAGCATTTTATAAGTATGTCAAAAATTTGTTGAATGGTAAACTTTTTGGCAATTGGCATAATTTCTTCGCGTTTTTTTTGGTTTGCAGTTATTAAAGAAACGGCAAGTTTTATAGAAGGAAAATTTTCGTAAAGTAGAGGTATTTTGTCAAGTAACCCGCTTGTAGAAATTGTAATTCGAGATTCTTTAATATCAAAAAAATCTTTTAAATTTAAAATCTTAATTGATTTTGTGACATTTTCAAAATTGTCAAGCGGCTCACCCATTCCCATAAAAACAATGTTAAATGCTGTGTCTACAACAGTTTGATCTTCATCCATAATCTGAGCAAGGTATAGGATTTGAGACAGAATTTCAGTGAAATCTAAGTTTTTTTTGAGTCCCATCTCTCCAGTTTTGCAGAATTTACAACCCATTCTACAACCAGATTGGGTCGAAATACAAAATGTAATCCTATTATTTTTGTCTTTTAGATAAACGGATTCGACATAATTATCATCAGTTAATTTAAATAAAAATTTGATTGTGCCATCAGTTGATTCGAGTTTTTTTATAGGTTTTATATTAAGGATAGTAAAATTTGTTGTTAAATACTCTCGCAAGCTTTTTGGCATATCAGTCATTGAAGCAAAATCAAAAATTCTATTTTTATATATAGATTTTATTATTTGCTTTGCTCTAAACGGCTTATCAACAAGTGGAATATTTAACAACTTTTTTTCATCTAAAGATAAAATTGACTCTCTCATTACTCCTCATTCAACATAAGTTCATAACATTGCTGAATATCAGGATGAGTATTACCTGTATCAATAGATTTTTTTAATAAATTTATTGCTTCATTTCTTTGATGATTTAATTTATAACAATCAGAAAGTTCCATAATCAATCTTGTATTGTTTTTTTCTATATTATATAATTTTAAAAGAGTTTGAATGGCTTCTTTAAAATCACCTTTTTTCTTATTAACTAAAGCGATACCAATAGCAGCATAATAATCATAATCAATATCCAAAGCTTTTTGATAATAAATAACAGATTCATCAAGTCTACCAATGTTTCTTAAAGCATCACCAAGTCTTGTAAGTAATACTTTGTTGTCTGGGCTTAATTTAAGTAATTTTTCCCAAACTTTCAAACTATTTTCATGTTGTTCGAGTCCTCTGTAACAATCTGCAAGACCGTATAAAGCATAGAAATTATCTTGACTTAATAATAATGCTTTTTCAAAATATTCGATACCATCTTGAAATGTTTTCTTTTTTCTATGGCAGTTTCCAATAGTTGTTAATATTTTAACGTTTTCTGGCTCAATTTCAAGCATTTTAGTCCAATAAGTTAATGCCATATCATATTTCTTATGATCAAAGAATAAATAACCAAGACCTGTTAAAGCATAAGTATTATTTGGTTCAATATCAAAAACTTTTAAGTAGAATTTTTTTGAATTTTCAAAGTCACCTATTTTTCTATAAGCATCAGCAAGTCTTGTTAAAACTGTAACATCTGCATCATATAAAGCAAGAAAATGTTCCCAAAGTTGAATGGCTTTTTCAAATTCTTTCATATCTCTGTAAGCATCAGCAAGACCAATAATTGCATATTTATTTTCATGGTGATGATCAAGACAGTTTTTATAATATTTTACAGCAAGTTCATTATTTCTTTGTTTTCTTGCAACATCTCCAAGTCCAACTAATGCGTATTGATTATTTTTATCAATAGCTAACAGTTCTTCAAATTTTTGTTTAGCTTCTTCATTTTTATTGACTTTTAGTAAATCATACCCTTCTGTTGAGATTTTATTCATCTGATTCATTTGATCTTGATTAAAATTCTCTTTTTCTTTGATAGCATTCATTTTTATTCCTCTTTCAATTTATTTAATTGTTAATATTTTATCATAATTTTTGTCCTCATCAAGCCATTTTGTAATAACTTTGGCTGCATTTTGACAAAAATTCGTTATTATAGACTGATTTTCAGAAAGAAAATACATTTGTGTAGCTTTATAAATATTATTATTTTCCAAATAATAATCACCAAGTCTAACAAGTCCATCTTTATAATCAACAGTAATAAAAATATTTTCTGCAGATTGAATTTTTCCTTCTGAAAAAAACTCATTACCCTTTCTGATTAGGTGAACTCTTGTCTTTGAGTCTACAATTTTTTTATAATTATTTCCCTTTTTTATCATAATTAACTTCTACATCACAAAATCGTATTTTCTTAATTATAAACCAAAATAATTGTTGTTTATTTCTAAATTTTAAGCCATTTTACAATCTTTTATCGAATTAGTCAACAACTGTATTGCATGATTTAAAAGTGGCTCTACTATTTTATAGCATTCCAAAGCTCCATTTGGAGACCCCGGCAAATTTATTATTAAAGTCTCATTTTTTATACCGCAAATTCCTCTTGACAAAAACGAATTTTTACTATTTTTTGCATTTTCGGCTCTCATATATTCAGCAATACCAGGAGCTTCTTTTTCAATTACCTCTTTTGTCGCCTCTGGTGTTACATCCCTTTTTGCGAAACCAGTTCCGCCACTCGTTAATATCAAATTAACATTTTTACCTACAAAGTCAAGTAATGTTTGTTTAATTATATCTTTTTCATCTGGAATTATTTGGTAAAAAACTTCATTTTTATCTTTTTTTAAATATTCTATCACTAAAGGACCTGTTAAATCATCTCTTTCGCCTCTAAATGAGCGATCACTTGCTATAACTAAAGCTATCTTCAATTTTTATTAAACCTCCTTTCAATACTTTTCCAAAAATACCGTACAAAGGCATAATACATATACCTACTGTTTTATAAATTATACAAGGTGTAGGACAATCTTTACCAATTTTAGTAACTTCAATTTTAGCATCCCCAATAGAAATAAATCCACCAACTTCTATTTTTGTTATATCAATTCCAGTTAAGATTATATTTTCGCCAAAATCTCCGTCGATAACATTAACGCCTTTATTTTTAAATTCTTCTATTATTTCTTCTGTTAAAAAACTTATTTGTCTCAAAGAATCTGGTTTTGAATGAAAATCGCCTTGTATTCCAAAGTTTTCTATTATAAGAGCCTCTTTTACAGGAGATTTCTTGCCTTTTTTATCGCTTACACAGATATTTTTGATTTTTTGCATAATTTAATATCTCCAATCTCCATATTTTTATCAATTGCTTTACACATATCATAAATCGTCAAAAGTGCAACCGATACGCTGCTTAACGCTTCCATTTCAGCACCTGTCTTATCAATACAAACAATCATAGCCGTAACCTCAATATTATCTTTTGCAATTTCAAACTCAATATCAACAGAATCGAGTTTAATTTGATGACATAAAGGAATTGTTTGAGAAGTATTTTTTGCTGCCATAATTCCTGCCAATTTTGCAGTCGTTAAAACATTACCTTTTTTTATTCCGCCTTTTATTATTTGCTCGATAGTGTTTTCAGATAAAAATATTTTTCCTTTTGATATTGCTTCTCTTCTACTAATAGGTTTTTGAGAAATATCAACCATTTTAACATTACCGTTTTTATCAAGATGTGTAAATTCCAATCTATCCTCCAATTTCATTCATAATACGATTTTCGTTTTGTTTTCCTTTTTTTATTTTATTATCAACGCAGCTAATCAATGCTTCTTTTATAGAATTAAATTGTTTAATATCAATTTCTTTTTCACCAAACAAACAAGGAAGTAATTTACCATCTGATGTGAGTCTAATCCTGTTACATTTATCACATTTTGGCGGTTTTTGCGTATTATAAAAATTTTCTGAGTCTTTTTTTTCTTTTGTGAGTTTCATTTCGTTTATAAGCTGAAAATTAAAATTATTATTTTTACAAAATTCTTTTATTTTAGGAATTTCTTCTTCGTTTTTGCCTTTTAATAATACTGTATTTATCTTAATCGGTACTAAATTAACTTTTTTTGCCTCTTCTATCCCTTCTATAACATCAAATACACTTCCTCCGCCTGTAATAGTAGAATATAATTTTTCATCCAAAGCATCTAAAGATACATTAATCCTCTTTAATCCAGCCTGTTTTAAAGGTAAGGCTAAATCTTTCAATAAAGTCCCATTTGTAGTAATTGATAAATCTGTAATTGATTCTATTTTTGAGAGCAGGCTTATAAGATTAACTATATTTTTTCGCAAAAGCGGCTCTCCTCCAGTAAGTTTAATCTTTGTTATTCCAATTTCAACACATTCTTTTACTATTTGAATAATTTCTTCAAAAGTCAAAATCTTTGTATCTTTAAAAGTGTAATCATCTGGAATACAATAATAACAACGAAAGTTACATTTATCTGTAACTGAAATTCTAATAGTGTCAATAATTCTGCCAAATTTGTCTTGCAATTACTAAATCTCCTTTTTTTAATAGAGAAACACCTTCTTGGACTACCATTAAATAATTTACAAAATTATAAGAAGTAATATGTCCAGAACCATTATATTTTACTGGTGTTGCAAACATTTTTATATCTTCAGATTGTATATCAACTGGAATAAACGATGTTCTTTCAACATTTTTTCGTGAATAATCAGTTGTTAATTGTGCAGTAACATTTAGAGGTTTGTAAACTAACCCCATCATAGCATATAATGCTTCTTTAATAAAAACTTCAAACGATACCAAAACAGATACAGGATTACCTGGAAGCCCAAAGACAATTTTATCACCTTTTGTTGCAAAAATCACTGGTTTTCCAGGTTGAATCCTCACTCCTTCTATAAGAATATTCCAATCAAGAGACTGTAAAGCGGCTACTACAAAATCAAAATCGCCTCTACTCGATCCGCCAGATAAAATTAAAATATTTGAATCAGAGTTAAAAAAATTATCAATTATGTTTTTTGTATCATCTAAAGTATCTTTAACGATACCTCTAAATTGACCTTCACAAAAAGGAATATTTTTTATCCGTCCTGTAAGAGAGTAAGAATTGGTATCTCTAATCATACCATCAGTTGGAATCTCTTTTACATCTAAAAGTTCATCTCCTGTCACAGCAAAATCTATTTTTATTTTTGATAATACTTCTACTTTGTCAATGCCTGCACCTGCAAGTCCACCAATCGAGAAAGGATTAATTAGACTTTTTTGAGGCAATACAACATCACCTTTTTTTAGGTCTTCACCTTTTCTACAAATATTTAATGCAGAGGATTGTTTTGTTACAATAATTTTTTCTTCATTAATAGTGGTATGCTCATTTATTATAACTTTAACACCATTTTCTAAAATTGGAGCACCTGTCATTATTGCAACACACTCGTGATCTTTTAGTCTAATATTGAGTTTGTCACCAGCCTTAATTAAATCAACAATTTTGTACTCAGTTAAATCTGGATTTGTAACCAAAAAACCATCCATTGCTGATTTATCAAATGGTGGAAAGTCAATATCTGAATAATAAGGTATTGCAGTAACTCGTCCACAACAATCTTTTATGTCAAGAGTTTCTGTTTTTGTTATTTGTGAAGAATTTTTTCTAATTATTTCAATTGCTTCGGTAATACTAATAAGTTTATTTTTCATAGAGTTTGATTATAAATTTATTTTTCAATTTAGTAAAGGGGGTTATGTAAAAATTTATTTAAAATATAATTTTATTTCAAAAAGTATAATAACTCAAAATTCAATTTATCATTTAGGGAAAAAATCTCAAAAAATGAATTCTGTTTCATTATGATAATTGGCTTTATTAAAAATTTCTGTAAAGTGAAAATTATTTCAACAAATTTATAGTAATAAAAGAATTCAAAATAGATAATTTTTTTTATTAAAAAATAAAATATCTACTTTATCTTGAAATATACTCAATAATTTGATAAGTTAATATTCATCCTAATTAAAAATATTGGAGAAAAAAAATGGACAATGATAGTAAAGAGATAGCATTTTTGGGTGTTGATAAAAATGGAGTTCCTTTTATAAGAGAGCCTATTAAAATTACCCTATCTTCTTACAAAAACAAAAAATATCTTGATGTTAGAAAGTTTTATACAGATGCTTCGGGTGAATGGAGACCAACTCAAAAAGGTATTACTTTAAATGGAGATATATTTGAACAATTTATGGATATTCTAACAAAACACAAAGATGAGATACAAGACTGGGTTAAAGATAATAAAGAATAATGAAAAACTTATTAATACTTGGTGCTGGTGAAGCTGGTCGAATGGTTGCAAAAGATATTCTATTAAACAAGAATATCTCAAAAAAATATAATCTACTCGGTTTTTTGGACGATGATCCTGCTAAAAAATCTATCGATAATCTTTTTGTTTTGGATAAAATCTCTAATGCCAAAAAAGTCATTGAAGAAAATAGAGTCGATGAAGTAATTATTGCGATCCCTTCTGCAAGTAAAGAAGTTATCAACAAAATTATAAACTCTTTGCAAAATACAGGCGTTAATATAAAAATCGTACCAGGTTTATACGAAATTATAGAAGGCAAAGTTAAACTTAACCAAATTAGAAACATAGAGCCAACGGATTTACTTGGTCGTGAAGAAGTTGGCTTTGATTTAGAAAAAATTATACCTTTTTATAAAGATAAAACTATTTTTGTTACAGGGGCTGGTGGCTCTATTGGCTCAGAAATTTTTTTGCAACTTTTGGAACTCCCTGTAAAAAAAGTAATCGCTTTTGGTCATGGTGAAAATTCAATCCATTCTTTAATTGTAAAAGTTGGTAAAGACAAAAGGTTTAACTATGTTATTGGTGATGTAAAAGATTTTTCTAAAATGAAATACGAGTTAGATAAATTTAAACCAGACATAATATTCCACGCAGCAGCTCACAAACATGTACCTTTAATGGAAAATTTTCCTGATGAGGCGGTGAAAAATAATATTTTGGGAACTTACAACTGTGCTTTGGCGGCGATAGATTGTGGGATAAAAAGATTTATCTTAGTTTCTACTGATAAAGCAGTTAATCCAACATCTGTAATGGGTGCAACAAAGCGGATTGCAGAAAAAATAATCCTATCGCTAAATAAATGTCAACAAAAAACGAAATTTCAACTGACTCGGTTTGGGAATGTACTTGGCTCTCGCGGGAGTGTAATTCCAATTTTTAAAGAACAAATAGAAAATGGTGGTCCTATTACAGTCACTGACGAAAATATAACTCGGTTTTTTATGTCAATTAGAGAGGCTGCAAGACTTGTGATAAAATCAGCATCTTTGGATAATGGAAATATTTTTGTTTTGGATATGGGAAAACCCGTAAAAATTATTGATTTGGCAAGAAACTTAATTAAACTTTACGGTTACAATGAATCAGACATACAAATTGTAATAACTGGGATTAGACCTGGGGAAAAGCTTTACGAAGAAATACTAACAAATAAAGAAAACCTATCAAAATCAAAATTTGATAAACTTTTTATTTCTGCTGAAGAAGAAAATGTTTTGAAAGAAGAAGATTTGACTAAAATGATAGAAGAATTTAGGTTTGAAGCAAATAATTTTAGTAAAACTCAAATCAAAAAATTAATAAAAAAATACATACCCGAATTTCAAGGAAATATTGATGAATAAAACAATACAATTTTCTCCTCCAGACATTACACAAAAAGAAATAGACGAAGTTATTGATACTCTAAAATCTGGCTGGATTACAACTGGTCCTAAAACCAAACGCTTTGAAAAAGAAATTGCGACGTATTGTGGTTGCGAAAAAGTGGTATGTTTAAACTCTGCCACTGCTGGACTTGAGGTTGTACTTAGGCTTTTTGATATTGGAGAGGGAGATGAAGTTATTACCACTCCTTATACCTTTGCTGCAACAATTAATGTTATTTTACACACAGGAGCTACTCCTGTATTAGTTGATCTAAAACCAAACGAGTTTAATATTGACCCACAAAAAATAAAAAAAGCAATAACAAAAAACACAAAAGCGATAATTCCAGTTGATATTGGCGGATTTCCTTGCGATTATGATGAAATTTTTGAAATTATAAAATCAAATAACCAATTTAAACCAAAATCAAACACCTTACAACAAAATTTGGGTAGAATACTTGTGTTAGCTGATTCGGCACATTCTTTTGGGGCGAGTTATGATAACAAAAAGATTGGGAATGTAGCTGATTTTACCGTTTTTTCATTTCACGCAGTAAAAAATTTAACGACTGCTGAAGGTGGGGCGATAACTTTTAATAGTATAAATGATTTGGCTTCTGACGAGATTTATAAAAAAATAATGCTACTTTCTCTACACGGGCAGAGTAAGGACGCTTTAGAAAAATTTAAGTCTGGTGGTTGGCAGTACGACATAGCACTTGATGGTTATAAGTACAATATGACTGATATTGCAGCAAGCATTGGACTAATACAATTAGCTCGATATGAGACAGAAATTATTCCACATAGAAAAAAAATCTATGAACTTTATCAAAAAAATCTAAGTAATGATAGCCGTTTTATTTTACCACCTTTCTTTGACCCCAAAAAAACTAATTGTTATCATTTGTTTCCTTTAAGGATAAATAATACAGATGAGCCAAAAAGAAATGAAATTATTAGTAAAATGGCAGAAAAAGGAGTTTCTGTAAATGTGCATTTTATACCTATTCCGCTACATTCTTTTTATAAAAAAATTGGGTTTGATATAAAAAATTATCCTCTGTGTTACGATATGTACAAAAATGAAATATCATTACCAATTCATTCTAAATTAACAGAAGAAGATGTTAATTATATATGTGACGAGTTAAAAAAATTGGTATAAAAATGAAAAGTAACGCAGATGAATTGGCAAAGAGAGGATTTATCACAGACGATTACAAAAATCAATTCAAAAACTATCCAATAGACAAATTGGAAACTCTACTTAAAAGCGAAAACCCTTTGGAAAGAACAGCCTCTGCTACATTACTTGGCGAACTTAAAAGTAATACTTCTATATTAAATTTGTGCGAAGCTTTACAAAAAGAAAAAAAACTATATACAAAAATAGCAATAACTGAAGCTTTAGCAAATATTGGGGTAGAAAGCGTTCCTTATTTGGTAGAATTGCTTGGTAAAATAGGTGATAATCAGCATATAGAGCCAGAAAAAAAGCCATTTAATAAAAAAAGTTATCCTTTGCCAAGAGATATAATAGCAAGAACAATAACAAAAATAGGCAAATATGCCCTAGCCTACCTTGAAAATGTATTAAAAAACGGTGAAATTAGTCAAATTTCAGAGGCAATAGATGCTATTGGTTTCATAACATTTTATAGTAAAGATATGAGAAGTTTACAAACACTAAAAGAATGTTTACAAAAAAATCATACAAACATATTGATTAAATGGAAAATAATTAGAGCCTTCCAATCATTCCCTCTTGAAGAAGTAAAAAATTATTTACAAAACGAAAAATTAAAAATAAACGAGCAATATATTACAATAGAAATAGAAAGAAGTCTTAGACAAATAGAGTCTTAAAAAAAATTAATTTGATTTTATTAAAGGAAGTTTTATTGTAAAAACGGTTTCCTTATTTGGTTTGCTATCCACTTCTATTTTTCCATTATGAGCATCGACAATTGATTTTGAAATACTCAGACCAAGACCTGTACCAAAGACTTTTTTTGATTTTATTGCACGATAATATCTATCAAAAATAAAAGGAATTTCTTCTTCTGGTATTCCAACACCTGTATTAATAATTGATATTATGCAAAATTCATTATTTTTGGTTAATTTAATCAATATTTTACCATTATCATCATTATATTTTATCGCATTATCTATAATGTTGATAAAAAGGGTTTTTATTTGTTTTTCATCAGCATATATTATAATATTTTCTTTTGATTCTATATTTATTTCTATATTTTTTGGCTCTGATAAAATTTTGAAAGTTTCTACTACATCGTTTATGATAATATTCAAATTAATTAAAGTATATTCAAATGTTATAATTTTACTCTCAAATTTAGAAATTAATAATAGATTTTCGATTAATCTTGCAAGTTTATCAATTTCTTCCATATTGCTATATAAAATATCTTTATATGCCTCATTATCTCTATTTTTTTTTAATATTATTTCAATTTCTCCACGCATAATAGATAGAGGTGTCTTTAATTCATGATATAAATCTTCTATCAATTGTTTTTGTGATTCAAACGAATTGTGCAATCTATCTAACATATCATTAAAAGTATTTGCAAGATTTAATATTTCATCTTTGGAGTCTGGTATATTTATTCTTAATTTAAGATTTTTTGCAGTTATTCTTTTTATTGTTTGAATCATATTATTTACTGGGTATAAAGTAATATTTGTTAAAAATAATCCAATAAATCCAGCAACAATAATTGTTGATGGAATAAGAATAAAAAGGATTATTTTAAGATTTGATAATGAAAATTTCATAGTTCGTAAAGATATTGCAACTCGTACTATATAAGATAATTTTTCATCAGTTATTATTGGTAAAGAAAGAAATCTTAATGTTATAAATTGATTTGGTTGTGTTTCGATATTATTATTTGATATATAATGATTACCTTGAAGTATTGAATTAAATTCTCGTTCTGATAACCTCATAATAGATTGTGGAACAGGTCTTGAAGTTGCTATTAGTTGTGCTTTCTCATCAAAAATTTGAACTAAGATATTGAGATATTTTGGGTCTTCTATGCCATTTGTAGAAAGCCAACTTTTAATTATTTTAAAAAAATATTGTTGAATTGTTTCATCTATAGTTTTTTGTTTTTCAGATTGATTTATTACTCCAGATTTTTCCTTCTCCCAAACTGTATCTATTGAGTCAGCAACACTTACAGCAGTGGCTTGAAGAAATGTATCAATATCAGAAATTAACATATTCTTTTGGTTAATATAAAGCATTATTCCAAATATACTAAAAAGGACTGTAAGAATAGATGTAAATATCATTGTATTTTTAAATCTAATGGATTTTATAATCATTTTTCCTCCTTGAGTATATATCCTCTTCCTCTTATGGTTTGAATTAATTTAACATCAAAATCTTTATCTATTTTGTTTCTCAAATAATTAATATAAACATCAATAATATTTGTAAATGAATCATAACTTATTTCCCAAACATGCTCTGTGATCATAGTTCTTGTAATTATTGCATTTGGATTTCTCATCATATATTCCAAAAGAGCATATTCTTTTGCAGATAATAATATTTCTTTTTCATCTCTATAAACTCTATGAGTCACCAAGTCCATCTCAAGATCAGCTACTTTAAGTTTTTTAATTTCTTGAGAACTTTTTCTCCGTAATAAAGATCTAAGCCTTGCAAGAAGTTCTTCAAACACAAATGGTTTTGTTAGATAATCGTCTGCTCCAATATCAAATCCATTTACTTTATCTTTGATACTACTTTTTGCAGTAAGCATTATTATAGGAATAGAGTCATTTTTTTTTCTAATTTTTTGACATATAGTTATCCCATCTATTTTTGGAAGCATCAAATCAAGAATAATTGCATCAAATGTGTTATTTTCTGCTATATACAAACCTTCTTCTCCATCCATTGCCACATCAACAGTATATCCTTCTTCTTTAAATCCCTTTTTTAAAAAATTTGCAATTTTAAGTTCATCTTCTATTATTAAAAGGTGCATTATTATCTCCCTTGATTATCGAATATAATAATAATTTTATATGATTTAATATATAAGTCAAATAAATATACAATTTTCTAATTCGATATTAATGATTTTCTAATTTGTTATTATCAACTTTTTTATCTAATTTCTAATAAAAGATTAATCCTATTTTAATAATTGATTAATTTTATGACAATCATATTTTATTTATCTTGTATTTATTACAAAAATAAAATTGAGAAAAAACTATGTATAAATTTATAATTATTTATTTCCTATTAATTTTTAGTTTACAATTTCTTCAAGCTCATGAAATGGATAAAGCCATAATTATAGATGGAAAAATAGATAAGATTGATATTACTAATAAAATATTGATACTTATTACAGCAAAAGGGCATAAGTATAAAATATACGCAAGAGAGGAGGTTTTAAAGAAATTTAAAATATCTAATTATGTAAAATCAGAGGTTTATTTATCAAATGAAAAAAAATATTATTTGATAAGTATTGCACGGATCAAAAAACCAAATGATAAAAAGAAAAATTAAGAGAGGGTATATAAAATGAAAAATATTATATTTATTATTTCAATTATTATTTTATTAATTAGCAGTGGATGCCTTACAACAAAAAAACTTACAAAAGATGAGGCTATTGAAAAAGGATATAAATCATCTGAAGTAAAATTCATTAGCTATAAAGATGACTCTGATATTAAGTTGAATATTATGACTATTAATGAAAATAACGAAATCTACAGAACAGATAGCAAAGAAAAAGTTGTAAAAATAGAAGCAACAAAAAATTTAGTGTATAAATTAAAAACTACATTACAAAAAAAAGCATTAATATCTGTTACATATATTGACAAAAACGGTAAAAATCCAATAAGTTTTGATGAAGAACAGTATTATGATTATGATTTTAACGACCTTATAAAATCAGATTTGCGATGTGATTCAAAAACTTATCCTAATCCAATAAAAAATGGTTTTGTAGAAATACCATTAGATGTAATTATCATAGGATTAACAAAAAATACTAATGCTGATATTTTATATAATGGAAATGTGCTATATACAATCACAAAAGAAACATTTAAGGATATAGGAAAAAAAATTGCCTCTACTTATAAAGTAAACGGTGATTTTTATGTTTTGATTGAAAAGTATCAAAATGCAGCAATAGCCTATGAAGAATCAAAAATTTACGATAAAGCGATAGAAAATTATGATAAAGCTGGTTTAACTGATAAGGCAAATAAAATTCGTGATAAAATCACAATTAGCGATATAACAAAATCGGCAAAAAAATATATAGATAAAAATAATTTTGATAAAACTTTTGATAATTTTGCAAAACCTACTAATTTTGAAAAAGATGGAGTTTATTATTTATCCAATATATTAGTTCAAAAATGGAATAATGATAAAGAAATAGTTGCTATTTCTAAACATTCAACAAAAGGTGATAGTACTTCAATTACTATCAGTACTGGAAATATTGATAAAACTAATATACCACAAACTCCTTTTGATGGAATAGTATCTTTTGATTCTGTAAATAAAAATGTAGTTAAATTTAAGTTACTCTATGTTGTAAAATCAAAATAGACTATAAATAAATGAAAATGTCCCAATTTCATTAGATATAGAACCTATAAAAAACTTGAAAAATAAACTTGTTTTTTTAGGCATATAATATTTAATCAACATCGAGTAACTTATTATTATATATAATAATCTTAGAATTTTAACAAACAAGACTTGTTTGATTATATACTGAAATGTTTCAGGTTTGTCTTAAATTCAATGATAATTTCTTTTCTAAGTCATTTTAAGAAAACAAGTTGTAAAAAAACATTTCCGGTATATAATGACAATCTGCACGATTATCATTATAATTGAACTCATAAAAAAATAATGACTAGTGTTAAGCGACATTCAGCAATGTCGCTTTCACACACTCATTTTTCCGATATTTTTATTATCCAGTTCATATTTTTATTGTTCTTATAATCTTGATATAGAATTTTTTGAATAGGCTCTTGATATTCTATATCTAATATATCTGATTGCGATACTTTTTTTAGTATTTGGTAATAAAGACCACTTGTAGTAGGAAGTCTTGTATAGAATGCAATTTTTTCGGAATCGTAATAAATATCTGATTGATAATTAATTTGAATTTTTTTTAGTCTAAAAGAAATCTTTGAGTAAGGAATAAAAAAATCAATGCCATCATTTTTATCATAAGTTTCATTAACAATATTTTCTAAAAAAGAAAGATCTATTTCATGTGGATAATCAACAGTTTCGTCAATATTAATTTTTGTTACTGATTTGGAAATTTTTTTAACAGTGTTTAAAACTTGATCTTCTTTTGTTAAAGCAATAAGTTGGTTTATTGGATATTTCTTAGAAACACTATTAAAACACTTCATATTTAAAACCAATCCTTTATCTATTTTTAAAATCCCACCAAAAAAGATAAGTTTTGCTTTCAAATTATTCGATAAATCCATTAAAAATCGTTCTTCAATATCATTGTCATTTATATCAAATTTTAAATCAACTAAAGCCTTATCTAACTTTTTTTTATCAACAACTTCATAAACATTTTCAGAATTGATATAATAAGCAATATCTTTCATTAAGTCATCCAAACTCGTTTTTGAATAATTAATAAATTTAAAATTTAATACTGCCACTTTTTCTTTATTTTGGCTAAATAAAACGGTTACGCTCAATAAAATTAAAATTATAAAAATATATTTCATATATAAAACCCTGTTATTAAATATTATTAAAATTATTATATAAGTAATGAATTATTTTTGCAATAGTTTTTGTTTAGATAATCAATAATTCTTATTTTGACTTAAAAAAAATAAGGCAGGGGATGATTAAAATTATCAATCCCCTGCCCTAAATATAGTTTTTATCTATTAAATAATATCTTTAAGTAAACCTTTTTTGTACATATATTCAGCATTGAGAATAGCAGCACCTGCTGCACCTCTAATAGTATTATGTCCAAGCACTACCATTTTAATATCAAATACTGGACATTTTCTTATTCTACCAACAAAAGTAGCCATGCCTTTATGTTTTAGTACATCAAATCTTGGTTGCGGTCTATTTTCTTCTTCCATAACAACAATCGGTTTTTCTGGAGACATAGGTAAATCCATATCTTGAACTTCAGTTTTAAAATTTGCTAAAATTTCTTTAACTTGCTCAACTGTTGGTTTGTTTTTAAATAGAATACTAACAGTCTCAGTATGACCATCAATAACAGCAACTCTATTACAATGAGCACTTACAACAAAGTCTGCATCAACGATTTTTCCATCTTTATAAGTACCAAGCATTTTCTTTAATTCGATTTGAATTTTTTCTTCTTCACCACCAATAAATGGAACAACATTTCCAAGTATATCTAATGAAGGAACGCCCGGATAACCAGCACCACTCACAGCTTGCATTGTAGAAACAATTAATTTTTCAATGCCAAATTTCTTATGTAGAGGAGCTAATGCTATTGCTAAAAACATTGTAGAGCAGTTTGAATTTGTTACAATAAAACCTTTAGATTTTTGATGTTTACAAACTTCAAAATGTTCTGGATTAATTTCTGGAATAGAAATAGGAACATCCACATCCATTCTGTGGTTTTTTGAGTTAGAAATTACAACGCATCCTTTTTCTGCAAGATATGTTTCAATTTCACCTGCTACATTAGCATCAAGTCCTGAAAAGAATATTTTTGCTTCTAAATGTTCATCATAAGACTTTACTGACATATTCTTAACTTGTTCTGGCATATCAACTTCTTGTTTCCATGAACAAGCTTCTTTGTATATCTTACCTTTGCTTCTTTCAGAAGCTACAAGATCAGTTATATCAAAAAAAGGATGATCTTTCAAAAGAGTAATAAATTTTTGACCAACAGTCCCTGTTGCTCCGAGTACACCAACTTTTACTTTTCCCATAATAACTCTCCAAAAATTAAGATTTTAAATTGAAGAATTATATCATAGATTGATTATTAATTCAAGATTTTTTTAGTTTATTTTTTTTTGAGGATAAGAAGTTAATTTTTATGTTCCCAAAAGCAAAAAAAAAGTGGCATCTTTCGATGCCACCCGAGTTTTTATGTCAATTAACTTTTTTTAGTTAAAAAATTACTATCTTCGTCAGATTTATCTTTTTTTGTGTTAAATTTTCTCATAAAGGCTGGCTCTTCGATATTCTTTGCCGTTGTCTTTGAGCTAGACTTTAATAAATTCACAAATTCTTCGTGTGAGTAAACATTTGCCTGCGTACTCGAAGTTTCTTGTGGTTTTTCTTCAACTACTTTTTCTTTTACTGGCATTTGTTGAACTCTTTCTTTTTCTTCAAAACCAGTAGCAACAATTGTAACTTTTATTGTATCTTGTAATGAATCATCAAAAGACTGACCTGGTATTACCAAAGCATCATCTGATGCGATATTTTCAATAAATTTCATTACATCGCTAAAATTCTTTAATGTCATTTTAGAAGACCCTGCAACATTAACTAATAATGCCTTAGCGTTTGCAACAACTAAATCTGGCATCAATGGATTTTCTATTGCCATAGTAACAGCTTCAATCGCAGAATTATCTCCTCTGCCAATGCCAACGCCCATTAAAGCCTGTCCTTTATTTTTCATAACTGTTTGAACATCTGCAAAGTCTATATTTATCTCGCCGGGGTTTACTATTAAATCCGAGATTCCTTGAACACCTTGCTTTAAAACTTCATCAGCTCTTCTCCATGCTTCAACAAGTGGAATATTATCATTACCTTCAAATAAAGCCTGATTTGAAATTACAATGAGGGTATCTGTATGTTCTTTGAGTTTTTTAGTGCCTTCTTCTGCTATTTTACCTTTTGTTCTTTTTTCAAAGTCAAATGGTTTTGTAACAACTCCAATTGTTAAACATCCAAGTTCTCTTGCTATTTTTGCAATAACAGGAGCTGCTCCTGTCCCTGTACCACCACCCATACCAGCAGCAATAAAAAGCATATTAACACCTTTAAGAATCTCACTAATAATTTCTTCTGACTCTAAAGCCGCTTTTTCGCCAATATCTGGAATAGCACCAGCACCTCTACCACCTGTAAGTTTTTCACCAATTGTGATTTTTCTTGTTGCTTTACAAGAACTAAGAGCTTGCTTATCAGTGTTTACAGCTATAAACTCAACACCTTTAACACCAGCATCAATCATTCTATTAATAGAATTACAGCCTCCACCGCCAATACCCATTACCATAATTCTTGTACAACAACCATTGTTGTTTTCATAAAAATCGATGTTCATTGTCCCCCCCTCTAAAATAAATCATCAAAAAAGTTTTTTATTACCTTTAAAAAACCTCTTTTATTGCCATCATCCTTTTTACCTCTTGTCGCCATGTCTGTTGTTTTATTGACTCTTTCATAGCCCCATAAAACAAGACCATTAGCAACAGAGTACTCTGGAGAGTTTAGTTGATCCCCCAACCCACTAAACTTATGAGGCACGCCCAATCTTGTTTGTATATCAAAAACTTCCTGACAAACATCAACAATACCAGGAAGCATACTTGTACCACCAGTTAAAACTATTCCACCCGAAATTTTATCAAAAAATCCTTTTTCTTTCAAGTCTTCTTTTACAATATTTAAAATTTCTTCAACTCTTGGCTTAATAATATGAATTAAATTAACACGAGCCAAAAGTTTTGGACTCCTACCGCCAACAGTTGGTATTTGCACAGTTTCTTCTTCATCTACATAACCATAATGAGTCACACCAAAAGCAACTTTCAATTTTTCTGCTGTTGCAAAAGGAATCTTTAATCCCATAGCAAGATCATTTGTAATCAAATACCCACCAAGCGGATAAATTGCATTATAAAAAGGTGCTTGCTGATAATAAACACTCGCCTTAACTGTTTCTGCTCCAAAATCTAAAAGCAAAACTCCGAGTTCTTTTTCATCTTCAGCAAGGCATGCTCTCCCCGCAGAAAGATTTTGTAAAACAATGTCTCTAATCTCAAGCCCCGCCCTATCCATACATTTTAATACATTTTGTATAGAAGATATTGGAGATGTGAGAATATGAATTTGACATTCAAGTCTTGTCCCAACCATGCCAATAGGATATTTTATTCCAGCCTGTCCATCTACTGTAAAACCCTGTGGAATAATATGTAAAATCTCTTTATCCATTGGTATAGCAACAGCCTTTGCCGCATCTATTACTCTATTTATATCAATTTCTCTAATTTCTTTGTCCACACCTGATATTGCGACAATCCCTTTTGAATTTATTGTTTCTATATTACCAGCAGAAAATCCAACAAAAACGCTTTTAACTTCTCGTCCTGCCTGAATTTCTGCCACTTCCAAAGCCTCGTTTATTGCGGATACAACGCTTTCTATATTTATAATAACACCGCCTTTTATTCCATTTTTAGAATCAGCTTTCCCAACTCCAATAATAGAAATATTGCCAGTGTCATCTATCTCAGAAATGACAACAATAATTTTACTCGAACCTATATCTATTCCAACAATCAAATCATCATTTTTATTTTTCATAAAAATCACCTTAACAAATATTACAAATGAATTTCAATTAAAGACCTTTCAGGTTTTTACATCCAGACAGGTCTAACATCTAAAATATAAAACCATTACCCGTATAAACTACATTTTCAACGTCTAAATTATTTTCTTCTATATATAAAGCACAAATTAATCCTCTCTCTAATAGATCGACATTTATATAATTTTTTAAATAGATTTTTGCATTAATTGTGCGATAATTTACAATATATTCTAAATTTTTATTAGAATGTTCAATAATATCAATTTGAGATATACCATCATAAACATTTTTATTCTTATTTTTTAAAAGAACAAGACTATCTATTACTTTTTTTATATAATCATTTGCTTTATAATTTAAAGTAACTTTTTCTTCATTGATATAACAAATTAAAGGAATACTATAATTAATCTTATGTTTCCTAAAAATACTACATTTATCATCTATGAAATACACATCTCCCTTTTGCACTACTATTTTTGCGATTGGTTTTTTTAACCGCAAAAGTATTCTAATAGTATTTGGATATTTTTTTATTACTTTATAGAAAGAAAGATAACTTTGTTTTGCTAACTTTTCTTCTATTTTTTTCTTATCAAAGTCCCATATCAGGCTATTTTCTTTTATATTAAGATATTTGTAGAATTTTTTGTCATCTAAAAAAAAATCTCTATCAATTTCTACCTTTTTTACAGTAAAATTTGTAAACATAAAAAAACAAATAAAAAATATAAATAAGGAAGTTAAAATTATAATTAAAAATAATATAATTTTATTATTCATCATTCTAACCTGCTTCTTTATGGGCAATATTAAATAAAACTCCACAGGCAAACATAAAAATAACTAAAGATGTTCCACCTGCACTTATAAAAGGTAATGTAATACCAGTAGAAGGCAAGATCCCTATAACGACACCAATATTTACCATAGCCTGTATAAAAACCAAAGACGCGATGCCTGAAGCAAGTAAAAAATGAGTTTTATCCTTACTTCGTTTTGCTATATTCAAACCTATAAATGCAAATGCTGTAAAAAGTAAAACTACAACTATTGCAAAAAAAGCCCCGCCTTCTTCTCCTATTATTGCAAAAATATAATCATTTTGAGCCTCTGGCAATGCAAAACTTTTTTGTGCGGACTCACCTATTCCCTTACCAAAAAATTTACCAAGCGAAAAGCACTTCATTGATTGAATATATTGCCACCCAGAGCCAAGCGGATCTTCCCATGGATTTAAGAATGCAAAAAATCTCGTTATTCTATACTGTGCCAAAAAAATCATTAAAACGCCTGCTATACCACCAACACCTATTAACATAAAAAAAGTTAATAACCTAATACCTGCCAAAAAAAATATAGTCATTGATGTAACTAAAACCAAAAAAGTTGTAGAAAAATCATTTTCTGCCAAAATTAAAAAAGAAATAAAACCAACTAAAAGCAATGGAGGTAATATTCCTTTATAAAAATCTTCAATAAACTCTTTTTTATTAGCCAATACAAAACTCAAATAAAAAATAACAACTAATTTTGCTATTTCTGATGGCTGAAATTGAAAAATTACTAAATTTAGCCATCTCCTGCCACCTGCAACCTCTTTACTAATACCTGGTATTAAAGTTACTATCAAAAGAATAAGTGTAATAACAACAATAAATTTGATATTTTTTTTATAAAATTCAATTTTAATAAAAAAACCAGCCATAAAAAAGAATATTCCTATAATAAAAAATATTCCTTGTTTAATTAAATAATAAAATTGGTTGTTAAAATACTTTAAACTTGCTGGTTGACTTGCACTATATAAAAAACCAAGCCCAATCCCAACTAAAAGTATCACAGAAGCTAATAAAGCAATGCCAATATTATTTTGTAAATGACTATCTTTTTTCATCGTAATTTCAAAGAACCTATTGCAATAACTGCTAAAATTCCACCAATAATCCAAAACCTTGCTATTACTTTTGATTCTTTCCACCCTTTCAACTCAAAATGATGATGCAGTGGTGACATCAAAAATACTCTTTTTTTAGTCAATTTGTAAGAAGTTACTTGTATTATAACGGATAAAGTTTCTGCAACAAATACCCCTCCAACAATTGGAAGTAAAAGTTCTTGTTTTATCATTAACGCCATAGTACCTATTATTCCACCAAAAGAAAGAGAGCCAGTATCGCCCATAAAAATCTCAGCTGGATGTGAATTAAACCATAAAAATCCGCAAAGTCCACCAATAAAAGCAAAACAATAAACTAACAACTCTGCCGATATAGGAATAAAATCCAAATACAGATAAGTCGAGAGTTCTTTATGACCAGTAACATAACTAAGTAACCCAAAAGTAGCAACAACCGCAATCAAAAGCCCACCTGCAAGCCCATCAAGCCCATCAGTTAGATTAACTGCATTTGAAAAACCAACTATCAAAAATACTCCAAATGGAATATAAAAAAACGAAATAGAAAGTTTAAAACTTTTTATAAATGGAATCGTTAAATAAGCCATTTTATCGCCCATTATAAAATAAATCGCAGTAGAAATTATTGTTGCAAGTAAAATTTGTGATACCAATTTAAACCTTGCTTGAAGTCCATCTGATGATTTTTTTGTAATTTTTAAATAATCATCAAAAAAACCAACAATCCCAAAAGAAATCGTTGCAAAAAGAATAACCAATATATAAAGATTGTTAAAATTTCCACAAACCAAAAGACTAATAACTATTGCTATAATCACTAAAAATCCACCCATAGTAGGTGTCCCTACTTTTATTTGATGGCTTTGTGGTCCTTCTACTCTAATTATTTGACTTGCTTTCCACCTTTTCATCTTCTCAATAAACCAGGGAAAAAATGCAAGGCAAATAATAAAAGAAATTAAAAAAGCAATAACAGACCTAAAGGTTATATATCCAAAGATATTAAACCCCGTAATCCATTTAGTAAGCGAATATAAAAAATGATATAGCATTTTCCCCTCCATAAATGCTAATCGTCATTTAATCAAGAAAATTAAACAAAATCAACCGCATTCTTTAAAAATCACGATACTATAATACGAATTATCACAGATTTAATCAGATTAGACTGATTAAAATTTATATACCTACGGAAACAAGGGGTAGATACCCCTTGTTTCCGTAAATAGTAAGTGTAAGTATAGTTAATCTATTTCTCTACATAAATATAAGTAACATTTTTTAATTTTACTGCCTTTAAATCATTCTTTTTGATATAATCAATAACAAGAACTGGGCTTACTAAAGAAGAGATTTCGATTTTTTGTCTTTTTATCTCTTGTTTAATATCGTTTATCTCGTCATTTAATCGTTCTACCTCTGTTTTGCTGTTTTTTATGTTTAGATTTATAAAAACCGCACTACCAAACAAAATAACGATTACAAAAGAGGCAAAAATAACAAAAAAATTAAATTTATTCATAAAACCTTCTCCACAATCCTAAGTCTTGCAGACCTTGAAGGAGGATTTTTTTGAATCTCTTCATCCGTCGGAGTAATCGATTTACCAATTACTTTAACCAACTTCTTTTTGCCACATACGCATTTTGGAATCTTAGGTGGACAAATACATTCTTTTTCCATAAAGTTAAAAAGATGTTTTACAATTCTATCTTCAAGAGAATGAAAAGTAATAACCCCAAGTTTGCCACCAACTTTTAATAATGAAAGTATTTGAGGAATACCAATTTCGATATTCTCAAACTCATTGTTTGCAACAATTCGCAATGCCTGAAAAATCTTTGTTGCAGGATTTATTTTTGTATTTCTAAATTTTGGCGGAATTGCACTAACTACAACTTCTTCTAAATCTTTTGTACTTTCAATTAACTTTTTTTCTCGCAAAAACACTATCTTTCTTGCGATTTCTCTCGAAAACTTTTCTTCTCCACATTTAAAAAATATGTCTCTCAACTCTTCAAAAGAATAATTATTAATTATTTCTGAAACACTTGTCCCTGAAGAATCGAGTCTCATATCAAGCTTTTCTTCTTCCAAAAAACTAAAGCCCCGTCCACTTTTTTTATAGTGATAAACAGAAACTCCAAGATCAACCAAAGCACAGTCAAAAAGCCCTACATCTATTATTTCGTTTAATTTTGAGGCATCCCTAAAATTAAGATTTACCCCATTAAATCTCTCGCCAAAAACAGAAAGTCTCTCTTTAGCAAGCTGCAAGATTTCTTTATCTCTATCAAGTCCCACAACTTTTATTTGTGGAAAACGGGTCAACACAGCCTCAGAATGTCCACCCTCCCCTACCGTACAATCAAGAAATAAATTATCCTGTTCCCCAACAAGATTTTTTATAATTTCTTCCAGTAATACTGGAGAATGGACATAGTTCAAAATTATTCCCCTCCCCTAAAACTTATCATTCATTTACAGAAGAACTATTTTGTGATTTTGATAGTTCTTCAAATATATCGAAACCGGACTCTGAGGCTTTCTCTTCTTCCGCTTTAAAACTTTGTACATCCCACAATTCGATGACAGTATTCATCCCAAGAAAAACGCATTCTTTTTGTAACCCTGCGTGTTCTCTTAAGTTTTGTGGAATAGCAATTCTTCCATTTTTATCAATTTCAACTTCAACAGCAGGAGAAATAAATCTCCTATAAAGCCATCTTGTATCTTTATTATAAATACTGAGCTTACTCTCTAAGTCTTTAACCGTTTTTATCCATTCAGCAGGTGAATAAACTAAAAGACATTTTTCTCCGCTCATACCCTTAGTTATCCAAATAATATCCCCTCCAAGACAGTTTCTTAGCTTTGCAGGGAATGCGATTCGTCCTTTTTCATCGAGAGTATTTAAAAATTCACCAGAGAAGTAAGTTTCCATAGTTATATTCTACCACTTTATACCACATTTAACCACCTCTCTATTATTACAATATTTAAAAAAAATGTCAATTTTTTTTAATAAATTTTTATTTTTATATATACTTTATCTTTGTTTGATAGAAAAATGTTCAAGAAAATCATAGAGTAAAAATAACAACATCTCACATATTTAATTATAATATATTTTGTGAATTTTTGTGAATTTTTGTGGTAGAAAATTGTTTTTTTTATATAGTCTAAATTAATCAGATTATTTCAATTTTTATTAATTTATAGATAAATTTTTAAACAATTGAAGTGTTGAGAAAAAAATTATGTTTTTTTTATTTTTGGGTCTGTCCCAAAGGGACGGAGGTAAAATACAGTTTTTTAAAATATTAATTATCTATAATATAAATAAATAAAAAATATATTAATTTATTATAAAAAACATAAATTGATTTATAATAATATAAAATCAAACTATAATAGTAATTTTAATAAAGCAATTCTCTTTATGAGCATCTTTAATCAATGTTTATGATAAGTATATTTAAATAGATAAAAACAAAGAATAATGAGTATAGTAAAAATATAATTTTAATTTGCCAAACAACTAATAACTAAACGCCAATTCTAATAAATTTTGTGGTGGTTTTTCTATTAAATCGAATATTCCTTTAATTATTAGTGATATT
>Ga0209727_1000182_pt1 | contig 79798 bp, 75 predicted proteins | sample RifGroC1_FD_183995 | JGI IMG/M metagenome (GOLD analysis project Ga0209727, IMG submission 183995) | Groundwater microbial communities from Rifle, Colorado, USA - Groundwater C1 (SPAdes) (version 2) | ecosystem: Environmental > Aquatic > Deep subsurface > Groundwater | place: Rifle, Colorado... | reverse complement strand
GCAAAACAGTGATTTAACAATTGATTTAAATGACGACGTAGGGGTCGACCCCGGTGTCGACCCTAATGCCGGTAAATTAGCCAAATTAATCATCAAAGGCCTTGAAGGAAAATCAGCGGTCGTGATAGACGCCGGCGGCAACGCCTCATTCTCCGGTCAAATAATCGCCGATTCTGTCATTGCTTCCTCTTCATCTTTTCTATCATCTAATATCGAGGATCTAACATCTAATACTGCTTCTGTCTCTGGAAAACTAATCGCCGGCGAAATCGAATCCTCAACGATCGAAAATCTATCATCTAGCATCAATGATCAAGGAACTAATATAAATGATATCCAACAGTTATTAGCTGATATTCAAAATCAACCTATCCCCGACCCGACTAATTATCAGAATTTAGATCCTAGTTCGCAGATCCTAGATTCTAGAATTGCAAATTATCTAGCATCTAACATCCAGGATCTATCATCTAACAACCTAACAGTTACCGGTAATTCTAATCTTTACAATGTTTCCGTTTCAGGTTCACTTCTCGTCGGAACAACTTTGATTGACCAAAATTCGATTATATCTCTTTCGTCCGAACTTAGACTTTCTGCCCTATCAACGATCAACCTGCTTGACGGAGCGGTAATGATCGCCAAAGACGGAACAATAACCACAAAGGGCGAATTAATTGCTGAAAAAGGAATCCGGACAGATGAAATTAAATCGCTGACCGACGACGGCCAAGTAACAATTAACAATCTAACAATTAACAATTTAACAATTGAAGATAAATATCTTAATGCCACCGATTCGGCTTCAATCATCGCCGCCCCAGATAATTTTGCCCAAAACGGCCTCTTTGCCCCGGCGATTGAGACGGCGACGGCCAGTGCCGGCCTGGGAATTTTGCCGGAAAATTCCAATGAGATCATTGTTTATAACGATAGCGTTAAAGCAGATTCCTTGATATATTTGACACCAACTTCCACAACTAATTCTATTTCCCAATTAACGATCGGACAAAAACAGGATTGTTCCCAACAGCCGATCGGTTGTAAAAAATATTTCAAAGTCGTTGTTTCAACGCCATCAATTTTGCCAACCAAATTTAATTGGTTGATTGTTAATTAGTATGAATAAAAACCGCCAATCGATCAGATTAAAAAATTATGATTATTCAAAATCAGGATTATATTTTGTCACAATTTGTACGGAAAACAGGGAATGTTTGTTGGGAGAAATTGTTGTAGGGGTCGGGCGTGACCGACCCTCATCCATAAAATGTGACCGACCCGTTTCAATGATTTTAAATCAATACGGAAAAATCATTGAAAACGTATGGATATCATTACCCAAACATCATCCGGTTGAATTGGACACGTTTCAAATAATGCCAAATCACGTACATTTTATTTTACATATTGTTTCGGGTGCACGACCGATGATTACGGGCGCGTCACGCCGCGCCCCTACAGGCACGTTGGGTTTCGTCGTTGGAATGTTCAAAACGGAATGCACAAAACAAATCAATAAATTACAAAATACACCTGGTCAAAAAATATTTCAACGCAATTATTACGAACATATAATTCGCACCGAAAACGATTTAAATAAAATACGTGAATATATTATCAATAATCCAACAATGTGGGATCGGGATCGAAATAATCCAAAAAATACAATATGAAAAAAACATATCGATACATAAAACATCCATCTGTAAGGGCGATTCATGAATCGCCCCTACAAATAATCTGGTCGAATATTGCCAGACGCAAAATAATGCTATTTTCGGTGATTTTTTTAATCATCACCCTGCCTATCTTCTTTTTGGTAACAAAATATCAATCAAAAGTTCAGGCGGCGTGGATGAATGATAGCTGGGCTTACAGAACTGGCTTGACAATTGGTAATACAGGAAGTGCAGACAGTGATAAAAAGGTCAAATTCGATATTGATACGGCAACTCTGATTACGGCCGGAAAGATGCAGGCCGACTGTGGTGATTCAAGATTTACTGATATCAACGGACGTGCGTTAAAATATTTTATTGACACAGCAGGCGGCACATGCAATACAAATTCAACAGATTACTACGTATTAACACCAACTATAAATTCTGGTAATACTGTTCTTTACCACTACTACGGAAATCCTTCGGCGCAAAATGGCACCGTTTCCGCCCAATTTTCCCAAGCGACTTTTTCTCCGACTTCCGGACCGTCTGCGGGATCCGAAGAAAACGGCACCGCCCCGATCTCTTACTGGAAGTTTGATGAGGGATATGGAACGAACGCGAATGATTCTACACAAAACGCCAAAAATGGGACTTTAACTGGAGTTCCAGAATGGAAACCGGAATCAGAATGTATCAGCGGTAAATGTCTATTTCTTGATGGAACTAATACTGATTATGTTTCCATTAGTGATAGTGGTACGACTGATCCTCTTGATTTGGGAACAAAAAGTTTTACCGTTTCCTACTGGGGAAAAGCTATTGACTATACTTATCCAAAATCACTCTTTCCAATTAAAGACGGTAGCGCTCCATATACTTCTGGAGCAGGCCATGAAGGATGGTCAATCTCTGACAATTATTCATCTACCACTGTACGTGTTGCAATTAATGATGGCACTAACATGGTCTCAAGTGATATTACTTTAAATTCAGGTAGTCAACCTCCCGATCTTAAAAATAAATGGACTCACTATTCTTTTGTTTTCGATCGCACTAATAATCTCGTATATATTTATATAAACGGCATTCAACAAAATAATACATTAAACATATCTTCCGTCACTGGTTCTATTTCTAATACAACCGCTCTACTGATTGGATATGGAACAGGCTGGAAAACTCATGGTTATATGGATGAATTCAAAATCTACCCCTACGCTCGCACGGCGGCTCAAATTAAATCTGACTTTGCTTCAAAAGGCTCTGGATCGGTAAAAGGCACAGCTGCTAGTTTAGGATCCAACATCAAAAATCTATCATCTCTTTCCGATGGGTTAGTTGGATATTGGAAGATGGATGAGTCAACTACTAATACTTGTACAGGTGGAGTTAACGATTCTTGCGACTCTTCCGGTAACGCCAGCAACGGCGCTTGGAATGGTAATACTACTTCTGCCGCTGGAAAATTTGGAAATTCTACCACTTATGATGGAATTGATGATTACACTTCGGTGACAGAAAACTCTGCCTGGGAGTTTTCTTCATCTTTTACCTTATCAACTTGGGTTTATTCCAACGGTACTCAAATTGCTTACGCTGGCATTGTTGCTAAAGATCTATCTAGCAGTATGGGGAATTATGGTTTCTTTTACGATTCTGGTGGTACTATTGTAAGATTTGGTTTTTATGGAACTAACTCTGTCCAATCAGAAGTTGATACTCAAACCGCTATTCCCACAGGACAATGGGTTCATCTTATTGGAGTTTTTGATGATGTAAATAATACTTTGTATATATATCAAAACGGTGAACTAAAAGAAAAAGATACTACCATTACAAATACGCCTTCTACAAATGATAACTCTTTAATATTTGGTTCAAGACAGGCTGGTTTATCATCATATGAATTTAACGGCAAAATCGACGAAGCTCGCATATACAACCGCGCCCTCTCCCCCAAAGAAGTCCGCGATCTGTATAGCTGGGCGCCGGGACCGGCCGGATACTGGAACTTTGATGAAAAAACCGGTGCGTCGGTCAATGATATCAGTGGCAACGGATACACCGGCACTTGGAATGGGACAGGTGCAAGTCATTGGACGACCGGTAAATTTGGTTCGGCCGGAAATTTTAACGGCACTGATGACTATATTTCTCAAGGCACCGGTCCAACGATCGTTAACTCTGTTTCCTTTTGGACGTATCCGACCTCAACGACTAATTATTTTGTTGACTTGAACGGATCGGCATATATTTCCGCTACCTCCGGAACATTATCTGCAACCGGATTTACTTCTCCAACTATTTACGTTAACGGCGTCGTTTCTTCTACTTTAGCTGCTAATCAATGGCAATATATAACTGTCACGACCGCAACTAATCTAAATGCTTCCGCCCTTAATTTTGGCAAAATTTCCACTAATTATTTAACCGGCAAACTTGACGAAGTGAGGCTGTACAACTACGCCCGGACGCAAAAACAAATCGTCGAAGACATGAACGCCGGCCACCCCGTCGGTGGCTCCCCAGTCGGATCACAACTTGGATATTGGAAGTTTGATGAGGGGTATGGAGGCACCGCAAACGATACCGTTGCTAACCAGAATTTAACAATAACCAGTGCTTCTTGGACAAATTCTGGTAAATTTAATAAGGCCCTTAATTTTGATAACGGCGTGGCCGGATCAGAAGCATATTATAATGATGTGACAAGCAGTAAATATGATCTAACTAATGATTTTTCTTTTGGCGCTTGGGTTTACCGGACCAATTCTCCTTCAAACCAAGCCAGAATTATTAGTAAGGGAGATAAATATTTATTATTTACAACCACTAACAATATTCCCATCTGCTATATGAACGGTTTAAGTGCAACTAGTTTAACCGCCACATCCGCTCTTCCAGTTAATCAATGGATATATGTCTTATGTACATATAAAGATAATGCCCGAAAACTTTATATCAATGGAATTTTAAACGCCCAAGATACTCCGACGGGAACGATTACGTCTGACAATACTGATTTGGTTGTTGGAAATTATGATGTTCCTTCAGACTCATATCGTTTTAGAGGAATAATTGACGAAGTAAAAATTTATAATTCCGCTCTCACGTCAGACGAAATAAAATTGGACTATAACCATGGATCAGCTATGGTTTTAGGCTCTGTGTCAACCGATTCCACCGGCGCTGTAGCGGATAATTCTTCCGCCCGTGGATATTGCATTCCAGGAGATACGACTTCCTGCTCTGCTCCGGTTGGAGAGTGGAAGATGGATGAGAAAACCGGCACGAATGCGTATGATACGAGTGGAAATGGATTAACTGGAACATTTACTGGTAGCCCTAGGTGGCGTTCAGGAAAATTTGGTTCAGGTATTAATTTCGACGGGGGCAATGATTGGTCCGATCTGATCAGTATTCCATATAATTCCGCTACTACTTTTAGCACTAATAAAGATATCACTATTTCAGCTTGGTTTAAAAGCGCAGGATCCAGTTATACTCAAACAATCTTCGACAGCAGAGATGGGGATATTAATTGGGCTGGTATTGGACTTTTTGTTGCTGGAACAGGAGAAGTTTCATATTATATTAGAGACAATGCTGGCCATTTCATTAATAGTGCGACTACCTCAACCTACATAGATAACAAGTGGCATAATGCCACCTTGGTTGGAGACCGAGACGGTAACGCCGTTCTATATATTGATGGATCAATTAATGTTGGAACTACACAACCAATGTCCACAATAATTGATATTACCAATGCTCAAAACGATATGTTAGGAAATGCTTGTTGTTCTGCTTCGGCATGGGAAGAATTTCAAGGTTCTATTGATCAAGTTCGTCTTTATAACTACGCCCGAACACCTGCCCAGATCGCCTGGGATTATAATCGTGGTGGGCCAGTCGGTTGGTGGAAGATGGATGAATGTCAAGGAATAACAGCAAATGATTCTAGTGGGAATGGAAACAATGGAACGATCACGATCGGAGCCACCGGGACCAATACTTCGGCAGGAACTTGCACCGGTTCGGCCGGCGAAGCCTGGAAAGATGGAGCTACTGGAAAATACAATTCCAGTCTGGAATTCGACGGGACGGATGATTATATTAATGTAGTAGATAACAATTCTTTGGATATGACCACTAATATTACCCTATCTGCTTGGATTAAATTGTCAGATTTAACAATCACAAATGCCAATAATATTGTTGCAAAAGGAACTAATGGATACCAATTTACTGTAGGAGATAGTAGCAGTCTAAAAGTAGGTTTAGCAAAACAAGATGTAGCCTGGGTAGTGCAATCTAACACAACAATATCTGACACCAACTGGCACTTCGTTTCTGTTACTTATAACGGAACTACGGGCAAAGTGTATCTTGATGGAATAGATAGATCTGGTTCCACTAGCATCCAAACATTTTCAAACACTTCTGATAATTTATTTATTGGATCAAAAAACCCGGTTACAGCTACCAAATATTTCAACGGCCAGATCGACGATATCCGGGTTTACAATTACGCCCTGACGGCAAATCAGGTGAAAAATTTGTATAACGAAAATAGTTCAATTAGATTTGGTCCGGCAACAGGATCGCCATAATTATTGCTATTGATTCTGGATACTAGATGCTAGATACTGGATTATAGATGCTAGATGCTAGATGCTAGATGCTAGATAAAATATGATAAACGTAAAATTAAATACAAATGGAAATAGTTTTGAAAAATTAATCGTTTGGGAAAAAACCCACCAATTTGTTTTAGAAATCTATTCCATAACAAAAGAATTTCCAAGTGACGAGAAATATCTTTTAGTAAATCAAATAAGAAGATCCTCATCTTCTATTGCTGCTAATATTGTGGAAGGTAACGAAAGAAAATCAAAAAAAGAATTTATCCAATTTCTTTACACCGCTAAAGCTTCTCTTTCAGAAACCAAATATCATCTTTTATTATCAAAAGATTTAAATTATTTAGATAAAAATATTTATGTTAAATTAAATGTACAAGCTAATGAAATTGGCAAATTAATAAATGGTTTGATTAATTATTTGAAAAAATGAAAAAGCATCATCTATCATCTAGGATCTATCATCTAGGATCTAACAAGGCTTTCACCCTGATGGAATTATTAGTAGTTATTTCTTTATTGGTCATCATTGCCATTATTGTTTTAATCACCCTTAATCCCTGGGGTCAGATAAACAAAGGCAACGACAGCAAAAGAAAACAAGAATTAACTCAACTGAATAAAACATTCGAAGATTTTTACAATGACAAAAACTGTTATCCGGCGCCAAGCGAAGTCTGTTACAACGACACCGGCGGGACAACCTGTAATATCTGCGGCAGTGAATCGGCTCCGCCTGATTTTGCTAATTTTTCCCCATATCAAAATACCCTTCCCTGCGACCCCCTGCAGCCAACCAAAAAATATCTTTACCAGGTTGATGATGTTAGCTGCCCTTCTTGGTATCGGATCTATACGACATTATCCAACCAATCCGATCCAATAATTGCCTCCGTCGGGTGCAGCACTGGCTGTGGCCCGTCACCGGATTTTATTTATGACTACGGGGTTTCCAGCCCCAATACCGGCCTTGAATCCTCGCTGACCGCCTGCCTTACCTCGGGAAGCTGTGACAATTATTGCTCTTCTATCGGAAAAGCCTGTATTGCCTCGGCCGCTTTTAGCACATATTCTGACGACAGTTGCCAGACTCAATTAGGTATTTGCAGCGGCCCGACTTGCTGCAGTCAAAATCCTGTTGGCGGTCAGGTTCAGTCGTATAAATGTTTTTGTGAGTAAAAATTAATGCTATAATTAAGATCCCTCGTCCGACGTACGTCGGACTCGGGATGACAGAGGCGCTATATGAAAAAAATTTTTCTAAATATCATTTTATTTCTTTTTCCCTTTTTTTTTCTTAATGTAACTCAAGAATATTTTGTCACCAATAAATTATATCTTCTTGGCTTCGGTTCACTTTTCCTCCTACTCATATCAGGAGTAGAATTGCTCCTGACAAAAAAAATCTCTTGGCAGAAAAACCCTTTTGACAACCTTATTCTTCTTTTTTTGACGTCCGTGGCTGTATCAACTTTGTTTTCTTCACCCAACAAAATCCAGGCGCTTTTAAATCCAAATTTTGGATTGGCGATGATGATCTCTTTGGCGGTTTTGTATTTTTATTTGTCTCGGAATGTACGGGCGATTCATGAATCGCTCCTACAATCTAGGATCTATCATCTAGGATCTATCATCTTGTCTATTATTACAATCATTTTCTATTTCCAACCCTTCAAAAACGTTGCTCTTCCCCAAAATCTTGCCTTTCTAAAAAATCCCGGATTTACACCGGTTGGCTCTCAATTGGATTTGGCGATCTTGTTGGGATTTTTCATAATTATTGGCATTGTAAATATATTGAAAAAGGGCGAGAAGACCTCGCCCCTACGATCTATCATCTATCATCTAGGGTCTATCATCTTGCCTCTAACCGCCCTATTTCTAACGATTTATTCATTAATTAAACCTGTCGGTACAGACGTGATTAATCACGTCTCTACGTTGATTTTGCCGCCATTCCGCCTATCCTGGTTTGCCGCTCTTGAAATTCTAAAAAACCCCGCCTCGGCCATAATTGGCATCGGACCTGATAATTTTTCCGCTATTTTTACCCGGGTGAAAGACTTTGCTTATAATCAATCTCCGCTATGGCAAATCAATTCCTTTAATGTTTCACGTTCGGCGATTCTGCAAATCCTTACCGAAACCGGAATATTTGGTTTATTGACGTTTGGTTTGTTGATTTTTAACGCAATTAAACAATTGGTAAAGGGCGACCACAAGGGATCGCCCCTACAATTATTTTTATTTCTTTATTTGATCATTTGTTTATTAATTTTTCCTCCTTCTTTAATTCTCTGGTTTTTGTTTTTCATTTTAATTGCTGAATTATCTAAAATCTATAATCTAGGATCTAACATCAATAAACAGATTATTGATCTTTCCGATCTTCTTCCGATCTGCGTTGGTATTGTTATTATTTCCCTAGGCCTAATCGGTGCTTCCGGATATTTTCTCGGCCGCACCTATGCCTCTGAATATTTTTTCAAAAAATCAATTGATGGCATAGCTCTAAACAACGCTAAATTAGTTTATGACAACCAAAGACAGGCAATTATTTTAAACCCATATATTGAAAGATTTAGAAGCAGTTTTGCCCAGACTAATATTCTGATTGCCAATAATTTAGCTTTAAAAAATAAAGACGGAAAAATAACAGAGCAGGATCGTCAAACCATTACCCAGGCAATCCAGGCGGGAATTTCTGAAGGAAAAGTAGTTGTTTCTTTAAATCCTCAAAAAGCCGGGAACTGGCAGAGCCTCGCATCAATTTATGCAAATATTATCAATGCCGCCGCCGGCGCCGACGTCTGGACGATTTCCGCCTTTCAACGGGCAATTTTAGCTGACCCACAAAATCCGGTTTATCGAGTCAGTTTGGGCGGGGTCTATTATTCTCAAAATAAATATGACGATGCTCTAAGATTTTTTGAACAGGCGATTTCCTTAAAACCTGATTGGCCTAATGCCAGTTATAACTATGCCTGGGCAAATTTTCAGAAAAAAAATTATCCCCAGGCCGTCAATGCCTTGCAGGCTACCATAAAACTAATCGACCCGAAACTAAATAAAGCCGATTATGATAAAGCGCTGAAAGAATTGGAAGAGTTCAAAAAAATGCTTCCAAATGAAGACGTCCAGGTCGACCAATCGGGAGAAAAAAACCAGTCGGGCAGTTTGAATTTACCTACACCGCCTACAACTCAAATCAGCCCGAAGCTGGAGCTACCAAAGGAAGCATCGCCGGAAGCCAAATAAAATAAACATTGGTTATTTTAAAAAATTCCACGGATTAAGCAGTGTCCCACCGCTTCTTACTTCAAAATGAAGATGAGTCCCAGTCGACCTTCCGGTTGACCCCATCACTCCTATCTGTTGTCCTTGAGAGACAGACGCGCCGGCATCAGGAATATAGGAGGACAGATGGGCATAAAGGGTCTGATAACCATTACCGTGGTCAATAATCACCGAACAACCGTATCCATAGCCCACGCACCCGGCATAACTGACAGTTCCGCTGTCAGCCGCAAGAATTGCCGGAGCGGCATTGTTGGCAATGTCTAAAGCCATGTGGTACCAGACTGGATTCTGGGTGATCGATCCTGACGTCGGCCAGATAAAGTTGGAAGTTCCCCTAACCCCAGCCTGAATCTGGGCAATAAACTGTGGAGAAGTAATAGGAGCTAGTCTAATCACCCCATCTGGCACATATAGAGTCTGTCCGGCAGTAAGAGCAAAGGTGTCAGAATCGGCAAAATCATTCCAGATATAGTTGACGATGTTCTGGGCAGTGACACCGTATTTTTTTGCAATAGAATAAACTGTTTCTCCCGAGGCAACCTTGTGGACGACACCTGTTATTGGCGGAATTTTTAAGACTTGGCCAGGTTTGATGACATCGGTCTTCAAATTATTAGCCCACTTGATTGTATCAACAGTTACGTCAAATCTCTTGGCAATCCCAGCAATTGTATCGCCACCTTTGACCGTGTAGTCTTCTATCTCGCTCCTTGGCTTGACCGAAACAACCGTCGAAAGAGCACCTTCATAAGGATTATAAGAAACAATCGAAGCCTGATAGTTGCTTTCCTGTTCTGGACCGCCTATAAATGGTGAGTTCTCGGCAATAATCGGACCGCCTATTAAAACTGCCGCCACGATCAACAGGAAAGAGCTGTTTAAAAATGAAGACGAATATTTACCCCTTTTGACAACCAGAAAGGCGACGATAACGTCTTTGACCGCTTCAAAACTATGCCCTGCCGCTGTCAGCCTCGAAATAGAATAGTCTTTAAAAAATAAAAAAAACTCCCTCAATTCTTGCATAACTACCTTTTATTATACCATCGCTGACGTTATCCTTTCGATCGCGACTTCAAAAGCCGCCTGCTTCAAAGGCATTTTCTTGGTAACTGATTTTTCCCAGATCGATTCAAAAGCCCTGACTATCATCTCTTTTAATTTCTGATTGACTTCACTCTCGCTCCACCAATAGCCGGCTTTACCTTGGACCCATTCTAGGTAAGAGACAGTAACGCCGCCGGAATTGGCAAGGACATCGGGAATGATAACAACGCCTTTTTTACTCAAAAAAAGATAGGCTTCTTCAGTAAGCGGACCATTGGCCATTTCTAAGATCACTTTGGCTTTTACTTTGGCAGCATTTTTTTCCGAGACGACATTTTCCAAGGCCGCCGGAACCAAGATGTCAACCGGCAAAGTCAATAGCTCCTCATTGGTAATCTTTTTACTAGAGTAGCCTGAAACGACGCCCTTTTTCTTTTTGTAAGCCAAGACTGCCACCGGATCCAGACCGTCTTTATCATAGACGCCTCCCCGCGAATCAGAGATCGCCACTACTTTAAAACCGGCCTCATGGGCTAGTTTAGCGAAATAATAACCGACGTTGCCAAATCCTTGGACGGCTATAGTTAAAGACGAAAATTTCGGCATCGAGCCTTTAATTTTCTCAAGTAATGCCTGTAAAACGAAAAGTCCGCCTCGTCCGGTCGCTTCAGTTCTTCCCAAACTCCCGCCTATCGACACTGGCTTACCGGTAAACGTTGCCGGCGATTTATAACCTTTTATTTTTTGATATTCGTCAATCATCCATGACATGATCTCTGGAGTTGTATTGACATCAGGCGCCGGAACATCAACGTCTTCTCCGATGACGTGAGTAATGCGAGCGGCAAAAGCTCGTGACAGTCTTTCCAATTCGGTTTTGGAAAGTTTTTTTGGGTCAACAGTAATTCCGCCTTTTCCGCCGCCATAAGGCAAGCCGGCAACGGCGCATTTAATCGACATTAAAGTAGCCAAAGCTTGGACTTCTTCTCTTACCGTTTCCGGGTGAAATCTAATGCCTCCTTTATAAGGCCCAAGAGCACTGTTGTGTTGGATCCTCCAACCTCGAAAAACCTTTTTCTTGCCGTTATCCATGGTCACGGTCAAGGAAAACTCGTGAGCAAATTCAGGCTCGATCACCCGCTTAATCATCTCTTCGTCTAACTTCATCTTTTCGGCGGTTTTTCTGATTAAAGCTTGTGCCGACTCAAGCATCTTTTTTCCTGGAGCATTGTCCATATTTTTTAGAAAAAAATTTATAATTTTTCCAAAAATCGTTCAACTTCTAATGCCGCTGCCACTCCCATCCCAACAGCTGTTGCCGCCTGACGATACTTATGGTCAACGCAGTCCCCCGCAGCAAAAACTCCTGGGACTGATGTCATATAATCTTTGACTAAAATATATCCTTTTTTATCAAGCTTAATATGATTTTTGAAGATGTCTGTGTCAGGCTTGTGACCAATAGCTATGAAGACGCCGTCTAAAGTTAGATGGTAGATGTCAGATGATAGATGTTTGATTTCATTGTTTTTTTCTAAAATCTGAGATCTAGGATCTAAAATCTTTATCTTAATCCCTTCCACCTTTTTTCCCCCTACTATTTCTTCAACTTCACTATTAAAAATCACTTCAATCTTTGGATTATTTAATACTCTATCTTGCATGATTTTTGACGCTCTAAATTCGGCACGTCGGTGAATAATATATACCTTTTTGGCGAACTTTGTCAAGGTCAATGCTTCTTCCATAGCTGTATCTCCTCCGCCGATTACAGCGACGGTTTTTTCTTTAAAAAAGAATCCATCACAAGTAGCGCATGCTGACACTCCTTTACCCCGTAAACGAGTTTCAGATGGAAGATTTAACCAAAGCGCCTTTGCGCCAGTGGCAATAATGACGGATTTTGATTGTAGGGACAATTTATGAATTGTCCCTACGGCAAACGGTTTTTTAGAAAAATCCACTTTAACGACATTTTCATCGATAAACCTAACGCCAAACTTCTCTGCATGCTTCCTCATCTTTAAAATTAACTCCGGACCCATTATCGACTCAAACCCAGGGTAGTTTTCGACTTCAGTTGTCAGAATGAGCTGTCCCCCGGGTGGAGATCCGGCAATAACCAAAGGATTTAGTCCTGCCCGGGCATTATAAATTGAGGCAGCCAATCCAGCCGGCCCACCACCTATAATTACAACATTTTCAATCATAGATTAATGGCTCTTTCCATCATCTGCTTAACTTGACCCGTTTTGTCTTGAGGGATAATTTTGCAGATATCAGATATTACTATTTCTTTAGACAGCCCGTCAATGGCTTTTTTTACGGCCGAAATCTGTTGAAGGACATCAGAACATTCCCTTTTATTATCAAGCATCTTCTCGATTCCCCGCAGTTGACCAATTATCCTGTTAATCCTTTTCTTTGTATCTTCCATACTGGATAGTAGTATAGAGTATATCGGCAGAGGATGTCAAGAGGCAAAAAAATAATAACCAAATCTACAAATAAGCAAATAAACAAATGAATGATTTAATCATTTAAATGATTAAAAACAATTTAAATATTGATTTGTAGATTTGATTATTTGACTATTTGATTATTTTTATAGTCCTATAGTTCTCAAAATAACTATATCAAAGTAGTTGTTTAATGTATTGTTTACGCACCTTTACTTAATGATTCAAGAAAGTCTTTATTGTCTTTTGTTTTTGACAGCTTTTCGACGAGCAAAGTCAACCTTTCTTCTCCGTGAAGCAGGCTCAACATTCTTCTTAAAGTATTGACTTTATTTAGGGTTTCTTTATCAAATAAAAGCTCTTCGTGGCGCGTCCCTGACTTTTCGACATCGATTGCCGGATAGATCCTCTTGTCAGCCAAATTCCGGTCAAGGTGGATCTCCATGTTGCCGGTGCCTTTGAGTTCTTCATAAATAAGATCGTCCATCCTTGATTCTGTCCCGACTAAGGCCGTACCAATAATCGTCAGTGAGCCGCCTTCTTCGCAGTTTCTTGCCGCTCCCAAAAATTTCTTGGCCGGATAAAGGGCTGATGGATCAAATCCACCAGACAAACTTCTTCCTGTTCCTGTTGTTGACAGATTCAAAGCTCGAGCCAATCTCGTCACCGAATCCAAAAGGATAATCACGTTTTGACCGACTTCAACGAGCCTTCTCGCTCTATCTAAGGCTAGATTTGCCACTTTTATCTGTTGACGCGGCGATTCGTCAAAGTTTGAGGCGGCTACCTCGCCTTTGATGAATCTTTTTATTTCCGTAACTTCCTCTGGCCTCTCGCCAATCAAAATCGCCATCAAATAGACGTCGGGATAATTTGTCCCGATGGCTTCGGCAATTTCTTTTAAAAAAGTAGTCTTGCCGGCTTTTGGCTGGGAAACAATTAAAGCTCTTTGTCCAAAACCAATCGGCGCCACCAAATCAATAATCCGTGTTGACAAGACGTCTTTTTTTGTTTCCAGTTTTACCTGTTTATTTGGGTGAAGCGAAGTCAGCTGGTCAAAAGTCTTTCTTTTGGCGCTTTCTTCCTCGGTCAACACCTTGCCATTGATTTTTTTGATCAAAAGAAGCGAGTGAAATCTTTCTCCTTCTTTTGGCGGACGAGCCAAGCCTTCGACTTCGTCTCCGCGCCTTAGCCAAAAGCGTCTTATCTGTGAAGTCGATACATAGATATCGGCGTCAGGCGAAAGGACATAGTTTTTTCTCAAAAATCCATAGCCTCCATAAGTGATATCCAAAATTCCCTTGGCTTCATAGCTGATTTTTAAATCTTCTTTTAGTCTTTCTTCAAGCGGAATTTCTGTCCGTGTAATCGGTCTTTCTTTGGTAGGAATAATTGGCTTTTCTTCAATTTTTTCGATCAAAGTCGAAACATCAATCGGCTTATCTTCAGGCTTCTTATCTGTTTTTACCATATAATAAATAACTATTAATAAACACTAACAATCTATTTATTTCGGAAAGTAATGCTCATGGAGTAATAGACGATCCTCCAGATTGGGGTTGGTTTTGACTTTTTCCCTCGAAAGATTTTCGGGTTGATGCCTCCCGAGCCTAATTCGGATCAGGAAAGTCATCTTATAATCCTGCAAATCTGCGGGACTTACCCAAGTTTTTTAATTGCGTAGAGAAAAAGTTTAATTCGTTCACCCCGCTTTGCGGGGCTCTCCCCATTAGGAGGATCAATTCTTAGTATATCGACCTTTATTTCAATTGTCAAGTCCATGAACCGCGGTCGAATTTTTCTTTTGATAAAAATATAACAAAACTCCAGCAAAAACAAACAATAGAACCACCAATATCAATCCTGTCAAAATAAAATTGAAGTTCGGAGTGATTTTATTTGACTCTTTTGGTGCTTCTATTTTTTTTATTATCTGATTGAGTTGACCTGTGGCCGGGTTGATGATCGGCTGGTCGCTTTTGGTCGAATTGATTAGATCCAAACCTTCTGATTTAATGTATGATCCGTTGTCTTTGACAAACGCCGAGGTTGTTTTTTGATAAGCTTTGCCAAACTCGTCGGTAAATTCAAGATAATATTCAGGAAAAGGCAGGTTTTTGCCGTAGATCGTAAAAAAACCAGAATCATCGGCCTGGGTCGTATAAAAAGTCAAGTCTCCCTCTCTTAATTTAACAGTTATTTTTGGATTAGGAATCCGCTGGCCGTTTTCGTCATAAGCATAACCTTCTATATAGTTTAGAATCGGTTCAAATCCAAGACTATCCTTGCTTTCAAAATCAATTTTAGAAAGATCAACATTGTTATTTTTGATAATTGGTTTTGTCAAGTCAACTTTTTCCGCCGAGAGTAAAAGCCGCTCTTGAGGCAACTTATTCTTCTCGACATTAATTCTGAAACTGCCGTATTTCTCCGCATTGACGCAGTTGCCGACTACCTGCCGGCGATCCTCACCCACAAGACAGATTTTGGCTTTGGGAAAGGTGGCTTTCCCCGAATAGTTGACAAAGCCATTCATGTCGACTTGATGAAGAGACGATTTTATGACAAAGACTTCGCTCGGGTCAACCCGGTATGGCTCACCCTTTGGGACAAGAGGAATGTCGTGATGATAACTTGAGTAATCAAAATCTTCAGTGATCACCTCGGGCATCGGCGCTTCGTGAAAAATGTCACCTGGCAAATAGATATCAGAATAAACCAGCGAATAATTGGGATCGAGGTTGACTTCTCTTGTGAATAGGTGGCTTTCCGGCGCGTCTACTTTCAGTTGATAATCGGCCTCTTTGCTGACCAAAATATTATAGACGCCGTTGTCGATTTTTGTCGTGTCCCAATTTTTAAAAGGTCCGTCGACGACAGCCGGATTACCAAAACTATCAAGTAAGGTAACGTCAACCCCCGCAATCGGCTCTAAAGATTTGGCGTCGAAAACGCGGCCAAACGGATCCCAATAAAGAGTGACACAATCCTCTTTTCTTCCCTCTTCAGTAAAAGGATTAACTGTCGGTTGAGGGATAAGACCCAATTGTTGAGTGTTATTTTGATCAACGTCTTCTCCTCCTGTCCCCAAACCCTCACCTTCAAAAGATGTGTTGGCATCACCGATCGCATAATAACTATAAGCGACGTGGCCAGCATACCTGTCTTGAACAGAAATATCAACTTCGCCTGGAGGTACCATCGCCTCACTTTCTGTCCTCGTTGTTTCTTCTCCTAAAACTCTTTCGTCATTATTCAGGGCAATCTCAGTTCGACCTGGTCTGGCGGATAAAATCGTAAAATTGGTTATCCGCGTCCAGCCGGGCCTGACATTGACTTCACGAGCAATTTCATCTTCTATTTTTTGAGTATCGTTACAGTAGTTTTGCGTGCCGCCATTATTGCACTTTGCCAGCATTTGCTCATTAACATCGATATTGTCATTGCCACTATTATGAAGCCAGATTTCACAACCAGTTTGGGACAAACAACTCCCAGTCAGATTTAAAGTTGCATTCATAACCATTTTTCCGGTGGCTGGATGAGCCTGATTGCCTCCAGAGGTTCTTTTGAGACAGGTCCTGTTGGCTCCCTGGCTCATGATTGATGAAATGTCATCGACTCTTTGTGCGCCAATTAAAACTGGAAGAAAAAACAGATAAAAAAAAAGTGTCAAAAAGAAAGAAAAATATTTCTTCATAAAATGAGTATATATTACGATTTTTTTATATACAAGACTATTCCTAAAACAGCAAAAACAAGAATGATTAAAATAAAAACAATCAAAAAGACTTTCAGGTTCATGTTGGTCTTTACTTGATTGGTGAGCTTTTGAGAACTATCATTGGATAGATTGTCATTAAAAGTTCTCTTGTTTAATTCTCCTGTTTGCGGATTGACAATCGGCTGGCTATTTTTGCTTGCTTCCATCAAGTCAAGATTCTCTGATTTAAGATAGGTTTCATTGTTTTTGACAAACTGGCTCGTCGTCTGGCTAAATTTTTCTTTTGTTTCAGGGTTTTCGATCATCAAATAGTAGTCCAAAAAGGGCAGGTCTTTTGAGTAGATCGTAAAAAAACCACTGTCATCAGCCGACGTCTGGTAGTAAACGCTTTTGTCCATCTTCAGTACGACGGAAATCTTGGCTTCAGGGATAATTTTTTGACCGCGGTCATAGGCAAATCCTTCAATATAGGTTAAAAGCGGATTAAAATCTGCAATGACAATGCTGTCGTCTGGAACCTCATCTTCTATACGGATTTTGTTTAGGTCGGCCGAGACTGTTTTTGTGACAATCCCTGTTTTAAAATACTTTGTATTTTTGGAAATTTCTATGCTGTAGCCATATTGGGACAGTAAGCTTTTTTTAATGACCGCCTGAAAGATTCCGCTTTTGTCAGTCTCACCATCCATCAAAACTTTTCCATTGCTTATAACTTTTACCTTTGATAAAGGGTGGGTGACTTTAATAATAAATTGGGTGCCGGCGCTAATGTCTTTTTGAGTCATTTTTCCAATCTCTATTGGCCTTGAAAAGGGCGCACCTATTGGTTTTAGAGGAATATCAACGCGCTTTGGATCACTCGCCTTTTCAAAAAAGGGCGGGTCACCGGCTTTGTAAATAAATTCATATAGATCTTTATATAAAGGATTTACGTCAACCGATTCAAAAGAATGGTTGGTTTTCGGTGCTACTTTCAACTTATAACTATCGTCTTTTATGACCAAGATATTATAAACTCCAAAAATATCAAGACTGTCGTCATTGGTCGGTAGGCTGACTCGATTATCGTTTTTGTCAAGAAGAGTAACGATGGCATCATCTTCACCTAATGGTTCAAGTGATTGACTATCAAAAACTTTTCCATATGGGTCCCACAAAATAATCGAACACATCTGTGGATTACCTTCACTAATTTGAACTTGTGTTTGTCCAAAGTTAAGAGAGCTTAGCTTTTGAGAAGCATCGTCACCGCTCTTTTGGGTCGGAAGCGGTGAAAGCATGGTAATTGTTGGAGCAATACCATTGATAGGGGCCGAATATATCATATAAATGGCATGACCATGGGCGTTGTGCAAGACCCCTGGAATATCTGTAAATGATCCTGCTGGAAATGAGTTTTGTTCTTGATTACCATCAAATGTCACATATGGCATATAGAGCAAAACATTATCTGTATTTATGTTATTCCCTGGTCCAGCCTGGGCACTAACTGCACCGGCAAAAAACTGTTTAAGCTCTGGTGAGATATTAGTATCTTTATTTTTCCAGCATTTGTCATAGCAGTATTCAGGGATTTCTTCTTGAGGTCTCTCTCCATTTACTCCTGCTCCTCCCATACCAACACTAAGACATGGCTCTCTCGTGCTTCCCTCACCTTCTCGCCTTCCTCCACCTGTCGGCAAAGCACAAATGACAACTTCACAGCTTTCTGAATCATTGCAAACTCCTGACATTTTTATAGGAGACTTTGGTATTTTTCTTGGATCGATCTCATCGCCTTGACCTTCACCAAATTGAACCTGACCGTTCTGTTCGACGTGAACACAGCTCCAGGTTTGGTCGTATTCGCGGTCAGAAAAGTTGACTTCAGGTGAAGACGTCTGGGCGAAAATATTTGTATTTAGTATCGAGTATAGAGTATAAAGTATAAGAACAAAGACCATTGCTCTAATACTAAATACTAAATACTTTATACTAGATACTTTATTCATAAAGGATTATTTTGATTATAGTATAATTTTTAAATGAAGAAAACCCCTTATATCTTTATTACAGTCTTGATAGTAATCTTGTTTTCTTTAGTCGGTTTTCGCTTCGGACAGAACGTCGAGAAAACAAACGAAGTAATCAACTATTTTTTAAGTATCACGCCGACTAAAAAACCACCGACTCCCACGCCGATAAAATATTCTGAATTCAAAAGCAAAAAATGGGGTTTAAAATTTATCTATCCTGATAATTTGTCAATTAAAGAATCAACTAATGCTTCGGAAGTTTTTTTTGAAATAAAAGAAAACAAAAACAAATAAAAGAATCACCAGAAAGAATACAATAAAAACAATTGGGTAAAAATTTTTCCCTATTTTGTTTGCTTTCACCTCTGTTTTATTCATATCTTTAAACCGACTATTTTCATTAAAACTATCTTCAAATAAATTAGAATCCCTAGCATTATTTTCTATCACAACTGACCTTCCATCTTTTTCTCCTTTCAGGAGATTGAGCTTTTGCTGTTCTATGTAGGAAGTATTGTCAGCGACGAACTTAGAAGTTGTTTTTTTCAAGACTGAGTTGTCTTCTGGATTGACAAAAACAAAGTAGTAATCAAGAGGTGGAAGATTTGTTGGTTGAACTATAAAATAACCTTTGTCATCCGTCGTGGTTTCATAAAAAACACTGTCATTTATCTTTAGTCTTACCTGGACTTTGGCATTGGGAATGATATTTCCAAAATCATCATAGGCATATCCTTCGATATAAGAAAGGATAGGATCTAAATTGAGAATTAAAGCACTACTCGGCTGACCAGCATACATGTAGTATTTTGGATTTTTTGATACCTGAACTCTAAAACCTCTTTGTGATAAAACTTTATAATCACGCACCAAAACTCTCCAAAATCCATCTTTATCCGCTTCAATAGATAAAGCCTTACCCTCGCCATTCTCTTTGACAACAATGTCATTGACGATTAACTTCACAAGTGATTTCGGATGGGTCACTCTTAACTCAATTTTGACGTATTTTTTTCCGTTAGCCCAAACCTGTTTATAGTCTGTTTGAACAACATCTATTGGTCGCTCATAAGGAGTTGATACCGGCTTTAATGCTACGTCAACCCTTTTTGGATTGTCTGCTGATTCATAAAAGGCCGGGTCGCCCGGCATGAAAATTGTTTCATAGAGTTCTTTGTAGAAGTTGTTTGGAATAAAGCTAGAAAACAGATGTGAAGTTAACGGAGTTACATTTAATTTATACTCTCCATCATCTTTTATTAAGATATTATATTTTCCTAAGATATCAGTACTAACATTATTGCCGGGAATAGAAACAATACTATCGTCTTTATTTAATAAGGTTACCTTGGCCTCATTTTTATTTAAAGGTTCCAGTGAAATACCGTCAAAAACCCGGCCATACGGATCCCAGAAGATAGATTCACAGTCAGCTTTTTCACCCGGAGCTAAACTTATTGATGGTGAAAATGATAGTGTTATTTGGCCAACTTGTTGAGTCCTGTTATCAGCAATCGTCGGTATCAAGCCTTGCGTCACTGCCGGAATAACCGTTCCCCTGTCTCCGGTGGCATAAAAGCTGTAAAAATCATGAGGTTGAGGATTGTTCAATATCACTTCTAAGTTAGTTACTGGCCCGTAACTAATATGATTGTCTGTCAATGACGAAGCAGTCAAACTAGCCTTAGTTATCCTTGTATTATCTGAGCCAAAATAATGAATGTCTTTTGTAGCATTTCCTGTTGTGCATTTTTCGCCAGAATGATCAACGTCTGATCTTTGTGTTCTTTGACCGACCTGTAAATCGCCGAATTTATCTCCTTTTTTTTCAATAACGCAAAGGGTCAGATCACATCCTGTTGGCGAAGAACACTGACCATTGAGATTCATGGTTATTGACGGCGGAGGTTTCCCGAGATTTGAAGTGACTGTGGTTCCCATCATGTTTCTTTCTGCTCCCATATCAGGAGGTAGTAAACACTCCATGCTGTAAGCAGATTGGATATCAGAATCATCTGTAGGATTTCTCGTTGGGATTTGAGCAGACAGATAACCAGAGATTGTCAGCAAGAATATTAAAACTGATGATGCTAAAAATATTTTTCTCATTAATATTAAGAATACCATATCTTATAATTTAATCATGAAAAAAATAACTCTTGCCTATTTTGGTTCTCCTGATTTCTCCGCCAAATTTTTGGAAAAACTATTGATTGATATTTCGATTAAACGTTTAATCGAAGTAAAACTCGTCATCACCCAACCAGATAGGCCCGTCGGAAGAAAACAAATCCTTACCCCTACTCCCGTTAAACAAGTAGCTCTAAAATACGGTTTAAAAGTTTTAGAAATTGGGAATTTTTTAGGTAAATTAGATCAATTAGAAATTAGAAATTTAGACTTATGTCTAATCTATTTTTACGGCCAAATTATTCCAAAAGATATTCTACTATTGCCAAAATACGGTTTTTGGAATATTCATTTTTCCCTCCTCCCAAAATACCGCGGACCAGCTCCGGCTGTTTGGTCTCTAATTAACGGTGATACAAAAACTGGTGTTTCTCTAGTGCAAACCGATGAAAAACTCGACCATGGAGATCTGATTGCCCAAAAAGAGGTAGGTATTAATCCCCAAGAAACAAAAATAGCCTTAGAAGAAAGACTTGATAATATAAGTTATGACCTTTTTAAAAAAGAAGCAAAAAATCTCCTCGACGGAAAAATTAATTTGACTCCGCAAAACCATGAGCTATCTACATATGCCGGATTTCCGACGAAACAAGACGGCTATATCGAAATTTCAAATTTCAAATTTCAAATTTCAAATTCCCCGAAAAAGTTATTTAACCTTTTTCGGGGCCTATATCCTTGGCCAGGCATTTGGACCATCCTCCCCAACGGCAAACGGCTAAAAATCACTAATATGGAATTAGGAAAGATTAAGCGCGTACAATTAGAAGGCAAAACCGAAGTAGACTTTGAAACGTTTAATAAAGCTTATAAGGTGTTTGGAAATTCTTGAATTTGAGTGGTTTTTTCTTCCCTCACCTCATCTATTATTATTTTTCCTCCTCGTTGACTAATCCAATCTTGAATAAACTGGATTTTTAATAATCTATTAGCAATCTGGGCTGATAGTTCAAAGCTTGGAGTTTCTATTAAAAGATCTTTCGTATCACTAAATCCCTTTTTAGGATCGTTCATTATCGAGTGGGATAATGGATAGTATATTTGACCTACAATTGACATTAAATCAATATCTTCAATTGAAATTTCACCCGCTTCTGATTTCACAAATGGTTGACGGATAACAAAAGCCTTGTTAGGCTTCCCAAAAGTACCAGGATATCTCAGGGCTAAAGGCATGGGACACGTAGAGATAACAACTGTAGAAGGATTTTGAATTCTTTGTCTTTCAATAAAACCAGGGTCTTTTTCTAGTCTTTTTATTGCTTTTTTTCTATTTTTCATAATAATACTTTGAAAAACTAGATAAAGATCTTCTAATTTCATCTCGGGAAATAAACCGCTGTCAATTGCTAAAAAATCCTTAAGATTATTTATCTGTCCTTTTTGAAACTTCAGCAAATAACCCTCGGGATATTTTGTCAACTTTTCTCCTATTAACTCCATTATTGGAAATGCTGCATAGGTAAGATGGTCAACCAATGTTCCTAGAACTGGTTTTCCTGAGATGAAACCAGCTTCTTCAACTATTTTTCTGACGCTAGAGAAAAAAGCCGGAGATACTCTTTGTTCAATATAAGTATCAAGGTCGTGATTTTCTATCTTTACCTCTCCTGCTTTTAGCTTCTTACTTGTGTCTACCCCTCCGCAGCCGGCCATTCTACCCGTTTCGTTTATTTTTTCATGGTCAAAGTGACCAACAACAACTATTTGACCAACCATAGGATGTTGTAGAAGATATGAAAAAGGTTTCAAGTCACCAGAACTAGCGATAGACGAAATTGAAACAATTTTAAGCCCATCAAATATTTCAGCAGTTACAATTCTAGCATCACTACAAACTATATAAAGAGTCATTTGTCCTTCTCCAGATTCTTTAGCTTTCCTCCATTCTCTGTGATTATTGAGTGCCTTAGGTGATTTATTATCTGCAAGAAGAGTTTGGCAAGTTACTCTTAATTCTGGAGTTGATTGTCCTTGTTCAATTCGTCTTAGTAAACTCATTCAGTAATTAGCTATTTGTAAAAACTAATTATATCACAGAATATCCTATAATGTGTAAGAAGATGGGCGTTCCTGATCACCCTAGGAGTGACCAGGTTTTCCACCTCTTATAACCTTTCCCAAAGATTGTCAAACTGATTTTTCAGATTGGCGACCAAATCAGAATCGTCGATTATAAGAGCGTAAGGCATCTTCTTGTTGTAAGAAACAAAGATCAGCCTTTCATTAGTCAAGATAAAATCGCTCTCGCTCTTTTTTGAAAGTTTAATAAACTTGACTTGGTTTTTTCTCTGATCTTTTTTGACGCTATCTTTTCTGTTGCCAACTGTGTCCGGCAGAACTTCGCGGGTCGCGATCTTTGACCTGAAAAGCCTTGGCCCATAATCAACGTCAAAATATTTGCCTATGACGTTGGCGTAGTCGCTCGATAGACAAACGATATCAAGCCTGCTCTCTTTCAAAGTCATCTCGTAGGCCTGTTTTATGCCATCGGCGCCGTAGAGTATCTGTGTGCTTCCTGTTGTCATATTTTTCACCTCAAATCTGTTTAATATTTGAACTATTAATTGATATATGTTATTATGAAAGCGAAGAATAGTAAAATTGTTGTCCAAAAAATGAACAAATATACTGTCGAAGATTTTCTCAATCAGCTCGGCCTAAGTGATCTCGAGATAAAATTATTTACTTCTCTTATCAAAAAAGGCGCGCAGACCATCCTTGACCTTTCAAGAAACACGGAAATAAACAGAACAAAAATCTATAGGATAATAGATGAGATGAAAAAACAGGGATTAATAGAGGAAATCGTTGACGAAAACAGACGTCTGGCAAAAGCAGTTGACCTGCCAAGGCTTGAACTTTTGGTAAAAAACATCGAATCAAAGGCAAAAACTTTAAGAAACATCTTTCCAAACGTATCAAGTATTATCTCCTCCGTAAAAGAGACTTTTCAACCCGGAACAAGGGTGATTTTTCATCGAGGAGTCGATGGCATCAAACAGATGGTCTGGAATACCCTTTCGGCAAAGACAGAGGTTGTTGGATATACATATAGACGACTGGATGAAATCGTTGGTAAAAAATTTTCCCAAGAATGGCATGAGGAATGGGTCAGAAGAAATCTAAAAATGAGAGATATTTATTCTGATGAATATTTTAAAAGTTTAAAAAAAGAGAAAAGAATTAAATACTCTTCTAAAAATTTTCAATCTCGCTATATCCCTTCAAAAATCCTCAATGTCAATCATCAGGTTGATATCTATAACGACGTCATCGCTTATTACAACTGGTTTGAAGGAGAGGTTTTTGGAGTAGAAATCAGTAATAGGAAGATCTTTGTCATGCAGAAACAACTCTTTGAAATCGTTTGGAAAATGGCTACACCTTAAATAAACTCCCGACTAAATATCCAACCATCGCCGAGGCCATGCCGATGATAGTCATTTCGACGCCTGATTTAAAAAGGTGGCGGCCGATCGTCTGCTTCGCTTTGTAGTGGCCGACAAAAAATAGAGTTAAAGCAGAAGCGACTAGAGAAATGGCAATTGCCGTTTTGATCGGCCAAAATAAAAACGGTAAAAGAGGAATAAATGATCCAACTAAGGCAGAAATTCCAACGATAATTCCGGCAGGGAACGCATCTTTCCTGTTAACTTTTTCAAGTTTCAACTCCTGCTCCATCATAATTTCCAACCAGACTTTTTTGTTGGAGCAGATTTTATCGACGACTTCGTCAAGGACTTTTCCTTCAAATCCGTAGTTTTCATACAAGGCTCTAATTTCTTCTCTTTCTCCATCAGGGACGTTATCAATCTCCCATTTTTCCCGCTCATATTCTGACTGATAGTAATCGGCCTCTGCCAGTTTTGACGTGTAGGCGACTGCCGCCATCGAAATCGATTCGGCAAAAGTCGCTGCCAGCCCGGCGACGATGATAATCTTTGAAGAAGACGTTGCCGCCGCCACACCCAAAATAACGCCAAGAACATTTACCAGTCCATCCTGTCCGCCCAAAATAATTTCCGGAAGATTAAAAGATTTTAAGTGGTGTTCGTGGTGGTGAAATGAATGATGAATGGCGTCAACAGTATGGCTTTTTTTAATAATTTCAACGTCTCCTTTCAAAAACCCTTGCCTTGCCTGATCAACTCGACTCATATTAAATCTCTCTTTATTAACTCTCTAATTTTCTCAAATAATTTTTCCATTGTCCAAAGATTATGATATGTTGCCAAAGTATATCCAAGAATCTCTCTTTGTTTAAACAAATGATGAAGATATGACTTGGTAAAATTTATACAGACGTAACAATCACAGTTTTCATCGACTTTTTCAAGATTGTTTTTATAGATCGTTTTGGTTATGTCGATTTCATTTGAAAGCGAAGATACCAAATTTTTTTCACTTTCGGGGTAGGGACCCCGCTGTGATAAAAAATCTTGGTATCGAGCTTTATACAGAGTCCCCATGCGAGCAAGCCTCGTCGGCTCGACGCAATCAAAAGTATCAATTCCATACTTTACCAAATCTATAATGTCATCTATCTGTCCAACTCCCAGAAGATGCACCGGTCGGTCCTTAAGAAGATAATCACTCACCCATTTAACCTGCTCCCGCATTTCTTTTTTCGACTCCCCAACCGACACTCCTCCAATCGCCACCCCCGGAGTGTTTTGGGCCAGGACAACCTCGGCCGATTGTCTCCGTAAATCTTCAAAAGTCCCTCCTTGAATTACTCCGTACAAATACTGTAAAGGCGAAGACAACAAATTTCGTTGCCGAGCCTTATATATTATGCAACTTTTTAACCATTCATGCGTTCTCTTCATCGCCTTTTCCGCATATTCATGACTCGCCGGATAATAAGTACACTCGTCAAACGCCATATTGATATCAGCACCAATTTTTGCCTGATATTCCATCGACTTCTCCGGAGTAAACTCAATTAATTTTCCATCAAACGTCGACCGAAACCTCACCCCGTCTTCAGAAATTTTTACTAGCAATGGATGTTCGTCACCTCGAACATCTGCTTTTCTTGTTTGGTTAAGAGACGAGGGGGAGAAATTTTTTCGCTTTCGAGGGGACCACGAAGTGGTGAGACTCTCGTGCGACAAAAATTTCGACCCCGAGTCTCTTTTATCACGAGCCAATGAAAAAACCTGGAACCCTCCTGAATCACTCATCAAAGGAATATCTAACCCCGAATATTTATGGATCCCTGCTGCTTTTTGGATAATATCCACTCCCGGATGAGTCACTAGATGGTAAGTATTAACGAAGGCCGTTTGAACTCCGATTTCTCTCACCAACTCCGGCGTCAATGCTTTTACAGTCCCCTTGGTCGCAACTGGCACAAACCCCGGCGTCTTAATTATTCCGTGATCTGTCTTAATCTCGCCGAGCCGGGCTTTGGATTTTGAAGAATGATGTTTTACTTTGAAGAAATTATTCATAAAATTAACATTGCGTCACCAAAAGAATAAAAGCGAAAATTTTCCCTAATAGCAACATTATACAAGTCAACTAAACTTCGTTTCGACTTTTTAAACTGCAAAAAGGCTTCAACCAACATCATGAGAGATGATTTTGGCAGATGAAAGTTAGTAATTAAAACATCAACCATCTTAAAATCATAAGGAGGGAAAATAAAAAGATCTGTTTTATCAAAAACACTGTGAGGAGGAGACGTGTGAAAATTTTTCACTTTCGAGGGGACCGCGAAGCGGTGAGACTCTCGTGTGACAAAATTTTTATACGCCGACTCCAAAGTCCTCGTCACCGTCGTTCCCACCGCCACTAACTTTTTTCCTTTCGACTTCATTATATTAATATAATGTAGTGACTCCTCAAGAATTTCATAATATTCTTCGTGGAGTTTTTTCTCTGTAAGATTTTCTTCAGTCAATGGTGCAAATGTTCCTAGACCAACGTGCAAAGTAATAAAATATCTTTTTATTCCCTTTTCATCTAACTTTTCAAAAACTCTATCTGTAAAGTGCAAGGAGGCAGTCGGCGCAGCTGATGACGCAAACCGGGCGCCGACTGGTGCCCGGGCAAAAATCGTCTGATATTTTTCTATTAGTTCATCTCTTTTTAGAGGCGTTTTTTTCAGATAAAGAGGGATCGGCATATTGCCATACTTTTCCAGGATCTGAAAAAGCTTTGCTTTTGAAAATGAATACTCGAGAACAAAAATGTGTTCGTCTTGGCTTATTGCCTTTACAAACTCTCCATTTGGGAAAAATAATTTTTCACCGACGTTAATCTTTCTATCAGCCATTGCTTGAATAGATTCCTCTCTTCCAGAGGGGGTGTTAACTAAAAATAAAATAATTACTTTTCCTCCATTTTCTTTCTTCATCTCCACCCTCGCCGGAAGAACTTTTGTATTGTTTAACACCAAAAATGAATTTTTAGGAAGATATCTGTCGAGATTATAAAAATGATCAAAAACTATCTCATCAGTTTTCGTATCATAGACAAAAAGCCTTGATGAATCACGCGGGACAGTTGGAGTAAGGGCTAAATTGCTTTTTGGCAATATATAATCATAAGTTTTCAAATTCACTTTACAAACTTACTTATAGTAGCTCTTGATTTGGAAAAGAATGTACAAAGAAATTCCGGTTCCGATCACCAACCCTCCCAAATTAAAACTCAAAACGCTTTGTACACCTCCAAGCAATGCTCCATAATAAATCAGCCTCCAAGCCGATAATTTTCTCTTAAAAAGACCGGGAATGGCCAATGCTTCCAAGACTAATATCACGGCGCTAAAAACCATTCCAAACCCATAACTAACTCCTGCCTGAAGCCCGCCCAAAAAAGCAAAAGGGGCTAGAAATGTCCCCAAGCCAAAAGCAAAAAGCAAAGCCGGCAGGGCGAGAATTAATAAAATTAAAGTAATCCAAGGACCATACTTGACAATCGCTTCCTTGGCGCCACTGGGCAGCTGAAACGGAGCCTTGTCAACTAAATAAGTCGTAAGCGTGTCCTCGAGGCGACCCATCATTGATTTCAAATCAGCACTCTTTTCGTCTGATTTTGCCATAAATATTTTAAAAAAATTATAATATCAAACTCAAGATAATTATAGCCAATGGTATGACATACATCAATAAGGATCGCCCGTCACCCGAAACAGGCGCTGTTGTTGTTGGCGTCGCCGTTATTGAAGTTTTTGCCAAAATAATTTCCGTCGGAGTCGGCGTGTTAGTCGCTGTCGGGCCCGGTGTATTGGTTGGCTGACCTGGAGGAGTCGTCGGAGTCGCGGTTGGTGTTGGAGTATTTGTCGGTGTTGGCGAGGGAGTTGAGGTCGGAGTCGGTGTGTCAGTCGGGGTTGGAGTATTGGTGGGAGTCAAAGTTGGCGTCACTTCACCGGTCGGGGTTGGAGTGGGAGTGGTCTCACAAGTACAACTTGTATAACATTTAAATTGCATATCCCCAGTAGCACCGCATGATTCAAATGGTACAACAGGCTTATTGGGAAAAGCACATTGACCAATACTAACACAACCAATAGAATCTGGATCACAGGTTGGTGGTTGACCGTTAGGACATGTTTGTTGCCCCCCACCATCACCTCCACCACGACACGATTCTTCTACCCGGCTACACGACCAACCAGTAGCATTATAGAAACCTGCATTTTCACAACTTATTGGACCACCTGTATCATCAACACAGGTTGATTCGTCTTTGTGTTCACACCATCTTTCTTGATCAAGCGTACAATAAGTATTAGTAGTATCAACACACGTACACTTAGATTCTGATCTATAGCCGTCTCTTTCATCAGCTCTTTCCCTTGTTGTAATAAGCGTCTGGTTATAGTAAACAACACCAATAATAGCAACTAGTATAACTAAGAAAAGATTTCCAAAAATAAGAAGCTTATTTATTTTCTTTTTTGGTTTCTCTGTTTTTAATGGAGTAAAATTACCATTATCCATAGTTAATAAAATAATAGCAGAAATTATTTTATAAGTTCAATGAATTTAAAAAAATATTTCTCGTATGATTTTTTTTCTTCTTTTATTACTTTGAAATCTGAATAGTCTGGAAAAAAAGCATCGGCCTGGAATTTGCCCTTAACAATTGTCAAATAAAGTTTTTCCGCGTATTTTATGCCTTGACTAAAAATTTGCGCCCCACCGGAAATAAATACTTCTTCTGGCTCAATCTTCCTTGCTAAAACAAGCGCTTCTTCGATCGAATTTGCCCAATGGATCCCATGAGTCTCATTTGAGCCAATTGTTCTACTTACAACAATCGTCTTTCTCTCCGGCATTGGCCTGCCAGACCTTTGATAATAACCCAAAAGCGACTCATAAGTTTTTCTTCCAAAAATTACGGTTTTTCCTGTTGTCAGATGCTTAAACCGAAGAAGATCTTCTCTTATATGCCAAGGAATTCTCCCTTGATAACCAATCCCTCGATTTTCATCCATCGCAGCAATCATGGAAATAATTGGGTTTGTTTTCATAGGGACGGTCCTTAAAAGGACAGAACCTATCAGGTTCTGTCCTTAAAATTGAAAATGTTTTTCTTCTTCCCAAAATATCCTCCTGTCACACTTAAAGACGCCTTAATCGGGGAATGGGATTGGTAATTTTCCAGACTAACGTATTCTGGCTTAAAATCATCGATGGTTCTGAAATCATGATTAAAATTGACTTTTGGAAAAGGCAGTGGTTTTCTTTTCAGTTGTTCTTTTACTTGATTAAGATGAATTTCATAGATGTGGACATCGCCAAATGTATGGACAAAGTCACCCGGTTTATATCCGGCGACTTTAGCAATAATCAATGCTAACAAAGCGTAACTGGCAATATTAAAAGGCACTCCCAAAAAAATATCAGCGCTTCGTTGATAAAGCTGTAAAGATAATTTACCATCATTGACATTCAGCTGGTACATGTTGTGGCAAATTGGGAAGTGGGAAGTATCTTTGTAATCAGCCATCGTGTATAGATATTCGGGATTCCAGGAAGTGACGATAGCATTATGTGCAGCTGGGTCTTGAATAACTTCGTTAACCGCCCATTTAAGCTGATCTATGGTTTTTTTTGTTCTCGTCGGCCAACGCCTCCAAAGTTCTCCATAGATCCTTGGCAGATTTCCCCACTTTAGCGCGAATTTTTTGTCCGTTCTTATATTTTCTATGAATTCCTCTTTTAACATTTGAGATTTAACATTTAATATTTTGTATTTCCTAAAGGGGTAATCGTCCCAGATATGAACATTGTTATCAACTAAATATTTGATATTTGACTGGCCTGATAAAAACCAGTAAAGTTCATGAAGAACACCTTTCCAATAGACTTTTTTAGTTGTCAATAAAGGAAAGCCTTGGCTTAAATCAAACCTCATCTGTCGGCCAAAGACAGTGTATGAAGCATCGGTCGTCCCCCGGTCGACCTTACGGACGCCGTTTTTCATAATATCTTTCATTAAGTCTAAGTATTGGTATTCAGAATGTTTAAACATAATAATTAATGACAAACATCAAATAACAATTGAATAATAAATATCAAATTTACAAAAATTAAACTTTTGTAATTTGAAATTCAATTGTGAATTTGTCATTTGTCATTTGTGATTATTTTATAAATTTCTCCTAACAAATACAACGAACCCGTAATAACGACTGTGTCTTTTGTTTCTTTCAAAATTGTCTCAAAAGCTTTTTTTGAGTCAGCGATAATTTTATAATTTTTAAAACCTAATTTTTCCAAGGCTCTCCCTATTTCTTTCGGTTTTTCGGAAAGATTGATCAAGTCTTGATTATCAACAAAAAAGCTCGTGATGGTGATTTTTGAAGCCAAAGGAACAATGTAACGAAGCATGTTCTGATAGTCTTTGCCTTTTTTAAAGGCGATTAAAAAATGGAATTTTTTTCCTTGGTATTTTGATTTTAAAGCAGCGGTAAAAGATTCCATTTTCAAAGGATTATGAGCGCCGTCTAGAATAACAGTTCTATCCCTGATCTTCTTGATATCAAATCGTCCGGCAAAATGAGCTTGCCGGAAAACCTGCTTGATCTTAGTTTTGGCATTTTTAAAACTGTCTCTTTTGGCTAAAAGTTCTAAAGTCTTGAGTGCCAGACCGGCATTTTCCATTTGATAATCGCCTAATAAAGATAGATTAAGATGAACTTTTTTAACAAAATCCAACTTGGCTTGTCTATCGTCTGCGACTTCTTTTATAACTTTTTTTATTTCAACCGACTGATCAAGCGCAATCGCCTGACTATCATGATTAATAATCGTGGCTTTTTGATAGGTAATTTTTTTTAGAGTCTTTCCCAATATCGCCATGTGGTCAAAACCGATCCTTGTCAAAACTGAAACCTTGTCTCTCCTATCAACAACATTGGTCGAGTCATACAAACCGCCTAGACCCGTTTCCATCACTGCATAGTCAACCTTTTTTTTCCAAAAAATATAGAATGCCAAACCGACCAAAACCTCAAAATAACTCAAGTCGCCAAATTTTGATTCTTCTACTTGATTAACAAACGGAATAATCTGGTTTAAGTAATAGATAAACTCTTTTTTACCGATGATTTTGTTATTTATTTGAAATCTTTCTCTCACATCCGTTAAGTGAGGTGAAAGATGGAGTCCGACCTTAAAACCATGAGCGGTTAAAAGAGAACTGATCAGATAACAAGTGGAGCCTTTCCCGGCTGTGCCGGCGATGTGAATTACTTTTAATTTATTCTGCGGAGAACCAAAGAGCTTAAGAAAATATTTTTCTTTCTTGAGTCCTAGCTCACCTTGAAATATCTGTTTTGATCCTTGGCGGACGTGAGAATTAAGATATTTTTCCGCTTGAACAAAACTATAAATCATGAAGTATAGAAGTGAGGGTATTAAATTTTTTTCACTGATAAAAAATTTCGATACCCGAACTTTTAAATTTGCTTTTCTCTCCTCTTAGTTGTTACTCGTCCGCCTTGCCATTGACCCTGATATTGATTTCCGCCTCCTTTGACTTCAAAAAACTGGGCATGAGCAAAACGACATCCTAACTCCATTGTCACGGGGATCGGCCCGGCATTGTAACAGGCAAAAGTCACTTTGCCTTTATATCCTGGCGCCACGTTTCCTGTTCGAATAATCAATCCCGATCTGAACGTCGTCGTTCTCGGCTTGAAATTTACCGTCAAGTTTAAAGGAATATTAAACACTTCGATTGAAGATAACAAATAGAATTCTCCTGGCTTTATAGTTACTTTTAACTTTTGAGTTTCAGTTTTGACTTTTGATTTTTGACTTTTGATTTCAATTATTGTCTCTATCTGTGGCGTTTCTCTATGCGTCACCCCAAGGAATGCTTTTCCTCCAACTATCTTATGAACTTCTCCCAATCTTATATCAAACCCTGCTCCTTCGGGAGTGGTTAATTCTCTTTTGTCTAAATTCTCAACCAGTTTCTTTGTCTTTACTAACTGCAGTAATTTCTTAGGTCCTAAAATCATAGTAGACGAATTATATTAAACCATTCCCTGCTGTTCAACCTTAAAACTTCCATCGTCTTTAAAAACAACGCTGTAGATCGGTAGTCCTTTTGCCAGTCTTCTCGCCGTCTCCATTAAATGGTTCTCTGACATTTCAGAAAAAGCATTGTATAACCACTCTTCATCTTCCCCATTTTTAAAAGTAACTGTTTTGTTTTTGACCAATAATTTAGCCAGTTCTCTATGTCTTTCATCAACCAAGGTTTGATGATAGATAAAGACCTCTCCTAATTTTTTTCCATTGTCTGTTTCCAGTTGATACTGGGGATAGATGCCCCAGCTACCTTTGACTAACAAGACTGCTCCTTCTAAATGCTCTCCTTGAAGAGTAATTGATTTACCAATATTAAGATTTTTCTTAATAGTCTCTATTTGTGAACTTTCCAGAAAGTATGCTTTTGGATCAAGATTAAACTGTTTAAAGTGGCCGCAACCACCAGCAGGAATTTTCGGATCAGCATGACTGTCTGTATGAGATCTGAAATTATCAGCGCCGCCAACAACATCAATAAAAACTTTTAGTGACTTTGGGAAGTCTAAGTCAAATCCATAACTATTACTAGTAGCAAAGACCAAAGCTAGTTCACCAACATCAGCTCCAGGAAACGCTAAGGCCGGAAGATCTTTGTCATTTGTATATCGACCATCAATACAGCGACTAATAAATTTTGTTTTTGGATCAATCTCATATCTATTCTCCATAACCAACTCATTAACCGCATCTTGTGAGAGAATAAGTTTGTTCATATAAGAAAGTATTATACAAAAAAAATATTAGGTGAGTCTATCCTTGTAAATCCCTTCCTCCACCCTCTGCTTCCATATCTAAAATTCTTCTACTTCCATATAACGCCATTGCGTTAGCAAGAGCAAGTCCGGCCAGAGCAATTGCTTTTAATGATAATGGCAAGAAAGAATTTAAAGTTTCGTAAATGGCTATCGGATTAACACCAACTAAGAAAGACTCAACCATATTCATAAGACCTGGTCTCTTAAGTTCTTCTACCTGATGACCTCCATTTTCTATAGCTCTAAAAATTGCATTTACTCCTCCTCCGCCGGCAGATGTTAAAAGTTGTGTTTCAATTTCTGGCGGAAAACTGCTTAATACAAATAATGACAAACCAGATCTACAACCAACTTGGAACATATCTTCTCTAAGTTGTCTTAAGTTAGCCTTAAATCCTTGTTCTCGACGAGGCATATTTATTTTATTAATTTCTATTTTTTAAACTTTAATTACTTTTGACGTGCTGCAAAAAAAAGCATCGCTATTCCTGGTATTAATCCAGCCGCTAAACCTAAACCAGCGCCTGTTTCCGGTGCAATTTTTAAGCTTTGAGCAATAAGTGATCCTGTAATGGGTCCACCACAGATTCCCATACTTAAGATTAAAATGCTCGCGAACGCTAATCCACTTTGCTCTACCGGAGGTAGTCTTGGTATTTTTGACATATTTAAAAAATTAACTTTTAATTAGCCTTTTTTCATATAAGGCGTTGCTGAGCCTTGATTTTCTATCCCGACTTTAAACCTTGTATGATATTTTCCGTTCAATTTGTTCAAAAAGTTTTGCGCCGATCGAATTACACCTACCTGACTTCCTAAATCATCGGCCCCTAAAACAACTCTTATATATCCACAGTTTTTGTGCGCCCATAAAATCCCATCTGCAACTCCAACTTCCGCTCTGACGCTAACCCATCTCTCTAATAAATTTTCATTTAAATCGTCAAGGCCAGAATAGCTACCTCCGCCTACTGCATCTTGATCTGTATAAAGAAAAATCAAGCCTCCTGGAGGATTCACTGATCCTTTTTCTGTTAATCTATCAACACATCCAACAGAAGTTATGTTAGGATTATCAATCCATGTTATTAACTGTTCACGAGCTTTTGTTGTTTCTTCTTGGATATGCGCAGCAAATTCTTCATAAGGTCGAACCGATTTATTTTCCGCCATAGTTAATATAAAAACTATTAACGGAACGTATTATAGGTCTAATGACTTTTAAGAGCTTGACTCCAAAATGACAGAAATCTGACAAAAATGTTGAGAAAAGTTAATTAATTTGTTATAATTCTGACAATAAAGTCATCTATGAAAAAGGTCGTCAATTCATTAACAGAAGAAGCTCTCGAAGCTGACGCTCGTCGTTGGTTAAATATCATCCGCTATCATGAATCAGGAACAATTATTCAACTACAAAACGACGCTGTTTATCGTGTTAACCAACTTATTAACGATAAAAAATTACTTAAAAAAATATTAGGTAAGTATTATAGAAAATATTTATTGGGATACATTTCTCTTAGTGAGAATAATCTTCTAAAAGTTATTGAAGAAAAAGTTAATAAATGGGGACATGGAATAAATCTCGAAGAATCTTTAAAAAAAATTGAAGATAAAGGATTGGATATTGGTCTTTTTGTAGATTACTCAACTAACATAATCCTTAAACAACAAGAGCATAAACAATTTTTTGAACTTGAAACTATTTTAAGAAAATATAAAAACTTATCAGTAATAATTTTTTCTGAAATTGATATCACTAATCCTGAATTCACCAACTTGGTGAATCAGTGTTCATCAATATTTACCCACATAATAAAATACCCTCTCTATAGCGAAAAAGATTCGCTGCAATTCATTGCTTATAATGAAAATCTTTGGAAAGTAAAGTTTCCCGAAAAAATTAAAAAAGAAATTGTAAAAAACTGTGGCGGTTACCTTTGGCTTATCAGACAAGCATTACGACTTTTAAGAGATGAGAAAGATTTGTCTTTGGAACAAATATTCACTCATGAACTAATGCTTAAAAAACTTGAAGTAATTTGGAAGAAACTAACAGAACCTGAAAGGGAAATTTTAAGAAAAATCTATAACAAAAATGTCGATGAAGAAAGTAAAAATAGTCATCAATATTCTTATTTAAAAATAGTAAGAATAATTGTTAATGAATCTTTTGGTATTCCACTTCTCAGACTAGTAATTAATAAAGAGAAAAAAACTAATCAACTCATTGTCAAAGATGGTGAAGTTTACTTCAATAAAGAAAATGTTTCTTTTCAATTAACTAAAAGCGAACTTAGAATAATTAGGTTTTTAATTGACAATAAAAACAAATTGGTTTCAAGAAATGACATTGCCCAAAAAATCTGGGGAGTGAACTGGGAAGAACACTATTCCGACTGGGCTATTGACAGATTAATTTACCGTTTGAGAAAAAAGCTTAAAAAGATAGGCTACGACGAAAACCTGATAAAAACTTATAAATCAAGAGGAATTAGGTTCGGATAGACGAGCTAAATCTTCGATTATCATCTCTTCTGTTCTTACCTCAGGTTTAAACTCCAAATCAGACATTTGACAGTGCCTAGTTTCAACCATGTAAGCTTCTTGCAGATCTAAAAGTTCAACCGCAAATCTTTCTTGTCCTGTCAAATCTGCTAATTGGAACACTTGATCAATATCCTCAATATTTCCTTCTATTATAATTGCGTCCTCTTGATAAAATGGATTGGAAAATAAAGGAATATTATTTACGGTGATAATTTGCCCGCTTTTAAAAACAAACCTTTCTCCTAAAAAATTTTCTATTTCTGCTGTTGATACTTTTCTTTCTTTAGAATAGCCTTCGTTTAGGCCCAACACAATTCTGAACCTTTTATTAGAAATAGGTCGATCAATGATAGGTTCTTCTAACTTCATAACAGTTGCTATATCCGAGGCGACTTTCTGATATTCATCCGATGATCCGACTCTATATTTAAGCTTTCTCGGGTAACGACTCATATGATAAATGAATGTATCTCCAGCTTCGTAATATCGGTATCCAAAAATAGGCTTACTAATAGCTTCAGACTCTGCAAGTAGATGTTGTCTAAAATTATGACCATCGAGAACTTTTACTTCAAGATCGGCACCCCAAGCTTTTTCTCTAGACAGCTCTCTAAAAATAGGCATAGCTAAAAACTCCGACATTAATTCTAAATCTGATTTCCCCTGTTTTATAAAATCTGGTATTCTTTTATCTAACCTTATTAATTCCATCACTTTTGTTAAATTCCTATCGATAAGATTACGTAAATCTTCACTTTCTATTTTTGCTGGAATTCCGGTTTTATCACCTGATTGTTTTGCTTTTCTTAAAAGCTTCAATAAATCTGAGTTTTTATATTTTGTACTTACATTGTCGGCAATTTCTTCAAAAGCTTGAAAAATTTTTTCATTCTGACCAGCAACGGTATGTTTCGCAAAACCATGATATTTCAAATAACCAATTAATCTTGGAAAGTCCAGAATCCATGCTTGCATTAAACCAAGCTGCATTTCTTCATAATTAGTTAGTTTAACTTTTTCCGGCTTAAATCGTTTTAACAATCTTTTAAAAAGTTGTTCGTTCCGTAGATATATTCAAAAGATTAAAAAATCCATCTCTAATTGCACGACCTACTAAAGTGGCAACTAGATTATTGTCAAATTCGACGTCACCATTGGCCATATCATACAAATGTGGTCCAACAGGCATATCCGGAAGGCATAAGGCTTCAGCGAAAACATTCTCAAGTTTCACAACAAAACCTGACTCACGCTTAATCTTGTCGTCTTCTGTTGTCAACCAAACCGGATCATTTAATTTCTCTCTATTAACTAAGTAGACACCGCTCGCTCTAATTTGACTTAATAATCCACTAGTCCAGCCTGTTCGCGAATCTTCATCAACTGTAGATTCATCTATTGTTGAAGGCATAAACTCTAGGGCTGAGATTTTGTATCTCATCGGATTTCCTGTACGCTCATTGACAACATTAACGTAGTAAACAATATCGAAATATTGTATAGAATGTTTTTGAGGAATATTTCCAGTAGAAAAAGCGCAATATAGATTGTTTGAGGCGAGTCGGAATCCTGATGGAAGCCTAACATCTTCTTTCATTAACTCTCCAACTATGAATTTTTCTTTTTCATCTCCTACTACTTCCATTGTTTGGGTTTTTGGTTCCAGGGCTTTTTCTAAAATATGTTCCCTCTGAAATTCATCAAAAACTTCTTGGAATATGTCCGTAGGAAAAATTGAAAAATCGAGATCCGGGCCTTGGCTTAATTTTAAAATCCTAGCTAACAATTTTTCACTTTCAATCCCAGATAAATCAATGTTGCTGAAAATATCTGCCATAATCGAAGTTACATCAACTCCGTTTTGACGGTTAAGCATTGCTGAGCCGATTGATCCTTTAGCTAATAGAAAACGTAAAAATTTTAAATTTTCCCACCATGTTTGAATATGTTTTCTTTCACGGGTCGGTTCGTTTTGATACTTCTCCGCCTCCGCTGCCACTAGTTTTTTTACCTGTGAAAAAATAGGAATGTCTCTCCTTACACCTCTACTTTCTTCTGGAGTAACCCATTCGTCTAACCATCTTAGTATCTGTTCGTTAGATTTTAATATCTTATTCCTCATTGGTGAATTTTCTTTGATATTAGAAATTCCCAAAGAGATAAAAGAAGGTAAATCGCTTGATACTCTTTGAGCTAAATTCAATCTTTCATAATCTACTTCTCCTGTAGAGAAATTTCTATGCCATTCCATGAATAAACTTGAAGCTTCTATACCTCCATGATTTCTAGGATATCTGAGCGGTGCATTTATGGAAGAATAATTACGTCTCACTTCTGCTTTAGGATGACGAGGTGGTAAAGTGTTTGGATAAGGCCGTCTTCTTTTCTCTTTATAGGATCTTTCATCGGGCATATATCTTTTATTGTAGCGAAAAATGATAAAATTAGCCTATGGATAAAGTCTATGTCTTTGATCCAACGTCATTAAATAAACTTAACTTTATTAAAGGAGATGACGTTTCTCTATTTTAGCTTCAAAATAAAATCTCCTGGAGTGATAATTTCAAATGAAAATTTCTGTTTCAACATTTTTTCAGTAAAGAAATGTTTCTTGTCGAGAGTAATTAAATAATCGGCCTTGCTTTGTCTAGCGCCGAATAAAATCGGAGCGTCCTTTCCTTCGATAATATCTTGATAAAATTGTTTTGCTTTATTGCTATTAACTGAAATCGTATCGAGATCTTTAATTAATTCATAAAATCTATTTAAAACGTGGGGTGTTTCTTTTTCGACGATATTTCTTTCCGCTTCGGTTAAAGCCAGCTTAGAAGTAATAAAACTAAATTTGAATTTATATTTAATTAAAAAGATGGCCGATGATGCTCCTGAGTCGGATTTAGCGGCAGAGTAGATAATATTAGCATCTAAAAATAATCTCATTTCATTTCAAAAGCTTCTTAATCTTAGCTGATAAACCTTTAGCAAGTTTATCTTCTTTTTTAAATTCCCCAACCCTTTGTTTTGTATAGATTTCAATGTCTTCGTCTTGAAATAGTTTTTTATAGAGATCAACCGGAACCATGACAACCATTGGTTTTTTGCCACGCTCCAAAATTATCTTTTTTTTATTATAGTAAACCTCGTTGATAACATTACCCGGGCTTTTTCTAAAATCAAGCATGTTTATTGATTGTTGCATATGTAATAACTATAGTAGTTAATATAGTTTATGTCAAGCTTAAATGTATTTTTCCGCCAGGCGGACGGTTTCGCGCCGGAAGAACTCCTTGACTTTTTCCCAGTCAATAAAATCCTTTTTCGTTCCCCGATCCATTATTGCCGCTAATTTCATGGCAGCAATATCTTCAGGGGCAGCTAACGAAATATCCAGAAAATTCAAAGGTGTAAAAACTAATGGATAACGGTATCGAAAAATGCTGAATTTGACTTGATTAAAAACGCCAAGCAAAGTGTCTTTTTCGTCAGCTTCTTGAAAAACAAATTTTCCAATATTATTCAACTTTTGTCTTAATTCTTCTCCATCAAATCTCGTTGGTGTAAAAAAATCAAAATCAACGGAAATTCTGTGACCAAATTGTAAAGCTAAAGAAGATCCTCCGGCTAAATAAGTGTTTTCCGGCAGTATTTTATTTCTACCTAATAAGGCCAGTGCATTCTGCGCCGACTGAGATAGGGTTCTTGTAAACATATTATTTTCTCCTGTGGAATGTTAAGAAATAATGACCAAAACGAGGCTACTTTAGGTTGGTAACCACGCATAGTTGTAAATGTGTCAGAAATTGTTTTTCTGGAATATGTTTTTCTCACCCATTTTACGGCTTCAACGTTACCTTTATCCAACAACCTATTAATAACAAAAAACGACTTTTCCAAAGGATCAAGTTTTTTTATATCTACATCCCAGAAATATCTATGAAGCGATTTAGGTATTTTCATACTAAAATTATATAATAAATCATGAAAAAAGTCTTTGTCTATGATCCGACGGCGAAAGATAAACTAAGCTCTGTCCGCGGCGTCGGCCGTTATTTGCAAATCCTCAAAGAAAACTTTCCTGACTGGACTTTCACCAATACGTTACACGCTATACGCTATACGTTATACCCCATCTTTATCAATCCCTTCTTTAATTTTTTGCAGAAACCGTTGACAATGCGTCGTCTCGCCAAAAAACAGATTGCCGTCATTCACGATCTCATCCCCCTCAAATATCCCTCTCATTTCCCAGCAGGCATTCGCGGAAACATAAATATTTTTTTAAACAAGCTCGCTTTAAAAAATTATGACCTGATAGTTACTGACTCTGAAGCCTCAAAGCATGATATTATTAATATCTTAGGTATTCGAGAAAAAAAGATTAAAGTTATTTATCCGTACCTCCCTAGAATATTTACAAACTTAGAATCTAAAATTCAGAATTCAGAATTAATAGATTCTACATTCTTAAATCTAAATTCTAAATTCTGCCTTTACGTAGGCGATGCCACCTGGAATAAAAACCTCGTTAATCTTGCTAGAGCAATAAAGATAATCAATGTCACCTGCGTATTTGTAGGAAGGGTTTTTGGAGAAGCGACGGGTGTCGAGGAAGAAGGGTTCCCGACGGCGCGCAGTGGAGGAATATTGATCGACCGAGCACCGGCGGGAGTGAATCCGAGACAGGCCCCGTCGCTGAACCATCCCTGGCAAAAAGAATTTAGGCAATTTCTTGAAGAAACAAAAGACGACAAACGTTTCATTTTCGCCGGTTTCTTGCCCGATTCCGAGCTGATCAAATTTTACCAACAAGCAAGCATCAACGTCTTGCTCTCAAGGGACGAAGGATTTGGTTTTTCTTTTCTTGAAGCCGCTTCCCAAGGATGTCCGTCAGTTTTATCGAATATCCCCGTATTAAACGAGATTTCGGGACGGTCCTTAAAAGGACAGTTCCTAAAAGGACAGTCCCTTTTTGCCAATCCGGAAAACCCCAATGATATTGCCGATAAAATCGGTGAGGTTTATTTCAATAAAGAATTGAAAAAATCTTTAGGAGACAAAGCAAAAAAAAGGGGCGAATTTTTTTCTCCAAAAAAATTCAGAAAAGAATTCCTAAACATTATTTAACAAGAAGGTCCTTCTTCATTGCAATTTATTTGCGGGGTCGGCGTTGGTGTACATGGTCCGGGAACAAACTCCACCTGACAGCTAAGTGTCGCTCGGCTGGCCGCTTCATCCAAAGATCCAAATCCAGAAGCACAGATATTGACAGCATTTTTGCTTTCGATAATCACTTGATCAATACACTTAACCTGAGTGCAGTCGGCGGCAGAGGTGACGCACATCTGTGATTGTTCATTATTTAAAGGACTACAGTAAGTTTGACCCATGGCTTTGACATAGATTTTACCACTGATTGTCGCTCTGCATGTCCCGCCGCTCCCGGTAGTGGAAGTCGAAGACGGCGCCAATGTTGGCGTCGGACTACTTGATAACGTTGGTATTGGTGTCGGAGTCGTTGATATTTGCGGATAGAGGTCGTCTTCATAGTTCTTTGACAAAGAATAAAGAGCTAAAGAATAGTCAACTGTCTCCACCCTGCCGTCTGAATTGATGTCTGTTGACAAACCGTTTGGACTCGATTCTCCTATGTCATTCATAATTTTGGATATGTCCTGAGCAGTCACCTTGCCGTCCTGCGGCATAACGTCTCCGGAAAATAACGGCTCAAAAACCAGTTCCAGACTATTAGTCCCTGCAGCAAAAACGATTTCAGATGTCGTACAGCTTTTGCTGTAAGACGACGGAGAACAAAAAAGCTTCCCAAGATATTTCTCCGGTTTGATAAATAAAGAGTATTTCTTGGTCAGATCAAGACCATTCAGATCGAGATTGAATTTAAAAAAATTTTTTTGATCTCGAGTTAAATTTATATCCTCAGCTTCTCTTATTAGATTTGCATCATTGAAAATCAAAACTCTTGTTTTAAAAATGACATTTGGTATTTTATCGTACTCCCCTTGAAGTTGAATTTTAATATTGGTTTCGTTACCTGCGGCTCTTCCCTGGAAAATAAATTTTAAATTATTGTTAGCATATATCGCTAGAAGCAAACTAAGGGTTAGAAAAAATAATAATGTTATTAGTTTTGTTTTGTCCATAGATTAATCTATTAATATCTTCTTAAAAGTTTTTTCCTCGTCGAGAATGCTCTCGCCGTTTAGATAAATCTTTGTTCCTTCTAAATCAAGTGTGGCTTCGGATTTTCTAAGGGGATCAATTTTTTCGGCAATTAATTCGACAAACAAACCCCGCTGGCCGTAAATAAACTTGCTGCCCAACAAAGAAGCAGTTCCCGTCACCAATATATAGTTATTTTCTGTCAACTTTCTCGGATATGCTGGGAATGCTTCACCGTTAACCAAGTACTTTACTTTAAGATTATTTAAATTAGTCTTTAAATCAGCCGCGTCAGCCCCACCCTCTTCATCTCCATCAAGATAGATGCTAATCTTAAAAAGGTTGTCTTCAAATTTGGCTGTTTTATAGCTAAAATAAAGTCCTGCCTTTTTGACAGTTGTCTCTGCTTTAGCTTTCTGGGAAAGAAAAAAAATATCATTAAGATTTTTTACTTCGTTTTTACTATTAGAGAGTTTTTGCTGACATGTATTGACGTCTCTTTCTGATTGTTTTAGTCTGTTTTCATAAAAAAATTTTGTATAGAGGAGGGTCAAAAAAGTTAGGATAAGTAAGACTATTAAAAAAACAGTTGATTTTCTCATTAAAATAATGATACAATAATCTTTATAATTCAATGGTTGAAGAATTTAAAAAACTACCCTTTTCTAAGAAGCTCTTTTTTTTAATGATTCTTTTTTTGATAATCTTTTTACCGGTGGCAGCCTATGTTTCTCTTCAAGAAAAAAATATCAATTCTAAAGCTTCTGAATCCGAACTAACAGCAACACCGACACCGCTGCCTGTTCCCGGAAAAGCCTTTCAAGGAGGCCGGACCGGCACAACCACTCCCTGCGGAAGACTAAATCAAAGATGCTGCGGATCAATTCCATCATGCCTACCAATCACCGGTCAAGATATCAGGTGTTATTCAGGTTTTTGCCGGCTAGCCGGAACAGTTACCATTTCACCAAAACTAAGACCAACCGGTCCAATGCCCACGGAAGGCGAAGATACTAAAGAAGTGGGAGTTGGATATTATAAACCTACCTCGACTCCAACACCTACTCCCTCATCTTCTCCTACACCAACTCCAATTTCATCAATCTGGATCCCCTAAGAAAGATTAAATAGTTTTCTTGCATTCTCTGTCGTTTGCTTCTTTAATTCATCAATTTGACAATTTAACAATTTAGCAATGAACTCTGCTATAAAAGAAATATTTTTTGGTTCGTTTGGGCCTGCCTGCGCAGGCAGGAATTTTCTAAAAGGTGATAAATAAGGCGAGTCAGTCTCCAAAACCAACATCTCCAGAGGTACTTTTTTAATAAATTCCTGTTTCTTTTTCCAATAAACTACATCACCGTCAACGCCGATAAACATCTTATGATCTCTGGCAAACTGTAACAATTCCTCATCAGGTTCACAACAGTGGAATACAGATCGGTAATCCGTAATTCGTAATTCGTCATTAGATAATATTTTTAACATATCTTTTTTCGCTTCCCGATTATGCAAAATCAAACTCTTATTGTGTTTCATTGCAAGTTTTATCTGTTCTATTAAAAATATTTTTTGTAGCTCAACAAACGCCTCATCGACTTTATAATCCTGGTGTTTTGTTTTTTGATAATTGTGTTTATCAATCCCCACCTCTCCAATAGCAACAACTTTAGGATTTTTTAATAAATATAAAAGTGTAGACACCTGTTTTTTCGTCAATGACTTGGGGGACCCCCCTTTAGGGGGTGAAGTCGACGAAAAAACACGGTGTCGAACTTCTAAAAATAACTCATACACGTGATGCGGATGAATTCCAACAGCCGCATAAACGCCCTCGAATCTCTCGGCAATTTCCACGGCCCTTTTCGACGTCTCAATGTCGGTCCCGGGAACAATAATATTATTCACGCCGGCATCCCTAGCCGCCCTAACAACCTCTTCGACCCGTCCCTCAAAGGCTTTAAAATTAAGATGACAGTGAGTATCAAATAACATAATAAACAAATAGACAAATCTACAAATACTACAAATTCATTTGTTTATTTGCTTATTTGTAGTATTTGGTTATTAATGTATAATTTTAGCATGACGATATTTATAGGTGCTGACCACCGGGGATTTGAGTTAAAAAACTTAATCCTCGAATATCTTCATGAAAAAAATATCCGCATCGAGGATTTGGGTGCCTACGAGCAAGATCCCTTAGACGACGCCGTTGATTTCGGTCAAAAGGTCGCCCAGGCCGTCCTCCAAAATCCAGACAATCATCTAGGAATTCTTATTTGTGGATCGGGTTGTGCAGTCATCATTGCGGCCAATCGCCTCAAAGGTATAAGGGCCGGAGTCGCTCTGAATGAGAGCCAAACCAGCCATATTAGAGAAAACGATCATGTCAACGTTCTCTCTTTAGCTAGTGATTATACCGATCATGAAACCGCTAAAAAAATCGTCGACGCATTTTTAGCCGCTTCTCCCAAAATGGACGAAAAATACTTACGAAGAATCAAAAAACTAGACCAATAAATTGAGGCTGATAATCTACATGGCATATTGCAAAAACTATCCCGCCTCCAAGCCCTATTTCCATATTTTGGTAGGTTATCGTCTATAGACAAGGCTCTTACAATTCTCTATTCTTTAATGCCAGAATGCGTGGAAACTTTTTCTACGACAGGCTGGGCCGCTGTCTTTTCAAAGTCAGGGAGAAAAAGAAAATGTCGCAAGAACAGGTAGCTTTTTTGTGCGACGTCGACCGGACCTATATTTCAAGGATCGAAAAAGGCCGCGCCAACCCGACGATCAGGATCCTCCATAAGATCGCCGACGCTCTTCGCGTCAGGCTATGGAAGTTATTGAGGAATTTATGAATAAAATAATCTCAAATGGCAAATCTTTTAGTCTACTATAATAATTTATACATCAATCTGTTACCATATTTAAGTACGGCTAGTTATGAGTGGAACCAAAGCCAATAAGGAAATAGAAAATAATTTCAAAACTTATGATTTTACGAATTTATACCGATGGCGGCTCAAAAGGCAATCCCGGGCCCGCATCGATCGGGATTATTTTCTATTTAAATAATAAGGTTGTTTTCAAGCACAAAGAATCAATCGGCGTCGCTACAAACAACGATGCTGAATATTTAGCATTAATCAAGGCACTCGAACAGGCTATACGCTATACGCTACACGCTACACGAATTGAATTCTATTCGGACTCACGATTAATGGTGAATCAAGTTAAAGGACTATTCAAAGTCAAAAATGGAAAAATCAAAGAATATATTTTGAAGATTCGCGGACTCGAACAAGAAATAAATCTGCCAATTTCCTATCATTTGATTCCCCGCGAGCAAAACAGCGAGGCGGATCTTTTAGTCAATCAGGTCTAGCCTCCGCAACCTCGGAGGTTGCCGATCGGCCTGTCAAAATAGTCTAATTTGGTAATAATTTTCGTCATTTTTCTCGACCAAACCGTTAATTTCCATTAAAGAAAGAGTATTTAAAACCTGACTGATCGGTTTCTTCAGTATTATAGCCAAGTCGTCAATTAATATTGGTTTTTCTTCCAAAATCTCAAATATTAATCTCTCAATCTCGTTTAATTTCTTTTTAATATCTTCTTTTTTCTTAGGCGTAATTTTCATGTCAAACTCCTCCATTATATCTTCAACCGAAGTCACTAATTTTGCTCCCTGTTTAATAAGCAAATTTGGCGCGGCAGACATAACAGATGTAATCGGGTTTGGCGGCGCAAAGACGTCTTTTCCCTGCGTAGCGGCATAGCGGGCGGTGATAAGAGAGCCTGAATCTTTTGCTCCCTCGACGATCATCACGCCGCGGGAAAGGGCAGAAATAATTCTATTTCTGGCAATAAAAAGACCTTTCAAAACAAACTGCCCTGGTGGAAATTCTGAAATAATCGCACCCCCGCAGTGCGAGATCCGTTCATAAAGAAATCTATTTGATGAAGGATAAATAATATCAACGCCGCAACCTAAAACGGCAATTGTTTTTCCCCCTGCCTCAAGGCAGGACTCGTGAGCAATCGTATCGATCCCATAGGCCATTCCGGAAACAATCGTAAAACCTGCTTCAGTTAACTCATAGGAAAATTTTCTCGCTACCTGGATGCCGTATTGAGTGGGATTACGAGTACCAACTATGGAAAAAACTAGATTTTGACTAAAAGCTCGACACCGTGTTTTTCCGTCGACTTCACCCCCTAAAGGGGGGTCCCCCAAGTCATAGACTTCAAAAACAGGTGTCTTCGCTTTTCGGGAAGGCGAAGATACCAAATCTTTTACGCTTTTGGGGTTAGGGGTCCCCACTGCGTTAAAAAATTTCGGTATCGAGCCTCTTAAATAAATGCAAATTGGCGGATCGGAGATATTTCTTAAACTTTCCGGATAATCCTCATCATCAACCGCCAAAACCATTATCTCTTTTTTCTTTAACTCCTCCATTTTCTTCACCGGATCAAACTTATTTCTAAAATCAACAAACTTCTCTGTCAAAACAACACCAATTGTTTTAACTAATTCTTTTTTATCCGCCAAATAGGCTCTTTTTGCCGATCCAAAATGTTTTTTCAGCAAAGAAAACTTCACCGGCCCGATGCCTAAGAAATGGGAAAAGCCTAAATAATACAATTTGCAATTTTCAGTTTTCAATTTTCAATAAATTTTCAATGAAACATTGACTCGATGAAAATTCAATGTAAATTGTAAATTGCTAATTGAAAATTGTCTGTAGCGTATAATCTACAAAGCAGTTATTTCGGCGCTTTACTGCGCGAAGATTTTCTCGATAGCCACTATGCCTTTCCAAAACATTTCCTCGTCAAAATTTTCGTTCGGTGCATGGATGTTATCATCAGGTAGACTAAAACCAATAAGGATTACGGGTTTTTCAAACACCCTCTGCAATATTTCTGCCGCTGCGACCGACCCACCGCTTCGATTAAACAAAGTCTCGTTTTTGAAAACATCCTCAAAAACTTCCGCGGTTTTTTGAGCAAATGGATTCTTAAAATCCGTGTAAAAAGCATTGCTCCCAGTGGGCTCTCTGAATTCATATTCGACTTCTTTTGGCAGATTATTTTTGACAAATTTCTCGACCAGTTTCTCTATCTTCTTATGATCTTGATGAGGAACCAACCTTATAGAAAATTTCACCAAGGCTTCGGCCGGAATAATCGTCTTAAACCCTTCGCCTGTATAACCGGAAACCACTCCATTGATATCTAGGGCCGGATAGACCTTTGACACCAAAGTCGAATTTGATTTTAACAAAAGCTCTATCTCTTCTTTACTGGTTTTTTTGACGTCGTCATAAAACCCCGGAATTTTGATCTCGTGCGTCTGACCGTCAACCATCTTGCTCATCAATTCTGCTGCCAGCTGGGCTGGGTTCAAAACCCGATTGCCAAAGACGCCTGAATGAAGGTCTATCTCACTAGTTTTTATCTTTAATTCAAATCCTATCACTCCCCGAAGTCCGTAAAATATCTGGGGAATGTTTTTAGCTTTCATCCCCATATCAACAACATAAAAAGCGTCAATATTCTTTAAAGACGGGTCCTTTTTTATCAGTTCTTCAAAATTTTTACTGCTAATTTCTTCTTCACCTTCAAAAATACAAACGATGTTATTGTCAAGTTTGTCTACTTCGATTAAACGTTTAATCGAAGTCAATACTTGAATTAAGTGACCTTTGTCATCGGCTGTTCCTCGGCCATAAATTTTTCCGTTTTTTACAGTTAATTTGAAAGGTGGAGTCTTCCATTTGGTTATCGGGTCTTCGGGCTGAACGTCATAATGAGCATAGACGCCAATTGCTTTGCCCTCCGTAGCCTTGCTCGGCCTTCGTAGCCACTTCGGCGAAGGAGGCGCGAAGGAGGGTCTATATTTCCCTATAATTAAAGGTGGACAGTTATCTTTTTGATATAGATTTACTTGACAACCTAATTGAATTAGTTCTTTTCTGATAAATTCGGCGGCTTTTAAAATTTCTTTATGGCGTTTTGAGTCGGTTGAAACCGATTCAATCGAAACTAATTGGGAAAATTTTTCTAAAATCTGTTTTTTGTCCATAATGCTACAATTATACTATGAAGATCTGCCCATCAATTCTTGAATATAAGGCTGAAGATTATTTTTCTACCATAAAAAAACTTTCGCCCTATTATAAATATTTTCAGATCGATTTTGCCGACGGCGTTTACGTCGACAACAAGACGGCAACTCTTGATGAATTCTTAACATTTACAGGATCTGTCCTTACTAAGGACAGATCCTATTTAAAAGAAACTATTTTCGACTTTCACCTAATGGTTAAAGATTACGAAACAGAAATAAAAAAACTAGAAGAAATAAAAAATATTATTAATATTAAAAATGTCTTTATTCATTACGATCTTTTTCCTAACTACTCACTACTCACTAGTCACTATTCACTATTTAATATAGGTCTTGTCCTCAACCCTCAAGATCAAGTAAGCGATTTGGCTACACGCTACAGGCTACGCGCTATACCCTGTATTCAAATCATGTCAATTGTCCCTGGCGCTCAAGGAAAGCCATTTATCCCCGAAACACTCAATAAAGTTGAACAGTTGAGGATGTTAGGTTATAGGAAGGAAATTTTTCTTGACGGAGCTGTCAATGATAAAACTCTCCCCTACATCAATTCTCTAAAATATAGACCTGATTATCTCTGTCCGGGAAGTTTTTTGGCAAAGAGTCCTGACGAACAATTAAAAAAAAGAGTTGATTATTTGTTAGAATTTAACTATGAAGATTAATAAGATTAAAGCCATTGAAATTCTTGATTCGCGCGGCAATCCGACTTTAAGAACTTTTGTTGTTTTAGATGACGGAACCGTTGCTTCATCTTCTGTTCCTTCAGGCGCCTCAACCGGCTCCCACGAGGCGGTCGAGCTCCGCGACCAAGACCCAAAGAGATATCATGGCCTAGGCGTCCTAAAAGCCGTCAACAACGTCAATGATATTATTGCACCCAAACTCGTTAACTTGTCACTTGAGCGCCTTGACGAACTTGACCGCCTTATGATTGATTTGGACGGAACAGAAAATAAGTCCCGTCTCGGCGCCAATGCGATTTTATCAGTCTCCCAGGCGGCAGTTAAAGCCGCCGCCCTCTCTCAAAAAATACCCATTTGGCAGTTTATAAATGAATATTATTTCCAAGTGGTAAAACCTTCCATGCCCAAAATGATGTTTAATGTCGTCAACGGCGGCAAACACGCCGATTGGAACTTTGACATCCAGGAATTCATCATTATCCCCCAAACCAACAAATCAACCGACTCGGTTAGAATCGGGTCGGAAATCTATCATTCGATCCAAAAAAATTTAAAAGAAAAAAAATTATCAATATTGGTCGGTGACGAAGGCGGGTTTTCTCCAGCTTTAAATTCCAACGAAGAAGCCTTTCAGTTAATTATTGAGTCAGCCAAACAAACCGGATATGGAAACGAAAAAGATTATAAACTGGGAATCGACGCAGCCGCTTCAGAATTTTTCTCTGAAAACAAATACATTCTTAAAAAAGACAATAAAGAAATAACCGGTGAAGAACTAATTCAATACTATTTAGAAATTAAAGATAAATATTTGGTCTATTCTTTTGAAGATGTTTTTCAGGAGGACGACTGGGAAAATTGGAGTAAATTTTTTCAACAGGCCCCGTCACTTTTAATAGGCGATGATTTATTCTGTACAAATATTAACCGTATGAAAACCGGCTATGAAAAAAAATCCGCCAACGCAGTAATAATTAAACCTAATCAGATCGGGACAGTCAAAGAAACGATTGACGCTATAAAATTAGCGAAAGAATACGGTTGGGCAACCGCTGTATCTCATCGATCAGGCGAAACTGAAGACTCGTTTTTAGCCGATCTAGCCTACGGGGCAGGAGTTGACTTTATTAAAACCGGCTCTATTTCCCGAAGCGAAAGACTGGCGAAATATAATAGATTGATAGAGATAGAAAACGGACTATAAATACAATTTACCATTTTCAATAAAATTACAATGTTCCAATGATTCAAGTTTGAAAATTAAGTCATTGAAAATTCAATGAAAATTGAAAACTGAAAATTGAAAATTATGAATCAACTCGTAATAATCCGTCACGGTCTCACCGAGTGGTCCAATCGCTTCACCGGCTGGACAGATATTGATATAACGCCAGAAGGCGAGGAGATGACAAAAAAATACGCCCTCCGTCTGAAAGAAATAGGATATAAATTTGACATTGGTTTTACCTCGGTTTTAAAAAGGGGCATAAAAACTCTTGAAATCGCCCTCAAGGTCTTGGGCCAGGAAAACATTCCGATTATCAAAGACTGGCATTTGAACGAAAGAAATTACGGAGACCTGCAGGGACAGAATAAAGCCGAAGCCGTCAAAAAATACGGCGAACAAAAGGTCAAGCTGTGGCGAAGAAGCTATGATGTAGCGCCTCCAAACGGCGAATCTTTAAAAGATACCTACAATCGCTCCGTCCCCTATTTTCAAAACGCGGTTTTAGGAGAAATTAGAAAGGGTAAAACCGTCATCCTCTCGGGCCACCACAATTCCCTCCGCGCCATCATCAAATTTTTGGATAATATTTCGGACGCCGATATCGTCAACCTAAATGTTCCATATTGCATTCCTCTTGTCTACGAATTCGACGAAAATCTAAAACCAACCAAACGCTATTATTTAGGAAGCGATGAAGAAGTAAAAAACGTTATTGAAAGTATTAAAAATCAAATATCTTCTAAGGGTGTATAATATCCCTATGAAGCTTTCGCAACGAGTTAAGTCAATAAGTTTCTCTCTTTCAGCTTCTATAAACAGTAAAGTCAGGGCGATGAAAAAACAAGGGATTGACATAATTTCGCTAAGTTCGGATGAACCAGAGTTTGACACGGCTTTTCATATAAAAGAAGCGGCTAAGCGGGCGATCGACGAGGGATATACAAAATATACGACTCCATCAGGGATAAAAGAACTAAAAAGTGCAATCTGCGCCAAGCTAAGGCGGGACAACTGGCTCGACTATGAAATAGAAAATATTTTGGTTTCCAACGGCACCAACCACAGCATTTTCAATACAATCATGTTTCTTGTCAATCCCGGCGATGAGGTCATCATCCCCGTTCCCTACTGGCCTTCTTATAAAGAAATAGTCGCGATCGTAGGCGGCAAAAGCGTTTTTTTAAGAGCTAATAATTTTAGAATTGACTCCCAAACTCTCCAAAAATCAATTACCCCACAGACTAAATTGTTGATTTTAAATTCGCCCAATAATCCATCTGGAGTCGTTTATGACGAAAAAGAACTAAAACAAATCGCTTCCGTCTGTATTAAAAATAATCTCATGGTTTTGAGCGATGAAGGATATGAGATTCTTACCTATGAAAAAAAACATATTAGTATTGCCTCAATTAATGAAAAAATAAAAAAACTAACCATAGTTATTAATGGCGTCTCCAACACTTACGCAATGACTGGTTTCAGGATAGGATATGCCGCCGCTGACAAAGAATTAATTTCAGCGGCGCGCCGCCTCCAGGACCACTCGACCTCCAACACCTCTTCAATCTCACAAAGAGCTGCTATAGCGGCGCTTGAAGGACCCCAGGACGATACACCAAAAATAGTCAAAGACTATCGAAGAAAACGCGACTTTATGGTCGAGCGGGCCAACAGAATTAAGGGTGTTTATGCTAATCGGCCAGACGGCACTTTTTATGTCTTTGCCAATATCGCTGATTTTTATAACGACGAAATCAAAGGCTCTCTTGATTTTTCCCAGCAACTGTTGGACGAGGCCTATGTAGCAGTTGTTCCTGGGATTGTCTTTGGAGACGATCGATTCATCCGCTTAAGCTATACGACAGGCATGGCCAACATCCAGCGCGGCCTTGAGAGGATGGAGAAGTTCTGCGAGAAGATAAGGAAGTAACTTGCTAATCTGAAAAAATATCCTATAATATAAGGATGATTCTTCCAAAAGTACTCCTATTTGATCTGGACGAAACTATTGTCTTTTCAGAGGAAATGAAAGCTAAGGCCTGGTCGGATATCCTGAAAGTGTTTGGATTTTGCTGGGAAAAAGAAAATACCGATGGATTGACCAGTATATCCGAAGAACTACGTCCTGCAACCGGACTTAGTCCTCACGATTTCATTAAAAACCTTATTGAAAATCTTAGTCTATTATACCGAACGATTAATCTATATGGTGAAAATTTGTCGCCGGAAGAAGTTGAATATAGAAAAAATCTTTCCCACCTACTGCTTGACCCTGAAAAACTGGAAAAGATGATCGGTATTATGAAGGATTATTGGACTTTTTCGTTGGTGGAGCAGGCAAAACTTTTCGCAATAGAAGATAAAATAAAGGAAGTTCCCGGCGCTGCCGAGACAATCAAAAAAGTACGGGAAAAAGGATATCGGATAGGGATCATCACTCAAGCGCCGATCCAATACGCAGAAGAGGTTCTAGCCTATTTAGGCCTTATTGACCGGGATGATAGAAGTAATGATATTATCGACGTTGTTGTTTCCGGAGACATGGTTGAGAAACCGAAACCCGACCCGGAGTCGTTAATACTAGCAACCGATCTGATTTTCCAAAAAGTTGCCGTTGAAGCAGAAGAAAGAAGAACAGGAACAAAGCTTCCTGCCAAACAAAAAGTAGAAGTTCAAGATTCTGTCCATCGACATTATTTCGGTCCTGAAGAGGCGGTTTTCCCAAATCCTGTGGCAATTATTGGAGATTCTCTTGCTGACATTGAGGCAGGTCGAGAATATCCAAGAATCAGCACGATTAGAAAAATTCTTATAAACACTAGAAATCTATCTCCCGCTGACATAAAAGATATTAATCCTGATTTTACAATTAATCATTTTGAAGAGTTATTACCGAGACTCGAGGGAACTGCGGGAAGAAAAATTGAGAAGAGATAAAAATCAGTGCATGATAATTTCCTTTTTTCTTTTCCTAAAAATATCTTTATCATTTATATCGTCTAATAGTAATCCTTTAATATAATCTTTTATATCGACAATATGAATCACGTTCGGATGTTTTCGTCTGTATAAATCAAGATCGCCCACCGGTTCTCTCGAATTTGTGACAAAGATCTGAAAACTAATTTTGAAATAATTACAAAGAGCCAATATTTCATTTAAATTCTCTTCCCACCCTTGATACCACTTGCCATCTTTTTTATCAAAATATCCATTTGTAAATCTAACATGGGCTAGTAAAATGGTTATACTTTTTACTCCGGCTGGAACCAGTTTCTCTATAATATGATTTCTTATTGTTCCTAAAGTCGCGCCTTCATCATCATATAATAATGCATCTTTACCTCGAAGCTTTTTAAGCAATTCTGCAGATACTTCAAGAGATGTATCCTGCATTGTTTCGGGACTCCTATCTTTTTCCAAATCAACCCTGTCAAGCCGCCGTTCGGTCGCAATTTGGTCAACGATAAAATTTCTACCCTCATCCGGTCCAACTAATATCGGGTCGGTAATTTCAAAATTTGATCTTTCATCAACGGCTCTTAACAGCGGTTTGTATGGAGATAATGAGACTGAAGGAACCCCGTGATCTGCTGCAAAACCAGACATGGCGCCAGAATGAGATTCAATGTTCGCATGCCTGTCGATGCTCCCCGTCAGACCGGCCAGATCCGCATCAACAGCAATTGTCTGGCCTGTACTTGTTTTCTTTCCAGTTTCTTTATTAATTTTTCCGCTTTTATCCTCCCTGCCTGGGAAATGAGTAGAGACAAGAACCACCTCTCTTAATGTTTTATTTCCGAAAGCCCTTTTATAATCCCAAACAACCCTATTTACCCGTCTGAAATCTTCCGCCGTGACTAATGAAGCAACAATATAAAGTCTCGATGCCGGCTCCATATTATTTATGCTTAATCTACTGTCTGGATCATTTCCGGAATAATTATATTCTTCAACAGTGGCAACTGGATGTGGTCCTATCTGGGTAGCCTCCAAATCTTCAATTAAGGATAATGTGACATCTTCACGCCTTTGAGTCGGGTTTTTCAATCCCGGTGAGTTGATAACTACTATTTGAAAATTTTGTCTTTCCTCTTTTGTTAGTTTACGTCTTTTTTCATTCCATTCTCTTCTTAGGGCGTCTCTTTTAAAATCAATCGATCTGCAAAAAGTAATTCTGTCTCGTATTAACACCGGGAGTCTTCTTTGATATAGATCTTTTTGACGAATAATGCTGTTTTTTGATTTCCAACGATCATAACTAACTCTTGGAGATTGATGTTCACGAGGCATAATTATAATGAAATGATTGAATTATATTACAAAAAATTGTTTAGTCAATAACTAAATAACTTCAGGAAGTCCTTAAAATCCAATTTCCCGTCGGAGTTTTTGTCAAATGGAAGCATTGATTTAAATTTGGCCAGATTGTCCTTGGTTTGGAAGACGATATAGGTCTGGCGGGGAAGATGGCCGGGGTGGAGAATGACGACTCGGTAGAGCTCGTCTATTGCGATATTTTGAATGCTCTTTATAATTCCCTGACCATTCTCTACCTTGACTCCTTTCTTTTTAAAAACCAATCTGTCGTCAACGTCAAATACTTGAACCTCAAAATCATCTCCTTTACCTTTTCCCCATGGCCAAAAGTTGACTTCGATATTCAAATCAGGCAAAGGCAATACTGTATATTTCCACAGTTTTGATTCGATGACGACCTTATTATCTTTGGTCAATAAAAATTTTATTTCTTCTTTGTTTTTTTCTTCGACAGTTTTTAAACTAAAATCAACAGTCTTTTCCTCAAATGGTTTTATGTCTTTTAAATTGCTAACTAAGAAATTTAAATTGCTTGATTCTTGATTCTTGATTCTTAATTCATAATTCTCTTCTTTGTCCCAAATCCCCTGCCCTTGGTTTTTCAGATTAATTTTAAAATCATATTTTGACTGGGCGACTAGTTCTTTTGGTAAATCAAAGTTAATTTCTCCTTTTTCCACTTGTTCTGGCTCGCCTTTTGTTTTTGGTAATGACTGAACAGTATAATACTGTTGATAGAATTCTTGACCCTCCGAAGCTTTAGCGGAGGGGGTTTTCCAGGAAAACTCCAAAAAAGGCGATCCCTGATAGTCAAGAACAAACGCCGTCACCGCCCTAACCCGACTGTCTCCAGACCACACTTGTTCAAAAGCAATCCTAAAATTTTCTGCAACATCAGCCTCATTTAACCTACGAGGTTGTCTTTGCCAGCCAGTTTCCGTAATAAATACCGATAGTTCTTTATTTACTCCCAATCTCTTTAATAGTTCTAGCTCCCATTCATAAGTTCTCACTGTGCCGCGTCCGTAATCCCAAGGCGACCCGGCAAAAGCGGGGTTGGGATAAGAATGACTAGACCAACCGTCGATGTAGTCGAAAATTTTGGAGACAGAATCTGTCAACATTTTTCTAATAAACGTTTCTTCATCTTCCAGCCCCGGAGGCCAAGACGGAGCCGAAGCGTCAAACCCAGCTAACATAACAAAATAGTCTGGGTTTTTCTCTTTTAAGGCTTTGGCAAAACTAAAAGCAATTTTCGAATAGCTTTTTTCATCAACCTCTCCTCCCCACTCTGACCCATGATTCGGCTCGTTAAATAAAATAATGTATCGGTCTTTTACTACCCAGTTCAAAGAATCTAAAAAACTTACCCAATCTTTGACGTCTTCCGGCTCTGGCCGTCGCCAATTTTCTCCAACTGGAGAGGTCGCTAAACGGACAATTGGAATCAAATGTAATTCCCTCATCAAATCAAATATCCCTTGCCATTTGTTTTTGTCTCGATCATTCTCTTGAATCACCAAGGTGACGTAGCCCCATTTACCGCCATTGCTATTGACTAGGTCCGAAGCCGCTTTTAGATCTTCAAGGTGGGGCTGGGCGAGATGAATACCATATATATTATTAGGCGCTGCAGCAACCCTCACCGTCATTCCGAGGAGAAGCAAAGCAACGACGAAGAATCTAAATAAATATTTCATAAACAATTAAACCTTAAAACCTAAACAGTTAAAAAAACTATTAAACGGTTAAGTATTAAACAGAAAAAAGTGTTTAGCGGTTTAATATTTTAAAAGTTTTTTTAAGATTTAACCGTTTAACGGTTTAACTGTTTTATTGCACTTCTACCTTCACTCCTGCTACTTTAAGTAGTTCTATCCCTCCGCCATCGTGGTGAAGGTCGCGGCAAACAACTCTTACTATCCCGGAATTGATTATCATCTTCGCGCAAGATGAACAAGGAGACAGCGTCAAATATATCGTCGCTCCTTTTGTAGAAGTTCCTAAGTAAGCCGCCTGAATAATGGCATTTTGTTCTGCGTGGATACAGATGCAGCTTTCTTCATATTGATATCTCTCTATTTTGCCTTCGTGTCTGTTTCTACACCTCAAGCATCCTCCGTCACTACAATTTTTTAGTCCGTGAGGGGCGCCGTTATAACCCGTTGAAATAATCCGAAAGTCCTTGACGATGATCGCCGCTCTTGGACCGCGAATGCAATCTGCTCTTCTCATGACAACCTGCGCCAGTTCCATAAAATACTCGTCCCAGGATGGTTTACTCATGAAATAATTATAACAAACAGTTAAATCTTAAATATTAAAGGTTTATTTAACATTTAACGATTTAGTCTTTAAGATTTTCTTAAAAAGTAGTATTGAAGAACTCACTTGGTATCTGCGGGTAGCTTTGAAAAAGGGTGATTTTTTTGGACACTCCGCCGGTAGTTGAGGCGGCTTCCGAATTAATTGTCTTTCCCTGCAAAGGCAGATTGGAGCTTCGGGAAAAATACAGTTTTCCGCCCTGATAGAGAGATTTGATTATTAAAAGCTGACCGTCGGCGCCGATGTCAGCGCCCGGGATGGTATATGAATAGTTATAAGAGTTATCTCTGGAGCAAAGAAGCGACGGCGAGCTGGCATTGGTGATTCTTGAGTCCGGGTCAACAACATATTTTTTTAGACCGGATGTTTTTATCAAAGTAATTTCTAGGGCAGGATTGGTAGAGGCGGACTTAAAACAGATGTCGATACTTTCAGTAAGAGAAGCCCCAATCTTGTGGGTGGCGAGATCATAGCTGCCCAGATAAAAAGTGTAGGCGCCGTCTTTATTAATAGTAGTGCTAGTGAAGTCATTTTTTGTCGTCGTATCCAGGTTGGCGCTGCCTGAAAATCCAGTGATATCGGAAAGTGAACCAGTGCCGATCGTGGCCGAGCCATCAGCGGCACGAAGCGCCGCCTCAAGCGCCGCCTCTGCAGCCGCCAAAGCCTTCTGGCTTTCTTCTTCCAATTTTGTCACTTGGATTTCTGTTATCGACCTGAAAGAAACAGAAAGAACGACTGTCAAGACAGTCGCCAGGATCATGACGGTTATTAGTAAAATCTGACCCCTTCTCATAAACAGTTAAACTGTTAAACGGTTAAAACCTAAAAAAACTTTTAAACCTTAAACATTCAAATTTGTATTTTGTTTAATAATTATTAGTTTAATAGTTTTTTTAACTGTTTAGGTTTTAAGGTTTAACTGTTTTTACTGCGTTTGGTTCCACTCATAACTAGCCGTACTTAAATATGGTAACAGATCAAGATATTTTTGACTATCAAAGACAACAAAGATCGTCGGTCTGTTTAAATCGACCCAGTTTCTGCTGTTTGTCAGGGAACCTTGGGCGATCAGATTGCCTTTAATCTTCAGGCCTTGATTAATAGTGGCGCCTGTTGTGACATTTTGGCCAATGAAGATTCCGTCGGCCTGGACGACTGAAAGATCGAAGCCTATATCAGAAGCAATAATTGCGGTTGAACCTCCTGTTGGAGAAAAAGTCATACTGGCGATATTAACTGTTCCTTGCGAAATAAGAATAATTTTGTAGTTGTTAAAAAAATTTTTGTTGCCATCGTTGACTGTCAAAGGATCGGTTCCACTCCAGATATAGATGCCGTCGCTATCAATTTGAGAAAGATTGGTGATCGCGGTCGTCTCTTTTCGGGCTTTGACATAAGACAGAAACAAAGACGAAGAATAAAAAGTAGAAGTTTGATAACTGCTGACCGACCAGTTGTTTTGCGACGGCTGACCGTAACCGAGATTGATTGATGAAGCAGAGACAAGGCCGGCTTCGCCGATGATGAAGTTGGCGGACGCGTCATCGTCGCTGTCATAGGCAGTCGGAACAGAAGGAACGCTGTTATTAAGGCTGGAATCGGCGTAAAAAGAAACGTCTTTGAGTTTTATCCAAGCGCCCGGAGCTGGAGTCGGGGTCGGCGTTGGGGTATTGGAGGGGGTCGGGGTCGGAGTCAACGGGCCGACTGTCACATTGGAGTAATCGGTACACATCGTGATCCAACTGCCGCTTTGGAGAACCTGGACGCTATTGCTTACTTGGGCTCCGCCATCTTCGTTGCCGGTGACAGTAGTTGAAAAAGGATAAGAGGTGTCGACGTTTTTATTGACACTGACGACCTGGCTGTCAGATGAGCCAAAGGTAACCCGGCCGACGTCGTCGACGACTTCAGAGGAAAGAGCGCCGGTTGAGCCTGGATTGGCTAAATTGAGGGGATTGGGATTGAGCCTACAGGAGGAGAGGTAATCGGTCGAGGCAGAAGCTGAACAACCTGATAAAATTCCGATGGCACCTTCGGCATAGTAGCGAACGCTGACCAAATAGTATTTTCCTGCAGTCAACCCGCTGACATAATAATTAGTGGTCCCGTTGCCTTGGGGATTGATATTTTGCTCATCAACAATCGGAGAATCATTACCATAAATTACCTGGACTTTCAAAGACATTCTGGTGACGTTTGGATTAGGATATAATTTGAAAGTGACGGTGGCGGTCGTTGGCGAAGTTCTCGTTACCGTAGGATCGCTCGGCTGGGTAATAACATCACTGCAGGTTTTTGGCGTTCGGCACTTGCATGGCTCTGATGACCCTGATTGACATACCTGTCCATCTGAACACCAACCCACGCATGAAGGCCAGACTGCTCCACCGCAACCCTGATCAAATACACAGCTATAACGACAATATCCTTGTGTTGCATATGGATCAGTTAAGCAATTAGGATCTGCACCTATACATTGAACATAATAATTACCTCCCAAACAAGACTCTTCGTTTGCCTCACCATTACACTGGAAAGAGGTACAACATTCTTGAGCTTTGACAACAGGTATTACTGACGCAAGTATGGTTAGACAGGCCAATAGCACTATCCACTTTGCTTTCATAGATTCAATATAATTTATTGACAAACCATTATCAACTATTAAAAAGCAAGTACTCTATCTTAAGCATTCGAAAAAGAAGAATCACTATTCTTGGGTTGCGTGAACGTTAGACGCTATTAGTGGAACTATTAAATCCGAAGGAACAATATCTTTATCTGCCCATTGTTGTATTTGAGCATCAACATTGTCCATGCCTACTCGAACTAACATGTCACAGTAACCTTGGCCAAAACCAGCCGGACAGCTGGCAGGATCAAGCGGAAGTTGAGGAACGACCATTCTGTCTGGATTTTCTCCATAAAACCAGCTCCAGTCTCTGTCAGGATTATTGATAAAAGCTTGTTCGGGAATGACATATTTAACAACTCCAAACGTACCATCGATGTTTTTAATAATAAAAGTAGCAAATCTATATAGTTCATTCATAATATCAACTACTCCGGCGTCAACCATGACCATTCCCCGTTTAGATATTTCTTTATTTGGTCCCAGTTTGACTTGCAAACGAGAAGCAAATCCACGATCTTTGGCCATTTTCTCATTGAAAGAATATATCCAGTTTATTGCCGGTGCATCTGCTGGGATTTGGCGAGTTTCGCCTTTAAGGTATAGTTTAAGAATCTGATTGTTATAATCTGCCGAATTGAAAAAATCTCCATCTTTAAGGTTGGCTTTGACTCTTTCCATGTTCTGCCAGTCGGTGTTGAGGTCGGCGCTGGTCAGACCGGGGATTTCGGTTGCGGTCGGGGTCAACGTCGACATCTCAGTGGGGGTAGCAACTGGCTCTACCGTCGGCGCAACCAGTGTCGGAGTAGCTGGAGACACAACTGTTCCTGGTGGGTTACCACCAATTGGCGGTAGCGGACCAGCATCAGTCTCAAGACTAGCTAATTCATGTAGTGATTCAAAAGCTCTCCGTATACCTATTGGATCATCAGCAATAACACAACAAGTTTTTACCAATGGATTACTAAGCACCAAGCTTGTAATTTCCGAATAATCTCCTCTTGCTAACATGTCTTCTACTTGTTCTTGTGTGACAAGACCTTTTATCGATAACTCCATAAATTTAGTCAGTCTTGTTGCTCCTTTTAAAGAACGGCCGTTAAAAAATACTTTAGTAATTCCATTACTCTCTATTGGCCGGACTACTAAATTGTCTTCATCATCTATATTAAAACTAAAAGACTCGACATTGTCTTTTTTGTCTTTAAAAGAAACTATTGCTTGAGATCCAAGCTCAAATGAGCCGCCGATCGGAGAACGACTAATAGCCATTTCAATAAAATTTCCGTTATTATCTTTGTCAACGCCATTCATTCTTAACACAATAGTTGATGTTTCATCTATTGTGATGCCGGCGTCTTTCATAGCTAAGTTATATTCAGCGATTCTCATTAGATCGTCTTTTGAAGCGTTGGCATCAACGTTTATCGATTGAGTATCGACGGCTGAATTGGGACAGGTTAAAACCTCATATCCTGGCTGAGCTTGAAAAGGGAGATTGCAAGCGAGAGCTAATACTCCAACGCCGATGGTAATAGGTACGACAACCCTAGCAGAAGATCTTTCATGGCTAGTTGCAGCTGATATCTGAACAGATCCAGCATCATTTTGATTCATACTATCTTATAATATAATACTACATCGGGGTCTAATTTTCAACTATAATAATGACCATCTTCGTGTCTGCCTGCGATGATGGCAGTAAAACAGCTGTTTTTTCCCCTTTTTTTCTTGGCCGTTCTTGACCAGCTGTAAAACTAAACGGTGAATCTGGATTTAATCGTTGAAGCATTTCCCGGTATTTTTTAATGCTTCTATCTGTAACTGTAAAAAACTGATCTTCAGCTGATTCTCTTAATGGTTCTGGAAGAGTAACATACGTAATACTATCAGTAATAATTGCTGCTGATATATTATCTAAGTCAGGCGCAACAACCATTGTCTGGCCGAAAGGTAATAAAGAATGCCAGTTCTCAAATAATATGGCTCTTTTCGGCTTGATATCTGTGTCGTGGGGAAAAAATGGCAAATCTCCCATCTGAAAGTAAACGAGCTTTTCTCTGTCAAATTTTTTACCTTCAGGAGAATCAAAAAACTGATCAATCCTTTCCATTACCGCTTGTAAACCTACTATTACATCTTGCATATAGGCTCTAATATTTTTGTCCAAATAGTCCCTATTTTTTAAGTTCTCTTCCCAAATCCTTCTTTTACTTTTGACTTTTTTTGTCCAGAGAGATTTTAGATAAGACTCTCTCTGTTCATCAACAATGCCGCGATGATGGAACTCGGAGTTGTTTAAATCATTTAAGTATTCTTGATATAAAGACAGTTCGATATTTGAAAGATAGTCTGACAGATTTTGCTGTATTCCTGAAGCTAAATTATCCAAAAATTTTTCTTGAACTCTCGAAAAACTTTCTTTAATCAAAGATCTAATCGCCAATTTAATTTGGGAATTTTTTAGTACTTCTCTCTGACTAATTTTCTTTTTTGCTTCTCTGATCATCGGCTCAACATGCTCCATAAATAAAACATCTTGACTGGTGACTTTTTTATCACCCAGGTCGACACTATTTTGGGAAGCAACCAAAGCGTCGATAGTCAGATCTCTTATTTCCTCATCAACCCCAAGAGCGTAACTGTCGAAATCAGCCAGTGCCGGAGTCAAGAACGATTTCTTTATTTCTTCTTTTTTTTCTAAGAGTTCTAACAGTCGTCTTTGCTTGCTTTCAGACAGATACGACACAAGAATAAGAAATCTATTTTTCTCAAAAAACAAATTAAAATCGCGGGTAAACTTTTCTGCTCTCTTTCTCTCGAACCCTTGATTTACCTGATACTCTGTTTCCGGATTGATTTCCGTTACTTTTAAATTGGGATAGTTTTCAAAGGAGTCCTTGATGTTTTGGGAAAAACTTCCTTGTCCGCTGGTAATGACTATTTTGATTTTACCGTCAGACAGATCTCTTAAAGTATTATTAATAACTCCTCTGTTTGAATCCTTGTCGATGACCGTCACACTGACACCAATTCTATCGAATAATGTAAACAGTTTATTTGCCATTTCATCATTCCAACAGATGATAAAATGAGGTTGAGGCTGTTCTGCCTTTAAAGTATTGATGCCTTCGTTGAGAACAGAGGCTAAGAGATCATTGTCAGTATCAGCTATTTGTATAAAAGGGATTGGAAGCGGTGGTTGTTTTTTAGAGAGATTTACGACCCGTCCGTCGGTATAGTTTTCAAGCGTTTCAACCAGTTGAGACTTTCTAACTCCTCCTTTGATCGTCGGCTCAAATAACGAACCGGAAACTCCTACTAGTCTTCCTTCTGCCACAGACTTTAACCACGAAGAAAAGTGAAAATAATGATAAATCATGCCGTCGTCTAAAGGAAGAATTTTTTTATTAATCACTCCCAACCAAAATCTTGCTTCTTCGTTAAATTCATGCGACGGTAACGGAATACCCCGATCACGATCTCGGACATTTTTGATGCCAAAGTATCGACTTCCCTTTTCTAAACCAAAGAAAGTAGTAATGTAAGACAACAAGCTATTAGCCAAAAAGTCTCTTTTTCCTCCCATTTTTGTAGTTTTCCCAATCGTCTCCCACATTTCTGATGACGTATTGATTATTTCTGTCGTCGAAATACCAGTCGCCTCAGATACTTCTTTTAGTAAGTCTGGCGCACCTTGAATTAAAGTTAAAAACTTATTCGTAAGGTTAAAAACGAATTTTACCCCTTCTTTTGTCAGTTCAGGCTGACCATGATTAAAAGTAAAGAACCTCTCTAGATAATTTTTTTCTGCTTCTAAATAACTAACTAGCAATCTTCCGAAATAATGCTCAACGGCGTTTACTTTTGTCGGCTTTAACAGATCCTTGCCGACTCTTAAATCTCTAAAATATTCACTCCTCCCCAAAAGGTGAACTTCATCAACAATCATTGGAGGAAACTTACCATATTGTTTTTTGTGTTTTTCTGTTTCAAAAATCAACTGATGATGCGTCAATAAAAGAATTTTTATGCCGTTCACCGAAGCGAATTTAATAAAATCTGTTGGTTTTTCGCTTAAAATTGAATCCTGATGAGAATCTGGTATCTGACAATCAATTAATTTTTCGCTTATCTTTCCTGAATACCTATCCTCCTTTGTCAGCTTAAAAAAACTGTCTTTAAAAGATCTTATTTCTTTTTGAAGATCGGTTAGAGTAACTTCGTCTGAAGTAGAAACGATTAAAGCAGGTTGAGGAGAGTTTGATTCTTCTCTATGAAACAACGCCCTCATGGTTGAATAGACTGGAATCACCACCGTTGTTTTCCCATCTCCCTTCCTAAGGTTGACGCTGTTTCCAACGAGCATTTCACAAACAGACTCAATTGTCTTCTGTTCTTTTCGAAGATCAACTTTGGCCCATCTGTCTCTTGAGGATATAAACAAAACTGCCAAAAGTTCATGAGGATCAACATCATCTAATCTATCTTCTTTAATCTTTTTCATTAGTTCGGAAATTCTTTGTTGTGTTCCTTCTTTTGTTTTTTTTGGGTCGTTTTTTTCTGTAAAATCATCGAGTAGTTGGCTCACTTTCCCGAAGTCAAGAATCTTGAAAAGCGCCATTGGCTCTATTTTGATTCCGTTGACTTCTTTTAAGGGTTCGGCAAACGGTCGCCTATAAGGAAGTGCTACTTCTTCCATTCTCCTCATTAAAGCTTCTAGTCGAGTCATCCCTTCATTTTATCAGCTTTACTAAGATACTTTCTACTTAAAGAAAAGATTTTATTAAATCTTGCAGTCTTTGAAATTCTATTTTTTTCTTTGCTTCTCGCATCACCATGCCAACTAAGAAGTTGATTGTATTGATTTTACCTGCTTTATAATCTGCAACGGCTTTTGGGTTGACTTTTAGGATTTTTTCTATGATTACTTTTAGGTCGTCGTCGCTAACTTCATCAATGTTTGTCATCTTTTTAAACTCTTCAATTGTTTTTATTTTTTTGTGAACCATGGCGTTGACAAATTTTTCAACCGATAATTTTTCTTTAATACACTTTTTAAATAGTTCTTCCAACTTCTTTGATTCTTCGGCCGTCTCAAAAAGAAGTTCAACTAATTCTGGCTTCAGATTATATTTTTCCTGCCATCTCTTAAAAAGACCATCAAACGGTTCAGGAAGGGTTGATTTGATTTCATTCAACCATTTCTCACTGATATTAATCGGTGGCAGATCAGGATCAGGAAAATATCTATAGTCAGCTGCTTCTTCTTTGGTCCTCTGGGTAAAAGTAATATTTTTCTCGGCGTTGTACCCGCGAGTCTCTTGAATAGGTGTTTTTCCTGACTCTAAAATCTCTCTCTGTCTCTCAATCTCATATTCAATTCCCCGCTCTAAAAACCTAAATGAATTAATGTTCTTTAGTTCGACTTTATAATTTGGTAATTTGAATTTTGAATTTGATTTGTTATTTGTCATTTGTGATTTGACATTTAGAAGCGAAATGTTTGCTTCCAACCTCATTCCTCCTTTTTCCATATCGCAATCACTTATATCCAAATATCTGATTATTTGCCTTAATTTCTTGGCGTATTCTTTGGCTTGAACAGATGAAAAAATATCAGGCTCGGTGACAACTTCGACTAAAGGCACACCCGAACGGTTAAAATCAATTAAAGAAACGTTGTGCCCGTTAATATTCTGATGAATTAATTTTCCCGTATCTTCTTCCAAATGAACTCTGGTAATTCTTACCGGACCGAACGATGTCTCAACTTTGCCCTGATAACAAAAAGGCATATCGTATTGGCTGATCTGGTAACCTTTTGGTAAATCGGGATAAAAATAGTGTTTTCTATCGAATTTGGAAAGCTTGTTTATTTTGCACCCTAAAGCCAGTCCTAATTTTATTGTCCATTCTATAGCTTTTTTATTGGCAACCGGTAAAGCACCCGGAAGCCCCAGACATACTGGGCAGGTATGGATGTTTGGTTTTTTAGCATCTGGGTCATTTTTACATCCACAAAACATTCCTGACTTAGTCTTAAGTTCTACATGTGTTTCCATTCCAATTATGGGTTGATATTTTTTATCCATTTTTGAATTTCGGTCGAATTTTGTAATACTGGGTTTCTTGTTCAAAAAGATAGGCAACTTTATAAAGTAATTCTTCTGAAAATTGAGGTCCGATTATCTGCATCCCGACCGGAAAACCATCGACAAATCCGCTCTGGACATTTAACCCTGGAATTCCTGCTAAATTGACCGGGCAAAGAAAAATATCGGAGAGATACATTTGAAGAGGGTCGTCTACTTTTTCTCCTATTTTAAAAGGTAAAGTCGGCGATGTTGGCACGATTAATACATCAACTTCTTTAAAAGCATTTTCAAAATCTCGCTTTATCAATGTTCTTACCTTGGCTGCTTTCAGATAATACGCGTCATAATAACCTGAAGAAAGAGTATATGATCCAAGCATTATTCTCCTTTTCGCCTCGGCTCCAAACATTTCTCTTGATCCTCCATACCTGATGCCATCATATCTTGAAAGATTAGAGCTTACTTCAGACGGAACTAAAATATAATAGGCTGCCATGGCATAATCGGTGTGGGGCAGACTAACTTCTTTGACTGTGGCGCCAAGCTTTTCCAATATTTTTAATGAGTTTTTTATCGAGTTACTTACTTTATCATCTAGTCCTTTGACAAAATATTCTTTGGGTAGTCCGATCTTCATTCCTTTAATACTCTGCCCCAATTTTTTTGTATACTGGTCGACTTTTATCGGAACGGTTGTGCTGTCAAAAGGGTCAACGCCTGCAGTCACTTCCAATACTTTAGCATTGTCATAAACCGTCCTGGTCATGTGGCCGATCGAGTCAAAGCTGGATGCCATAGCGATAATTCCATAACGGGAGACCCTTCCGTAAGTTGGCTTCAAACCAACTAAATTACAAAATCCTGCCGGTAGCCTGACAGAACTTCCAGTATCTGTGCCTGTCCCAACTAAAACACCTCCATAAGCAACTGCTGCTCCTGACCCGCTTGATGACCCTCCAGGAACACGATTCAGATCATAAGGATTTCTCGTCACCTCGTAATCGGTATTTTCACCGGATGAACCATGACCCCATGCGTCTTCATTGGTTTTTCCTATTATTATTGCTCCTGCGTCTATAAGTTTTTTGACAACGGTCGCGTCAAAAGGCGGGTTATAATCTCCGATTATTTTTGAACCAGCGGTTGTCCTTATATCTTTTGTTGTAAATAGATCTTTGAGAGCAACCGGAATTCCCAGAAGCGGCTTTTCGTCAAATATATTTTTGTCCTTCTTTATCAAGTTATCATAATGATTCGCCTGTTTTAGTGCCTGTTCTTCATTCAAGGTTAAAAAAGCATTTATCTTCTTGTCGTGTTTTTTTATTGTCGAAAAAGATTCTTTCACAAGCTCTTGACACGAAAAAACGCCTTTTTTCAAACTTTCTTCGATGTCTTTTATTGTCAATCCAAGTAAATCCATAAGTTTATTCTGTCAAAACTGCTTTAACTTTAAATAAATTATTTTCTTTTGATTTGGTATTTTTCAAGGCCTCCTCAGGGATCAATGTCCTTTTCTCATCTGGTTCATCTTTTCTAAAAATATCTGTCAATCCGGTTGTCTGACTTAAGGGTTCGACATTTTTTGTATCAACTTCCTGAAGCTTATCGATATACTCTATTACAGAAGAAAGCTGTTTTTTGAAAAGCTCAACTTCTTTTTCTGTTAGAGTTAAATTACCTAGTTTAGCAATATGGAGGATTTCTTCTGTAGATAATGTTTTTTTGCTCATAAGTATATATTTTATAAAAAATCCTGCCCGAAGGCGAGTGGATTTGTATAGGGAGGAAGTTTATTGCCCTCGGACAAAAACTTAAGAAAGGCTCTCTCTAATTCAGGAGAGAAAACTCCTTTTTTGGTTTTCTTTCTTACCTCCTTTATCACTTCATCAATTGATCTTACTCTTTTATATTTCCTTCTATGATCTAAAGAGGCAGAAATAAGATCGGCTAGGGCAATAAATTCAACTAAAGGATGCCTGTTTTCCAAATCTTGCTTTGAAGTATGATTTATCAAACTATTGCCAAGATGGTGTTCTGTCGCAAAGGGGATAAACTCATTTAATCCAACCTCTTCCAAGATTATCTCGCCGATTTTTCCGTGGAGTATTAATTTATTTTTCTGCTCTCCAGTTATGGGTGCTGATCTATCAAGTATTTGTTTTTCAATCCCAACTTTGCCAATGTCATGAATTAATCCGCCTGTGAATATTTTTTTCAAAGTTAAATCAACAGACTTATAAGCTGGTATTCCTTTATAATAATATTTGGCTATTCTATAAGCTGTTAAGGCAACGTCATAAGTATGATAAAGAGTATCTCGATGGTGGTCGCCTAACCAACTTAATAATTCCCGGACTTTTTCTTTCGGATGTTTTAGATTCCTTATATCATTCATTCTGTTATTATCAGGAAGCAGGTCGTCGAAAACAGGTGGTTTATTGTCAAAACACCTACTCATCCACGTAGGAATAAATAGACTGCCGCGCATGGTTTCAGTCATAAAGGAAGGTTATTATATTATTTTGACGGCCTAAAATCAATTTATGAAGCTTTGTAACCGATTTTCCTCAAAAATTCTTTTCTGTCTTTTTCCTCTTCTTTATTTTCCACGCCCGTTGGAGAGCTGCCGTCGACGACTCCGAGAATCGATCGGCCGAGTTTTGTCTCGGCGACGATGACTTCGGTCGGATTGGCTGTTGCACAGTAAATATTGACGACTTCGCTAATGTTTTTTATTCTGTTTAGGATATTAATTGGGAAAGCGTTCTTCAAAAAAATGAATAGTGAATGGCCGGCTCCGACTTTTTTGGCGTTTTTCACAGCCAGATCAATCATTTCTTTATCGGTTCCGGCTTTTCTTATTTTTCTCGGCCCCGAGGCTTCGCAAAAAGCCAATCCAAACTTTATCCCAGGCACCGCTTCGACCAATGTTTCATAACAATCCTCTACTGTCTTGATAAAATGCGACTGGGCCAAAATAAAATTAATTTCCTCCGGTTTTTCAATGGAAATACTTAAGAATTTCATAACTATATTTTACTAAATTATTTTCTATCATCATCAAAGAATTCGTAGTAACTTAAGACACAAGTTGAAAATAAAATCATCCAGAAAACAAATTCTTCTATCGGAAATCTTAATTTTGTCACTTCAATCCAACCAACGTATTGTTGACTATTAAAACTCCACTGTCCTAGCTTCAATGCCGTCAGTTCGAACATCATCGCCTGTGTAAAGAAATATGACGCGGTTTTTAGATACTTGGATAACAATCTTGGGAAAAAGGAAAGAAATGATATGGCTGGAATAGCCACTAATATTATCCCAGTAATTAAATAAAAATACGGTATTAACAAAAAATTACTATTAAATACATATATTAGACTTATTAAAGTAATCGCCAAAATGACTAAAACAACTAAATATTTTAGATATTTATCTTGTAAATCGTGTTTTCCCTTGTCAAGAAAGTGTTCATAGAACATGATAATGTTATAGATAATTAAAAAAGCCCAAAGAATGTCTTCAATAGGTGTAATTCCCAAAATTCTAAGAGGGAAAATTGTTTGATTAATATACCAAACGCCATTAAATTCCGCCCAGAAATCAACTATTGTCCCGGCTAAAGCACCAAAAATAAAACTAAAAACTAAAGATTTTCTTATCGCATGTTGATTTCTAAAAGACAAATAAATACTGGGAACTCCAAAAAATAATAATGTTGTTGTTAAGTAATTAGCTTTAAGAGTTAACGATATAATACTTGCAAAGATTGGAGACAAGATTAAAAAAACAATATCAATTTTTTTTGAAAGAAGGCTGTGTTTTTTCTTCATTACTTTAATTTTACCTTAAGTCCTTCTTTCTGTGTTAAAATATTAGACGTTACGGGGCGTAGCTTAGATGGCCAAAGCGTCAGGCTGGGGGTCTGAAGACCGTGGGTTCAAGTCCCGCCGCCCCGACCATGAAAATCGGATTTTGATCTTGTTATTTTTGCACCCCAAAACGTGTCGGCGGCGGCAAAAATAGCCAAAGCAAGTATCACTATAGCTATAATCAAATAAAAAATCATTGTGTCGTTCATATTTTTATTTTAACTAATAATAAGCTAAAAGTCCAACAAACAATAGAAAGAATTAATCCTATCATTGCTCTTTCCACATCATATTTATCAACAATAAAGTGAAAAAATACTGAAGCAAGGGTAACTTGACCGATATCTGCAAAAATCTCTGATAGTCTGTTTCTACGGGCATAAACTAAATCCATAGACTCATTGTAATCAGTTGTAAAAACTTGTCAACGGACTATAACCTACAAAGATATATCTTTGGATTGTTTTGAAGTCTTATTTTGTCCTATATCCAACCGATCCTGTTGTATGGCAAAGGTAAATTGTTATAATAAAAAGCTATGAACTGGATAACAATTAGTTGATTCAATTAAAAATAAAGTAAAGATTCCTTTTAAATCATCTTTAACAAATTGGGTGGTTTTACTAAGTATAGGATTTTCTGTAACTTTCTTTTACTATTTCAAAATAGTCTCAGAGGTAGCAGCTCCAAACATTGGTTATGTTAATGCCATAAACACTGCTTCAAATGCTTTTTATACCGTTTTAGTTGCATTAATTTTCAAAGACCATCTTTCAGTCAAAAAATTTTTGGCTGTTCTCGGCGTCACCGCAGGATTGATTCTATTGGTGCTATAATTTATTTCATGTCTTTCTTTTTAATTTTATTATTCTTTCTTACCTGGCGAACGGTCGATAACTGGATTCTTTATATCGCAGAAAAAATTATTCCTTATCTCGGCTTTTTTCCATACCCGAGAGAGCTTTTTGATTTCGGACTGCCCCAGGTAACATCGGCTCTGGCTAATTTTGATGGAATCCATTACCTTAAAATTGCTTCCCGCGGCTATGCAGAGTGGGAGCAGGCTTTTTTCCCGTTATATCCTCTATTAATTAGGGTGTTTAATTTTATTTTCCAAAACGAACTGATCACCGGACTAATTGTCTCCAATGTTTCATTTTTTATTGGGTTATTTTTTTTATATCGATATTTCCGTCATTCTGGTAAGGCCGAAGGCCGCATCCAGAATCAAAACAACGATTCTGGGCAAGCCAGAATGACGTTTAAGTGGCTCATATTATTCATTCTTGTCTTCCCCACTTCATTCTTTTTCGGAGCGGTTTATACCGAAGGGTTATTTTTTTTACTTTTTGTCTTAACGCTGTATTTTTTGAAAAAAGAAAATTATCTATTAGTTAGTCTATTTTCGATTTTGGCTTCGTTGACTCGATTAATAGGGGTGTTTTTAGTAATACCTATTTTGTTTCATCTAATTCAAAAGTCAAAAGTCCTACCTGCCGGCAGGCGAGGCAAAAGTCAAAATTACAATTTAAAATTAAAAAGTTTAATTATTATTACTCCTTTATTAGGACTCGGGCTCTACTGTTTTTATTTATGGATGACCACAGGAGACCCGCTTTTTTTCCTCACCTCCCAACCAGTCTTTGGAGCTAATCGATCAACAAACATTATTCTATTACCCCAGGTCATCTGGAGATATCTCAAAATATTTTTCACCGCCGCTCATAATTTCCAATTCTATGTTTCTTTATTTGAGTTTTTAGTATTTATACTTGTATTTATCGTTTTAATTTTTGATCTATTTAAACATTTAAAATTCAACCTGCCTGCCGGCAGGCAAGGTGAAAATTTCAAATTGAAAATTGAAAATTATGACAGGCTGGGTTTAAGTTTATTTTCGTTAGCGAATATCTTGCTACCAACTTTAACCGGTACTTTCTCTTCGGTCCCCCGCTACGCTCTTTTTTCAATTTCTTTTTTCCTTTTTCTTGCGGAGATTAAAAATAAATGGATTAAGATAGGAATTGCATTAATATTTCTATTATTACACATTGCTGTACTAGGTTTTTTTGGTCAAGGATATTTTGTAAGTTAATATGAACAAACAAAGTCTCGAGATTTATTTTTTTGCTTTTTTAATTTTTATTGGCTTTTCCGCCGCCGCGCTTATTTTAAGGCTCTTTCAGTTAACTATTGTTAAAGGCCAATACTATCGAAATCTTTCAGAGAATAATCGCATTAAAGAATTTTTAATCGACCCAAAAAGGGGTGAAATTTTAGATCGAAAAGGTTATTTAATTGTTAAAAACATCGACCCGAATATCGAAACCAGCCTTGAGGAGGTGAGAAAAAACGACGATCGGATAATTTCAAAAAGAATCTATGAAACACCCCTTGCCGTCGCTCCTTTAATCGGATATAGACAACTGGCAGATGAAAATGACTTAAAAAAAGACGCCTGTCCATACAAATTGAGCGCCGGCGATAAAATTGGTAAAAAAGGCGTAGAAAAAGTTTTCGACTGTGTTTTAAAGGGGCGACCGGGTAAAAAACTCGTTGAAACAGACGCCCAGGGCAAGTTTTTAAAAACATTAAATATCATTCCTCCAATTAATGGCCAAAGCGTAAAACTGGCTCTCGATTGGAAACTGCAAACAAAAGCGTATGAGCTTTTAGATGGAAAAAAAGGAGCAATAGCAGCTGTTATTCCTAAAACCGGTGAAATCCTTGCTCTTGCCTCTTCTCCATCTTTTAACCCTGAAGATTTTGAGAATAGCAACGACGTCAACATCGAAAAATACCTTGCTGATAAAGATAAACCGCTTTTCAACCGCACGACCGAGGGTGTTTATCCGCCCGGTTCTCTTTTTAAATTAATTACCGCAACGGCTGCCCTTGAAGAAAAAGTTATTGATGAAAAAACTTTATTTGAAGATAAAGGGACAGTTACCGCCGGGCCCTTGACTTTTGGCAATTGGTATTTTCTCCAATACGGAAAAACTGAAGGTATGGTTGATATCGTCAAAGCAATTAAAAGATCTAACGATATATTTTTCTATCTCGCCGGAGAAAAAACCGGCGTTGACAAGATAAAAAAATGGGCCGAGATTTTTGGATTGGGAAGGAAAACCAATATTGGACTTGATGAGGCAGAAGGAATAATCCCTTCAACGTTTTGGAAAGAACAAACATTAAAAGACCGCTGGTATACCGGCGATACTTATAATTTCGCGATCGGCCAAGGATATATTGGAGTGACGCCGTTACAGACGTTGATGGTAACATCGGTATTTGCCAATGGAGGATATTTATGTAAGCCGGAATTACTAAAGTACGGACAGGACAGTGTCCTGTCCCTACAAAAAAAATGTAAAAAATTACCTGTTTCTCAAAAAACAATCGATTTGATACGAGAAGGGATGAAGCAGGCTTGTTCGACAGGAGGCACCGGATGGCCATTGTTTGACTTTTCTATATTAAAAAAAATTCAGGTTGCCTGTAAGACAGGAACCGCCGAGTCCCACGCCGCCTCCGGCCTGCCCCATGCTTGGATCACAGCCTATGCTCCTTTTGATAGCCCTGAAATTGCCCTAACAGTACTTGTTGAGGAAGGAGGCCAGGGCTCTGACGTCGCCGGGCCGATTGCTAAAGAACTATTAAAGACATATTTTGAAAGAAGCCAATAGAAAAAAATTCATTTGTGGATTTGTTATTTGATATTTAAAATTTTTCAAAATATATATACTCTTGGGGAATGTTTTTTGATAAGAGATTTTGACGCAAGGATTCAACGACGTTGCGCCCACCACATAAATAGAATTCGTAATCTGTAATCTGTAATCTGTAATTGGCTAATTGTCTTTCCATAACTTGATCGACGTGTCCAAGATCAAAGTACTGGCGGTCCGGCTCCAGAATCATGTTTAAATTGCTTTCTCTAGAAAGACAGATTTTTAGATTAAATTCTTTTAATTCATCAAATAAATATACGTCTTTATATGTTTTTAGTCCCCAGAATAGAAAAATTGACGTTTGATGTTGGAAATTAGAAGCTGGATTTTGAGATTGGAAGTTTGAAGATTGATCTTCTAACATCAAGTTTCCAACTTCTTTATCTAGCTTCAAACCTCCAATATCCAACGTCGATTTCAACATACTTCTTACTGGAGCAATCCCCGTTCCTGTCACGAGAAAAATCTTTTGCTTATCATTTTCTCTTAACTTAAACTGCCCGGCTGGGCCATGGAATATTACCTCTTCTCCAATTTTGAGTTTATCTAAATAAGTAGATGCTAGCCCACCTGGAAAGAGCTCGATGATAAATTCTAAAGTATTTTTTTCCAAACTCGATGAAGCAATTGAATAAAGCCTTGGTTTTCCTTGGACTTTCAAAATCAAATATTGACCAGGGATGAAGCTAATTTCGAGAGGTTCGATAAGCTTGAATTTAAAGAAATAGATGTTGTTTACAAGCTGTTTTTTGTTGGTAAGGATAGTCTGATAATTTTTAATCATTTTTCATTCATTGGTAAATTGGTATTATTGGTCAAATTGGTCGGATTTACAACCTGGCTCTCTGATTAATTTCCGCCTCAACTAGCTCCCTCGGCCGGCCGAATTTTAGCCGGGATAACTGAATGACAGCTTGAGCGACTTTATCATTTGCCTCGGCCTTGTATTTCTTCATGTCTTTGGTATGGTCGACGGAAAAAGGCGGGACAGGCTCGTTATCAACAATCGTCTTCATATAAGTATGATATCTTTCGATGTTAATCAGGTCTGACTCGCTAAAAACCGGCTGATATTCGCGTTGCAAATAAGAAGCATCGGTGACGCCGACTCGAAAAGAAATGAGAGAGCCAACATTGCCGAAGACGGCATTTTTCACTTCCTCTTCCATCTGGCCGATGAACTGGTTGGCAACCGTTAGATTAAGATGGTATTTTCTCGCCTCTGAAAGTATTGTGGCAAAGTCAGGAGTGGCAAAATTTTGAAACTCATCGACGTAGAGGAAAAAATCGCGGCGTTTTTCTTCGGGAATCTCCTGACGGCTCATCGCCGCCATCAGAATTTTAGGAATTAAAACCAAACCTAAAAACGAAGAGTTTTCCTCGCCGAGTTTTCCTTTAGAAAGATTGATCAAAAGAATTTTTCCTTCATCCATACAGCGCCTGAAATCAAAGGCTGACTGTGATTGACCAATAATATTTCTCATCGTTTTATTGGTGACAAACCGACCGAATTTCGAGACAATATAGTCCAATACTTCACTCTTATGAAAGTCTGATGTCTGGGCAATCTGGTCAGTCCAGTACCTGCGGACGATCGGGTCCTGAACTTTAGGAAGAAGCTCCTGGACGTATTTTGGATCGGTTAAAACTCTTACAACCTCAACAAATGTCGCTCCAGCGTCGGACATGACTGTCAACATGGCGTTTCTCACTGCGTGTTCAAACCGCGGGCCGATAATTCCGGTCCTTTGCGGATCGTATAACTTATACATTAAGTTGATAATAGCCGTTGTCAAAAAATGTTTTTGATCTTCCGTCTTGGCTTCAAGTAGGTTTAATCCCATCGGGCGCTCGACATCTGATGGGTCAAAGTAAATTACGTCTTCTGCCCGCTCCGGGGGAATAAATTTGACAATATTGTCGATTAAATCACCGTGGGGGTCGATGACGCAGACACCATAACCGGCCTTAATATCTTGAATCGCCATATCTTCCAAAAGGACTGATTTCCCAGTTCCGGTTTTTCCGATGATATAGACGTGTCGCCGACGATCTTCAAAACCAATGTGAACCGGGCGCTTCACGCCTCGATAATATCCGTGACCAATAAAAGTCCCGTTTTCTTGCGGAACATCCGATGGGACCGGCGCTGTTTTGGCTTTGAGCCATTGAATGTGGGGGGTCTCGATAGTTTTATTGGGAAAGTGAAAAAGAGTTGCCAGCTCGTCGGTTGAAAGGATTGAAATTGACTTGCCAAAAGGCCAAAACGACAGATCAACCACCGGAAAAAATTTATAGATAAAGTTAATCATAAATGTCCCTTTAAATAAAGTTTTCGCTCCGGAAAAATTGTTCAGGTCAGAGGAAAACTGGGAAAAACCTGTTTTGATATTTTTAAGATGAAGGTCGGCCATTTCTTTTGTTGGCGAAGAAACCACAAATCTTATCGTAGTTTCAAAACCAGACCGCGAACATTTATCATCGATTTTTTCCAACGTTTTCGGGTCGGTTTTAAAAGTGGCTTTTTCCGGGTTGGCTTCGTTTTTCTTGGTCGAAGACACATATGACTTCCCCATTTTTTTCCACTTACTGTCAGCCGGCCTGATCAAAATCTGGATAATTGCTCCTTCGTTCTCACTGATTTTTGACACCGCCGAGGTAACAGCTGCTAAAGAATCTGTCGGCAGATCCCTATAGGTTCTAATGGGAAGATAGGTTGATTCCTTGGTGACAATCGCCCCAAAAGCTACTTTGCCTTCTTCAGTAAAAATATTGGGTTCATCGACTTTTTTGACATCGGCATTAGGGTAATAACTATAAATGGTTTTTTCCACCAGATCAATAATCCTGTTTGGGGCGGAAACATAAAACCTGATTTCGGCTTTTTTACCGACGATCTCAAAAGCGACGACGTCGTCAACTTCCAAAAAAGAAAGCCAGCCGGATTTTTTGAGCGAAGAAAACGAAGAAAACATCTGGTCGGCGGCGTCGATCTTTATTTCGTTTTCTTTGGCAAGTTTTACCTCTAAAGTAACCATTTCCAAAGAAATCTGCTCACGTTTTTTTAAACGCATGTAGATAATAACTAAATAAATCAATACTAAAGTAAGACCTGCGGCCAAAACAGACGCGACGACGGCCAGGCCGATTGTCACTGTTCGATCTATAAATATTTGATAAGCTAATGGGTCCATAAAGAAATCTCAAATTTAAGTATAATACAATCATGAGAGAAATCTTGAATAAATTGCGTAAACTAAGTGAAAAAACTCATTCAAAAAAACCATTTTCTTGGTATCTTTTTATTTTATTTGTTTTATTAATAATCAACTTTCTTTCTTCCCAAAAGATTTCTCCAATTTTTTTTGGTTTAACTAATAATGATAAAAAATCAGCGGTTGAGTTTTTACAAAAAATCAGGCAATCTCCGGATTTTGCTCAACAACTTAAATACTATGAAAATATCTACGGACCGTCACTGAAAAACGAGGTTTTTGCCAAAGAACTGGAAAGAGAGACAAAGATCAAACAACTTGAACAGATATTGGAAAATAATCATCAGTCACGGGATATTTTGTATGGGCTTTATCAGCTATATTTGGAGAAAGATGACAAATTAATGGCGGAAAAGTATTTAAAACTAGCAAAAGAGGTTGACCCGGGTGTAAAATAGAAATTAGTTACTAGTGACTGGTTACTAGTAACCATTTTCTAACTTCTATGTTAAAACAAGCTCATCTCTACATCAAAGGCGATGTGATCGGCGTTGGTTTTCGGGCTTGGACAAAAATTCAAGCGAAGATAACCGGAGTCACCGGTTGGGTGAGAAATCATGAAGACGGCTTTGTCGAAACAGTCATCCAAGGAGATGAAAAAAAGGTTAAATCAATAATCGACTCGATAAAACAAGGCCCGCCGGTCTCCCACGTACAAGACGTCGAAGTCTACTGGCAAGACGCCAAAGAGATCTTTGATGGATTTGAAATTAGAAAGTAGCAACTGCGTCAATCTCTATTAATACCCCTTTTGGTAAGCTGTTAACGCCAACAGTCGCTCTTGCTGGTTTATTTTTTTTAAAATAAGACGCATAGATTTCATTGACCTTAACTAAATCAGCCATATTGACTAAAAAAATCGTTGTTTTAACAACTTTGTCTAAATTTGATCCGGCCTCCTGGAGAACTAACTGTAGATTTTTCAAGACCCGGTGAGTTTGATTTTCAATTCCTTCAACCACGATATTTGTAACAGGGTTTATGCCAATTTGGCCGGCACAAAAAATAAACCCATTTGCCTTGACTGTCTGTGAATATGGGCCTTGTGCTTTTGGCGTCACTTCTTTAAGTTTATCCATAATAATTTATCAGCTTGTCACTGCTCCTTTTGAGGCGCTAGAGACTAATTTTGCGTATTTAGCCAAAACCCCCCGCTCGTATTTTGGTTTAGGAGCTTTCCATTTGGCTTTTCTTCTTGATAGTTCTTTTTTATCGACCAAAAGATCAACTGCTCTTTTTTTCAGATCTATCTTTATTCTATCACCTTCCTTGACTAAACCAATCGGACCGCCATCTTGGGCTTCAGGCGTAATGTGAGCAACCATGATGCCGTGGGTGCCACCGGAAAAGCGGCCATCAGTAATAAGAGCCACGTCTTTCCCCAATCCTGCACCCATCAAAGCGCTTGATGGTGACAACATTTCCCTCATACCTGGCCCGCCTTTTGGGCCTTCGTTACGAATAACAATTACATCGCCTTTTTTTATCTTGCCGTCTAAAATCGAAGTTAAAGCATCCTCTTCTTTCTCAAAAACTCTGGCTTGTCCTTCGTGTTTCTTGACTTCTTTACCACTCAACTTCATTACGGCTCCATCAGGTGCCAAAGAGCCCCGCAAAACAACTATATGGTGATGAACTGGAGCCAATGGTTTTTCAAGACTGTAAATAATATTTTGATTTTCCGGTCTTTCCGGAGCGTTTTTTAGATTTTCAGCAACGGTCTTTCCAGTCACGGTCAGACAGTCGCCGTGGATCAAACCTTTTTTATACAACATCTTCATCACCATGGGTACGCCACCGATATTATCCAAATGCTCCATCATATAAATACCAAACGGACTGAAATTACCCAAAAGAGGCACTCGTCTGGAAATCCTTTCAAAGTCATCCAATTTCAAATCAACACCTGACTCATGAGCAATCGCCAAAAGATGCAATACCGCATTAGTTGATCCTCCAAGCGCCATAAAGACAGTGATCGCATTTTCCAATGATTTTTTTGTGACAATATCACGAACATGAATGTCTTTTTTCAGTAAATCCATCAAAGCTTTTACAGAATTTTGGCAGTCTTTGAGTTTTTTTGAGGAAATTTTATTGTTCCGGTCAACTGCTGGATGAGAAGCACTCCCCGGTAGACTCATCCCCATTGCCTCAATCGCCGAAGACATCGTGTTGGCGGTGTACATTCCACCACAAGCACCATTGCCAGGACATGATTTACATTCGATTTCATGCATCTCTTTTTCTGTGATTTTTTTAGCACCGAGCTTACCGACTGCTTCAAAGATACTAACAATATTGAGATCTTTTCCATGACTTATGCCCGGTAATATTGTCCCACCATACAAAGTAATACCGATGCTGTTATTTCGGCAAAGTGGCATAAGCGAACCTGGAATAGTTTTATCACAACCGGACAGTGTCAAAGCCGCATCAGCCATATAGGCCTCATGCATCATCTCTATTGAATCGGCAATTAAGTCCCGGCTGACTAAAGAATATTTCATCCCTTCCATTCCCATAGTCTCGCCGTCTGTGACAACCGGGGTACCAAAAATCACCGGCTTTCCACCCTGTTTTTCCACTTGTTTCATGACTTCCTCACCAAGTCCCTGAATATGGGCGTTACACGGTGTTATGTTTGTGTAAGGACAGGCGACCGTGACTAAAGGTTTTAAAAAATCCTCATCTTTGAATCCGACTGCCCTCATCATCCCCCGGGCCGGCGCTCTTTTGTACCAATCTTTTTCTCCTGGCACCCCTGTTAGCTGATTGCTTCTTTTGTTTTTCATCAAATCAAATAACTATATAACAATTCATTATCATCAATCGTCTTGTAGTTAAAAGAAAATTCCTTCATCTTTTTCAAAATCGGCTCAAGATTTTTCCGGTCTTTTAATTCAACCCCAACCAAGGCTGGACCTTTTTCCTTGTTGTTTTTCTTGATATATTCAAAGAGAACTATGTCATCGGTCGGACCTAAGACATGATTCAAAAACTTTTTCAGTTGGCCTGGTTTCTGGGCAAATTCCACCAAAAAATAATGTTTTCTTTCCTGATAAACCAGGCTTTTTTCCAGAATTTCCGGATACCTTAATAAATCATTGTTTCCGCCGGAAATAATGCAAACAACATTTTTTCCTTTAATTTTTTCTTTAATATTTTCCACTCCTGCTACAGACAAAGCTCCGGCCGGCTCAGTAACTATTCCTTCGTTCTGATAAAAATCGATTATTGTCTTTGCAACATATCCTGTCTCAACCACAATAATTGTAAGTTTATGTTTCAAATAATGGGTCTATAAACGGCAAATTTTGTTTTTTAGACTATCCCATAATCTTTTAAGATCTTGACGTTTTTTTACTCTCCTAAAAGTAAACAGCCAAAAA
>Ga0209727_1000181_pt1 | contig 80021 bp, 92 predicted proteins | sample RifGroC1_FD_183995 | JGI IMG/M metagenome (GOLD analysis project Ga0209727, IMG submission 183995) | Groundwater microbial communities from Rifle, Colorado, USA - Groundwater C1 (SPAdes) (version 2) | ecosystem: Environmental > Aquatic > Deep subsurface > Groundwater | place: Rifle, Colorado... | reverse complement strand
AAAAGTTGAACCATTCTCTATTTTTGGGGCTGATGAAACCCGCTCGTTTTGCTATATTGACGACGCAGTTGAAGCGATTCAAAGAGTTATGGAATCAGATAAAACCGACGGAGGAACTTATCACATAGGTACATCGCAAGAAACAGTTATCAAAGACCTTGTTGAAGAGATGTTTAATATCATGAAATGGCGTCCTCGAAATATTGAAGTTAAAAATTCTCCTGAAGGAAGTGTAAAGAGACGACTACCCGATGTCTCAAAAATAAAGAGAGATACTGGCTGGGAAGCTAAAACAGACTTGAGAGAAGGTCTCGAAAAAACAATTGATTGGTATAAGAATAAGTTTAGTTAAAAATCATCATAAATTTTCAGAATGGGCTCCAATAAATCATCTGCTTCTTTGTAAGTAAATGGTTTAAATGAATAATCAAGTTCTAAACTTACAGGAAGATTTCTTCTCTGAGATTCCTTAAGAACATCGACAAATCTTTCTTTTGGAATTAATCCCTGCAAAGTTTTTCCACCACCCCAATGTTGAGCAGGTTCTGAATTTGCAGGTAATCTAACACCTATTCCTTCTACTTGAGAAATGTGAACTGCGCGTGCTTGAGCCATATACTCTTCTTGCATTCCAACTCTTTTTTCGTATTCATCCCACGAAGAAATTCCCATTGTGGCAAACAAATTATCAGGAGAGAAATTATTTCTGCTGAATGCATTAGGGATTTCTTCCATTGCAACCAAATGGGCCAGATCAAGAACCAAGTTTCCTCGAGAAATTTTACTTAGATTAGGCAAATCATTAAGAACTTCGTAATGCATTTTGTATTTGTCCATGTCTTCTGTTCTATTGCCTGTTTGCCAAAAACTTGAGTCCTGCACTACAGCAAGATAAGCATTTTCTATGGCAAGAGTCAATCCTTTTTGAATTCCCAATTCCTGAAGTCCTGCGAATCTTGATTCTGCAGTATCTATTATTTTGTCTCTCATTTTTACAAAATCAGGAACAGAATAAAATCCAGGTATTGAAAAATCTCCTTCCTTCAAATCATGAGGTACTATTACTCCTACATGTGGTGCCACAACCAAATTTTCCCGTGGATTTGGATCTAAATCCCTTAATCTTGCAACGTGATCTATTGTTCTTCCCAAATCAGAGGGTTTCTCTGAATTGTAAGTAGGATCAGAAGGAACATATGCTAAAGAGTTGTTTCTTTGAATGCATGTTTCAACGAGTCGTATTGGAATTCCATATTTGCGCTCGTTTTCCAACTGCTTCTCAAAATTTTCCGACTTTATTGAATGTCCGGGAAGAAATGGTAAGAATGCGCCAACTTCAGTAGGAACTCCGTAAGAATCACTCAAGATTTCAATTCTGTCTTTTGCTTCTAAGAAAGCCTCAATTTCTTTATCAAAGTGGAGCATCAGTGGAAGTGCTATTTGCAATAGTTTTGTCATAAACGTCCTAAAAGTTATTGATTTTTAAAGATTGTGCAATCCTTTTTCATGTTTTAATTTCTCCCACAAACTCACGTCCATTGATGAATCTCTTGGCAATTCAAAGGGCAGAGAATCCTTAATGTCATCAAGTTTTACGGGTTTCAAATCCCTGATGTACTTTTTGTACAGATTGTAATTTGAAATTTTTTTGTTTCCGACATTTATTGTTCCAACGAAATCACTTTCAAAAAGGATTTTAATTGCATCAACCAAATCTGAAACATTCATCTTCGAAGTGTAAACATCTTCGGGAACTTCGGAAAAATTTAATTTATCAGGATTAAAAAAACTAGTTCTTATTATGCAAAAATTTTTCAATAATCTTACAGAACTCTCTGCTACAAGTTTTGTCCATCCGTAAGGATTCATGGGAATTGTTGGAGAGTTTTCCGAGTAGTTTCCCTCTGCCCTGCTATAAACGCCGTCAGTAGATATGTGAATAAATCTTATTTTTTTTCCTTGTTCTGATTCTTTCTTCAAAACTTCATTTACCAGATTAGAAGTCCCAATAACATTTGTATTTATGGCTTTTGTTATTTCCTCCTCTGAATTCCCGACGCGAACAATGGCTGCACAGTGTATGACTGTCTCAAAATCATTGTTTTGGAAAAAATTTCTCACGGAATCTTTATTAGCAATATCCATTTCTTTATGACTTGGTGTTAGAATATTCTGGAATTTCCCGGATTTTACAATTGCGCTACCAAGGTTTCCCGAGCTCCCTGTGATAAGGATATTTTTCATCTTTGTATTCACCAATTGAATGTTCTTTCTTTTCTGATTGCAAATCCTTGTTTTTATCTTTTTTCAATATTCCCCACAGATCAACAACATCAATATCTCCAGAAATTTGCAATTCTTTATAGGCAGAATGAGGAGCCCCGACAATTATGATATCGCTGTTTTTTATCAATTCTTCCTTTGATACAAATCGCGGATCTTTTGCAAATTCGTCGGAACAAAAAACTTCTGCTCCATGAAACTTAAGGAGCTTTCTTAATTTGAATGAAAGCGAGTCCCTTATATCATCAACTTCTGCCTTAAAAGCCATTCCCAAGATTCCAACTTTCTTTTTGTTTAAATCGTGTTTTTTCTTCAGGCTCTCTACAATCGTGTTTGGCAGTCCTTCATTTATTATCATCGCTGCGTTACCTAATGGAAAATTAGCGTTATCAAAAGCAACCAAATGCATTGTGTCTTTCAACAAACAAGGACCTGCCGAGAAACCTGCACTTGCGAGCGTGCCTGCCCTGTCATAACCCTCAATTAATGCTTTTCTTATTCTTTCATAATCAAGACCCAGTTTTGTTGCGAGAGTATAAAACTGGTTTGCTACTGAAAATTGAATGTATCTAAAAGAATTTGAAAAAAGCTTTATCAATTCCGCCTCTTCAACAATAGTTTCAACAATCTTTGGAGAAACAACGGAAAAAAGTTCTATGGCATCTTTAATTGCTTTTTCGCTGAAACCGGAAACTATCTGGGGTAACTCAAGAAGCTCCTTAATGCCATATCCTTGAGCCAATCTTTCGGGACAGTAAGCAACATGAATTGGATTCTCTCCAGCGTTCCAACCAAAATTTTTCAACATCTGCCGACAAACACCCGGATAAACAGTGCTTCTTATTATTAATGTCTGACCAGAGTCCAAATACTCTGAGATTTCTGAAATTGAGTCCATAAACTTTCTAACTTGCGGATTCATGTATTCATCAATTTCTGTTCCAAGAGTGATTATCACATTTCTTGCGTATGAAATGTCTCTCTTATCAAATGATATTTTTAATTTTTTTTTCTCTAGAACATCCTTCAAGATTGGCTCTGCCCCATGTTCTACAAAGGGCATTATCCCGTTCAATACAAGTTTTGCCTTATTTTCATCGATATCAAACAGACAAACTTCCAATCCCTTTTGAGCAAACACAATTCCTAATGGCAAACCTACATGCCCTAATCCACCTACAATCAATACATCAAACTTTCTTTCTCTATCTTCCATATGAAAAGTATCTTCATAAGCTTTAAAAATAATACTATTCTGCAAAATATACTTATATAAAAGATGAAAAATAAAGAGATTAAAGTACAACTTCTTGCTAGCCCACATCCCCAATTCGACGAGATTTTAAACTTTCCTCCGAGAGGTGTTAAATATGTTGTTAACAGAGTAAAAACATCGTATCACGGCTGGTTCACGGAAAAAAAAATAGAACTTCACAACAATCTCCTTAAAATTTTTCCTTTGCCCAGAATGGCCAGAACGAAAACAGACGCGGATTTAATTCATTCAACTCGCGGAATATTACAAATAAACCAGAAAAAACCATGGATTGTAGATTGTGAATCGGGAGGAGTGTTTACTTCTTTTAATTATGAATCTCTCAAGAACCCAATAACAAAAAAGATTATCTCAAAACTTTTATCCTCTAAAAACTGCAAGAAGATACTCCCTCAAAGCCGGGCGGCAAAGGAAGACTTGCTGAAAGCACTTGATTGCAGCAAATTTAAGGAAAAAATAGAGATTCTTTATCTCGCCATGCGTCCCTGCAGGAAAAAGAGAATAAACAGAAAAGACAAAAAATTTGTGATCTCTTTTGTTGGAAGATATTTCTATGGGAAGGGTGGACATGATATTATAATGGCATATGAGAGACTATCTAAAAAATATAAAAATCTAGAATTGAAATTCAAGGGAGACATACCTAAAGAGTATAAGATTCCAAGGATTAAGGGATTAAAAATCATAAATGGTCATCTCTCAAGAGAAAAACTTTTTGATGAGATGTATCTTAGTGCAGATGTTTTTGTCTTACCAACACATACAGATAATTACGGAGTGGTTTTTTTAGAGGCAATGTCTGCAGGATTACCAATAATAGGTACGACCAGCTTCACAGTCCCGGAATTAATTGAAGACGGAAAAAATGGGTTTTTAATAAAAAGTCCTTATTCCTGGGAAAATTATTTGACAAAGGACGGCTTTGACCAAAAAAAATTCACAGAATATATAACAAAAGATCATCCTGACATTGTTAAACAAATCGTTGATAAAGTCTCCATTTTAATAGATAACAAGAAATTGAGGGAAAAAATGGGAAAAGAAAGCAGGAGAATGATTGAGGGAAAAAATGGGAAGTTCAGCATTGAAAGAAGAAACAATCAATTAAAGAGAATATACTTAGAGGCATTATCATGATCGAAATCTTGGAACTAAGAGAAGAATATAATAATTTGTGGGAAGATTTTTTAAAAAATAATGAGGAATCAAAATTTTATCATTCTGTAAGATTCAAAGAAGTAATCGAAAAAACCTACAAAAACTGTGCAGGGAAATACTTTTTTATTTTGAATGATAAAAAGGTTTCGGCAATTTTTCCATTTTTTTTTGTAAAGAGCAAAATCTTTGGAAACAGACTAATCTCTCTTCCTTTTCTCGACAGCGGAGGGTTCATCGGAACTTACAAAAAAGAGGACCTAACATTTCTTTTAGAAGAATTAAAAAAAATTAAGGACTTAGATGAGATAGAAATAAAACTAAACACTTTCATGGAAAATTACGGCAAAAACGGAAAAATTCTTTCTTCGCTAAATTTTGTTGAAAAAAATAATAAAAATCAAATTTTTCTAAAAATAGAAGGGGCAGACGCTATGTGGGGAAACCTTAGCAGAATTACAAAGAAAGGAATAAAAAAAGCAGAAAAATCAAATCTGAGAATAGAAGAAATAACCAATGAAGAAGAATTAAAAAGATTCTACTCACTATACGAAAATAATATGAAAAGTTTTGGTTCTCCTCAACATTCTTATCAATATTTTTTAAATCTTTTCAGTGTCATGAAGAATAATTTTAGAGGATTAAACTGCTACAAGGAGAGTAAATTGATTAGTTCTCTGATAGTTTTCTTTTCAAAAAATTATATCCACGCGGCGTTTAATCCTTCGGACGGAGATTATCTTGTATATCAACCAAATGATTTGTTGCATTGGGAGACCATAAAATGGGCTGAAAAAAAAGGTGTCAAGTATTTTGACATCGGACAATGTGATATCGATGCTCAGAATGACACCCGGGCCGGCGGGATATTAAGATTTAAAAAAAAATGGAACGGTGTAATCTATGAAAAAAAATCTTTTCTGTATTACATTAACAATAACAAAAAAACAGGGGGTAATAGTAAACTTAAAAGATTCAGTTTTTTGTGGAAAAAACTTCCAATATTTTTTACGAGGGTTGTTGGTCCAAAAATAAATTCACAACTAGGAGTGTAAGACAACTTTAAAAAGACATGAAGAAAAATTTGTACAGAACCTCGGAAAAAATAGGAAAAGAAAAAAATTTTGAGACATCATGGGGAGTTTATGATGAAGTTCTTAAAGTAATAAAAATCAGGAATAACGAGAAGATTTTGGATGCGGGTTGTGGTAATGGTTTTTTCGGAAATTATGTGAAGACTAAGAATCTTTACGGAGTTGACATAGACAAAGAAGCATTAAAAAAAGCCAGAAAAAATAATTACAAAAAATTAGTAATTTCTGAAATTTATAAATTACCATTTAAGGACAAGTATTTTGACAAATCTGTGTCTATACAAGTTTTCCAGTACATTGAAGAACCTGAAAAAGCTCTTAATGAATTAATTAGAGTAACAAAAGAAAAAATAGTTTTGAGTGCCCCAAATTTTAAATGGCTCCAATTAAGTTCATATCTGTCTAATAAATACAAGGAGAGATTTATTTACTGCAGAGAAAATGAAAATTTTACGGATGAAAGATTCATGAGAAATCTTGGAAAGAAGTTTAACTTGGATGTAAAGGTTTATTATGCTTCAAATAAATTTTCTTTTTTTAGAAATATCTTTGGCAAATATATATCAAGCGAAATAATAGCTATTTACAACCTAAAAGAAAAATGAAAAAATTTACGTTAAGAGTGGACGTTGAATCCGAAAGAGGAATAAAAGAGGGTATACCTCCACTTCTTAACCTGCTTAAAAAACACAATATCAAGGCAAGTTTTTACGTGTCTATGGGTGGAGAATCTAATATTCTTGAACTTCTAAAGTACAGAAAATCTCTGGAGAGTTCTATGGAAAGAAATGTAAGTGTTTGGAGTTTAAGGGACAAATTTAGGATGGCTTTTTTCCCAAAGGATTTCGTAACAATTAACAGAGATATTCTAAAACTAATTTTAGAAGAAGGACATGAACTGGGGATTCATGGTTGGAAACACAGAGAATGGACTCGAGGATTAAACATGATAGATATAGAAAAAACAGTTGACAAATCTGTGTCCAAGTATGAAAAGTTATTTGGAAAGAAACCAATAAGTTTTTCAGCACCAGGTTTCAATTCAAATGAAAAAGTTTTGAAGATTCTAAGAACAAGAGGAATAAAATTTATGAGTGATTTTCCGGGAGAGTCTGTTAAGATTTACGATGGTATAAAAAATATTCCCATAACAATAACCGGAAAAAAACAATCTCCAATAATAGAGTATCTAGTTTCCTTAGGAAAAAATGATGATGAGATTTTTGATGAGATAAAGGAAAAAATAATTAATAAAAATATTGCCTCAATGTATGTACATTGTCTTTTTGAAGCTCGATTTAAAATTCCGTTGCTGGAAAGGATATTTGAATTTGTCAAAAAGGAGAAGATTAAAACAAGGAGGATTATTGATTACTAAGATGAAAATAGCAATAATCGGCTCATCTGGATTTTTAGGAACAAAACTTATGAATTTTTTTTCAAAAGAACACAAAGTTTTAGGAACATACATTAAAAATGAAAAACCTGGACTTCAAAAGTTAGATGCCACAAACAAAAATGATGTTGAAGAGCTTATATCAGAATATAGGCCGGATGTGGTAATAGATACTGTTGCGTTAACAAGCAGTATTACTTGTGAAAAAAATCCAAGGCTTTGTAAGACATTAAATTATACAACTGCAAAAAACATCGCAGATGCTTGCAAAAAAACAGGTTCAAAAATGGTTTTCATTTCTTCGTCATACATTTTCGATGGAAAAAAGGGAGATTATGAAGAAACTGACAAACCAAATCCAAAGAATGAATATGCAAAATACAAAGTTCTCGCAGAAAGAGAAGTTCTCAATATTCAAAATTCTCTGGTTATAAGGGTGGACATCATGTATGGATATAACGGCAAAAAAGAAAAAAATGGGGTTTTTGGAAATTCTATATTGCGTGAAGAAGAGATAAAATTAAAAGAACCTGACCAAATCAGGACTCCCGTGTTTGTCGAAGATGTTGCAAGAAGCATTTTGTTTCTAACAGAAAAAAAACAAAGCGGGATTTTTCATGTTGCAGGAATGGAAAAAATGAAAATGATTTATTTTCTTAAAAATCTAGAAAAAACTGTTAGGAAAAAAACAAAAATATCTGTTGATGACGACAAAACACAAAGGCATCCGGTCAAAATCCCTTTCAATGCAACTTTAAACAACGCAAAAATTGTAAGGCTTGGATTTAAATTTGGTTCTTTTACGAATAATCTAGCCACATTAAAAAAACAATATCTGGAAAAATAATTAATTTTTGCTTATCACTTTAAATGCAGGCAAAGGAACAATAAACTTAACCCCTCTCTCAAAAAGTCCATTTTCCTGTTTTTTTATTTCCTCGAAAAAATGCCAAGTCATAACCAGCAAATAATCGGGATTTTTCTCCCTCATCTTCTCTGGAGAAACTATCGGAATCATGCTTCCAACTGTTTTCTTACCGTGCTTATCTGAATTTTTATCAGCAATGCAATCAACCAATTTTGCATCTAAATCGAAATACTGCAAGATTACATTACCTCTTGTAGAAGCTCCGTAAATGCAAATCTTTTTGCCGTTTTTCTTTTCATCCTTCAAAAAACCCACCAGGTCTTTCTTTATACCGTTTATTCTTAAGGCAAATTCGATGTATGGTTTTAATGTGTTTAAACCCATCGCACTCTCTTTTCTTTCTATTTCACCAAATCTTTTTTCAAAATTTTTGAAAGGCCTTACATCCGCATTGTCCTGGAATTTAATGTAGGTCCTTATGCTACCCCCGTTTATGTCATTAAGTTCTACATCAAAAATCTCTAAACCATATTTCTCTATAAGAGGTTTTAACGAGGTTAAAGAGTAATACTCTCTGTGTTCATGGCAGATGTTGTCAAAAGCGTTTTGTTCTAGCATTGACACCAGATAATTCTGCTGAATTACGAAAATTCCTTTTTTTTCCAAACATTCAACTATGTCTTTAACAAAATTATTTGGGTCTTCAAGATCGTAAAACATTGATATTGCGGTTATTATTTTTGCCTTTTTTCCTTGAAATTTTTCCTTGAAATTTTTTGCATTAAAAAAGTTGTTTATTACGTTGAATCCTTTTGATGATGCCTCTCTGGCGACATTTTCAGATGGTTCAAATCCCACCAATTCTATTTCTTTGTTCTGATAAAAACTCAGCAATGTTCCGTCATTGCATCCGATGTCCACAACAATATCTCCTTTATTCAACTTAACCAATTTTTCAGATTTTTGAACAATATCTTTTAAGTCCTCTTTTATTGTTGTGCTTATTCCCGATTTGTACCAATATTGTTTGCCCCACATTTTTTCAGGAGGAGCATTGTGCTTTAATTGCAATAATTTACAGTTCTGGCACAAGACTATCTCGAGAGGTATTTTTTCTTCCTTTTCATCAAACGAATCTACAAAATTGCTTATATACTGGTTACCTAGAGAGAGAATATCTGTTAAATTTTTATTATTACAAACTCTGCAATTTTTTATTTCAAACATCTTATTTAAATATATTATTAATCCCGTCAAATGCAAGAATCGATTTTGGGAATTTTTTCTTTAATTCTTCTTTTCTTACTAAAAGATTGCCTCCAAGCATGTTACCAACAATTCTTTGGAATATCCTTGAATTTCCTTCCTCTTGAACGTTGTGAAAAAAACAAAAATGCTTCTTTTCAAAAACTCTCTCGGGGATTAAAAGTGGAAAGGCCATGCTCCAATCTTGAGTGTATATTACATCATAGTTTTTTTCCTTGTCTCTCCTTTTTATCGCTTCCTTCAAAGTACCCATTGAACCTGACAATGAGTCAATGCCTAAGTCATCCTCTCTCGACAAAAGATCCACATTGTGTCCTTTTTCTTCAAGTTTTTGCTTTACACTCCTAACGATATCCCATGACTCTTCCTTCTTTTTCCTGAAAACAATAAGTATTTTCATTTCAATCGGAAGCCTCCAATCTTTTTAATGTTTCTTCTGCATGTTTTAATTCTTTTTTGTCATTTACTGTGAGCCATATTCCTTCATGATGGAATGAATGTATTTTCCCGTGATTAATCAATTTCCTAAATGCATTTTCTTCAATATTACCACCTTCTAGAAAGCCCTTAATTTTTTTATTGAAAACATAAATCCCTGAATTCATTTTCTTGTCGATTAATTCTCCCTTCTCTTTGAATTCCTTTATTTTTCCGTCATCTTCAATATGGAGAATTCCGAAATTTGTTCGCAGATTGATGGTTGTAATTGTAACGACTGCGTCATTCTTTAAATGACATTCCAAAAGATTATCCAATTGCAAATCAGTTATTTGGTCTCCGTTCATTGCATAAAAATTCTCGTCTGTTATGCCTGACTGACTTATCGCCGCCTTGAATGCATCTTCTGTTCCTCCTTTTTCATCATGCTCCGTATAATTTATTTTCACACCGAAATCTTCCCCATCACCAAAATAATTTTTAATCATTTCTTTTTTATACGCCACCCCGATTATAACATTTTCAACACCATGTTTTACCAGCCACCCAATTATTCTCTCGAGAATGGGCTTTCCATTAACAGGGATTAACGGTTTTGGCAAGTCTTCTGTGCGTTCTTCCAACCTTGTTCCCCTGCCACCTGCAATTATTACTGCTGTCTTTAGCACCATTAAAAATTTAGAAGATTATCATTTAAAAGAATAATGGAAGTTAGATTCATAATTTTTAAGAGTTACCAAACGCCTCCCCTATAGTACCCTCTTAGTTGAGCAGGTTCTATTCCTGCGTAAACTGCTAAATCTAAAGCACCGGGATTTAGTAAAACCCTTTCATTATCTGTTCTGTTTATTCTATTCTCAACCACTCCTCTAAAATTTTCTCTTAAAAATCTTTCCACACCATTTGAATTATTGGGAATAAAAACAAGTTCTCTATGCTCTTTTGCATCTTTTGCAGTAACCCACGATTTTGTAACTTGCTCTTTTGATAACTCCGTGTTTACTTGAAAAACATAAGTTATGTTTCCTGTTCCAAGAAGCCAGTCTTCTGTTCTACCAATTGATCTAACAGAACTTACACCGTTTAACCTTTCCCCTATAATTCAGGGATTAATTCCCCCCTAACAAATGCTTCCTCAATGCTCTCTTTTCTTTCTTTAAGAGCATCTGAAACGCTTAGTCCTCCTGCTCCAACGGTGTGATAAGTGTTTGGATAACTTCCACCCCCCTTACACCGAAAACAATGTATCCTTTTCAGATTTATCGTCGGGAGACGTAATGATTATTCCATCTGTACTTACTGGTTTTACAGGAATAATAAATCCTTCTCGGTTTAACTGAAGTTCAAGTGAGTGAAGTGGAACCAAATCAACATTTGTGTATTCAGTGCGGGTGTGCAATGAATCATCATACTTACTTCCAAAAACGTTTTCATACTTTTCTTCACCAGTCATAATCTCATTATACCACGGAGTTTTTGGGAGTGCGTTTAAGTCATTTAATTCATTAAAACTTCCCCCTCCAAAAAGAATGTCTGTCGCTTTTCTAAATCCTGGTTGCCCATAGAGCTTTGTTCTGAATTCTCCTGCCACTTCTGTTTTAGGGGGTCTTGTCTTGTTGAACGGCTCTCCAACTCTATCTTGATACCAAGGTAAAATCTTTTCCACTGCTTCATCTACAAGATTATAAACTTCATCAAGAGGTACAAAAGTCCTGTCATTGTTCAATCTTTTTGGAGAATACTCATGATGTAAATTCACAGAAATTCTCTTTATAGAACCATCTTGAAAAGCCCTCTTAATTCTGTCTTCTTGAGTTAGTCTTTCCAATTGCATCAAATTCAATAAAATTAACCTTTTTTAAGTTTTATGAAACCTCATTATGTATGTTTACTACAATAACCTTAATAAATGAAATTTGTTCAGAAAAATAATGAAAGTTTTGATAACTGGAGTAACGGGGTTTATCGGCGGTGAAATCGCACACAAGCTTCTTGAGCAAGGGCATCAAGTTTTCGGAATAATACAGCACGTTGTTGGTAGAAATTTCGAATCAGTTGAAGATATTAAAGACAGGATAAACCTCATAACCTGCGACATAAGAGACTATCACGCAACAAGGAGTTCCATAAAAAAGATTGAACCTGACGTTGTTTTGCATCTCGCCGCACTTTCACCGGTAAGATTGAGTTTTGAACAACCATTTAACTATCAAGATACAAATTACCTCGGAACAATCAATATTGCGGAAGCATTAATGGATCTTTATGGGCCTAAGAAGGTGAGGCTTGTTGTTGCATCAACGGCAGAGGTCTACGGAATTCAGGAAAAGGAAGTTCCCTTCCAGGAAAATTTGGAATTAAGACCTTCAAGTCCTTACGCTGTCAGCAAAGCAGCATTAGATATGTATGTAAGAATGCTACACATTGTTTACAATTTCAACGTAGTTATAATGAGAACATCCAATTCTTTTGGTAGAAAGTATGATCCTAGTTTTTTTACAGAATATCTAATAACAGAAATGATTAAAGGGAATGATATTTACATCGGTGCTCCAAACTCGGTAAGAGATTATATCTATGTTGATGATCACGTGAATGGATATCTGCTTGCAATGAATTCTCAAGAAGCCAAAGGCCACGTTTTCAACATTGCCGGAGGCAAAGGTTTTACAAACAAAGAGTGGGTTTTAAAAATCGCAGAACAATTAAAATTTCCCTTGGAAAAAATTCATTTAGGAGAGTACCCTCCGCGATATCCTTATCGACCGTTGGCTTCTGACCAACCATATCTTGTCCTGGATTCTTCAAAGGCAAAAAGAATTCTTGGATGGCAACAAACAGTTCTCCCGGAAGAAGGATTAAAAAGAACAATTGACTACTGGAAGAGAAATCTCCACAAATCAGAAGATTTGTTAAAAAAAATAAAGGGGATTCTTGATGAATATGAAAATAGCGATGGTTTCTCCGACAAGAGAATCTGAAAGGGCAATATCCGGTTATTCTGTTACACTAACAGAGAATATAAAAAAAACCGAAACAGACATTGAGGATGTTTCTTATGTAGCCGGAAGTCCGATGTCTTTTCTGAAAATGATTCCAAAATTAAAAAAATATAACATCGTCCACATACAACACGAGTATAATCTCCTTGGCTATTACGGACTTCCTTTTTTCCTTGTTTATTTGATACTGGGATTTAACAAAAACAATAAAATAATAACAACCATGCATAATATCCTTTCCAAAAAAGAAAAATTCAAAGAAAACAAATTGAAGATTTTTTTAAGAAGAGTGCTATACTTGTCTCAAAATAAACTTATAAATTGGGCCTCTGATTTGATAATTGTCCACTCTGATTTCTTTGTCCCCATCCTGACAAAGGAGTACAATATCTCAAGCAGAAAAATAATCGTAGTACCACAAGGCATTATTGAAAATGTAAAAAAAATACCTAAGGATAAGGCAAAGAAGGAATTAAAATTAAGCGGGGATGTGTATCTTGTAATAGGAAATTTAACCCCTGATTCAGGAGCAGACATCCCTCTAAAATATGCTGATAAGATCGGAAAAACTGTGTTGGTTGTTTCCAGCCCCATCCCCGTCAATGACAGAAAAAAACAGCGACTTAAGGAATATCTAAATTTTTTGGAAGGATTTGTTAAAAAGAAAAAATCCGAGAAGTACGTCCGGTTTGATATAAAACCAATAAGTGATCAAATGCCAATATGGTGGGTGTATTTTTCAGCTGCAGATTTTGTTTTGCAGGCATACCGCGGAGGAATAGGAAGCGGGATTTTCGCGCATGCCATGGCTGCGGGAACCCCGGTTGTTTCCAGTGATATTCCCTTTTTCAAGGATATAGAAAAAAGATATGGTTGTATAAAAACAGTAAAAAATGAAAAGGATTTTCCTAGAATAATTAAAGAAGCACTAAAACAAAAAAACTACAAAAAAATGAAAGGAGAGTCTGAAAGATATTTAAAAGAAAGGGGCTTATCATCAATTGCAAAAGAGTATAAAAAAATATATTTGTCTTTGAGATAACAAAATGAATATTCTAATTGAAGGGGGAAACTTAAACTCCATTGCTGAAGGCACGAGAAATATTGCCCTGTCTTATGCAAAAAAATTCAAAGAAAGAGGTCACAATGTGGTCGTATTAACAAAGCAGATAGACAGAATAAGGAACAAGAGGTATGGAAAGTTTGAAATTATAGACGGAATAAAATTTTATAGATGGTTTAACTACGAGGATAAGTTATACAATTTCCTTGTGGAAAGAAATGGAAAAGTAGGAAGATTCCTTTACAAGGTGTGCAGGATAATGAGCTACTGGGGTTTTTACAGAACATATACTAAGATAACAAAAAAGGAAAAAATTGAGGTCATGAATATATTCGTAAAGGGTTTTAGACCAAGAGTATACTTAAAATTTTTAGATATGTTCAGTAATTTTCCCATCATAATGACTCTTCTTGGAGACCCGGAATTTAATATGAGAAAGTACAATCTAAAGAAAGAATTTTCCAATCTTGATCTGATAATAATTCCGTCAAAAACAATTTACAATCATCTAAAAAAATTTGGCGTGGAGAGGACGAGGAACATTCCGTATGGAATCGATACCAAAAAATTCAAGCCCATAAAAAAAAGTAATCGCAAAATAAAGAGAATTTATTGTTCACGATACTATAACCATCTCCCGGAAGTTCTGCGCGCATTAGAAAAGGTAAGCAAAGAAACAGAATTTGAATTAATACTTGAAAAAAAAGTGAGAGACGATCTTAAAAAGTATGGTTTTGATGAAAAATTTTTGGGTAAAATAGCAAAAAGAGTGGAGTATATAGGATATCTAAAGGATATCAATAAATTTCTGGGAGAAGTAGATTTAGTCATAGATTTACATAACGAAGGAAAATTCCTAACCTGCGCGTCACCTCCTGCAAAAATACTTGAGGCAATGGCAACCGGAAAAGTCGTCCTGTCAACCAATGTCTCGGAGATATCTGAGTTCATTACAGATGGAAAAAACGGTTTTTTGGCAGAAAAGAACAGTTCCGAAGAAATTTACAGAAAGATAAAGGGGGCCATGGAATCAAAAGGGGATATCGGTAGAAAGGCGAGAGAGACAATACTAAAAAACTTTGATTTAAACAAATCAGTGATCATTTATGAAAAAATTTACAAGGAATTAATAAAAAATGAAAATTCTGATAATACTTAAAAATTTCAACCAGCGTCGCGGTCTTCCAGGAGGAGTAGGAAATGCAAACGAAGAAATTGCAAAAGAGATGGAAAAACTTGGGCACAAGGTAGACTTTTTGTCCAGGGAAGATGACATGAAAATTTATTCTCTGTGGAAATCTATATTCCCTATAAGAAAAAAAGTGAAGGAACTTATGAATAAAAATCATTATGAGGTTATATTCAGCCAAGATTGGAGTTTTGCCTTTCCTTTACTTTTCCCAAAAAGAATATTCAAAAAAAATCACATCTGTTGTTTTTGTGGTCATCAAGAAAATTGGCTGATTTTTTTGCAAAATATTGTGGGAAAAATGATGGGAGAAAAATTAATTGTTATAGGGGATGACCTAAAGAAAAGGTTTCCAAAAGCAACATTAATCTACAGAGGTGTAAACTTCAGTAAGTTTAAGCCATTAAAGAGAAAAAGAGATTGTCTTTGTTGGACAGACAAGGGGGATGAATACAAGATGATTTCGGAAGATGAACTCGAAAAAATTGCAATTGAAAACAATTTAAAACTATCAATAGCAAAGGGAATCCCTTCCAACAAAATGAATGAATTTTACAACAAGTGTAAAGTTTTTATCAGCGTGCCCCCTCAAGCAGGATATAACAATTCCTGGAATGAATCGATGGCGGCTGGCGTTCCGATAGTCATTGGTAACAACAAAGGAGGAGGAACAATGCTCCCATTAAACAGAATATCTAAAAATGAAGATAATGTAAAGAGGATAAATGAAATAATAAAAAACCCTAAAAAAATAAATTACAGAAAATGGCTGAGAGATAATGGATTCGCTTGGGAAAATGTTGCAAAGAAGATGATTAATTTTTTTGAAAAGGAAGTTATAACAAACTAATAGTTCTTCAACGTGGTTTTTAACAAGTTTAAATCTTCTTTATTAACCTCTTTTATTACGACCATCACAAAAAAGTAGGTTACAACTCCTATAATCACTTCCAAAATGCTGAAGATTGGAGCAATTTCAGTAAATAAAATTTCATAAATATACAAAACCAATGCCATAATTGCAGAGGCAATGATTGACCTCAAAAGAGGTTTATTGTCAAGTGCCATTTTAAATTGCTTCTTAACATCAGCCATAACTGCGACGAGAAGGAATGTTCTGCTTATGACTGTGGCCAAGGCAGCCCCTATTATTGCATATTCTTGACTAAATTTTAAGAAGTATGTGATAAGAATATAATTCAAGACCACATTTAATATTAGAGACATCACAGTTATTGTTGCCAGGATTTTGGTTCTATCTTTTGCTTTTAACAAATTTGAATAAAGTGATGATATCGGAGTTACAAAAAGTATGAGGGAGAGAGCCAATAGAACACCGACTGCATTTGAGTATTCACTTCCGTAAAAAAAACTTATTATTTCTTCTGAAACGAATAAAATTCCAACAACCGACGGGACCGAGATTATCAATGTGTATCGCATTGATTTTGATATTGCTTTCTTCAATCTGTCTCCGTTAACCTGAGTGAATATGGGGAGGAAAATTCCTGAAATTGTAAAAATAGCAACTAAGGAAATTATAACAGAAAAGGCCGCATGATAATAACCCACATAAGAAGTGTCTACAAACCTTCCAAGCATTAACGTATCAACAGAACCAAACATTATTAACGATATATTGATTATGCTCATAAATCCAAGATATTCCCATGTCTTCTTTTTGTTAAATTTAATTTTTTTCTTCGGAAAAAATCTGAATTTTTTTCTCTTCAAGATTATTATTATTGATATCAAAGAAACAAAGGAAGATGCCGCAAATGCCGCAAATATCGCAGAAACAGCCTCGACGCCAGAAAAAAGCAACAAGGCAATAAATGAAAACAAAACCTTTGAACCGTGTAAAATTGTATAAACAAATGGGACATCTCTTAGATCATTTAATGCAAAGAACAAAATTCCAAAAAAGTTTCTCACCGCATTCACCAAGACGAAAAATATTGCAAATAAAAGGGGTATTACAATCTCCTGCTTGCCGAAAATATCATATGCAAAAAGCTTTGCAAACAGAAATAGTCCCAATGCTCCGAAGATAATCAGAATAAACCTTACATTGAATAAATACCAAAAATAAGAAAGAGCTTCGTTTCTTTTGTTTTTTCCAAGTGATTCTGACATGTACCTAATTGCAGCCTCACCAATACCGAGATCAATAAATGAAAATACAATAACAACTATCGATAGGACAAGGGAATACACTCCAAACAAGTCGGGCAAGAGCATTCTTGCAAGAAGTATTGTAAGAACGAAACCTCCTACCTTTGATATGAAGGTCGAAAGAGAATTGTAAAGGGTATTCTTCGCCGCTAGCAAAGACAAATTTTTCTGAATGTTAAATTTCATGCTTCACCTACTAAACATAAAGCCAATTGGTTTAAAAGAATTGTGAACTTACATTCTTAGTTTGTTCCAATTTTCACTCTTGAATAAAGAACTAAAGAAGAATTTTGCTGTAAATGTGCCGACATTTTTTATTGCCAACAACCTAAAGACATAGAAGATAACCTTTAGGTTTTTTTGTTTAATCATTGAGTAAACAGTGAATAGAAATATCTTTTGAAACACATTTGAAAAAACAGGGTAGTTCAGTTTTCCTATTTTTGTTGTTTTAACTAATGGGATTGAGATAAAAGACATGATATCACGACGGAAAAATTTGTTTTTTCTTCTTTTTAGTAGATTCTCGAAATCATGATAGTTCTCTAAAAGATATTCTCTAGAAACAGCAATCTGCTCAGGGATTATTAATCTTTCAAATTCCTCTAAATTCAATTCATTAAACGACTTAAGCATATCGACAAGAAGCAAATTCCCAAGTAGCTTGTCGAAAAAATAATAATCACAGATGCTAATCTGTTTTTTTGTAACATCCATAGCGCGAGACCGCAAATATTCCAGATATTCCATATTTTCCGAGTCGTTAGATGAAAAACAAATGTAATCAAATCCTTCGGTAATTTTTTTAACGTAATCAAAGTTTTTTACTTCTTCTTTTTTTATCATCTTCATTTTTTTATTTGATTTTATTAACTTTGAAGAAAAAACATTCTCATTCTCCAACATTTTACCGAATAATTTTTGGTACTCCTGTGAGATGTTATGGTTTTTTATCGCTTTAGTGTAAGATTTTTCGGCAATTTTCTCTCGCGCCGTTTCATTTTTGAGGTAGTATGCAATCTTTTTTAACAATTCCTCGTTATTTTTGAACATAACAATCTCCTCGTTATTTTTGAAGAATTTAAGATATCCTGAAAAGAAGTCGACGAGGCTAAAGGACTTGCATGCAGCAAACTCAAAAATTCTTCCTTTAAAATGCAATTTCCCATAACGGTTCTTAGAAAATGCCAAATTTATTTTACTCTGATTTACTATCTTAACAAATTTTTCTGAATCCGGAGAACCAAGATAAACATCCCGGAATTCGGGATAATTTTCCCATCCTCTTCCGAAGATTTTCAAGTTAACTTTTTTATCCAAGAGAAATCTCACGATATCTAATCTGGGTTTGGAGGGCTGTCCAATGAAAGTTACATCATAAATCTTTTTCGTTTTTATCGGCTTAAAGATATCTGTATTTATGCTGATAGTGGGAAAAACGTTTTTTATGCCTTCTTTCTTATATTCGGCCACATAATTTGGTTGTGCTATAAAATTACAATCTACAAATAAAGCCTGATATCTTTTTAATGTCTCGAACTCAGTATCATCGTCGCCAACAAAAGCGATTACCTTGATCTTGGGAGATATTTTTTTTATTTCCGCCATCGTTTGTATTGTCAATTCGTCCCTCCCGACTATTAAAAAAATATAATCAGGCATTTCTTTTTTTATTAAACTAGAGAACATCTGGTTCATTTTTTCTGAACCACGAGAAAACCTCTCTTTTCTTGGATCAAACAATATTGTTTTTCCAAATATATTTTTCAAAGGAAGATAGTAATTCTGATAAGGGGCTTCATTTTTACTAGATGCGCTCCACATTGCAAAAAGTATTTTCTGTTTTTTCAATACTCTCTCCAATTCTTCCTGTTTAATTTTCATATCCTTTTATTTTTTTAACATAAGTTCCTTTCTTTAATATTGAATAATCATCTACAATAATGTTCAATAAGAAGAGATATGGTTTCAAAAATATTCGCGGGACGCGTTTAATACTCCACCTCATTTTTGTCCTTAACCATATTCTTTTTCTGTAAAAATAGTAAAATATCCTTCCTTTTGATTTCCAAGGATTTTTTATCAATTGAAGTTTTTGCTCTCTGGTTAATCTCAATTTTTCCAAATCTGCTTGAGGATTAATGTCAATCTTTGATATTCTTTTTTTCCAGAACAAAGGAACCTCGTCAAGTGTAATCATCAAATCTGTTCCATCTTTTTTGTTGCGAAAAGAATAAAATCTGCTTGAAGGATTTATGTTAACCCATCCTTCTCTGTAATCATCATAACCGTATGCTATTTTTATTTTCTTTTCAAAAAATCCGGGAGGTATGAACAATGGGGGCACCAAATCCGAAGGGATAAAATAGCCGTATTTTTTCGTATGTGAGTAACCATCAAAGTGAGCCATTATCTCTTTTTTTGGAGATATTACTACCTGATTCTTAATCTCCACGAATTTTGCAACTTCTTCTGATCTTCTTATGACCCCCCTCATTTTCTCTGAAGAGAACAAATGATTCAACAAATCTTTATGCATTATTTGTATTGAATCAAATATCCCTCCAGGAAAAGATGAAATAAGGAAACTATCTGTTTCCTTTAATACTTTAGAGTTTGGTCTTGAGAGTTCGTGAACGGGATTCAATGGTTTTGAAGCATTCAAAAATTCTGTAAAATGGCTAGGATAAATTGATAAAAAATTTCTTTCCTGTTTTTTCTTAAGTTTTTTTAATTCATTAATGCATAATGCCAAAATTTTTTTGCTGGGTGCAATAAAGGGATGATCAACGTTGCCGGTATAAAAAACCCACTCATCTTCAAGGGAGTTTATCAACTTTAAAGATTCTAGAAATTTTTCCTGGCAATCTCCTCTTCCATAAATTAGATGTAATCTCTTCTTTGGAAATAATTTCTTTACCTCTCTCTCAAAATATTTTCTTTTCTTAGCTAGAGGATCATTGTTAATCTCGTACTTTATGACCACATCAGTCCAAGAAATTTCCGCATAACTAATTAAAGAGTACAGAGCTATGTTAATCTTGCTCGGCATTTTGTAAGGGGTTTTAGAATCTCTTATGTCTTCAAAATCCAAATAATGACCTTTTTGCCACGGCTCGTCTATTATCAAGTTATCAAAATATAATATCATGAAAAAACAGAAATATTAAGAGTTATAAGTTTTGCTGTTCAAGAAGATTTGTGCTCAGAAGGTATTCTCCCAGAACCTCTTCCTACGTCGTCCTCATGCCGGATTACGTCGTCAACTTCAGGGGTGGAACATTCAATTATTACAGAATCTTCCAAGGCAATAGTTCTATGTTTTTTAGGCGGGATAATCTCCCACAATCCTCCTGCTTCAACAATTCTCTTTTCTATTTCTCCGCTGTCTTTTTCATACCACGCTTCCACCTTGCCTGCAAGAAGGTAATTTATCTCTCTTTTATTGCTATGGTGCTGGAAACTCATTCTCGTTCCTGCATTAATCTCAAGCATTTTCATAACATATCTCTTCTCAATTTCTCCTACCTCTTCTCCTGCACGATAATTCAACCATATTTCTCTACCCCATGGCTTAACTACAATTTTAGCATCATTTATGTTATACAGCCAATCTTCTTTTTCGCTCATTTTATTTTTCCATTAGCCCCATATATAAGCATTTGTGTTTTTGATTACAACCCTCCACTAACCTTCAATGTTTGTCCAGTCATATAAGTATTTTTATCACTAGCAAGAAAGAGTATCATCTCGGCAATTTCTTCTGCCCTAGCCATTCTCCCAAGTGGAACTTGCTCCAACTGCTTCCTTGTTCTGTCAGTTAGTGTTGCGGTGGTCATGTCTGTTTCTGTAAATCCCGGAGCAACAGCATTAACCAAAATTCCATAAGGGGCGAGGTCTCTCGCCATGTTTGAAGTCAAGTCAATAATCAATGCTTTTGAGCCAGCATAAGCCCAGCTCCCAGGGAAGTATTCATATCCTTTAACAGAAGACATATTAATTATTTTTCCGAATTTTCTTTTTTGCATTTGTGGCATTACTGCTTTTGAAAAATTGACAACGCCTAAAACATTTGTTTCCAAAGTCTTCCTCCAATCCCTCCCTGTTTGTTCCATATATGGTTTCGAGAGATTTATCCCCGCATTATTTATCAAGATATCCACTCTTCCAACTTTCTCGACCCCTCTCTTAACAGATATTTCATCAGCAACATCACAGAAAATATACTGGGAACCTATCTCTTCAGCAAGATTGATTAATCTTTTTGATTCTGTTTTTCCGTGCAACACCACCCTTGCCCCATAAGTTCTAGCCATGTGTGCTGTTGCCGCACCTATTCCTCTAGATGAACCTGTTATCAGCATCGTTCTTCCTTCTAAACCGTAACAATTATCCATAATGGTTTATTACCTCCACCATCTCATTAATTATACTCTCTCTTATGTCTTCTCTTTCTTCCAATTTTTTCATTATCTCTTTATACTTTTCCGAGCCGAAATGATAATGCCCTGCAATTAGCAAACAGAGAAATTTATTTTCCCCACTATTTGATTGCATCCATTTTTTCCATTTCATTCCTCCATAAACCTCCTCAATAAAATCATTAAAATCTATCCCGTAAATTAAGCACTTTGATATCATAATACTTGTTTGTATAACTCCTAATTGAGGGGCAATATTCATGGCATCTACAACTCCCTTTCTTAATTCAATTTCTTCTCTTGGGAGATAATCTGCATTATGCTCTTTTAGTTTCAGACCTTTCGAGTCCAAGATCTTTTTTACTTTTTCTATGAAGGGCCTATTAAAATTGCCGACTTGATTTATCTCTTTTACAAGACTTCCTGTTTGAACAACATAAAATTCAGGCTTGCAAAATCCTTTGAAAAAATCTATCTCTCTTTCAAGTTCGTGTAAGTTTGAGACATTGAAATTTATTCCCTCATTTTCGTCTGTTCCTATTTCCAACATTATTTTAGGATTTAACTTGAGGCAATATTCTATTGCTTTTTTTGACTCATTTAACATTTCTTCCTTGCTTCCTCGGAAATGGCAAAAATCTATGTGTATTAAATCAAATCCATTTTCAATATCTGACTTAATTGTTTTGTAAACATTCTCCAAGTCAAAATTTCCATTAAAGCCCGGGCCACAATGGTCTCGGCAAATTAAGACCTGAGAATTCGGATATTTTTCTCTCATCGATTTTATAAAACTCATAAATTCTCTTGTATCCCACTTGTTCACATAACCGCCATCATAGTCTATCTGGTTTTTTGAAGCGATTAGCATTAATTCCTTTCTTTGATAATGCGAAACCCTAAAAACAGCCTCGATAACTTCTGAGCTCATTGGTCCTACGGCCAAATTAGACTTAATCATTTTTTCACATCCTTCTTCATTTCCAGATTATTTAAGGCGTAATAAAGCTTGTTTTTTCCCATAAAGTATAGCATCAAATTAAAGGGTTCCTGATGTAAGGGACTCATATTCAAAAAAATCAAAGCAGTTATAATTCTAATTTTGTCCAAATCAAAACCATGTTTTGTCAAAAAAGATTCGTACTCTTCTCTTGCTTCTATCAAATTATTACTTATCTTGTAGTCATAATAGATACTGTCCCCAGATATGTCAAATGAAAATTCTCCTTTCTTTATCGACTTGTATGAAATATTTGTCCCCCCATAAAGTTTGGCCAGATCATAATATAAATCTCCAAAATCCAAAGATTTTCCAAATTCATGTCTCCAATCCAGTAAGATAAATTTATTCAGGTTGCTGAGATTGTTTCGTGTAACCAAAACATTATCGAACTGCAAGTCTCCGTGAAAATTCACGGGTGTGCCCTCCTCCAAATAGTTCCAATCTATCTTATTCAAAAGTTCTTTTAGTGGTGGAATTTGAACTCCATTAACATTGCTCCATGAATCTTCAATTCTTGTCTTTTCATAGAATCTTTTCAAACGTTCGAGAGTTTTATCATAATAAAATTCTTTGCAGGATTTTCTGAATTTTTCTTTTTCTTCTTCTGAGAGATTAATATCCTTCCACAAATTAACCTTCAACCACCTTAAAAAATCTCGTACTATCTGCCTGTCTAGGACATCATAAAGAACCTGCCCGTCAATCATTTTATATGAATAAAAATTTCCCTTTTTTGATTCAACGACAGGACATAATCCTTTAAGATAATTGCTCCTGATTATTCTCTTTTCAACAATATCTTTTTCTGAAAAATATTTCACAACTTTTCCGTTTACAAAGTAAATGAATTCATTACTCTTACTAAAGTCGAACTCCTTGCCCCCTCCTGAAAAATTTTCATTTGTTTCTTTGTAGTTTTCAAGTGTTCCCGTATCAAACCACGTGAAACCGACAGGAACCAGCTTGTTATTTATCAATCTGTTGAAACCGTTTGAAACTTGGATTTCACCACTTTTTATTTCCTTATCTTTCTCCAAACCTTCAAAAAAGTCCAAGTAGTCTCTCACTCCGGCAAGTCCTATAAATGCGAATTTGTTGTTTGTCTTTATTTTGTCATCAAGCTGATAAACCAAGTTATTTTTTATCTTGACAGTGCAATACTTTTCAGTTTCCTTGACAGGAGCAATCCCAAACCAATTTTCATCCGGCTCTGGAATTTTTTCCAGCACAAGTGTGTCTGCCGCGAAAAAAATGAACGGGCACTGTAAATGACTTTTGCACTGAAACAAAGAGTAACCGGGTCCTGTTCCGGGCCCCAAGAACCTATCAACTTCAACGTAAGTTATTTTTCTTTCAGGATGTGCGATATTCAGATAATCAATTATTGTCTCTTTTTTATGTCCAATTGCAACAACAATCTCTACATCATCTGAAAATTTTTCTATTATGTGAGAAATAACTGCCTTGAAATTTATTGGCAATATCGCTTTGTTAACATTTTCTGAAAGTGCGCCAATCCTACTCCCTACGCCTGCTGCAAGGATACAAACTTTATATTTCATTTTTTTCCAAAAAAACCTTGTTTATTTTTATGCAGGCGTCGCACACAGCGCCTTCCCCTGATTTTGAAGGAGTCACATATTTTGCCCATCTTTTTGCTTCAATTCTTGCATTCGCGGGAGCAATTCCAAATTTGCACTCTTTAATTATCTGCGAGTCAAAAATTCCATCTCCAATAAAAATCATGTTGTTAAAATCAAAATTTTTCTTCAGCCATTCATATCTATTCCCGTCCGGAACAAGCTGAATCTTATAGCCCATGTCTTTTATCCTTCTTTTTGAAATTGAAAATCCTCTTTTGTCGGCGGAAATGAAAAGAATATTGAGTTTATCTTTGATTAACTTCAACCCGTCTGCGTCATGAGGTCCAAAAATCTTGTGAGATTTTCCCTTCGAGTCATACAAGAATTGTCCCGTAGTCATTACTCCATCTACATCTATGATTAAGTCCATTTTTTCCATCGTGTCTTGCAATGAGCAATCTTTATACTTCTAATTAAGTATCTTATCTGCTCGGTTACACAAGTTTTTCAAGAATAGTGAATTTATAAGTTTTGTGAAGAATTATCAGTCCTTTTGGATTTTTTTGACAATGTCTGAAAATGCAGGTCTGGTAATCAAAACTCCTGCAGTTATTCCTATTATTGTCGTGAGGGCAAACCCTTTGAAAAATCCTGCCGCAGCCCAGTAAAGAGGAATCATTGCAACAAGTCCTGTGAAGTAAGCGGCAACAATAATCACAAGCGCGCGCTTTAGTCGGAAGTTAATACTGGAGGATTTTTCCCTTGATTCATCCAAAATTATTATCTGCTGGTCGATCCCTGTTCCAATCGTGGCCAGAATTCCTGCAATGCTCGGCAAGTCAAGATTCCATCTTATTAACGACGCTATTCCAAGAATTATTATCACTTCTGAAATACTTGTAAATATCAGGGCGAGAGAAGATTTGAAGTTCCTGTACCTCAAGAAAACGAAAATGGAGACTGCAAACAATGAAACAATTCCTGCAATGAGGATTGATTTTGAAAACTCATCTCCAAATGACGAAGAAATAGTGTCCAGTTTGACAATTTCCAATTTGTAAGGTAAGCTTCCCGTTATTAGAATTGTTTGTAAACGGTTCATGCTATTGAAAGCATCTTCATAGGCATCGTCTTCTGTCTCTCCGAATCCAGAGCCTGTAATGGAAATCTGCGTTGTAACCTGTCCTTTTAGTCCCTCGTTGATAAACAATGAATCCACAAGTTTACCATCTATGAAAAGGTCTAACTTTTTTGAGAGATAGTTCCCGTCTGCCGACGAGTTAGTTCCCAATTTGGAGGTTATGTCTGCATGTCTTTTTGCAGCATCTTCACTCAGAAAGATTGTAAATCTGAAATTGCAAAAATAAAATTCCGTTGACTTTTGACAGGATTCGATGACTGCCTGCTCACCTGAACGAGCCACAGAAGTGATGTCTTTCTCTCCACCGACAAAAACGACTTCCTCTCCAATTTTTGCTTCAAATTTTCCCTGCTCAGATATCAACGCACGCAAATCTTCAGGAGTTGTGCCGGCTATTTCAACTCTTACATATTCATCTCCAGAAAGATCAGATACTTTGGAAACTGAAACATCTTCTATTCCGTAGACATTAAATCTGTTTCTTATCAAATCAACCAAGTCATTAGTTTCTTCAGACGAAAGAGAAACATCCTGCGGCTTTACGAGAGCGCGAGAACCTCCAGAAATATCCAACCCTGTTACAAGATTTGTTTTTGGAATCTCAGAGACTGTTATTTCAGGAAAATCATTTGTAAAAAAGATAATCTCGGAGTCCTTGGTGTTTATTACTGTCTTTAAATTATTTTCCGAAGGAAATTTTTGATTCATTATCAAAAGATAATCTTCCAAACTTGTTACTTTTTTTCCATCGACAAATTCTATTATCTGCCCTTTCTGTAAACCCTCATTAGACGCTGTTGAATTGGATTCGACACTTGTAACCAAAACTCCCTCCTGAAAGATTTTTGTGGGTGAACCAAATATTGAGAGCAATGAAAGTAACAAAATAACAATCAAAAGCCAGATTCTCCAGGTAAAATCAATTTTCATGTTTTTCCACATACCATTTAATTAAAGACGTGTTTGTAACCCATGTGTTAAAAATGTCAAAGAACAACCCGATAATTAAAACGCTAAATATCTGGGTCAAGACAATTGAAAAAGAACTAACAACAAACAATGCAGATAATATTGCCAGAATGGAAGTCGCAGTCATGGATATTCCTGTCTTGAATGCGTTGAATATTTTTCTGTTTACGGTGCCCTCGTGTCTCTTTAAAATTCTGTTTGTCAGTAAGATATCCGTATCCACGCTGTAACCTATCAACATCAAAAAGGCAACAAGTCCCGGAGCAGACATTTTTATCCCAAGAATATCAACGAAAACCAAGGTCATGATTATATCTGCAATAACCGAGATGATAACTGCGATAGAGGGAATGAAAGTTCTGAATATAATAAAGACAACTATCCCCATGAAAAGAAACGCAGCCAGTATAGCCATTATAAGCTGTTTGTAAAAATTCTCGCTTAGTCCGGCACTAATAAACTCAAAACTACTATTTTTTTCATTCAGTTCGTAACCAACATAATCCTCAAGAATTTTTTTAGTCATCTCTTGTTCCGAAGATGTCTGAATTATTATTCCTGTTTTCTCCCTAGTAATCAAATCATAAATCTCTCTTGTGTTAAGGTTCTCAAGCTGTGATGAAAGTTCGTTTTCAAGTTTCGCAGCGTCTATGTTTCCTTGTATTGTTATGGAAGTTCCTCCTGAAAGGGAAAAATCTTTATAGATAAAATCATTATTTGCAGAGTAAAAAGAAAACAAATAAAAAATCGACAGGAGGAAAACTGACAGCGGCAACAAAAGCAGCAATTTGTAGTTTTTGTCGTGAAATTTTATAATCTTCTGTTTTATATTTTGTGTATTCATTTTTTCATGCGCCGGCCGGGGTTCGAACCCGGACCATCTGCTTGGAAGGCAGAGATACTACCATTATACTACCAGCGCCCAAACAGAATAGTACAAAATTGTTTAATAAAGTTTTTCTTTTGTTGTTTCATTGTAAAACTTTTTTAAACCAATTATCTTAAGAATTGTTGAGCAGGAGTAGCGAAGTGGTCAAACGCGCGGGACTCAAGATCCCGTCCTTTAGTAGGTTCAGAGGTTCGAATCCTCTCTCCTGCATTTGCCCGGGTAGCTCAGTCTGGATTAGAGCGACGCACTCCTAAAATTAATTTGAAGTGATGCGTAGGTCGCAGGTTCAAATCCTGTCTCGGGCGCTCATAATAAAGATAGGATTTCTAATCAGTTTAAAGAAATTCGGATAGGAAAGTTTGCAAGAAAACTTCGTGTTCTTGCAAATCCTGTCTGGCGCTTGGAAAGGTTTAAAAAACCCGGTGACAAGATAGATTTGAAGACGGTCATAATAGGTTGGAAACACCTGTTCCCATTCCGAACACAGAAGTTAAGCAATCTATGTTGGTGATGGTAGTGCATGAAAATGCGCGAACTCATCAAGCTGTCTTTCATATTCTTTAAATTTATAAAATAAAGAATTATTATGGTTCTATGAATGAAGAAATATTTAGCAAGGAAATAGGTGAACATATCCGCAACCGGCATTTATGCAGAAGAATGTATGCCATTATAGATGGGCAATTAAAAGTAGATGAATCTAATGACCCGAGACATCACTGGGAATGGTTTGTCGAGGAAGGATGGATTAAGGATTTGAATGATCCAATATTCGCAGAAATTGTAAGAGGTAATGTGACTAACGAAGGTGATCTCCATTTTTACATCGGAAAAGATTTTGGGATTGATATTGAATCAGAAAGAATATTCTTTAAATTTTTGCCTGAAATTATAAAAAAGATGAATGTAAATCCCAGAGCAAGAATACTGGGTGGAAAGATAAAAGGAGATATCATGGATGACTTATGGCCTTCTCAAAAAGAATATGGTTTTGCAAAAGATTATTCAAATTAAAATGCCATCAAAAAAAATTTCAAGAAACGCCGCGTTGACAGAGATAAATGACTTCTTTGACCACATAGAACACAAAACATCAGAACAAGTAAAAAAGATAAAAAAACTTGCAATGAGCCATAACATAAAACTCGGGCACAAGAGAAAATTGTTCTGCAAGAAATGTCTCAATCCGTTCAGGAATTCAAGCATAACAATAAAAAATGATTTTGTAACAATTGAATGCGAAAGTTGCGGGCACAAGAACAGATGGAAATTCCAAGGCCGCATAAGGACAGGGGTGAAGGTTGAAAACGCAGAATGTTGCTGAAAAATCAAAAAATCCTTGTGTTTGTTCTGGATTTTTGGATGATTCAAAATTGAAATACGAATTAAACAACAATTTATGGACATGAAAAAAATATTTTATCTGATCAAAAGACCTTTTCTGGTAATATTTTCAGGTGTCTCAACTTACTTGCTCGTGACTAATTTTAGTTTAAATATTTCTTTCGCGATATCATCAATCTTGTTCCTGTTGGGATTTTTTACATGGTCTTTCGGTTTAATTGAACTCGGCAAAAATTTTTCAATTTTCCCTAAACCAAGAATATTGATAAAAACAGGAATTTATAAAAAAGTGCGACATCCGATTTATTTAGGGCATATAATAATCTCTTTTAGTTGGATTGTAATCACTCAAAATCTTTTTTTTGTGATTTTTTGGATAATCTTAACGCTGATTTTAGCAATAAGAATCGGCATGGAAGAGGGGTTGCTAGAAAAAAAATTTGGAAATGAGTATAGAACTTACAAGAAGAAAACCTTGTTTTAGCTTTTTTTGAATTTTCCCACCAACTCAACCAAATCTGTTTGCCCCAAAAACATTGCTCGGCAACAGTATCTTTCCAATTCCAATTCGTCAAGGACTTTTTTTACGTCTTCTCCCGAAGAGGTTTTTTCCTTGAATTTTTCCCATAGATGGGCTATTGGCTTTCCGCAACTAAAACAACGAATTGGAATTATCATGATATTTATCCTTTAAGTTCGTTTATAAAATTTTCTGAGGGGAAGTTTTATAAAAACTTGTTGATAGTTTACAATATGAAAGGAAGTATCTTTATTTTAGTGATTGCGATCATATTTCTCTCAAGCAATGTTAGCGCTGTCTGCAATCTCGATGCTTCACTGATAAATCAAGATCCTTATCCGGCAATTCCCGGTGATTATGTAACAATTGTATTTCAGTTAGCAGGTGTTGAAAATCCAGATTGCAAAGACGTCTATTTTGAACTTATCGAGAATTATCCTCTAAAACTTGATCCAGGGGTATCTGCAAGTGTCAGCGTCAAAGCAGGAACATTTGTCGAAGACAGTTCTTCTTATCTAAAAATTCCTTACAAAGTGAGGATTGATGCAAATGCTTTAGATGGAAACCAAGAGATAAGTGTAAGGTACAGGTCTTCTGGTGCCCCATCCGGGACTTATACCATTGAAAAACTTAATCTAAATATCCAAGATGTGAAAACCGATTTTGAGGTGTTCATTAAAAACTATAATCCAAACACGGGAAAGATAACTTTTGAAATCCTAAATATCGGAAAAAATGACGTGGAGGCACTTACATTGTACATTCCTTCACAAGACAACATTGTTGTAAGAGGAACGAGCACGAACATCATCGGATCTCTTGATTCGAATGACTACACCACGGCGGATTTTGACGCGCTTGCAAACAACGGAGAGATAAACATAACCCTGACTTATACAGATTCAATAAATGAAAGAAGAATACTGAAAAAGGTAATTGTTTTTGATTCTGCACCTTTCTACAACAAGATTGAATCAGAAAAGAAAACCCCGACTACCTATTATGTCGTAGGAGTGGTGATTGTTCTTGCAGTGGCATATTATTTTTACAGAAGACATAGGGAAAAGAAAAGGAAGGCGTTGCATCACCACAAGTAAATCACTCATGTCTCAATGCCTCTACGGGATTTACTCTTGATGCGTTTATTGCAGGCACTACACCAGAAATTGCTCCGGTTATTGTGGCAAATAAAACACATCCTACAAATAACTCAACCGAATAATATGGTGCCAAAAAACTCCATCCAAGATTAAAAAGAATTTTTCGTGCAATTTCCGTAAATAAAAATCCTCCCAGAACTCCCAAAATTCCCGAGATAAATCCCAACACTCCAGACTCAAAGAGGAAAAGATTGAACACCTCTATATTTCTAGCACCAATAGATTTCAGAACACCTATCTCACTTGTTCTTTCAAGGACAGAGGTAATCATCGTGTTGGAGGTATTTATCGCCGAAACAATAACTGATATTAGTGCAATCAAGATTACAAATCCTATAACAAATCCGAGTGCAGAAGTGTATGTCTCGAGAAGATCTTCAAATGAGGCCACAAAAAAATCTTCTTTGCCTTCCTCCAGATTTCTAGAACTGCGAAGCTCTTTTTCAACATTATTTATCACTTGTGGAATATTTGTTGTATCAACTCTGGCAATTATCATACTGTACCCTCGTGAATCATTGTAAATTTCCTTGAATTGCGTGTTTGTCATATAAACGGAAGAATCATCCTGTGGATTGCCCAACGATTCGTAAAACCCGACTATCTTTAAATTTTCACCTTCAATCTTTATATTATCGTTAATGTCCAATGCCTTCGAAAAAATTTTGTTTTCTACCAAATAATTGTGGCCGAGAATAACTTTTCCTCTTTCGTTCTTTTCTAGATTTCTTCCTTTGAATATCTCCACATTGCTTAACTCTGTGAAGAGTTCCTTTTTAGGATCAAGCCCTGATGCAAAAACATATTTTTTTGTGCTACCCTGACTGATTTCTGTAACTGTAAAACGCAACCCCGACGCTTCATAAACTCCTGACGTTTTTTCAACAGCTTTCAAATCGTCTTCTGTTAGGGCAAATGTATCGTCCAAACCAGGTGCACCGATGCCTCGTGGCTGAATAGTAATCTTGTCTGCAGATGAATCTGACACAAAACTGTTAATATAATTGTACAATCCAAATCCAAAACTTACAAAGATGAATATTGTTGTGATCCCGATCAATATTGAAAATATTGTCAATATGCTTCTCGTTTTTCTTTTTTTCAAGTTTTCCAAAGAGTATCGCATTATTTCGTTGCTTATCATGCTCTAAGAGCCCCCACCGGATTTTCTTTTGCGGCGTTCATCGCAGGCACAACTCCCGAAATAGAACCTATCAAAAAACTGCCAACCAAAACCAAAAAAATCAAAGTGAAATCAAAATCCGGGCTTGCCGTGCTCCCAAGAAAGTTATTTAACAAACGTGTGCCAAGGTAACTTGCTCCTGTTCCAAGGAGCACTCCAAGGAGACCACTCATTGCACCGAGCATCCCTGCCTCGATAAAGAATTGATAAAAAATGTGTTCGTTTCTTGCACCAATCGCCTTCATTGTTCCTATCTCTTTTCTTCTTTCAAGGACAGAAGTCATCATTGTATTTGCTATACCTACTGCTCCGACAAATATTGATATAGAGGCAATCAACACAACAAAAATTTGTATGCCAAATATTATCTGATTTATTGACTCTAAAGTTGCCTGAGGAGTTGAAACCTGAAAGTCTTCTTCGCCCATTTTAACATCGCGAGTTTTTCTGAGGAGTTTTTCAATGTCCTCCTTTGCCTCATCCATAAATTCTTTATCTGATACTTTGACCGCGATTAAATCAACTTCATCGCCATAACCGACAAGCTCTTCCAAATCCTTCTCGTTGATCAAGATACTTCCATCAAGAATAAAACTTCCTTTTTTTTCCAATATTCCTACAACCTTAAATTCTTCGCCGTTTAGTTTTATTTTATCGCCGGTTTTTACATTTTTCTCAAATCCGTTTTTTTCTTTGTCAAGAAAATTGCTTCCTAATACAACCACTTTTCTCTCACCATCTTCAATCAATCTTCCGGAAGAGGTCTTTAGATCAAGTATCTCATAAACATAATCCTTTTTTTCATCGTCCGGAATTGTTGCCGCCATGCTAAAAACAACTTTATCGTTAAACTCCATTTTCACCGTTCTTATATTTCTCGGAATAGAAACTTCTACAGAATTTAATTTGCCGATTTCTTCCGAACCTTTTTTTGTCAGAGGCTTAGCGACACCACTTCCAGGAGGCCCGTAACCAGAAATCCCTCCCGCCTCGATGCTGATAATCTCCGTCGAACCAATGTCAAATTGCGCGTTGACGGTGTCCTTTAAACTATTTCCAAGGCCAATCAAAGCAACAACTGCCGCAACCCCCACCAAGACACCGAAAAGCGTAAGCCAACTTCTAATTCCTCTGCGTTTTAGATTTTTTAATGACAGGATAAAATAATCTTTCATTTTTCATTTTTTACTTTTCTCCATTTTCCTTTCACTTTTCTTGTAATCTTTTCAATTTGCCCGTCTTTCATCCAGTAAATTGTTCTTGCATGCTTCAGCGCAATTTCGGGTTCGTGCGTAATTATTATTACTGTTTTTCCATTCTTGTTCATATCGGAAAGAAAGTCCATTATCTTTACCCCTGTCTTTGTGTCTAAATTTCCGGTAGGCTCGTCCGCAAGAATTATCTCGGGATCATTTGCCAAAGCCCGCGCAATTGCAACTCTTTGTTGCTGTCCTCCGCTTAACTCAGATGGATAGTGATCTTCCCTGTCTTGAAGTTCCACAAGGTTCAAAAGTTCGCGTGCCTTTTCTTCTCTCTCCCATTCTTCTGTTCCCTGAAAAATCATTGGAAGTATGATGTTCTCCTTGGCAGTAAGATTCGGAATTAGATTGAACTGCTGAAAAATAAATCCTATCTTCTTGCCCCTTACCTGGGCCAAATCAGATTCGCTCAAATGAGAGACGTTGTGTCTATCCAAAAAAACTTTCCCTCTTGAGGGGACATCCAGGCTGCCTATGAGATTCATACCTGTGCTTTTTCCGCTACCGCTCGGACCCATTATGGCTATAAAATCTCCTTTTGATATTTTCAGACTAACATCTTTCAGGGCGATAACCTGGTTTTCCTCGCCTTCCTTGTAAATTTTCCAGACATCTTTCAGGGCGATAACGTCTTTCATCTAGACAAAACGTAATTCTCTTTAAAATACTTTTCCACTCTTAGGCTTTGCATATTAAGTAATTCTTGCGCAAAAAGTGGTTTAGTTATTGTGCAAAGCCCCACTCTTAGATACCTTTTTAAATTAAATTTATGTGAGTAAAATATGAAAACAAAATTGAAATACAAGACCAGAGTTTCCTTTAGCAAGCACTTTCAAAAATTCCAAAACGGAGAAATAGTTGCCGTCATAAAAAAACCATCAGTAACAGCGAGTTTTCCCGGGAGATTACATGGGCAAACAGGAGTCATTGACGGAAAAGTTGGAAAGGCATATGTTGTCAGGATAAACGGGAAAAAAAGAGACAAAAAGTTCATCGTAATGCCAATACATTTAAAAAAAATAAATGCCAATCCGATTGAGACAAAATGATAAAGAACAGAGAAATGCTCAGCATGGCGGAAGCGGAAGAATTGATAAAAAAATCCGGCGGAAGCGAAGAAACGGCAGGTTTCATTAAAAAATTCACAAAGATATCTGCGAAAGATGCGCGAGAAATGAGAAAAAAACTCTCTGATCTCGGGATAATGAAGTTAAAAGAAGAGCAGACTGTGAAGATAACAGATTTTCTTCCCGAAACAGGAGAGGAATTAAACAAAATTTTTACTGGAAATTTAAGCGAAGATGAGACATCAAAAATACTCGACACAGTTAAACAATTCATATAAGGAAAATGGAAAAAGAAGAACACGCAATAATCTTAGATTATCTACCAAACGGATATCCTCTAGAGAAGAAAATGATGCCAATCGCCCAGGCAATTGGGGAATCAAAATTAGTTCTGCTGGAACTTATCCCTCGAAGGGGAATTTCGCTTGAGCCAGGGGAAAAAGTTTACATTGGCGACGGCAAGAGAGACAAAATATACTACATCTTCGGAAGATTAAAGAATGAGAAAATAACAGAACAGGCAAAGGACAGACTTCAGGAATTTATTGAGAAGATAGTCAAAGAAAGAGAAAAGGAATTTGTGGCTTTTTTCAACAAGGCAGAGCCCATAAACAAAAGAATACACCAAATTGAGCTTCTTCCCGGACTTGGGAAAAAATATGTTAAGGGGATACTAGAGGAAAGAAATAAAAAGGACTTTGAGTCCTTTGAAGAGATGAAAAAACGGATAACAAATCTCCCATTTCCTGAAAAGACAATTGAAAAAAGAATACTCCTTGAACTAACAGGAGACGAAAGATATCACCTTTTCACATAAAAAATGGAACAAAAAATAGATAAAAAAGTTGAAGAAAGAATAGTCAGAATTTTGTCGACAGACATAGAAGGAGGCATGAAAATTTTTCCAGGGCTTACAAAAATAAAAGGAATATCTTGGGCGGTTTCAAACGCGATATGCAAAAACCTGGACATGGACAAAAACAGAAAGATAGGTTCTCTCACAGAAGCAGACATAAAAAAAATCTCGGAGTTCATGAAAAATCCAAAAATGTCGCAATTTTTGTTCAACAGAAAATTTGATTTTGAAACCGGGGAAAGAAAACATCTCATAGGCACAGATCTTGAGTTGAAAAAAGAGTTTGACATAAAACGATTAAAAAAAATAAAGAGCTACAGGGGGTTCAGGCACACTCTTGGATTACCGTCGAGAGGCCAGAGAACAAAGGGAAATTTCAGAAGAAACAGGGCAAAAAGCGTCGGAATAAAAAAGAAATCAAAATAAAATGAAAAGTATAGAAAAAACCAAAACAGGAAAGGAAATAGTTCATCTTGAAAATAATGGTGATGCTTTGAAAATTAAAGAGGGAGACATAGTAAAACTTGTTGATGTTTCAATTAATAATGACAGATTCTCCGGACCACTCTTAGGAATAAGTTTAAGTGAATCTGGAGTAGGGGCGTTGTATTTTTTGGTGAGAAATGAAGATAAAATTTCTAGTTTTTTTGCAGTAGACAGAATTTGGAGAGTTGATAATGATGGTAGATTTGAAGTGTGCTTTAGAGATGAAATTGGTAAGTATGAAACAACTCATCCTAATTATCAAGAATATCTAAAAATGTTAGAAGAGGCAGGAGTATAAATGAAAAGAAAACACAAGCAATATTCGAGGCCAAAGAAGCGTTTTGAAAAGGCGAGAATACTTGAAGAGGAAAACATAAAAAAAGAATTCGGGCTGAAAAACAAAAAGGAAATCTGGAAATCGGAAGAGAAGGTAAAAATCATGAGGCGAAGGGCAAAAGACTTAATCTCCTCCAATCCCGATGAGCAAAAAGTTTTTTTTGCGCGCCTGAAAAAAATAGGGTTGAATGTAAATTCAATCGGGGATGTTCTTTCATTGGACAAGAAAGATTATCTCAAGAGAAGATTGCAAACTCTTGTTCTGGCAAAAAAACTCGCGACAACTCCGAAGGGGGCGCGACAACTTATAGTTCACAAAAAAGTTCTTGTGAACGGCAATACAATCGACAGCCCATCATATGTTGTTCCAGTTGAACTGGAAAATGCAATAACTTTGAAAATTAATGGTGGTAAGACAAAACAATCCTCGGGCAATGCAAAGGAGGACGAAGAATGATAAAACAAGAAATTGAATCCGGAGATGAGGAAGTATTGGAAAAGAAAGATTCAAAAAAGAAAGAGTATGAGGCTGTTGTGAACATATACACCTCTTTCAACAACACGATTGTTCATGTAACAGATATGTCAGGAAAAACAATTTCAAAAGTAACAGGGGGGATGGTGACAAAGCATGACAGACTAAAGGCAAATCCAACAATAGCAATGTTCATAGCAAAAAAAATATCTGAAAACATCAAGGACCTTGGGATAAGAAATCTTTATGTAAGAATTCGGGCAAAGACAAGGAACCCTGCACCCGGGCCTGGAACAAGCGCAATAATAAAAAGCTTGTCAAGAGAAGGGTTTAAAATTCTAAACATACTTGACACAACAAGGGTTCCTCGCGGAGGTCCTAAGAAAAAGGGTGGACGCAGAGGAAGAAGAGTATAAATCGGAGAAAAAATGAAAATAATAAAAAACGATGAGAACACGATAACATTCAGTGCAGAAATTGAAGAGCCGTTGGCAAATTCAATCAGAAGATATGTGGGCCAAATTCCCGTACTTGCAATTGATGAAGTTGAAATCTCAAGAAATGATTCTCCTCTTTATGATGAGACAATAGCACATCGTCTTGGACTTATACCCATAACATCCAACAAGGTCAGTGATAAAAAAACACCTACTGCAAAACTCAAGGTAAAAAACGAAGGATATGTAAATTCTCAAGACATCAAGGGAGTCGACATTATTTACAAAAATATGCCTATAACTTTTCTCAACAAGGGGCAGGAAATTGAACTTGAAGCAACAACAAGATTTGGAATGGGTTCAGAGCATTCAAAATTCTCACCCGGAACAATGTTCTACAGAAAGGTCTTGGAGATTTCAATGGATAAAAAGTTCAAAGATGCTATAAAAGACATCTTGCCTGAAGTAAATATAAAAGAATCCGGAAACAAGATAACAATCATTGACGACGGGAAAAAGGAAATTACAGACATCATTGAGGGAATCTCAAGAAAGGCCGGTGCAACAGCAGAGATTGAACCAAAAGACTCGCTTGTAATAAGTATTGAATCATTCGGGCAGATTCCTGCAAAAGAAATCTTCAAAAAGTCAATTGAAGAACTGAAAAGCGACCTTAAAGATTTCTCCAAGAAAATCTGATTCTAAAACTTTTTAACCCGCAAAACTTATTCTTTTTTATGCGGGAGTGCCGGAGCGGTCAAACGGGCTGGATTAAGGCTCCAGTAGCTTAGTGCTTGCGAAGGTTCGAATCCTTTCTCCCGCATACCAGGAGAAAGGCGTTCTCCTTAGGATAACCTCTCCTTTTGCGCTGAAGCAAAAATAATAGGGGATGAGAACCGTGAAGGTTCGAATCACTTAAACAAGCTGTGTGATGCAGAGTCGCGTGAAGTGTTTTAGTCCTAGAAAATTTTCAATTTTCTGAGCTTTCTCCCACATAGTAATTATGCATAAACTTCTCGCTAAACGTCAAACTTTATAAACCCAAATCTTCTGTGCTTTTTATCTGCGAGTTAACGCGATAGCAGAGAAAGAATTTTTCTCTGTAAATCCTTGTAAAGACTTTCTTCGGAGGCAAAGAAAGAAAGTCGCTTGAGGGATAAAAAACCGTAGGTTTTTAGAATGAAAAGCAAAACAAAAATTTCAAAACAATTGAAAAGAAAAACAAATGCGAATTTTATCAAAGATATTTTGGAATCAAAGAAAAATCCGTCGTGGCTGAATGTTGCAAACATTCTCTCTTATCCTCGAAGAAAAAGAATGGAGATAAATCTTGACAAAATAAACGATGCATCAAAGGAAGGAGAAACAATTCTTGTTCCGGGAAAGGTTCTCTCCCAAGGAAACATTGAGAAAAAAATAAAGATTATTGCAATGGGTTTTTCAAAGGCAGCTATGGAAAAACTCTCGAGCTCAAAAACTGAATTTTCACTGATATCTGAAGAAATTAAAAAAAATCCTCAAGCAAAGGGGATACGGATATTAAATACTGGAAAATGACAATAATCATCGACGGAAAAAACGCTGTTCTTGGAAGAATCGCAAGTTTTGCCGCAAAAAAAGCGCTGGGCGGAGAGGAAGTCGCAGTCCTGAATTGCGAAGAAGTTATAATCTCCGGCAACAGAAAAGATATTCAAAAAAAATACAAGGAGAAGAGAGATAAAGTCGGGAGCGGACAAAAAGGACCAAAAATTTCCAGAACTTCGGAGCAGATTGTGAGAAGAGCAATAAGAGGCATGCTGCCACACGCAAGCAGAGGAAGAGGCAAGGAAGCATTCAAAAAGATAAAATGTTACAAAGGTACCCCAAAAGAATTTGAAGATTCAAAGAAAATTAATCTTGAGGGAAAAATTAGAATGAAATTTATAAGGGTCAAGGAGGTCTACACAGAATGAATCAAATAGTCACATCGGGGAAAAGAAAAACATCAATAGCCAAGGCCGTGCTAAAAGAAGGCTCGGGCAAAGTGACAATAAACAAAAAAAATTACAACGTGCTTTCTTTTTTTGACAAATTGAAAATTGAGGAGCCATTGAGGATTTCCAACGAGGTCTTGGGAAAACTTAATTTTGATGTTGTAATAACTGTTCATGGCGGAGGAGAAAAATCACAGATAGAAGCATCCAGGCTTGCATTGGCAAGAGCAATAAGCAATTTTTCAAAATCGGAAAAACTCACAAAAGCCTTTTTGAATTATGACAGAAATCTTCTTGTTGCCGACGTGAGAAGAAAAGAGACATACAAACCCGGAGACAGCAAAGCCAGAAGAAAAAGGCAGAAGTCATTTAGGTAGTTTTATAAAACATTTTTACTTATCTTTGCTGATTGGAAAATGAGCGAGAGAAAAGAAGCTTTCATGAGACTTTTGATTGGAATTATCTCTGGAATCACGATGGCTGTTTGGAAGTGGCTTGTTTATGTTTTCATAATTCTGAATCTTTTTTATACTCTCATAAAGGGAAAAAGATCAAAGGAGCTTTCCAATTTAAGCGAGGTATGGAATACTCAATGGTACATTTTTTGGAGATACATGATTTTCCTATCAAACAGAAGGCCTTTTCCCATAGGTCATTTGGAAAAAAACATAAGCAAACACGACTTGCGCCCAGCACATCGTTTTAAGAAAAAATAATTATAATGGAATCGACGCTGATAAAAATTGAGGAGGCTTACCTGCCTCGCCCAACCAAACCGAGAACTAAATGTCCTTTTTACGGGTTCAGGATGTCAAATGGTGTAATGGGCGATTCAGGGAGCAATCAATGTGGCTTGGTTATAAACATGGCTAGTCCATGTCATATGGAATTTGAAGAGGGTGATTTTCCCAACTGGAATGCCTGTCCCTTAAACACCGTCGAGAGAAGAGGCTATCTCGACATGGTTGCAGATTCAACCAAAGTTTTTCCTTACGAATTTTGCATTAAAAAAGGCGGTAAATGGGAAGGCATATCGCTAAAAGAGTGGGCTGCTTACATCGAAAGTTTGGGTCGAGTAAAGATTTAGAGAAAGATTTTTGAACACCCAAATACATTTTATTTTATGAAAAAACTCAACGATTCTGTTGCAATAACGTTGATAATCGTGTCGGGAATAATTTTGCTCTCATTAATGGGAATGTTTTATTGGAATTCCCTCAATCCTTCAAATACGATAAGCTCCAGCGGATACGCGACGATAAAAACAATGCCTGACATAGTATCTGTTTACTTCAACGTGCAAACCTACGGAACAACCAGCTCGGAAGCCAGCGATGAAAATTCAAAAATAGTTGAGGCAATGAAAAATTCCCTGAATGAAGGGGGTTTCAGCGACGAGGAAATTCAAACGCAGGGTTTCAGCGTTTATCCTGAGTATGATTATTCAAAATCAAATCCTACAATAACAAGGTATGTTGCCGTTCATTCGTTAAAAGTAGAAATGCCTGCCGATGAAAGAAGCAACATTGGAAAAGTCATTGATTCAGGAGTTAATGCGGGAGCGGGAATCAGTTACATTAATTTTGAGCTGAGCCAGGAAAGGCAGAATGCATACAAAGCAGAGGCGATAAAGCAAGCAACAGTCGACGCAAAAACAAAAGCAGAAGCACTTGCAGAAGGTGCGGGCGAAGAGCTTGGAAAATTGGTCTCTGTTTCAACAAGCGATTTCTATTACCAGCCCTGGCAAATTTTTGCATCGTCGACGGGAAAAGACACTGTCGAGGCAAGAGAAGCGGCTACGAGCATAACGCCAAGCGAGCAGGAAGTCAGTGCGAGCGTAACTGCCGTGTTTAAAGTGAAATAATTTTTTAAGTATACAAATTTTTAAGAATTTGAGAAAATTCCAAGATTCATGGAAGAAGAGATGTCTCGTCAATTTACTGAGTTAATAGGAGACCTATTAAAAATTGGTGTAGACATTGATGAAAAAATTGTGAGGATGGACGATCCTAAAAAAAGAGGCTATGAAAAAATAGAAAATTTCTCTGAAAAAATAAACGAATTTTTAGTTATAAACAATTTTCTAAAAAAAAGACTGTCTGATATAGAAACAATCGCTTGGGAATTTAATATCACTAATGTAAAAAATTCTTTTAAAGAAATGTTCGAATCAATAAAAAATCTAAAAGAATCGGATAGTGATGGAGGTAGCGAAATTATTCCCTCATTTCATAGATCAAAAATAAGAATGAGTCTTAACAAATGTGCGATGAGTTTAAACTCAATAAATTTTATTCATATAAACAAGGAGATGTTATTAAGAGAGAAGATTTATAACAAAATACACGAATTTGACGAAGTAAAAAATATTTTGAAAGAAAAAAGGTTGCTTAATGATGAGTGGGGACCTGCGACATTGCTCCTTCAATCAATAGAGATGGTGGTAAATAAAAAATTAGCAGAAAAAAACTGAATTGGGAAGAACATAAGTTTAAAGAAAGATTGTCTTTGCTAGGAATTGATGAAGTAGGGGTAATAATTAACAACGCTTTCTGGGATTTAAGATCAAGGATTCTTCACAATGGATATCTGCCAGACTCGGATGAGTTAGAGATAATCAAAATAGGTAGTAGAAGAATTATAAAAAAACTTTTAGAAATACCTTAACAAATCCCCCTCTCATTCAACTTCTTCTGAACATGGTTAAACAACGTTGAGGAAATCAAAGCTTGGTGGAAGCCAATATGAATTTGTCCGTCAAACTTTATTTTTCCTAGATAAGTTTGGTTTTTTAGAATTTTTTTCAATCCATTAACTGAGAGATTGTGTTTTTTTGATAACTGGGTGAGAGAGATATTATTATTCAAAAATTCCTGGAAAAGTTCTCCTACAATATAAGAGTCTTCTTTTGGAACTAATTTTTTGTCAACTATTTTATAGCCGAAGGGCGCCCTTGAGATGGGGTTTCCTTCTCTAGCTTTTTTATCAAGAGAGAATTTAGTTCTTTCTCCGGTGACATTTCTTTCAAATTCTGCAAAAGCTGAAATAATATGGAACATAAGTTTACCTGATGCACTTGTAGTTTCTATTTTATCTTGAAGGGAAACAAAATCTACTCCCCACTCCTTAAGCTTTGCAATTGTATCTATCAAATCTTTTAATGAACGTGAAAACCTATCAAGTTTGTAAATAAAAATTGCCTGGATTTTTCTGTTTTTTGCATCTTCCAAAAGATTTCTCATCTCAGGTCTTCCTTTAATGTCTTTTGCCGATTTTCCCTCATCCCTATAAACTTTGAAAATATCATAACCTAAAGCAGATGCATAATTTTTTAGTGCTTCCTCCTGTGCTGAAAGAGAAATTCCTTGTCTTGCCTGTTCTTCTGTTGAAACGCGAATATAAATTGCTGCCTGTGATTTTGAATTTTCTGCCATTTTCCTCTTTTTAGTGTGAACTTAGACCATTAAAGTTAAGGTGCACGTTACCTAAGAGGACACTAAGTATATAAATTTTACGTTGAAAAACAGGGTTTTTAGGGCCTAAAGGGCAAAATGGGATTCATACAGTATAAATTGCGTGGAGTTCTTATGTGTGAGTTTATTTTTGGAGACTTTTGTATACTTAGACTATCTAAGTGAACAACTCAAAGGATAAATTTGAAAAAATTTAATGAAGAGAATTGACCTCTTTCTGAAGAAGCTCTGCATAAAAACCCAAACTGGTGTAGAGATTTCCCGTTGTGGGATAATCTTGATATTGTTTAAATCTTTCTTTTATATGTGCACCTTTAAATGAGAGTGTTCCTGCTTTCAAATCGATTTCAACTAGGGATGCAAGCAGGCTCTTTACATTTTTTTCCGCCAGTTTGTTCTGTAATTCAACTATTCTATTTGTGGCTTCATCAAAGGCTCTTCTAACATCTGTTTCTGCAAGTTTTCCACAATATTCTGCAAACTGTCCCATTCTTTATCTTAAAAAGTAGGATTTAAAAAATTTGTGATATGTGAACTTAGGTAACCTAAGTTAAAGAGAGATGGAACTAACCGAAAATATAGTAATCCTGAGTACATCTACTCAAGAGATTGTTTTTTCGTGAATTTCTCTGAGGATCTCGTCTTTTTTTGGAGAAAACTTGCTGACAAGAACAATACCTATAACTGCGACAAATGTTGTGATCAGGGTCGAGTAAAGAATTCCAAAAGATTCTGACGCAGGAAATCTGAAAAAGTCAACTATATGGGTCGTGTAGTTCACGATGGTGTCTCTCCAAACAAGTGCCAGCAAAAAACCAAAGGCCGCAACCACTGCGGTAATAACCTGTTTTTTTACTTCCTGTTCAAAGACCTTTATGGATTTTAGTGAAAGATCCAAGGCAAATTTTGTTTTTTCTTTCTGCTTTGCAAGTTCCTGCTGTAACTTATTTATTTGCTGACCTTGAATCTCATCGACACTGGAGTGTTTTTCAAGTTCTTGCTTTATCTCTGTTATTTGTTTTTTTGAAATTTCCATGAGAAAAATTAAAATAAAATTGCTTCTTAAATTATTATAATTATTCTTAAGGAGTGATCTGTCCTTTTTGTGAACTTAGGACAGCTTAGTTCATGTACGGGTGTTTAAAAGGTAAACAGGTGTTTGTGGGTGTTTAAACAGGTGTTTAAAATAAAAATCTTGAAAAATTTTATGTTTTTGAAGAAATTTTTCTATAATTTATTGCTCTCTTTAGAAGAGCATTAACCCTAAAAATTATTTTTTTCACGACGAAAAGAAAAGATTTTTAAAGTTAGATGTGTAAAAATTATAATGTTCTGGTGGTTTTCTGGGAAAAAAGAGGTCGAACGAGTCAGGGAAGATGTTAAGGAAAGTTTTGAGTTAGTAAAAAAAGACATGAATGATCTTGGAGAATGGATTAAGCATCTTAACTCCCACAAGGAAATGCATAAAAAAGATATCGAGAGTATAAGGGATATTTTATCGTCGATAAAGAAAGACGTTGATGAAATTAAAAATTCATTTGAAAGTCAAGAAAGTACTGAAACACCTGTGGTGTTTAAAACACCGAAACGGGTGTTTAAAAAACAAACAGCTGTTTATGCTGTTCAAACAGCTGTTCAAACAGCTGTTCAAACACCCAAATTAGAACATTTCTCAATAACAGAAAGAGCGATTCTCTGGATTTTGTTAAACACAGACATGAAGCTGAGTTATGAAGATATTGCATCAATACTCGGAAAAGAGAGATCAACAATAAGAGGTCAAATTAATACCATAAAACAGAAAAGTGAGGGCTTAATAATGGAAACTTCGGAGAAAAATAACAAGAAAAGAGTGTTTATACCTGAAAATATGAAAGAAAAACTCCTCAAAAAGGCAAAAGTGAGAGTTAAAAAAAGGAAATAAACTTAAAACATTAAGAGAAATGAGGGAAAATTTAGTAGAATTAGCAGGAGAATTAAAAATAGAGAGATCTTATGTGGGTAAAAATAAGATAAAAGAAAGTATTTTTACCCACTACAAGTTATAATCTTCTTCAGATGCACACAAAACAAAAGTTATTCGGTGAACAAGAAAACTATTACAAATCTCTTAGTTTGAGGATAGTAGAAAGAGGAGTTATTTTCTTTAGTGAGGGTGGAATTGAAAGAAGTACTTGCTTATTATTCACCTTTGACTTATCAATAGAAATCCCTTTTTTAATCAATTTACCGACGTAATCACGAATTGAGCTTTCTGTAAGATTTAATCTCTGAGAAACAGACTTGTAATCTACCTCAAAACCCGTTTCTTCCATCTGGTATATTGTTGAAAAAACTAAAAATTCTTTTTCTGTAAGTCTTTTAAATTTGAGCCGGATCTCTTTTTTCATGTAATCTAAAGAATCAAGTATCTCGGCCGCCTTCTCAATCGAGTTTTTTCTTAAATCGTTAGGGACACTTGTCTGTCTGTCTGTCTGTCTGTCTGTCTGTCTGTCTGTTGGAACCCCATCATTTCCTGTGGAAATAGACAAATTTTGCCCGTTTAGGGGCCTAAAAGAGGAGTTATCTGTTGGAAAATTTGTTGGATCTGTCTGAAAATCCGACCGGTTTGTTGAATCTTGCTTAATTAAAAGAGGTAGAGATTTCAGCATATTTTTAGTGATTACGGATAATTCCTGATCCCTCTCCACTAAATTTTTCTTCAAAGACAAAATCTCTGAATTAAGAAAATCCATGTCTTCCTTTATCTTCTTAAACGCATCCCTTATTTTTTCTTCATCCATTTAACTCGCCATACTCTTGTAGGTGTTATAAACCTTATCATTAAGCTTCCAGCGCATTCTTCGGGAGTACAGAATCCCTTTAGGGTTCCTATTTATCCCAACAACCAAATTTTTGGATTTTAATTCAGAAAGCAGGTTCTTAACAAACTCTTCATCTCTGGCTATCTCCACAGCTATATTTGAGGTGAATAAAGGTCTTGGAGAAGATGAGTAAAGAAGAGACAGAATCTGCTCAAAAATCTTCTCTTTCTTTTGCCAGGAAATTTTCATGAAGAGAATTTTATTTCCAATTATATAAATTTTTAGTTTATTAAAAACTTAACAAGACTAAGAGGTTTAATAAAAGTCGGAAGAAGTTTCTCGGTCAAATCTATTTTTTTATGTCCTTCACTGTTGGAAGGGGGATATGGAGGGGCAGACCCATTTCATCCTCTAACTGAAGAGCCTTTATGTTTGATTTCTTTAATATAACATTAAAGAGCATCACCTTGTATTCAGATGGAAAAATCTCTTTGTCTTTCCAACTTTTCATAAAAGACTTAAATTCTTTTGAATCGACCATCAACAACAATATTCCTTTCAAATCAACCTTTGCAATGTTTGGAGAATAACTTATCACGTACCTAAATCTTACCTCAATGAGGCTTTCTTTTGAAATAATGTCTGACTTCGCCTCTTCAACAGACTCTATATCTACATTACTCTCGATTTTCAAATCCTTGAAGTCATTTGATTCCTTCTCTACATTCACCTTGGTAAAATTAAATCCGATAATCTTCATTGGAACCCTAAAGGAAAAATGTTTTTAAATATTTCTGTAAGAAAAACTCTGTTTTTGTGTTTGAAGAGTGTATAGAATGTGAAATTGTCTTTTTGGAAAGGTTGAGTTCTTTAAATCCGGCTTAGATAAGGTCTTCTTCTGAGACTATCAAGAAATCTCCTATTGCAATCACAGAATTGTAAGGAATAAGTATCTCGTTATTGCTTACCCTCTCCAAATTAAGGTTTTTGGTGTAGGGTGTTGGATCCTTCACTACGACGTTGATTATCTCTCCGGAATTGGTTTCAAAGGTAAGATCCTTTACAAATCCAAGTCGCTTACCTTCTTTTGTAACTATCATCTTTCCTGTTATAGAACTAAAAGGATTCCTTTCATTCATTTAAAATCATGATATTGGAATTTTATAAACTTTTCTGTGAAATTTTGTATATGTCCCGAAAAGAAAAAAATAAAGAAAACTAAAGAAAAATAGAAATAAACCTCTCAAAAAGTACAAGGGTCACCCCGCGGTTTCGTGTGGAAAGGTTTAAAAAGAAAATTCAAATTTTTTATATTTATTATTAATTTAAAAAAATTTATATTATATACTATATACTTATTACTTATTATATTATATATTTATTAATATTATATATTTATTAATACTACACAATTTTATGATACCTCCATTTATATTACACTGTTATCATATCATACAATTTTATTAGACAACTGTTGGTATTCTATAGCTATATTATCCTTGTCCAGTCTACAATTTTATTTTGTGTTATAAACTTATTACTTTGTTTGTTTGTGTTATATAATTCGTACACCTTGTTGTGTAGGATCACTGTAGGTCAATTTTATTGTGTAAGGTAGAGTTTTTGGATTCTCTATCTTCTCCCTTTGTACCTCCATGTCTCTCTCACTTTTTTTTGCATTTCACATTCTGTTCTCACTTTACCCTTTGTTCTTCTGATTTTATTTTTTCCCGCGTCTAACTAATCTTTGAAAAATAACATTTCCACAGGAAACATTGGTGTCTTTCTTTTTTAGTAGTCATAATCCTTTATATACCATTCAAGTTTAATATCGAGTATAAATTTTTATTTTCCTAAGTTTCTATAGGAAATAAGGGTGTGACACATGGCAAATCAACTAGACAAAATATTTGAATCCTTTGACAAAAACTTTATTTTCAAAGACAAATCTGCACTGCAGATAAATCACCAGCCAAAAGAGATAATCTACCGCGACGAGCAAATCAATCAAATAGCATCTATTCTTGCGCCGATTTTGAGGGGTGAAAGGCCGAGCAACCTTTTCCTTTATGGAAAAACGGGAACCGGAAAAACACTTTCAATAAAGCATGTCCGAGAGCATCTTCTAAAAAGAGTGAAAGAAGATGTTGGCTTCCAGCTGAGAATAGAGTATCTTAATTGCAAATTAAAAAAAGTATCCGACACGGAGTACAGGATTTTAGCAGAGTTGATACGAAAAATGGGTGGTCAAGTTCCTACAACTGGCTTACCAACAGAATCTGTTTACAATAAATTTATAGAGATAGTTGATGAAAAAAAACAACTGGTAGTTTTGATACTTGATGAAATTGACTACACTGTTAAAAAAATATCGGATGACTTTTTGTATAATCTGACTAGATTAAACTCGGAATTGTCAAAAGCACAGATTTCCATTGTAGGAATAAGCAATGACCTGACTTTTTTAGAGAGTGTGGACGCAAGAGTAAGAAGCTCTCTTTCAGAAGAAGAAGTGATCTTCCCCCCTTATAATGCCGTTCAACTGAAAGAAATTCTAAAGAAAAGGGCAGACGAAGTTTTCAAACCAAATGTGGTTAATGAAGGGGTTGTTGAGAAGTGTGCAGCATACGCGGCACGCTCTCATGGTGATGCCCGTCGCGCCCTTGATTTGTTGAGAGTTGCAGGAGAACTTTCAGAGAGAGAAGGTTCCAAGAAGATTCTGTTGGCACACATCGATGCTGCAAATGAAAAGATTGAGAGAGACAAGATTCTTGATGTAGTAAAATCCGAGCCAAAGCAATTCCAGTATGTTTTGTACTCAATAATCAAACTCTCGGAAAAAAGCAATCAAAAAAAACTTTCCCAAAAAAATGAAAGAGAATACTCACTGTTCACGGGAGAAATCTACAACTATTACAGAATGTTGTGTGAAAGAGACAAAATGGAAATTCTTACGCAGAGAAGAGTGAGTGATGTAATTCAGGAATTTGACATGTTAGGAATAATAAATGTAAGAGTCATATCAAAAGGGCGCGGAGGAAGGATGAGAGAAGTTAAACTGGCAGTTTCACCCCCAATAGTTGATAAAGTAAAACAAATAATAGAAGAGTCGCTTTTCAAATAGATGGATTCAAAAGAGATAATTAATTTTTGCATAGAAAAGGGGATTTTGATAGATAAGGAGCTCTTGAATATTTTTGAAGATGCCAATGATATCAATTCCGTAAAGATTATTTTAGAAAAAATCCTGGAACAGACCTCACAAAAGATAATAACAAAAAAAATCTTCAGTCAGAATCGCGAGCATGTTTACAAAGTTTTTTCCTCTCTCCCAAATGAACAGAAGAACAATCTGGATAAATTGAGAATAAACCTAGGACTTAGCATAGAAATTTCTAGAGAGAGTCATCAACCAAAAATTCTTGATGAACAAGCAGTGTCTGAGAATGAACTCCGAAACGTTAAAGTCCTCTCTTCTAGCCTTCCCCCCACAAAAAAGCTAGAAGTCAAAGATTTTTCAAAACACTTTTCCCAGAGATATGTCGATCTGAGGAAAATTCTCCAGGAGCATCCTGGACTTTCAAATTTAATTTCTATAAACAAACTTTCAAAAGCGAATCAGGAATTCTCAATCATAGGAATCATTTACAACAAAACTACAACGAAAAATAATAACCTTATTTTTGAAGTTGAAGATTTGACAGGGAGGATGAAAGTGATAGTCACACAGAAAAATAAGGAAGTTTATCAAAATGCAGAGAATCTTCCGTTGGATTCGGTAGTTGCATTTAAAGGCTCCGGAAACAGCGAAATACTTTTTGTCGACGAGGTTATTCTCCCAGATGCCTTTTTACTCGAAAGAAAAAAATCACTGAATGACGAGTGGGCATTGTTTATAAGCGATGTTCACGTCGGAAGCCGTAACTTCATGGAAGAAAATTTTCTAAAATTTATTGATTATCTCAACGGAAATATTCCGGGCACTCCTGAAGCAAAAAAGATAAAATATCTTTTTATTGTCGGAGATTTAGTGGCGGGTGTAGGAGTTTATCCTAATCAGGAAAAGGAGCTTGCAATAAAGGACATTGAAGGTCAATACACAAAAATGGCAGAACTTCTTTCAAAGATAAGGAGAGATATAAGAATAATCATAATTCCTGGCAATCATGATTGTGTCAGATTAATGGAGCCGCAACCAATACTGGACGAAAAATATGCATGGGCACTCTATAATCTGGAGAACGTAACTCTCGTGCCGAATCCTTCCTTGGTGAATATCGGTTCAACAGAAACATTTGAGGGATTCAATGTTTTGATGTATCATGGTTTTTCCTACTTTTACTATGTTCATAACATTCCAAGCCTTATAGAGGGAGAAGCATCAAAATCTCCCGACAAGGTCATGGCTTATTTGTTGAAGAACAGACATATTGCTCCAACACATGCCTCAAATCAGTATCTCCCTTCAGAACAAGATGGGTTGATGATCCGTATTGTTCCGGACATATTCGTTTCAGGACATACACACAAAAATTCAATTTCGTATTACAACAACATTCTGATCATTTCCAACGCCTGCTGGGAAGAATTGATGCCCTATCAAGAGAAAATGGGATTTGAATCGGATTATTGCAAAGTCCCGATGTTTAATCTAAAGACTCGCGAGACAAAAATCCTGGATTTTTTAGGGGAAAAGAAAAAAAGCAATCCTGAGGAAATTTTAAATGAAAATTAATGATAGAGTTTATGGCGAAGAGGAAATAAACGAGAAAGTTTTAATTGACTTGATAAATTCAGATGAAGTGCAAAGATTGAAGAAAATTTCTCAGCAAGGGCTTCCGGAAGAGTACTGCCGCGAACCTACATTTTCACGATATGAACATTCTCTTGGTGTGATGATTTTGTTAAAAAGGCTAAATGCAAATCTGGACGAGCAAATTGCAGGACTGATACATGATGTTTCTCACACCGCGTTTTCTCATGTTACGGAACTGTTATTTGGAGACCCAAGAAAAGATGATTATCAAGACAAAAAACATCAGATATTTGTAGAAAATTCTGAAATCCCGGAAATCCTCGAGAAGCACGGATTTAATTGCAAGAAAATTATCAATTTGAAAAATTTTTCCCTTCTTGAAAATGAGGTTCCTGACTTGTGCGCTGATAGGTTTGATTATGCGATAAGGGAAATTTTTATGGAGAATGAAAAGGATAAGATTGATTATATCATTAAGAGCCTGATAAATTGCGGAGGTAGAATGGCGTTTAGTTCATACGAGGCCGCAAAAATTTTTGCACTCAGTTTTTTGAAATGCCAGGTTTATCATTGGGGTAGTGACGAAGCGAGAATCAGATTTAAAATTCTTGCAGAGATATTGGACTACGGGCTAAAAAAAGGAATTATCTCCAACAGAGATTTATGGAAGGACGACGAGTTTGTTCTTTCTTTACTTAGAGGAGCCAACGATGGAAAAATAAGTCGCGGATTTGAACTGCTCGAACGAGGTTCTGTTGTAGATTTGGAAGATTATAACAAGAATCTTATTAAAAAATTTAGGTATGTTGATCCCCTGATTATTGTCGAGGGAGATTTATTCAGGCTGTCCGATGTTCTAGAAGATTATAAAAAATTACTGGAAATCGAAAAAGAAAAATCAATGAGCATAAATTCCAAAAAAGAATAAAATGAACACCAATGAATATTTTCATGAAATTGAATCGAAGGTCAGAGAGGTCTATAAAATCGCCAATATCGCAAGGAGCAAAGGATATGATCCTGTAGACAAAGTAGAGATTCCTTTGGCAAGAAGCCTGGCAGAAAAAGTTGTCGGGCTTATCAGCACGATTTACCCTCAAATGGAAGACAAAGGGATTGCTGAAAGAATTTTGGAACTTGAAAAAAAATTTGGGAAACTTGATCCTGCCGTTTGCTTGCAAATCGCCGAAGAAGTTGCTAGAAGGAAATTTTGTGAATTTTCATCAGAGATTCAGGCGATTGAAGCCGGAGCGAGAATTGCATTTGCATATACTACACTGGGGGTGGTCTCATCTCCTATCGAAGGACTTACTGAAATAAAAGCCGTCGAAACACCCTCGGGAAAATATTTGTCTGCTTATTATTCAGGACCCATCAGAAGCGCAGGAGGAACAGGTGCCGCATTCTCACTCCTTATAATTGACTATTTAAGAGAATTGTTTGGTTATGAAAAATACATCCCTCGGGAAGAAGAAGTGAAAAGAACAGTGATAGAAGTAATGGACTACCATGAAAGAATCACCAACTTGCAATATTTTCCGACAGAAGAGGAATTATATTTTCTTGCAAGGAACATTCCAATTCAGGTTAACGGAGAAGCATCAACAAAAGTGGAAGTTTCAAATTACAAAAATCTCGAAAGAGTGCATACTAATTACATTCGCGGAGGTCTTTGTTTAACAATTGCCGAAGGTTTGGCCCAAAAAGCCGCCAAGATAAGAAGGTATGCTTCTTCCCTAAAAGATAAGGGGTTCAAGATAAGCGATTGGAATTTTCTTGAGGAATATTGTGAGATTCATTCGCGGCGAGACACTGGGAAGTCGGACAATTCTCCGACATATTTGAACGAACTTGTTGCAGGTCGTCCGATTTTTGGACATCCCTCAGCGTCGGGAGCTTTCAGATTTAGATACGGGAGGAATAGAATTAGTGGTTTCAGCGCCGCTTCAATACATCCTGCTACAATGGCAATTACGGATTCTTTTATTGCGACAGGAACTCAACTGAAATTAGAAAAACCCACAAAAGGATGTGCAATAACTGTATGTGATAATATCGACGGACCGATTGTCAAACTTTTCAGTGGGAGTGTAAGAAGATTAAAAGACAAGAATGAAGCAAAAAAAATATATCCTGACGTGGAAGAGATAATTTATCTTGGAGATATTCTCTTTCCATTCAGTGATCTTAGCAACAGGAATCATAACTTAATCAAGCCGGGTTACGTCGAAGAATGGTGGAACCTAGAACTCCGGGAAAAAAATCCAGAATCAAAAGTAGACTTTTCCAATGTCTCATTTGACGAGGCAATAAAAATCAGCAAGGATTTCGGAATTCCTCTGCATCCCGAATACATTTTTTACTGGACAGAAATTTCAAGAGAAAATCTTGACTCCTTTCTCGAATGGATGAAACATTCAAAAATTGAAAAAAAAATAATCCTTCCCTTTACAGAAGAGCACAGAAAAAAGTTTTCAGGCGGTAAAAGAGCATTGGAACTTTTGGGGATCGAACACGATGTAGTTATTGAAAATGTTGTGATCTCCGAAGAAAATAGCAAGGCCATTTTGGCAAACCTTGGGATTAGCCCGTTCGTTTTGGAGGATAATAAACAAATCTTGAACGAGATGGAACTTTTAAAACAAAAACTAATTTCTCATGAAGGAAATATTTTAGATTTTATCAATAGTGTTTCTGCATTTGAAATAAAAAACAAAGCAGGAAGCTTTATAGGTTCACGTATGGGGCGTCCTGAAAAGGCAAAGCTCAGGAAGCTTATTGGCAGCCCAAACATCCTTTTTCCCGTAGGTAGCGAAGGTGGCAGATTGAGGAGTTTGAACGCCGCTGTTGAGGTGGGGACAGTGAATAATTCTTTCCCTCTCTTTTATTGTGAGAAGTGCAACAAAGAAACCATTTACTCTTCGTGTGAAAACTGCGACGGAAAAACGCAAAAAATGTTTTATTGTCATGACTGTAGAAAAAAAACTCTGGAAAAATGCACAGAGCACGAGAGAGTTTACAATTATGCCAGAAAAGAGTTAAACATAAAAGAGTATTTTGAAAAAGCCTTGAGCAAAATAGGAATGAGAAGAGAGGAAGCACCTGCTTTGATTAAGGGAGTAAGAGGCACTTCCTCGTCAGACCATAAACTTGAACATTTGAGCAAAGGAATTTTGCGTGCTGTTTTCGGACTGCAAGTTAATAAAGACGGTACTGTGAGAATCGACGCTACAGAACTCCCCTTGGTAGCTTTTAAGCCAAAAGAAATTTCGGTGAGCGTTGAAAAACTGCGAGAACTCGGATATGGGACAGACATCTTTGGAGAGAATTTGACCTACAGCGAACAAATTCTAGAATTGAAGCCACATGATATTTTGCTTCCATGCTCCTTAGAATCCGGAGAAGAAAGAACAGATGAAATTTTTATTAGAATCTGTAATTTTGTGGATTCACTTCTTGAAAATCTTTATGGAATAAAAGGGATTTACAATGTTTCAAAGAGAGAGGACTTGGTCGGGACGCTTGGAGTTTGCATGGCTCCTCACAATTGTGCAGGAGTAATCTGCCGCATCATAGGGTTTACAAATACCCAGGGATTGTTTGCCAGCCCGTATATGCACGCAGCGATCAGAAGAGATTGCGACGGGGACGAGGCTGCAATAATGCTTCTTGGAGATGTTGTTCTGAATTTTTCAAGAGAGTTTCTTCCAAAACATCGAGGAGGAACCCAAGATGCACCTTTGGTTTTGAATGCAAAAATAGACGCAGGAGAAGTTGATGACCAAATACTGGATTTTGAACTTTTGAAGGAATATCCCTTGGAATTGTACAGATTTGCAGAGCAGGGAAAGCATTCCTCTTCGATAAAACTTCACGACGTTAGAAAGGCCTTGTTGAAAGGAGAAGATCCATTTGTAAATTTGGGGTTTACCCATGACACTTCTGATATCAATGAAGGGGTTACCTGTTCGTCCTACAAATCACTCGCGACAATGCAGGACAAACTTTATCATCAAATGCAGCTTGTTGAAAAACTCCGCTGTGTTGATACTGCGGATACAGCAAAACTTGTTATCGACAAACATTTCATAAAGGACATGAGGGGTAATCTGAGAAGGTTCTCAACCCAAACTTTCAGGTGCGTTGAATGCAATGAGATAATGAGACGCCCACCTATCAAGGGCACATGCATAAAATGCAACGGGAAAATAATCTTCACCGTAAATGAAGGCGGAATAAAGAAATACCTCGACGTTGCAATTGAACTTGCGGAAAAATACAAGCCATCGAAGTATATGCAACAAAATCTTGAAATGATTAAAAGATACATTGACAGCATTTTTGGAAAAGATCCGGAAAAACAAGAGGCATTGAAGAAGTGGTTTTAGGGAGAAAATGAACGAAGGAAATAATTAACAATAATCTTTTAATATCAAACTACTTTTGATTTTTCATGGAGGTTCTTAGAGAAGAAAGCAGAACAAAAACTTTCCTGTGGATTTTTTCACTTTTTGTTGCCTATGTTGGGCTTATTGGATTTACGTGTTTTATATTCGAGGAATCTTTGCAACTGCAGAGTTTTACAGCATTCATGTATGTAAATTCGGAAGATTGGAATGGTTTGGAAGAGCACGTCAAACTTATGGAAAAAACGCAAAATTTTGCAGAAATCTGGATTAAAGGCATTGGATGGTCAAACCCAATAATGTGGCCAGCGTTTTTGTCTTATCTGGAATCTAATGACGCGTATATAAAATCATTAAAAAGAAAAATTGAATTCGAACAGAACAAATAACTTTCTTTTCTTTGCACAATAATTTTATAAATGTCTTTTATTTAATTATTCAAATGAGAAAAGAGGTTTTGTTTTTACTTGTATTTTTTACAGTAAGTATTTTCCTTGCTGCCGGAATTTCTGCGCAAAATCACACAAGTGAAATTACTGAAAATATCGAAGATTCAAGTAATGTTGATATAGAAGTTCCAGATACCTCTATCCCCGGGACAGATGATGATATTTCTGAAACTTCAGATACCGAGACCGACATATCCAATTTTGAGGAGGGTGTTGAGTTAGAGGTAACGAGTGGGATAACTCCTGACTCTGGAATTTATTTTGTAGAGGATAAAATTCTAAGTAAGTTCAGAAGTGACATAGAAAACAGAGAGAAAAAAATAGCCGAAATAAGGACAATGATTCAGGAAGGAAAAATAGATGAAGCAAAGATAGCCCTTGAAAATTACAAAGAATATGCCGATAATCTGGAAAAGGAAGTTTCGCCTGAAGATAGGGAAGAAGCGAGAAGAAGTGCATCTGCAATTTATAACACATTAAAGGAAATTAGAAGTGAAATCCCTGAGGAAGAAAGAGGTGAATTCTTCGACGATGTTATTGAGAGGGAAGGCAGGATTGTGACAGCAGTTGAAATTGCAGGAAAAATAAAAGAACTTTGCGAATCACTTGCAAAGATTGACCCTCTGGAATATTCAAGGGTTTGCAAGACAAGTGATAACGCACCGAATTGGCAGAAAAAACTTGATAAGGATTTGACTGCTGAGCAGAAAACAGAGGCGGAAAAGTTTGGAAAAATTATGCAACAGTGTTTTGAGACTGCCGGACAACAATGTGCTTGTGATGAGATACCTTTCACAGAATTTGCCAACACGTGTTCCATAGCTGCACCTTTGGCAACCGCTTGTGAAGTAGAAAAGAATGAAGCTGCTTGCGAGAAACTTGACAATTTGGAAATGCCGGAACTTCCAGAACACTTGCAGAGTGTTTTTGACAGTTTGGAGAGGGGAATGATGGAATCACAATTTGATGTGCACATGCCGTTTGAGTGCAGAGAGGCAGGAGCTACAAATCCAAGAGAATGTGCAAAGATAATGATTCAGACAAACGCTCCCGAGGAATGCAAACAAGCATTGCTCGACGCAAATGTTCAAAATGAAAGACAAGGCAGAGAGATTTGCGAGAAAATAATGTTCGAACTTAACGCACCACAAGAATGCATTGACGCCAGACTGACAAATCCAAGAGAGTGCGGAAAATTCATGTTTCAACAAAATGCACCACAAGAATGCATTGACGCAGGATTGACAGGAGAGCATCAAAGCGATCCTAGAAAATGCGAGCAGATGATGAAAGGCCCGAATCCAAATAGAGGACCGGGCGGACCTGGATTTGGAGGAAATTGTCGTGATATACAAAATTCCGAGGAGAGATTGAAGTGTTATGATGGGGCAATTCAGGGAACAAATAATTTTGATGACAGGTTCAGACAAACAAAGGAGGCAGAAAAGCAATGTGCCCAAAGTTGTTTGAGTCGGGGCGGTGCATGGGACTTCACAAACGGAGAATGTTCTTGTAACTTTGAACAAAGAAATTTCGAGGATGATTTTAGGCGAGATGAGTTTAGAGACGTTCCTCCACCCCCACAAGGAGAATTCCAGCAACCACCTGAAGGAGTCATCCCACCTCCTCCACAGTCAGAAGGAGAATTTGCAGAACCTAGCACTTCTGGAGAAGGAAGTTTAGAATCTGGTTCTAGTTCCGGCGATAGTGGAACAACAACTGAAAGTTCTGAACCGGCACCATCTGAACCAACTCCTACAGGAAATGCATTCTATAACTTTTATTATAGATAAAAACATTTAATAATAAATTTTTCTTTTTCTTAAGATGACAAAACAATTAAGCGAAGATGGGAAGATAAATCTTGTAAGGAGAAATGTTTCCGAGATAATAAATGAGAAAAAGATATCGAGTTTTCTTAAGAAAGGAACTGTTTATTGCGGCTATGAAACTTCCGGAGAAATTCACCTTGGGCATTTGGTAACTATAATGAAACTTTTGGATTTGCAGAAAGCAGGGATTAAAGTAAAAGTTATGTTCGCTGACTGGCACACATGGTTGAATAAAAAAGGTGATTGGGATTTTGTACATAAGCAGATGAAGCAATGGGAAAAGGGTTTCAAATCCCTCGGATTAAAAGCAGAGTTCGTCCGAGGAACAAGCTTCGAAAAAGATTTAGAGTACATAGAAGACATCTTGAAACTTTCCCTCAACATCACAGTAAGCAGAGGATTGAGGGCGATGCAGCAAGTTGCCAGGGATGTTGAAAATGCAAAGATCAGCCAGATAATTTATCCGCTAATGCAAGTGGAGGATGTAAAAGCATTGAAAGTTAATTTTGTCGTCGGCGGTTTGGACCAAAGAAAGATTTACATGCTCGGTATTGATGAAGGGAAGGAAGTTGGGCTGCAGGAGGCAGTGTACCTTTTCACGCCGATAATTCCCAGTTTGAGAGGGGCAGAAGGAAAAATGTCCAGTTCTGTCAAGGAGAGTTTCATTTCAATAAGAGACAAAAAAGAAGACATAAAATCGAAAATCAACAAAGCCTATTGCAATAAAGGAGATATCTCCAACAATCCTATTCTGTCGATGTCAAAGCTTATCATATTTCCAAAATTTGAGAAGATGGAAATAAAAAGGAAACAGGAACACGGAGGAGATTTGATCTTTGAAAACTACTCAGAGATGGAGAATGCCTTTGAATCCGGAAGATTGCATGCAATGGACTTAAAGAATTCTGTTGCAGACTACTTGGAAAAAATAATTGCACCCCTAAGGAAAAACTGGAAGTGATAAAAATGGTTAAAACAAAAACAGTAGATGAAAATAATTTTTTTGACATAAAACCTCTAAAAGATTGGGGGCTCATTGTCTTTCCTCTTTCTATGTCTGGGTTGAATAATAAACAATCTATTGACCCCATAATTAATTGGTTGGAATTTTTTGGAGACAAAAAGGCTGGCGAACCAAAGATAGGTATTAATTTCATTTACTGTGATTTTTTATATTTGAACTCCAATGAACCATCAATAAATCTAAAAGAAAAATTTACGCATCAAATGGTTTCTCATGTAAACGGATTAAAAAATGCTATTTATAAAAAAAGAAAAATTTTTCAAATACAGCATGCAGCCCATTTTCAAACTTGGGGAAATCTTTATTTGGAAGTTGAGGGGGATTTTAATTCTCACCTAGACAAAATTGAGAAGTTATACCGAGAAGACAATCAATTTCGAGATTATATCAAAGAAGATTCGAAATTTTACAAAAAGATATTAACCAAAACCCAATTAGCTTTTTTTATTGAAGAACACCTTATGACTTATTTGATTCTCAGTAAGAGGGTTAAACTTCGAAATGAATATGTTCAAGGTAGGGAGAAGTGGATTCTTTTAGCATACCCCGGAATTCCTCCAAAGGCATTGATTTATCTACTACAAAAAAATCCACTTAAATTTTTTTATGAGAATCCATTTATAGGGTTATACAATTTACTAAATAAAAAATTTTATGACTATAACAATATTGATTTAAATTCTTGGGATTATAAATAATCATCTTCCTCCAAAAAATCTTCTTAATCTTTCAAAATTGTTTTTTCTTTCGTCATTTCTTCTTTTGATTATTGGCTGCATTTCCCCCATCTTTTTTTTAGACCTTTCGTAATCAGTTAGCCCATCTTTTCCGCGACGCGTTCTATTGTAATTGTCTAAAACTTCAATCATGTTTCTGGAATCCGAGATTCCAAAACCTTCATTGAGAATTCTTCCAGCGCAATTTTTTGATGCTTCATATCCTGCATTTTTCCCGCAATATTCAACACCTCTCTGGAGGAGTTCTCCAATATTTTCTCCCATTTGTTTTGTCCTGTTCAATTCTTCGCCAGCATATGCATTTCTGTTAGTGAGAGAAATGTCAGAATAAAAAATCCCTGCTATAGACAATGCAAAAACTAGGCCTCTTTTCATGCTTTGATTAAGATGTTTTATTTTATAAAAATTATCTTATTTTAAATTCCACAACATCCATATCCTTGAGTTTGTGTTTTAATCCAACTACTTGGTTTGGAAATTTTCCACTTGGACCTGTAATGCGAGTTTCCTTTATTCGGGAAGAGAGCCCATGGAATATCTTTTCAGCAACGTCCCTCACGAGGGAATTCTCGTCCAAAATTATCGGCTTTTCCTTGTCAGACATCTTTCCAGGATCCTTAGTATAGACTCTGATTTTTCCCATACTCTTGAATATCTTATCCTGTAATTCGGGGATGCCTTCTCCAGTTATGCAGGAAGTCATGACAAAATTGTACTTGTTGCTTTTCATTCTTAAGAAAATTTTTCTTTTTTCCTCTTCATTCAGCAGATCAATCTTGTTGAAAACAATTATCTGCTTGGCTCGTGATTTTCCCAGAAAATTTTTCACCTCTTCTATTTCAGAAAAACTTTTCACTACAACAAGTATCGTGTCGGCTGTATTTGCAATTGATTTGTCATAGTACTCTGAATTTATCGATGGAACGTCAACTATTTGTATTTTCACCCCCTTAGGATATTCCATTATACCCACCTCCGGAGATTTTGTTGCAAAATAAAACTCGCTAATTTCCGGCTTTACATTTGTTAAGAGAGATATCAGCGAAGATTTTCCAGAATTTGTTTTTCCGATAATTACTGCTTGCATTTCCTCTTTTTTTATCCCTCTTTTCCCGCCGGATTTTTTTGATTCCTTCTTGCTAGAAGAGATTAATTTTGCAAGCCGTTTTTTCAATTGGGCACGCAGATTCTCAGCTCCCTTGTGCTTTGGCATCAAAGAAATCATTTTTTTCAGAGAAAGAATTTTTCTTTCAATTGTTTCGGCAGCTAAATATTCTTTTTCAGCCGCAAGATATTCAGGATGTGCATTTATTGGCATATAATTATTAAATACTTCTGACTTAAAAAATTTATGAGCAGGAAATTTATAAGGGATATTTCAAGAATGAACTGTTCTATTTTTGATATAAAAGCATGGTACGAGGGGGAATCATATGAACTGAAAAAATATTTGGGATTTGGTTTTTATAACACTATTTTTCTTGTAGACAAAGGTTATGTAACACTTTTTTATGATAAGCAAGAAGTTGATGAATTTTATAATTTCTTAAATGAAAAATTAGATGAGGAGCTATTTAACAGATGGTGTGATGATTTTTTTGAAATAATAAAAGAATCAAAAAATATTAATGATGATGAAAAGATATTTAGCTTAATGATTAGGTGCTGGCCCGCACTTACTATTTTTCATGAAATTTCAAATTATCCTGAATATGCAAATAATTTCATGATAAGAAGACTTGAAAGAGTCAGGAGGAATACAGAGACTTTCAGCCAAAACTTATCAGAGAAGTTGAAATGGAAGGACGAATCTTCTGAAAATTATGTCTTTTTTCGGGGAGAGATTATTAATAAGCCTTTTATTGAATTTATTAATGAAAACGATTTTGAAATTATAAAATGAACAATTCGGAATTAATAGATAGGATAATGCAAAAAAAGGAATTTTCAAAACTTCCTCATGAGGATGTTGTTCTTGCCTTTGAAAAATTTGATAAACCGAGAAACAGTGAATATCAGAAGCTTAAACTTACAAGAAATTTTCTTAGAGGAATTTACTCAAGCTTTTCCAGCAGAAAACTCCTCTCTGTCAGCAAGACAAAAGAAGCCGATTGGTATTTGATAAAACATAAATCGACAAAGGAAAGATATGATTATTACAAGGAAATTTACGGAAGAATTTTCCGAGACATTAAAAAAGGCAGTGTTGTAGACCTTGGTGCAGGAGTCAACGGTTTTAGCTACCAATTTTTTAAAAATTTGGGGTTGGAAGTGGATTATGTTGCAGTTGAAGCTGTTGGGCAGCTCGTTGAACTTATGAACAAATTTTTCTCGGAGAATAAGATAAATGGAGAAGCTTTTCATTTAAGCGTTTTTGAAATAGACAAGCTAAAAGATTTAATAAAAAAACAGCAAAATCCAAAAATTATTTTTTTGTTCAAAATAATTGACTCTATTGAAGCGCTGAAGAGAGATTACTCAAAAGATCTTATAATAGAAGTTTCCAAATTATCTAAGAGGATTGCACTAAGCTTTGCAACAAAAAGTTTGGGAAAAAGAAAAAAATTTCATGCGAATAGGAATTGGATCTTAAAATTCATACGAGAAAATTTTAATATTTTGGACGATTTTGAATTAAACGGCGAGAGATATATTGTTTTTGAAAATTAAGGTTATATTTATATAGTGTTTTATTTTTTAGGAACATTATGGCAAATTTCACCAGAAAAATTTTTAAGAATGGAATCACCCTTATTTTTGAAAAACGAAATTTGCCCGTTGTAACAATAATCTTTGCAGTAAAAAACGGAACAATAAATGAGGACTCCCATGAAAAAGGTATTTCTCATTTTATTGAACATATGTTGTACAAGGGGACAAAAAAAAGAACTTCCTTGAGGATTGCCGAGGACATAGAAAAAAACGGAGGTATTTTAAATGGGTTCACAAACGAGACAAGCGTGGCCGTATGGTGCAAAGTACCTTCCGAACATATCATGAAGGGGCTTGACGTTCTTTCCGATATGGTAAAGAATTCTGTCTTTGACGAGAACGAATTCAGAAAGGAGAGGAAAGTTATTATTGAGGAATTAAAGATGAGAAAAGACAACCCCCATATTTACGCTCTTGATAAATCATGCACGTGTCTGTATGAAAAGCCTTTTGGAAAAAATGACGATGAAAAAACAATGAATTCTATAACGAGAAAAAAATTGATAGGTAGGTTTACGGAAGTTTTTCAACCAGAAAACCTTATTTTGTGTGTTGTGGGCAAGGCTGATGCTAAGGATGTTGAAAAATTCGTTAATGAGAATTTCCATAAAAAAATGGGAAAGAAAAGAAAGTTCGAGATTCGGAAAAAAAATCAAACAAAAATCGAAAAGCGAAAAGGCATTGAGCAGGCAAGCTTGGTCTTGTCTTTCCACGTTCCAAATTCACGAAATAAAAAATCCTACGCTGCAATTGTCCTGAACTCTCTCATGGCCGAAGGATTGTCTTCAAGATTGTTCGTGGAAATTCGTGAGAAAAGAAATCTTGCATATAATATCAGAGGGATTTGCGATATTTCAAGAGATTTTGGAAATATTATGGTCTATGTCGGAACAAAAAGAGAGAATGTCAAAGAAGTAAAAAAACTGATATTAAAAGAATTCGAAAAAGTTTCTTTGGAGTTAACGGACGACGAGATTAAGAGTGTCAAAAGAAAGATTATCGGGAACCATAAGATTTCCATGGAGGATTCAGAAGAGCAGGCCATCAACCTGCTTTTTTATGAAATACAAGGCAATGCTTCGGAATTTTATAATTTTGAAAAAAACATAGAAAATGTTAAGCTAACCGATGTGAAAAACCTGGCCTTGGGGGTTTCAAAATCACATAGTTTTTTTGCACTGGTCCCGAGCTAAATTAGAACTCATAAAGACAGGGGTAAGGCACGAAATAGCTGAAAGATTTTTGCTTGGTGAAATATAAATGAGAAAGCATCCTTTCTTTTATAAAACTTCTCTTCTGAAAAATACATTTTATTGTGACACTTTCTTTTTAAATGCCTGTTCCTTAGAAAGATTTTGATGGATATTCACTTGATAAAGCCCCTTCCAAAAGAAGAGAGGTTTGTTAGTTTAGAGGACTCCTTTGACACACCAATCAAAATGAAGGAGTTTGTTCTGAAAAAAACAAAATTGAGCTTGGAGGAGGTTGCCAATGAAGCGATTGAAATTTGTCTCAGCAAAAAAAAGAAAATAATTGTTGTTGTTGGTTACTTTGGATTTGTTGATTATTTGAGAATAAAAAAGGTCATTGCGTCAAAAAACAGAGAAATAAAAATTTCTTATTCGATAAAGCGACCCGATATAGGAATCCCTTACACGAAAGGTTCTTATTGCATACAAGTAAATCGTTTTCGATTTCGTTAATATTTTTCATCAACTATCTTGAGCGATTCCGCCTTTTTCCCTATTAATTCCTTGATCTCTTCATGTGGTGCGTTAATAATGTTTTTCACACTTTTGAATTTCTTCAAGAGATTTTTAGCTGTTTTTGGACCTATGCCTTGAAAACTTTCCATTATGAACTGCATCCTCTCTTTTTTGTTCAATGCTTTTTTTGAAACATTCAACGAAACTTCACGAGTTTTTTTCCTTGCCAGAACATTGATAAATTTTGCGGTGTCTTTATAGTCTTTTGAGAATATTATCGGAACTTTAAATTTTAAGAGTATTGAAAGAAGAAACCCTCGAACCGCATTCGGGTGCATTCCAATGAACTCTTCGGAATCAGTATAAAGTTCCTGCTCGTCAATTCCTTCGATGACAAGCAAACGATTTTTATACTGTTGAATCTCTTCAAGCTGTTTTATCATTCTTTTGTTTTTCATCGACGACACAAAATCGTTTACAGTTTTTCTTTCTATTGCAACTTCTCCCACGATATAGTCGGCAACTTTCAATTCCAAGAACTCAACTTCAAATCCAAGTTTTATGAGCTCAGATATCACGAGAGAATTCTTCTCCCGATAGTCCACCTTTATTTTTTTATTGGGTTCTTCTTTTATAACCATTTTTTTCTTTGAGAATATGTCAATAACTTGTTTCATTTTAATAATTATCAATTGTTTTTTGAGAAGAGTCCTCCTTTAATTTTTTCCCATTGGCCATCTCTTCTTTTATCGAGCTGATTGCAGCACCCATTTTCTTCTCCTTTGATTTTGAAGAGTAATAATATGCCTCATCTCGGGTTTTTTTTGTTACGAGAACTATCACCTTCCCCCTGCTTAATCTCGCCGTTCTGCCTGAACGTTGAATTGTTCTTATGGCAGAAGCCACCGGCTCGTAAAAAATTACGGCATCTACTTCCGGGATATCCAGTCCCTCTTCGCCTATGCACGTTGCGCATAAAATGTCTATTTTTCCTTCTGAAAACTCTTCAATTATCTTCTTTTGTTCTTTTTGAGTCATCCCAATATTCTTTTTGACCAATTGTCCGACGAAGATTTTTGATTTCAAAATTCCCAAAAGATTTATTTTGTTTGATATCACGGAGGCAGTATCTCTGAATTGAGTAAATATCATTATCTTAAGTTGGTCTTTCTCTATCTTCTCATTTTTTATTATTTCTAATACCTTCTCTATTTTAGGATGCTCAACGTCTTTTTTTAGAAGTTCTTCTGATTTTACCAGAGAAAAATTAAATTCCGGAGTTGAAACAAGTTTCACAACTCCCTTGCTCTGATTTTTCTCTGCTTGTTCAACCAAATTTTTCAGATATTCATTAAATCCTTTCATTGTCTGAGTTTCCAGCAATTCGAGAGCGTGCTGTAATTTTATTAGTTGTGCACATATACTCGCCCCAATCATATAGTTGAAGTTCTTGTTTCCTTGAGATATTATGAACGAAAACTTTTTTTGCAGACTTATCAGCTCTGTTTTTGTCGGAATTCTAAAGAGCAAATTTCTGTTTCTTAATTCCTCGGTGTACTTATTCGACAATCTTCTCAAATGCGTTTTTATTTCTTCAAATTCTTTAGGGAATTCAACATTAACCCTTTCAAATTCCATTTCCTGCAAATAGTCCTTTACATCATCACTGTTTCTGGTGCGTATTTCAACATCCTCAATGAGAAGATTTTTACAAATCTCCTTTATTTTTGATATCTCGCTTCCAGGACTGGCAGTCAACCCCAAGATTCTTGGATTTTTTGATTGCATATTGTATTTTTTTGCAACATACACATAATCATAACTTTTTAGGCACCGATGCGCTTCATCCTCGACAAGGAGGCACACATCACTAAGATTGTACAGATTTTTTTTCAGATCATTTCCTATACATTGGGGTGTTGAGAATATTATGTCTGAGGAGTCCCAAGATTTTTTTCTTTTTTCAGCGCTTATAGATCCTGTAAACATGTTCATTTCGCCAAAAAGTTCAGTGAGGTGTTTTTTGAAATAGTTGAAATGCTGCTCTACAAGAGGTTTTGTAGGAGCCAGAAAAAGAACTTTTTCTCCAGGGAATTCAGTCATTCTTTTTACTGTAAGCATGAGGGCAATAAGAGTTTTTCCCAGACCTGTTGGAAGTACGACTAGACAGTTCTTTTTCGCGCATGTTTGAAAAATTTTTTCTTGATAATCCCTAGGAGAAACCTCTCTTAAAAATTCCATATCATCACACTACCAAAAATACGTATGCCAGTCCTATGAGTGTTAATGCCACAAGAAAGCTCCACAATACCATGCTCCCGAAAAATATCTTGTTTCCGTCGAGGTCAGAAAGTGGGAGCATGTTGAAAAAAATGTAATAGATACTTATTTTTGCGAAATCATCAAATCCGATGAAGTAAGCTATAATTGCGAGTATGAAATTGAAAAATATTCCTGCAGATGCAACAAGCCCGAGATGATTTTCCGTTATTTCGGAGAAGCTGTATATGCCGTGCCTTTTGGCAGCACGATGAATTTGAGGTTTTATTTCGAAAATCAGTGAAGCCATCCACTTCAAGTAACCAAGAGATGCCACCACCAAAATCACGGGAACAAAAATTCCGGCAATTACCGGTCTCTTAAAATAACTTCGAGGTTTAAAGCCGTATCTTTCAACTTCCCAGAAGCCCACTTCTATTTCCGAGTCAAGGTAAAATGCAGACATCTTTTTTGCGAGAGTATTTGCCGCGAGGATTATGAAAACAGAAGCAAGCGCATAAACAAGCGTTGATGTTGATATCTCAGGAAAAGCGACAACAAAACCAAGAATGAGGGTTGCGAGTAATATTTTTAGAACCTCTTTTTTGGATATCATAAATAGACTACAATTACTCTTCTTATAAATTTTATTGTATTTCTTCCTAAAACCAATTTTGAAAAAGCAGCACATTTAATTCTGAAAAATAAAAGAAAATTAGTTTGTAAAATGGAATGTCTCTCAAAAAAACAGTTGGTGAAACTTTTTTCCCGGAAAATTTCTTAAAAAATAAAAATAATTTATTTATATATTCCGTTATGGAAAACTATTTAAATAAGTCATTATAAATTTTAGCATGATAGTAAGAAAAATTACAGATGTGATAGGTTTGAAAGTTTATACTAATTCAGGAGATTACTTCGGAGAGATTGAAGAGGCTAACATAAAAGACAACAAACTTGAAGGATGGAAGATAAGAGTCTCTGGAGGAATGGCTGCACTGATTTCAGGAGCAAGAGGAGTAATAATTCCCCATAAATTTGTTACGGCGGTAGGTGACATTCTTATAATAAACAGGTCTTCACTGCCTGTTACAGAGTCTTCAAACCTTGCTGAACTTTCCGAAGAAGCAATGTAATTTTTTAACAGCGTTTCTCTTTTATTCCTAAAATTTTTTGGTGCGCTTACATCAAAATATTTAAATAGACATTTTATTTTTAGATAGGAACGAACTAAAATGGCCATCGAGACAGTATTTCAACACTGGGTTTTTACAAAATTCATACTTCCGTTTCTTTTGATTTTCGCTATTGTATTTGCAATTCTCGAAAAAACAAAAGTTTTCGGCGATGATAAAAAACAGACAAATGCCATAGTTTCAATTGTAATAGGACTGATATTTGTGGGATTTGCATATCCGAAAGATGTTGTCCAGAACATGATTTTATTCCTTACTGTCGCACTAATTGTTTCGTTTGTAGTTATCCTCTTATGGGGATTTGTGTCCGGCGGAGATTTGGAAAAAGATTTTCTTCCCAATAACGGAATCAAGGCCGCAGTCGCAATTTTTGTTCTTATTGCTGTAGCCATCGCGGTTATTTGGGCGACGGGATTTCAAGAAGGCGCCCTGGACTTTCTTTTCGGGCAGAGCTGGAGCAATGAGTTTTGGACAAATGCACTTTTTATCGGAGCAGTTGTGATTGCAATCGTTCTTGTCATGAAGAAGAATTAACTCAGAAACATATTTAAATCTGTTTTCATAAATTTATTCATGGTTGGTGAGTTTGTTTTTGCGGCAATCGGACCGTATTATGGTGGTTCAATACAAAGTATTCTACAGCAATGGGAACAGATAGGAGTTTTTGCTTATCTTCTTCCTTTTCTTATGATTTTCGCTCTTATTTTTGTTATCCTTAATTCAATAAAAATATTCAAGGATAATCGCGGAGTAAACGCCGTAATTGCAATCGCGGTTGGTCTGATGGCATTGCAATTTCAGTTTGTCCCTGTTTTTTTCTCTGAGATTTTCCCAAGGTTAGGGGTGGGGCTTGCAGTCATATTGGCCTTACTTATCTTTGTAGGAATGTTCATTGACCCAAATAAACCCGGGATAATGTACGTTTTGCTCGGAATAGCTGCAGTAACCTTTGTTGTTGTTCTTTACAATACAGCAGGAGAATTAGGGTGGAGTTTGGGTTATACCTTTCAACAGTATTTTGGTGAGATAGTTGCTCTGATAATACTTTTAGTTGGAATAGGGGTTGTAGTTGGAGCCACAAACAGGGTTGCACCCGGTCCTTCTTATAACGCTGCAGGATGGCATTCTCCTCCCTAAAAAACCGAATCTACTTTCTTCTCGGAATTTTTTCTGACCTTGCTCTTTTTGAATTTTCAAATTCAGTTTTTTGATTTTCTTCCTCGCCAAGAACAGGCGAGATCATTTTTCTAAAAGAATCCTGCATCATAGACATTTCTTTTTTCACGCTTTCAATCCCGTCTCCATAAGAAGAAACTTTTTCAAGAATCCTGGCGTTTAGAATGTCTATTGTTGATTCAATCCTCCTCAATCTTTCTGAGATATTTTCAATTCGTGATTCAGCCATAACCCTGAATTCGGTGAGGTCTTCCGTTTGCCTTTGTATCTTCTGAATCTTGTCAGAAAAAACCTGCTCTGCTATCTCTATGATTGTGCTCGTGTCAATTCCTCCGGAGGAATAATCGCCAAAATCATTTTGATATCCTTCTTCTGTGCGGGGTTGTTCCTGGTAATACCCTTCGCCTTCAGGAGAGTATGGTTCTGATTCGGAGACTTCCTGTGTTTTTGGATAAAATCCGTCTTGCTCTTGAGGTTGAGAATAATCTCCCTCATCGGAATTTTCTTCTGAAACAGCCCTTTTTATTTTCGAGTGACTCAGCGCTTCATTTATTGCCTTCGGCGAGATGCCTTGATCCTGAAGGCGCTGTATTACTTCTTCGTCGGAGACTCCTTGATTTTTCATTTGATTAACTTGTTCTAACACTCTCATGTTTATTGGAATTTTTTAGATATTGGCTGAAACATTTTTGCTTGCTTAGCCAGAATATCCAAATCATCTTTTTTCGCGAATTTGTCCATTTGATAAGAAATTGATTCCAAAAAAGATTTTATTTTTTCAATGTCATTTTTTACGCCTAAAATCTCCCTTTTTATCTCTAGAATCTTTTTGTTGTTCTCCTCACGAAAGTCCACTAAGTTTTTACCGATTAATATCATCCTTTCACGCAGTATGTTTTGTTTTTCTTCTAAATCCCGGACATTTATTCCGCTCATGCCCGTATTTGCATACTGATTGTAATTTTCCTGCGAGTTTGCATCCATTATTATTCAATGCCAATATAGTTTAAATGTTTTTTGCAAAAAATTTGTGAAGATTTATAAACAAAATCCCATCACTTTCTTAATGACAAATGAACAAGGTCTGAACAAATTGAACAAGGAAGAATATGCAAGGGTATTTTCCCCAAGAGTTAAAGATGCAGAGGTGTATTTGGAAGAATTGTTAAAAGATGATGGGTGGTATAATGAAAATAAAGGGAAATGCATTGCCATTTCAGCACATCCGAAAGGTTATGTGATTGCCGGCACTTCCCGTTTGTTGCGTAAAACAGACGGATTTTTGGAATTGGGCATTTGGTATCGTTGCAGAATTGATCGCGATAAGGGAAAAAGAAGTGTAGATTTATGCGAACCAAATTTTTCAAGACCTCGCGTTCTTCGCGAGAGATGATTACACAAAAATTTTAAACTTCTTCATTTTAGGTATTTCATGCAATTCAAAGAGGGGACACCACTTTATACATACGAAGTTCAGCGCGAGGGTGGTGAGGATGTTCTTTATGTAAATTACCTTGGGGCACCTTTGGTTCCAAGCTTGTCAGATTACCCTCAGGTCATGGAAAAAACAGTTGATTTGCTCGCGGAAAATCCAAACGTTTCCAGAATAGTTTTTGTTCAACAAAAAAATTACAACTATGACTTCAATGAAACATCTTTGCTTTTGGAAATAGCGAGTCTTTACACTTTTTTTATAAGGCAAGAAAAAATTCTCTCGCAGGAAAAACTTATCACAAATTACGAGCAGTTTTTTTCCAAGAGGTACAATGACGTATTTTATTTTCTCATGCTTCTAAAGCAAGACCCTGTCGCGGCATATTTTGAGATAAAAAAACTGGTTATGGAAGCCAATCTGCTTTTAGACAAACTGGACAACGTTTTTCTTCTGGACCAGAAAAATTACATACTCCTTCTCAACAGGATATTCAAATTTTTGGAAAATACAAAACTCATAAACATATCGCAACCATACCTGAAGAGCTATCAGCTTGGCTCTCGAGAAATTTACTATAAAATTTTTCGTCCTGACGTCATTCCAAATTTTACTTTCACACGGCTTGTAAGCGAATTGCCTGAAGATGCGGAGATAATGTCCCAATATAAAATTGTTTCAGGGAGCTATGATGAATCTCTTGTAACTATAATGAAGAAAAAGAATGAGTCAAAATTCCTTTATCACATAGTTCCACCGGAGCATACTCTTAGCGAGGAACACAATATGCTCCTTAACTTGGCGAGGGGCGTTTTAATAGAACATCAGCCCCGTGCAGAAGAATTCACAGACACAGACAGGACAAGACAAGTTTTTTTCAATATATCCCGAGATTTGTTACAGGACTTGTCAAACAGCAGGAACATAAACATTTCATATCCTGAGCTGAACAAACTCGCAACAATTCTTGTGAGGCATACAATCGGCTTCGGGATTATTGAAGTTCTTTTACAAGATAAGAATTTACAGGACATTGTCATTAATGCTCCGATTCCTTTGAACAAAATTTTTGTGAAACACCAGGATTATGAGGAATGTGTTACAAATATTCTTCCGAGTCAGGAAGATGCCGATTCATGGGCTGCGAAGTTCCGTTTGATTTCAGGACGTCCTTTAGATGAGGCAAATCCAATTCTTGATACACAGCTTGAGTTCGGGAACATGAGTGCGAGAATTGCGGTAATTCAACAACCCCTCTCACCGAACGGATTGTCCTATGCAATAAGAAGACATCGAGAGGAGCCATGGACGCTTCCTTTGTTTATAAAAAACAAAATGATTAATCCATTTGCGGCGGGATTGATGAGTTTTCTCATCGACGGAAGCAGAACGCTGTTGGTCGCAGGTACAAGAAGCAGCGGAAAGACCTCTCTGCTAGGAAGTTTGATGCTTGAGATAATGCCAAAATACAGGACAATTGTCATTGAAGATTCTCTTGAACTTCCGGTGGATTCATTAAGAAGATTGAATTATGATATTCTGCGCATGAAGGTGCGTTCTGCTTTGCTTAGAACAACTTCGGAAGTTTCTGCCGACGACGGAATCAGAACAAGCTTAAGACTGGGAGATTCAAGTTTGATAATTGGAGAAGTCAGAAGTGTTGAGGCGAAGGCATTGTATGAGGCAATGCGTATCGGAGCTTTGGCAAATGTTGTTGCGGGAACAATTCACGGAGCAAGTCCTTATGCTGTTTTTGACAGGGTCGTAAATGATTTGGGGGTGCCAGTTACGAGTTTCAAGGCGACTGATGCGATAATTGTCGTGAATCCGATCAGGACTCCCGACGGATTGCACTCATGGAAAAGGATGATTCAGCTTGCGGAAGTAAGGAAGCACTGGAAAAAAGATCCACTTGAGGAAAAAGGTTTTGTTGATTTGATGAAGTATAATGTGGAGAAAGATACTCTTGAAGCCACAGAGGATTTAATCAACGGCGATTCAGAGATTTTGAAAGACATTGCATCAAACGTTAAGGGATGGGCTGGAAACTGGGATGCTATTTATGACAATATTCTTCTTAGAAGCAAAATAAAAGAAGAGATTGTAAATGTCTCGGACAAGACAAACAATCCGAGATTACTCGAAGCGGAATTCAATGTTCTTTCCAATGACGCGTTCCACAAAATTTCTGATAATGTAATTCAAGAGATTGGGCTTCCTTTGAGCGAGAGAGTTTTTCCCGAATGGCAGAAGTGGCTGAATCAAGAGGTTAAGAAGAGGAGAGTTTGAAAGTTTTTTAAAACACCTATTTGTTTAAGTAAAATGAAAAGAAAGTATTTTTTCGTTCTTTTTTTATTGATATTATTCTTTCCGTTTGTTTATGCAGGAGACCTTGCCATTTCCATAAACCCAAATAATCCTTCCTTATCTTTAAATCATGGACAATCAGAATCTAAAATTTTTCAAATAACACATGATAACTATTTATGTTCAATAAGTTGCAACTGGCAATTGATAGAAAATAATAATGAAATAGTAGATAATGGAATTTTTATTTTAGCCAGTAACCCAGATTATAACTTACTTTTATCATTTATAGCCCCAACTAAGTCAGAAGCAAAACAAGAAAGTGGTACAATAGAATATGTATTAGGAATTCAGTGTTCTGAAGTTAAAGAATGGTACAATAAATGTGATGGAGAAGACTTTGAAACAAACATCATTTCTCTTAATTATGACTTAACACAACAAGATAAGGAAGCTAGGGATTATCTAAAACCAAAGCTTAGTAGTTTAAAATTAATATTGCAGGACGTAGAGTCTAAGGAATTTAATATAAATTCAAAATTTAATTCTTTACCTAAAAATGTTTTAGTTTCGGACTTAAAACAAATTTTTTCACAATATCAGTCTTCTTATGAATCGGTAAAACAGAGTTATGAAAGCATTAATTTAGCTTTTGGTAATCTAGATTTTATTAACGCTAGAAATTCTTTTAGTTCTAATTGGGAAATTGAGCTGTCTAATATAAAGAATAAATTAGATAGTTTAAATCAAGATGTTGAAGCTAGATTAGAAAAACACAACCTTCTTGTAAAAGAAATTAATAATCTTGAAGCAAATTTTAATAAGCTAAATGTTAAATCACAAGTTTCTCAGGGAGAGATTAGCTCCATTTCATCTCAAATAGAATCTTTATTATCAGATTTTAATTCTGGTACTTTTACAAGTTATGGGTCTTTACAAAATAGGATAAACAGTTTAAATTCACAAATGGATAAAATAAGTAGCTCTATCAATAAAGAATTTGTGAGTGTTTTATTAACTGGGAGATCTATAATTGAAAATGAAGAAAAAAAGATTGACTTAAATTTAAATTATTCTTATGAATCTTTGGAAGATGTTGAAGCTTTGAATAAAATTTGTACATCTTTGAAAGGTTTAGAATCTTCTTTTAATGAAGAAAACAATAAAAAGATTAATGAATATAATCTAGAGATAGAAAAAATAAGAGATTATAATTCTAAAATTGAAGATTATAACCAAAAATTATCTCCCATAATTTCACTTAGAAATGATTTAAGCAAAATAGTAAATGATAGAGGTATTAATGAATTAGAAGAATCCGCATGTCAAGAAGAATTGGAAAAAATATCTTCAATGGATAATTATGATAGTCTAGTTCAAGAAGATTACTCTAGTTGTTTAAAATTATATGAAGACGTCTCTGAAATAAATAATCAAAAACAAGGATTTTGGTTTGATTTTCTAAGCTTCTTCAGAAAATTATGGTTTGACTCTGTGAAGTTTGAAAAAATAGATACTGTTGAGGAGAAACCAATCCCAACAGAACCAATTCTATTAGATTTAGAATCAAATTCAAAAAGTTTCGGTGAAAAATATTGTAACTTGGATCTAAATGTTAAAGAGGGTTCTTTAACTCAAATAGGAAATGTTAAAGGGGATGTTTTAACTTCGTCAAATGTTAATGATGTAATTGAAAATGAAAATCTATGTTCAAGTTTTGGAATAACTGGAAAATGTTGTGAAAATGATGAATGTAAATACAATGAAGAATCATATCCTGTAATTTTTCTACATGGTCATGCATTTACAAGTTGGAATGATCCAGCATATTCTTTAGATGCATTTAACAACATTCAGTTAGCTTTATTCCAAGATAAATATAGGATTGGAGGGACATTCCTTCCAACAGACAAATATTCAAATATGGTGTCTGGAGAATGGGGAAAAGTCAATTTTCCAATAACTGTTAAAGCTACTTATTATATTGGAGTTTACAATGCGGAAGGAGAAGTAATTAGTGCACCTTCAAAACAGGAATCAATTGATGTTTATGCTAAAAGACTTAGGGATGTTGTGGAATTGGTTAAGTATAGGACAGGGAGAGACAAAGTAAATATTATTGCCCACTCAATGGGTGGTTTAGTTGCTAGAGAATATATAAAGAATGGTGGAGAATCTTCTGTCAATAAATTGATTATGGTTGGAACTCCAAATCATGGTATTTATGGTCAAGTAGACTCATTTTGCTCAGTTACTGGTGCAAGTACAGAATGTGGACAAATGAAATCAGATAGTTCATTTATACGATTATTAAACTCTAATGATGAAACTTACGGAAATGTAAACTACTACACGATTGCAGGATCGGGATGTGTTTTGGGAGATGTCGATGGAGATGGAATTTCCAGAGTTCAAAGCGTTCAACTGAATGGTGCAAAGAATGTAAAAGTGAATGGAAAGTGTGAAGGGATTTTTAATAGAGATTTCCACTCTAACTTATTAGATCCCTCAAAATATCCTCAAACTTTGGATTACGTAAAGGAATTCTTAAAAGAATAACCAAAAACATTTATCAACTTGTTTTTCTTTTTCTTTTCGAGGTGATTGACTTGGGTTTTGAAAAGAAAGAAAGCGTTGACGACATCCTAAAAAAATATTCCAGTAAAATTGAAAGCCAGATTAACACAGAAGGAAATCTTTCCAAAGAAGGATACAGCAGAGAGTATCAGACGTTTAAACAAGAGAGAACACCCATTCTTTCCGGATATGAACGCTTATGCAAAACTCTTGGAAGCGTGATAAAACTCAACGTCTCTAAAAAAGATGAAGAGAAGATAAAAGGATATTTGGATATTGCTCATTTGGACATAGAACCTTGGCAGGCGTTGACTTTGAGTGTTATGTCATTTGTCGGAATTTTTTTGATTGGAGTTTTTATTTCCATTGCAGTTGTTTTGATTAGTGGAAATCTTGCGTCTTTCCCATTTTTGTTTTTCTTCCTTATGATTTTCGTAGCATTGTTCATGTTTTATTTTGTCAACGCTTACCCTCAGAGGCTGGCAAATTCTTGGCGCTTAAAGGCGAGCAGTCAAATGGTGCCGGCTATTTTGTACATTGTTGTCTACATGAGACATACTCCGAATCTTGAGAAAGCAATTGCCTTTGCGTCACAACATCTTCAGTATCCGCTGGCATTGGATTTCAAGAAAATTTTTTATGACGTGGAGATAGGAAGATTTTCAACAATAAAGGAAAGTTTGGACAATTATCTTGAAATTTGGAGAGACCACAACATAGAGTTCATAGAATCGTTTCATTTAATTGAAAGCAGTCTTTTTGAACCGAACGACGTGCGGAGAATATCCACATTGGAAAAGGCGTTGCAAGTAATTCTCGACGGTGTTTATGACAAAATGCTTAGATTTACCCATGATGTCCGCAGTCCGCTGACAAATGTTTACATGTTGGGGGTGGTTCTTCCGACTTTAGGATTGGCATTGATTCCGTTAGCTTCGGCAATGGTCGGCGATTTTTTGAAATGGTATCATGTTTTTGTTCTTTATGCCATGCTGCTTCCGTTTGTGGCGTTTTTCCTCACCGACAAGATAATGTTCCTGCGTCCCGGAGGACACGGCGAAACCGATTTGCTCGAGAGAAATATTTTTTACCACAAATACAAGAGCACTTCATCATACAGAAAAGCACTTTTTATTTGTCTCCCTCTTTTTTTCATCGGACTTTTACCATTGATATTTCAGACAAATTTTCCTTCGTGGATTGGGTTACAGCAGGATTATACTTACTCTGAACTCGGGATTGGAATTTTTGGCGATGATAAATTTTTTGGATTTATTGAAACAGGCACGGGAGTTAAAGGACCTTTTGGAATCGGGGCGTTGGTTTTAAGCATGTTCATTCCTTTGGGGTTGGCGCTGTTTTTTTCTTTATCGTACAGGGAGAAAACAAAGGATTTGATTAATGAGAGAAACAGGACAAAACAATTGGAGTCAGAATTTAACAATTCACTTTTCCAGCTTGGAAACAGGATTGGCAACGGAACGCCTCCTGAAATTGCATTTGGGAGAGTGGCAGAATCTTCGCGGGGACTTGCAACAGAAGATTTTTTCAGGCGAGTTAATTACAATGTAAGGCAGAACGGGATGAGTGTGGAGAAGGCAATTTTTGATTCCCGGAGAGGAGCAATAAATTATTATCCGTCGGAACTAATCGCGACGAGCATGAGGGTCCTTGTTGAATCTTCAAAAAAAGGATTGAAAATTGCAGCAGTAAGTTTGATGAGCATTTCAGAATATGTTAAGAACATAGGAAAAATCACTCAGAGATTAAGAGACATGCTGGCCGAGATTATAAGCGATATGAGAAGCAACATGACTTTCCTTGCACCGTTGCTGAGCGGAATAGTCATCGGGCTTGCAGCCATGATAACTTCAATACTTGCAAAGCTTAGTCTTTCTGAAGTTGGAAGCAACGCTGCCGGACTTGGAGGATTTGGAAACTTGGTAGGAATCTTTGAGATTACCAAAATGATTCCTCCTTACTATCTGCAGATTGCAGTTGGAATTTATCTTGTGGAGATGGTTTTCATACTCACCAACACCCTCGTAACAATTGACTCGGGAGAAGACAGATTGCAGAGAACAAACCAAACAGGAAAAAATCTCAACAGAGGAATCCTGCTCTATTTTATAACTGCGCTGATTTCAACATTATCCCTGTTTTTGCTTTCGTCAGTAGTTATCGGAGGAATTTAAGTTCAAAAACATTTATTAACAATATTTGTTTTTTTCCAGAATGAACAGAAGAGGAATCATTTCAGACTATCTGCCATGGCTTGCAATTGCCATAGGGATGCTTGTGATACTTGCTCTTGCGATTTTTATTCTAAGGGAAAAAGGACTTAGTGTGATTGATTCAATTAAAAATCTTCTCAGCTCACGATGATAGCCATAAACGAGATGATAAAAATAATACTTGGAATTGCAGTGATAGTTGCGGTGCTTTTCGGATTATACTTTTTTGGAAATTATTTCACGGATTTTTTTGAGAATTTAGTTCCCGGAAATAAAATTTTGCTCGGGTTGATTTAACAATGGGAGAAAAAGGTTTTTTGCTCGCCGAAGAAACATTGAAGATAGTTGTTTCGCTAATTGTAGTGGGTTTTTTGGTTTATTTCTTGTACTCACTGTATTTTTCCAATTCTGAAAACAAAGAACTTCAACAGGCAGAAGCATCCCTGACTTATTTGAAAAATCAATTGGATTCCGGAAACACCGAGGCAATCTTGTTTAATCCTGAGGGATGGTCTCTTCTTTCATGGCCTTATGAAAATGAAATTCCAAATAGTTGTAGCAAAGAAAATTGGAAAAATTGCATTTGTATTTGTAATAATCCTACGTTTTTAACAAGTGGAAATTTTAAGGACAATTGCAATAATTCAGAAAAAGGAGTGTGCTTAGAAAATACAGGGAATTTTGAAGTAACTCAGGACAACATCCAACTGCCGATAAAAATTGAAAATCCTCCAGTAATATTAAAAATTGAAAACAAGAAGATATCCAGAAAATGAACATCGAAGAGCTGATAAAATATATAACATGGATTGTTTTTTTTCTAATCACAGCAGGAGCTTTGTATTTTGCCTTTCGTAAAATGGGGCTGTTATAAAAAATGAAATCAAAGAACAGAAAAGCTGAATTAACGACGCAGCAAATTGTCGTAATAACCATCTTGGTTGCAAGTTTTGCCGTGCTACTTTTTTTCCTCATCAGATTAAATCTGGGTGAAGAGACTCAAAAAGAGATATGCCACAATTCCGTGATTCTTAAGGGAAAAGGTTCTACAATTTCAGGAAGTGGGACGCTAGATTGTAAGACAAATTATGTTTGCATTTCATCATCCGATAACGGAGTTTGTAAAGATTTTGTTTCTACAGAAATAAAAAAAGTAAGCCAAGAGAATAAGAATGAAACATTAAAAACAATAGCTGACGAGATGGCTGGGTGTTGGTGGATGTTCGGCGAAGGGAAAATTGATTATTCGGGGGCCAAGGTAAGCAGAGCATGTACAATTTGTTCCGTCATAGGATTTGATAGCATTAATCAAGAAATAACCTATACTGATTTGCAGGGATTTTTAAAATCAAACAGTCTCTCGGGAAAACAGGAAAAATATTTTGATTATTTATTCAGCGGAGGAGTGCCAAAGATATTTGAAACCGGGGGAACAATAGACTACACAAAAAAATATTATGTGGTTACTGGAAGAACAGATAGTGTCAAGATTCCGTTTATCGGAACTAGCGTAAAAGATGCAACCGTTATCCCTGTTCATTTTGTTGACTCCGATGAACTTACAAATTTGAAATGCGACAGTTTTATAACAAAGGCGTAACCTCAGATAATTTTATTAATAATTTTCCTTTAGTCATTTCATGAATAGCAAAAGAGGACAGATTCTCCCAGAAAATGTGATTTTTATTGTTTTGAACTTAATTTTTCTGACAATATTAATTCTTTTTATTTATTCCAAGTCAGGAGGCGAAGCGGTTTTGGAGGAGAAATACGCGAAGCAAATTGCACTAATAATTGATTCTGCAAGACCTGGCATGGAGATTCATCTAAACATGGAGGATGCATTTGAAAAAGCGGATAAAAACGGATTCTCCAGAGACAAAATTATTTCCATAGAAGAAAACCTCGTAACGGTAAAACTGCGAGAGAAGGGGGGAAGTTCCTACTATTTTTTCAACGACGTTGGTTTGTCAGTGTACTATGATAGCGAGTTAAAAAAAGATTATGTCATAATAGCGGGGAAATACAATTAGCATGATTTCAAAAAACAAAAGAGGTATGGAAAAGATTGTTTCAATTTATTGGTTTGCCATTTTGATAATTGTTGCAGGAGGAATTATTTACATGGTTTCAATTTTTTACGGAGATCCTTACGACGTTCGGGCAATTGAATCTGGGATTTTAACAGACAACATAGCGGAATGTCTTTCTGAAAATGGCAAATTAAAATATCCTCTTGATGACAATCTAAAGGGCAATTTTGCGAGTTTGTGTCATTTAAATCTAAAAACGAATGAAGAACGACAAGAGTATTATCTCGAAATATCATTTTACGATTTTAAAACAAACCAAAAATTGCCTTTGGAGATAAGTGAGGGAAATATAAACCTGAAAAAATCAAATGCCCTTTCAAGATATGTGTTTTTTAATTCTGAATCTTTTTATGCCCTTGACAGCGAAGGCAAAGGAATTATTACGAAGGTGGATATATCCATAAATAAGGACGAGGAAAATGTCAAATAAAATATTTTTTGGCAAGAAAGCGCAGGCATCGGATGCGATAACGTGGATTGTTGCTACTTTGATAGTTGTGGTAGTTTTGGGAATTTCTATATTTGCGACAACATTGATGGGCAAAATCCAAGACAGAAAAATTTTTCTTGACGACAAACAAAAGGATTTTCTCGCCGTTAAGTCAATAACAAGCTTTTTGTCAAATGATGCAAATCTGGAGTTGGCCAAAAATGCAAATGAGGGCGAGATAAGCAATTTTTTGAAGACGGTCCCTGCAAAAGGACTGAATTCTCCAAGCGGAGGATGGAATTTGGCCATTGAAAAAGAAAATGAGACTAAAGAAATTGCAACTTATGATGTTGTGGGGGTTGATGTTGGCGGCGCAGGTCTTCCCGCATTTGAAATAAATTTTGAATCAAAAACAAATCATCTTAAACTAAAATTTTGGGCTGAATGCCATGGAAAATGCAAATAAAATGAACAAAAAAGCAGACATCTCGATAGCAATTCTTGTGCTTGGTGTTGTGGCTTTGTGCTTTTTGGTTTTGATGAGTTTTTTTTATCAAAGTTCGCAGATTAGCAACAGTTTTTTGGGGGTGGGGCTTATTGAAACAATAAAGGCAGTGGATGAGGAACAGCGTTTCTTGGAAAATTCAGAATTCAGGACCAATTATGAAAACAATTTTAACATGAAAGGAGTTTCCATAACAATCAGCGACGATGAAATCCTAGGAAGATATTTTAAGGGAACACAAAATTTTGTAAGAGATTGTAACGATGAGAATTGGAAAATTCTTGCAGAGTGCAAAAGCGAAATTGTAAAAGTCATCTATAAAAGACAATAACATTTTTAAACAAGATTTCCTTTTAAACACGATGAACAAAAGAGGACAAGGATTGAGTGTTAATGCAATAATTCTCATAATTCTCGGAATTGTTGTTCTTGTCGCGTTGATTTGGGGATTTACAATAGGTTCAAGCCAGATAAAAGGGTTTTTTACGACGAACAACGTAGAAAGCATCGTAACATCTTGCACTACGGCTTGTTCAACGGCAAACCAGTACAATTTCTGTACTTCTCCAAGAGATTTGAAAGATGCCGAAGGAAAGGAGATAAAAAAGACGACATGTTATTATCTGTCTGAAAAACAAGCAAAGTACGGGGTTGCAAAATGTGCGAGTGTTTCTTGCAATACAGGTAGTATAATATTAAGCACACAAGAGTCGGGAGCAGAGACATTTGCCAGCCAAGCAGCGCTTAATGCTAATGCAGGTGATAACAGAGACAGCGGAGTTTGTGCCGAAGATACAAATAAGGGAAAGACAGTTTATGTTTTGAACACCGTAGGAGATGAACTTCTTAGTGTGACATGCAAGCAGGCAGAATCAACAACTCCTTCAACTTCCACCAGCGGAGGCAATTAAACCTCAACTATTCTTTAAAAATGGCACGCGCCGATTCGGAGAGAAGAAACAAAAAAAAGGACAAGAAGAGAAACAAAAAAAAGAATCCCTACAAGAAAGGTGGCAGACAAAGAATCATGAAGGTTTAACACTAAGCAAATTCTCGTTATTAACCACAAATAATTTATCTCTGGAAAATATCCCATTTATATTAACTCTTTAGTGATTACACTTTAGAAACATTTAAAAAGTTTGGTTTTGTGAGATTTTTATGGCATTGGTTAAAGAAGGAAATCTCTTTTTCAGAAAAAGTGGAAGACAATCTGCTCTTGTAGTGCCAACTTACTCGCAGATAGTTAACGGAGAAACCGAGGTTAATCGAGGGGATATGAGAGCATTTTTAGATTTAGAAGATATTACACTCAGTTCAAAATATCTTCCCCAGTATCAAGAGAGAATAAAATTATTCAATGAAAGAGCAAGAAAATCACTTGATATATTCCCGGACAAAAATGGAATTTTGGTAGGAAGCAATTGCTTTGCGCCATTAGTTCTAAGAGAATTTTTGCCAAAAAATTCAAAGTTGGCTACAATGTACGATTTGGAAAAATTAGGGGGAGAAAATCCGGAAATTTTCAAAGGATTTTACATTGATACAGGTTTGTTTTTGAGAACGCCTGGTGATAGTTACAAACCAAATGATTTACTTGCGAAAG